>Ga0160449_1000469_pt1 | contig 25038 bp, 22 predicted proteins | sample HID1975I_E1MG_FD_108216 | JGI IMG/M metagenome (GOLD analysis project Ga0160449, IMG submission 108216) | Enriched soil microbial communities from UW Madison campus, WI, USA - HID1975I_E1 MG | ecosystem: Environmental > Terrestrial > Soil > Unclassified | place: USA: Madison, Wisconsin...
GGAAGAAATGAACAAAGAGCTTCAGTCATTTGCTTATATCTCAAGTCATGATTTGCAGGAACCGCTTCGTAAAATCCAGACTTTTGCTTCTCAGATTATGGAAAAAGAATCTGAAAATTTATCTGAAAGCGGAAAAGATAAATTTAGAAGAATGCAAAATGCCGCGCAGCGAATGCAGACTCTAATTAATGATTTACTGGCTTATTCTAGAACTAATGTTCAAGAACGTGTATTTGAGAAAACAGAACTCTCTAAAATAATCAGTGAAGTAAAAGAAGATTTAAAAGAAGAATTAGAACAAAAAAGTGCCATTATCGAAATGGGGCAAACATCAGAAGTTGATATTATTCCGTTTCAATTCAAACAATTGTTGTACAATTTGATAAGCAACTCCTTGAAGTTTTCAAATCCAGAAATTCCAACTGTCATTAAAATTAAAAGCGAAATTAAAACTGGAAAAGAATTTAAAAATGAGAAACTAATTCCAGCTAAAAATTATTGCCACATTAAAGTGTCAGACAACGGAATTGGTTTTGACTCTCAATACAATAAAAAAATATTTGAAGTTTTCCAGCGACTACATGGCCGAGATCATTATAACGGAACTGGAATTGGCTTAGCAATTGTGAAGAAAATTGTAGAAAACCATAACGGATTTATCACAGCTTCTGGCATACAAAACGAAGGAGCTTCTTTCGATATTTATATTCCGGTCAGTTAAAATTTTAAATATAAGTTCAAAAAAAAACGGAAATAACTTTAAAAGTTATTTCCGTTTTTTAGTTTTTAAAGAAAATAGATTATCTACTGTATACTGTAATAATACCAGTTGTTTTGTCTTTAATTTTCAATTCTTTGTTTGTAAGGTTCATGATATCACTAGTTGTAGTAACACCACCAATAGTAAGAGTTAAATCATTATGAGATCTTACGTAAGTTCCTGTTGTTTCAGTTAATGCACATTCAGAACCATTATAGTCTCCGTAAACTGCTGCGTTACTTAATCTAAGATCTAAGTAATCTCCAGGACAGCCAGTTTGATTTGCTGCAGCATCAACTAATACTTCTTGTCCTCCAATAATTGAACCTGTTTGTCTAAGGTTGTATTTCCCTTGTATTGGAACAATTGTTTCTCCGTCGTTATCATCGCTACTACAAGACGTTGCGAAAAATCCGATGCATAGCATCCCTAATAATATTGATCTAATTTTCATGGTAGATTTTTTGTTTAAAATTATACTGCTAAATTAAATGTATAATCCTACAGAAAATTCCATGATTTTACGAAAAATTTACATAAATCGCATTTTTACTTAAAATTAAACTTAAAAAAGCAATTATTCGCAAGACTTACCTTTTAGGTATTTTCCAACAATATATTGTGTTACAGGTCTTAATGCTCTTTTGGTAACAGGATGTTTACCATTTCCGTTATCATTAAAAAAATCAATTCCATTTGCTGTTTTTGAATACCATACAAATGCATCACCGTTTTCCATAAAACATCTAGTGGTGTCACAGGCTTTTAACTTTCTAAAATCTAACAGATTTTTATCAAGCGGAATTATTTCATTTAAAACTACCTCATCTTTTTGAGAACAATCAACAACTTCATAATGATCTTCCGACCACTGCATGCAATGTTTCTTTAAAAAAGCAAAATAAATTACCGCTCCTATCAAACAAAAAATAAGTATTGTAGCAATAGCCGTTTTTTGGAAGATTAATTATCTTCCCATTTTTTTTATTTAATTATTTGATAATAATCACTTTACAATAAATTCACATTAGTTTTATTAATTTGATATAAAACTAATCGTTATGAAATTCTTTAACCTAAAATTCCTAGTATCATTCAAAGAATGGCTTTTTTTAAGAGCTATGCAATCTTCTTTCCTTCATTAATAAACCATTTAAAAATAAAGGAAAGTACTATTGAATGAATAAAGTTGAAAACTCATTTTTGAACAAAAACCAATTTGGTGAAGATTTCTTGTGGGGTGTTTCTACCGCTGCTTTCCAAATTGAAGGAGCACATGATTCTGACGGAAAAGGTTCTTCTATCTGGGATGTTTTTACTTCTCAAAAAGGAAAAATAAAAAACGGACATCATGCCCTGACCGCCTGCGATTTTTATAATTCTTATCAAGATGATATTAATCTGATTAAGGAATTAAATATTCCGAATTTTAGGTTTTCGATCAGCTGGCCGCGAATTATGCCAACTGGAGTTCATCCTGTAAATCAAGCTGGAATAGATTACTACAATAAAATTATCGATTCGTTACTTGCATCTGGAATTGAACCTTGGATTACACTTTACCATTGGGATCTACCGCACGCTCTCGAAGTAAAAGGAGGCTGGACAAACCGCGAATCGGTTTCTTGGTTTTCAGAATATGTGGAGGTGTGCGCGCAGCATTTTGGAGATCGTGTTAAAAACTGGATGGTAATTAACGAGCCTTCGGTTTTCACTGGAGCAGGTTATTTTTTAGGAATTCACGCACCAGGAAAAAAAGGAATTACCAATTATCTAAAAGCGATGCATCATGTTACTTTGGCAACAGCTGCGGGCGCAAAGATATTACGAAACCGAGTTCCTGATGCGAATATCGGAACTACTTTTTCCTGCACCCATATTGAACCTGCGACAGAAAGTTCTAAAGATATCGAAGCCGCAAAACGTGTCGATACTTTACTAAACAGAACTTTTATCGAACCTATCTTAGGATTAGGATATCCGCAGAAAGATCTTCCTGTGCTAAAAAAACTCAACAATTATATTCTTGAAGACGATTTAAACAATCTCTATTTCGATTTTGATTTCATCGGACTGCAGTGTTATACCCGAGAAGTCGTAAAATCAGCAATGTTGATTCCGTATATTGGTGCCGAATTGGTCAGCGCCGAGAAAAGAAATGTGATTGCTACCGAAATGGGCTGGGAAGTTTATCCGCCTGCGTTATATCATGTTTTGAAAAAATTCAATGCGTACGAAGGAATTAGAAAAATTATCATCACTGAAAACGGTGCCGCTTTTCCAGACACTGTTACAAACGGAAAAGTTTTTGATATCAAACGAACACATTACATTCAAGATCATTTAGAACAGATTTTAAAAGCTAAAAATGAAGGTTTGAATGTTGAAGGTTACTTTGTATGGAGTTTAACCGATAATTTTGAATGGGCTGAAGGTTACAACGCTAGATTCGGATTAATTCACGTCGATTTCGAAACACAAAAACGAACTATTAAAAACTCAGGTTTATGGTTCAAAGATTTTTTATCTTAAACCTGAACTTAAAAATATAAAAGCCTTTCGCAATTAGAGTGTGAAAGGCTTTTTTGATTAAATATGAACGCATTTAATCAACGCAATCTATATTTATAATTTTGCTTTAAGATTCCGATATGAATCTTACCATTCTGTTTTAAATGAGCCGTTACAAGAATGTATTTTTCTTCAGGGTAATTTATATCATAGCTAAAGGTGGTATCTTTTACTTTTATCTGAAGCAGGTGTTTTCCGTCATCAGATACTGATAATGAAGCGCTTTCATAAGTTGGCAGCGCATCAGATGCTTTTAAGGTAATGTCTTTAACTTTCTCTTTATCAAGCAACACTTCCAGCTTTAAATTATCAAGTTTCATATCTGTGGGCTGTTCAAAAGAAACAACATATTTTTTACAACCGAATGTGCATAAAACAATTAATAGCATTAGAAACTTTTTCATAAAAGATATTTTTAAAATGATAGTTACGGGAATTAAATCTATTGTAATGGTTTATAAATATAAATAATTTTATGACATTTCAGTTCTCAGAGAGAAGCAAGTTTTAGCGTCTCAAATTTGGTAATTGATTATGAAAAAAAGTTAATAAAAAAAGCATGATTTAGATCAAAAAAAATAGTTATTTTACTGATAATCATTAGGTTTGTCGGTATTTTTTTCTTATCTTTAAGGTATAAATAACAGATAATATATGCCAAAAAACAAACTATTTCAACGCCGTAATTATTCCTTAAAAAATTATTTTTTTTACCACTTTCCGCATTTTATTTTTAAAAATGCTTTCAAACTTCATTTAGAAACTTTGTTTTCTAATCTTTTTTCTGCACCAAATATAAAAACGCAGAATATGCAGAAGCTACCGCTTCACTTTCTTTCTTAATTATTTAGAATTGACAATTTAAAAGATTTCCTTATTAGGATATTCTTTCGACTCCTCATTTTCATTTTCCAAAAAACTAAACGTAATTCTATGATTTATTTCTCGTTTTGCAACGATTTTACTTGTGATGATATCGATCACAATTTAGTGATTTCTTCAATACTCCTTTTTTTATCTTTTTTTAATCATCCAAGGCAACTTTTTTAGGACTTTTTGCATCTATTATAATATAGGTCAGATTGGTTTTATATTGAAATAACACGTTCTAACGGACCTAAATTACTATGCCTTGTATTTTGATTTAAGGAATTTTCGGGAATCTTGGGGAAATGCGGGAATTCTGGGAATACCTTATCTACAGTGGCCTACAAACGCCTTTACTTTGCCATAGAAATTAGTTCAAGTTTTGTCTGCAGACTAAAACAAATGTATAAACTAGTTCTAATTAGCAGTGTGGAAAAACCGTAAGATCGAGTTTATTCGGGAAGTATAAATAACATCTTACAGTCCTACACGCTCTACTTCCCAAAATCAATTTGGTATTGTCACAAATAGACTCTGGATAATTCCGGACAGCAATACCTATGTCTAATTTCTAAATTAAATTAAAATGAAAAAACTAATACTTTTTATCGCTTTTGCGTTAATATTCACGATATTTTCTTGTACTCCTGATGAATACGAGACTCAAACAGAAAAGAAAATTGAAAAGGTTACTAAACCTTTACAAGCTGGTGATGCAGATCCTGATGGTCCTGGTGAAGTACCTAGACCTCCAGTAAAGCCATAAGCTAATAAATAATATATTTTTAGTATCTAATTAATTACTATTTTCGGGGAAAGTAAATTTGTATGTTACGGTCCCCGTTTTTTTATTTTATTACACTTCTTTTTCTTTTTTCTTGTAAAGAAAAAAAGACAGTTAATCTTAATACCGAACCTATAAAAAAAGAGGCACTTAGCATACGAGACAAAGCAGATGAAAATTATGAAAAACAAAATTTAAACACTGCTTATTATGAGTTTAATAAATCTAAACTACTTTTTGAAACTATAAAAGATAGTGCCAATATTGGATACTGCCTCATCCAAATGGCATTTATCCAGCAAATTAATGGAGACTATTACGGTAGTAAGGAAACAGCAACAGAGGCATTACCTTATGCGAAAATCAATAATTTCGCGGGATCTATAAATAATTTATTAGGCATTGCCGATAAAGAACTCGCTCTTTACGATGATGCGATTCTTTATTATAAAACAGAAGCAAATCTCTCTAAAGAACTTAAGGACAAACAAGGTCCTTTAAACAATATTGCGACTGTATATATGGAGCAAAAAAAATATGATAAAGCAATTAATCTTTTAAAATTTCTTTTAGAATCTCCTGCAAGTAAAAAAATATTAATGGAGAAAACTGAAGCAATTAACAAATCTAGATTTCAAGATAACTTAGGGTATGCTTATTTTAAAATAGGATTGAATAAAAAAGGATTTCCTTTAATGAGCGAAGGCCTTCGAATAAGAAAAGAAATAAACGATACTTACGGAAGCATCGAAAGTTATCTACATCTTGCGGATTACTATTCTAAAAAAGATCTTCAAAAATCTGATGAAAATGCTCTTGCTGCTTACAATATTGCCACAAAACTAAACAGCGTTGACGAAAGACTCGAAGCGCTTCAAATTCTAATTTCTAATAATCATAGTTCTCAAGACACCAAATATGTGCAAAAATATTTTACACTAAACGACAGTATTATTAAGATTAGAAATAACTTTAAAAATAAGTTTGCTAAAATTAAATACGATTCTAAAAAAGAAAAAGATGAAAACGAAAAACTTCGTTTAGAAAAAGCAGAAAACTTATTATTTCTTCAAAGAGCCAAATACATGCGAATTGTATTTGTTATCGTTTTTGTTTTTTTAGTGATTTTAATAGCAATTTTAATTCGTTATTATAAAAATAAAAACAAGGCCATAGAATTTAAAACTTCATACAATACCGAAACTAGAATTGCCAAAAAAATCCACGACGAATTGGCAAATGATGTATTTCATGTAATTGCTTTTGCTGAATCTCAACCCTTATCTCAAGAAAATACTAAAGAAAATCTATTACAAAAACTAGATGATATCTACGGGCGCGTGAGAGGAATTTCAAAAGAAAACAATAAAATTGATACTGGTGTAGCTTTTACCAGAAGCATAAAAGAAATGCTTTCTACCTATAATACCAGAGAAAGAAATATCATGGTGACTAATTTAGAAAGTGTAAACTGGGAAACTATCGATGATGTAAAAAAGATTGCTATAAGCCGAATTTTACAGGAACTAATGGTTAATATGAAGAAACACAGTGAGGCAAATCTAGTAGTCATAAAATTTGACAGTGATCAAAAATCCGTCTTGATAAACTATACTGATAATGGTAAAGGCTGCGAAAAAAGTAAGATGATAAAAAATGGTCTTCAAAACATGGAAAGCCGTATTCAAGCTGTTAAAGGAACTATAGATTTTGATACAGAACCGGGCAAAGGTTTTAAAGCAAAGATCTCAATGCCGAAATAATTAAAATTAGAAATATAAATAGTGTTTAAATTAAATTTAAAGAAAAAAGACCTTTCAGAATTTTACTTCCAAAAGGCCTTTTTTCTACAAATTAATTGGCAATATTATTTCCATCCGCCGCCTAAGTCTCTATAAACATGGACTGCAGCATTTAATTGTTCTTTTTTAGTATCAACCAATTCTAGTTTTGCTTCTAACGCATCTCTTTGTGTCATCAAAACTTCGAAATAATCAACTCTTGCAGATTTGAATAAATCATTAGAAACGTCAATAGAAGTATTTAAAGCTTCTACTTGTTTCGATTTAAGATCGTATCCTTTTTGAAGATTCTCAATTTTAGACAATTGATTTGAAACTTCTAAATAAGCGTTTAAAACGGTACGATCGTAATTATATAATGCTTGAAGTTGTCTTGCATTTGCACTTGCAAACTCTGCTTTAATTGCATTTCTATTAATCAATGGCGCAACTAAATCTCCTGCCAAAGAATATAAAAGAGATTCTGGCATTGTAAGCAAATAAGATGGTTTAAAAGCTTGTACTCCTATCGCAGCAGAAATATCCAAAGATGGATAAAACTCCGCACGAGCCACTTTCACATCTAATTTTGCTGCTACTAATTCCAATTCTGCTTGTTTCACATCTGGACGATTTGCTAACAATTGAGATGGAATTCCAGAACTTACTACAGCTGGAAGCAGGCTTAAAAAATTAGTGTTACTTGTTCTTTTAATCTCCTGTGGATATCTTCCCAATAAAAAGTTGATTTTGTTTTCAGCTTCTTTTATCTGCTGTAAAATATCAAACTCCATACTTTGTGAAGTTAAAACCTCTGCTTCAAACTTCTTAACTCCTAATTCTGTTGCTCTTGCAGCCTGTTTCTGAACTTTTACAATTTCTAAAGCATTAGTCTGCAATTTGATCGTTTGTTTTACAATATCCAACTGATTGTCTAAAGCTATTAATTCGTAATAAGAATCTGCAACTTCTGCAATAAGGTTTGTAATAACAAAGTTTCTACCTTCAACAGTAGCTAAATATCTATTTAAAGCTGCTTTTTTAGAATTACGCAGTTTTTTCCAAATATCTACTTCCCAGTTTGCATAAGCAGAAATCGTAAAATCTCCCAGCGGATCTGGTGTTTCTACACCTGGTTTAATCTCTGTTGTAGCATCGCCCGCACCTTGGCTGGTATATCTACCCACTTTTTCCACTCCTGCGCCAGCGCGAATACCAGCTGTTGGCAGTAAAAGTCCTTTTCTTACTCGAATATCATTCTTAGCGATTTCAATTTCTTGTAAAGTAATATTCAGCTCCTGATTATTTTTCAGGGCAATATCAATTAAATCGATAAGATTTTGGTCTTTAAAATAATCTTTCCAAGCTAATGCTGCCGTATTATTGTTTCCATCCTGAGTTTGAGCCGTTGTACCAAATGACTCAGGAACTGGAGTGCTGGTGGTAATTGCTGCCTCAGGAGCAGGGGCTTTACACCCCGCTACCGTAAGACATATTCCTAATGCAATACCATATTGATATGATTTGAATTTATACATGATTGTTATCAATTTCTTCTGTTAATGGATTTTCTTCTTCATGTTTTACTAGTTTGTGTTTCTCAGCAATCTTAGCGAATATGAAATACAATCCAGGAATCACGAATACACCACAAATAGTTCCGATAAGCATACCTCCTGCAGCTGCTGTACCAATAGTTCTATTACCAATTTTACCAGGACCGCTTGCAAAAGCAAGTGGTAATAAACCTGCGATAAAGGCAAACGAAGTCATCAAAATTGGACGGAACCTAGCTTTTGCCCCTTCCATAGATGCTTGTAAAACTGATAATCCCGCAGCATGTCGCTGAATCGCAAACTCTACAATTAATACCGCATTTTTACCCAATAAACCAATAAGCATTACCATTGCCACCTGAGCATAAATGTTGTTTTCTAATCCTGTTAATTTTAACAGAAGGAAAGCCCCAAAAATACCTGCAGGTAAAGAAAGAATTACAGATAATGGAAGAATAAAACTTTCGTATTGAGCAGCTAATACTAAGTAAACGAATCCTAAACAGATCAAGAATACCCAGATTGCCTGATTACCCTGAGCTACCTCATCGGCAGAAATACCTGCCCAGTCAATGTCATATCCTCTTGGTAATTTTTCAGCCGCAACTTTCTGAATAACTTTAATCGCTGTACCAGAACTATAACCCGCAGCTGGTGAACCACTGATTTGTGTTGAGGTATACATATTGTGACGTGTAATTTCTGAAAGTCCGTATACTTTTTCTAATTTCATAAAAGCAGAAAAAGGCACCATTTCATCACGATCATTTTTTACATATAATTTTAAGATATCATCTGGCTGTGCACGATATTCTGGTGAAGCCTGTACGATTACTTTATAGTTGATACCAAATTTGATAAAACTGATTTCGTAGTTACTTCCCACAAGAGTTGACAAAGTATTCATGGCATTTTCGATAGAAACACCTTTTTGCTGTGCCAAATCATTGTCGACTTTCATCATGTATTGAGGGAAACTAGAACTGTAGAAACTAAATACGTTTGATAATTCCGGCTGTTTATTCAATTCAGCAACAAAGTCATTATTTACCTGTTCCATTCTCTTATAATCAACAGAACCTGTTTTATCTAACAAACGAAGCTCAAACCCTCCGGCAGCACCATATCCTGGTACAGCAGGCGGTTGGAAAAATTCGATATTCGCTCCTGTAATATCTTTACATTTTTCCTCCATTTCATGCATAATCTCAACAACAGATTCTTTTCTGTCACTCCAGTCTTTCAAGTTCACCAAACAAGTTCCAGAGTTGGCTCCTGTACCCTCAGATAAAATCTCATAACCTGCTAATGAAGAAACAGATTTTACTCCATCAATATCTTCGGCAATTTTTTGAACTCTCTCTGCAATATTATTAGTTCTTTCTAAAGATGAACCTGGAGGTGTCTGAATTACAGCATAAAACATTCCCTGATCCTCATTCGGAATAAATCCTGAAGGAACAGAACTGCTTATTAACCATGTTCCAGCACAGAAACCTAGAAGTGCAACAATAGTAACTACTCTTCTGTCAACAATTTTACCTAATAGATTTTGATATTTACCTTGCGCTAAATTGAATTTTTCGTTGAAAGCATCTATAAATCTATTTGCTGGTGTTTTCTTTTTAGGCTGACCGTGATTGTTTTTTAACATCATCGCACAAAGTGCTGGTGTCAACGTCAAAGCCACAATACCAGAAAGGATAATCGCAGTTGCCATAGTTACAGAGAACTGTCTGTAAAATACTCCAACAGGACCAGACATAAACGCAACAGGAATAAATACCGCTGCCATTAAGAATGTAATCGCGATAATAGCTCCTGCAATCTCGTGCATTGCCTGTTTTGTTGCTTTAAATGGAGAAAGATGTTCTTCTTCCATCTTGGCGTGGACGGCTTCGATAACTACAATCGCATCATCGACGACGACTCCAATTGCTAATACTAATGCAAATAACGTAATCAAGTTCAATGATATATCAAAGAATGTCATGAACACAAAAGTTCCTACCAACGATACTGGTACCGCAATTGCCGGAATAACAGTTGAACGCCAGTCTCCTAAGAAAAGGAAAACTACCAAACCTACCAGAATAAATGCTTCAACTAAAGTATGGATTACTTTTTCGATAGAAGCATCAAGAAATTTAGAAACGTCATAAGAAATTTCATAATCCATTCCTTTAGGAAATCTTTGCTTGATTTTTTCCAGCTTAGCCTTAACTTCTTCAATAACCTGATTCGCGTTACTACCAAAAGATTGTTTCAATACAATCGCTGCAGACGGTCTTCCATTCAAGTTAGAATAGATATCGTACATCGAACTTCCAAATTCTACTTTAGCAACATCTTTCAACCTCAAAAGCTCTCCGTTTGGATTTGCTTTTACTACAATGTTCTCGTATTGTTCTTTTGTTGTAAAACGTCCAGAATATTTCAATACATATTCAAATGCCTGAGAACGCTTACCAGAACTTTCTCCTGTTTTACCCGGAGAAGCTTCCAAACTCTGACTAGATAATGCTTCCATTACCTCATCAGCAGAAATTTTATAAGCCAACATACGGTCTGGTTTCAGCCAGATACGCATTGCATATTCACGTGTTCCTAAGATATCTCCAGAACCAATACCATTTACCCTTTTCAATTCTGAAAGAACGTTGATGTCGGCATAGTTGTATAAGAACTTCATGTCGGTATTTTTGTCTGTACTGTAAAGATTCACGTACATCAACATACTCGGTACTTCTCGCGTAATTTTAATACCCTCTCTAATTACTAATGGAGGTAATTTATTGGTAACTGAAGCCACACGGTTCTGAACGTTAATTGCTGCCTGATTTGGATCTGTTCCTAAGTTAAACACCACTTTTATAGTAGCTTCACCATCATTTCCAGCATCAGAAGCCATATATTTCATTCCAGGAACTCCATTTAAGGCTCTTTCTAAAGGAATAACCACAGCTTTTACCATCAATTCACCGTTAGATCCTGGGTAATCTGCGGTAACATTCACCATAGGCGGTGAAATGGTAGGGAATTGTGTAATTGGTAAATTCAATACAGACAAAATCCCTAAAAAGACAATTATCAACGATATCACTATCGACAATACTGGTCTTTGAATAAATTTATTAAACATTTTTATATTTTTTAATGATTAAACTAAAAGGAAATCAATAAGTTACTTGCAAATTTTAGTAGCTTCAAAATAAACTGAATACTTAAAACTGCGACTGAACACTAATTTACTCTGCCTTTAAGCGCAGGTTATTGATGATCTTTTTAGGAGATTCAAATTCGTATTTAATTTTATCATTCTCTTTTACTTTCTGAACACCTTCAAGTAAAATTTTATCATTTTCATTAAGTCCGCTTTTGATCACGTATAGATCAGGAATCTCACCTGTAATCGTGATTTCTCTAGAGCTTACTTTATCATTTTTATCCACAATAAAAACATATTTTTTATCCTGAATTTCGTAAGTCGCTTTTTGCGGAATTACAATTGCATTTTTAAGAGGAACCAGCATTTGCACTTGTCCTGTTTCACCGTTTCTTAGTAATTTACCAGAATTTGGGAATCTTGCTCTAAAAGCAATATTTCCTGTTTCGTTGTTAAATTCACTTTCGATAACTTCAACATTTCCTTTTTCTTTGAAAATGTCTCCGTTAGCCAAAACTAAATTGACTTTATTATCTGCACGGTCTTTTACATTTGTTTCGTACTGAAGATATTCTGGCTCAGAAACGTTGAAATAAGCAAACATCTGACTGTTGTCTGAAAGACTTGTCAGTAATTCGCCTTCATCAATTAAACTTCCTAATTTTAATGGAATTCTATCAATTGTTCCGTCAAACGGAGCTCTGATTTCTGTAAATGATAAATGAAGTTTTGCAAGAGCAACTTCAGCTTTTGCAGACTGCAATTTTGCCTGAGCTACGCTTAATTCGTTTTTAGAAACGATATTTTTATCTGCCAATAGTTTTGAATTTTGTAATTCAATTTCTACTGATTTTTGTTCTGCCTGAGCTTTAAGCAATTCAGACTGATACATGTTTGGCATAATTTTAAACAACAGTTGTCCTTTTTTTACAAACTGCCCTTCATCAACATAAATGTTTTGTAAAAACCCTTTTTCCTGGGCACGGATTTCAATGTTTCGTACAGATTTGATCTGCGAAACATATTCTTTTGTAAATGAAGTGTCAATTTTTACGGGATTCGTTACAGTGAACTTTTCCGCTTCTTCTTTTTCTTCTTTTTTTGCTGTACAACTGGTTAAGCACACCGCGGCCATAAAGCCCGCGAACAAGATGATTCTTTTCATGATTTTTAAATGGAAATTAAGCGATTGAATGCTTGGAATACAAAGATTCCTTAAAGATGGATAAAACATCAGTAAGCCTTGGTCTGACCTTAATTGTCATATAAGCGGAAGTAAGAAAAAAATATACAGCAGCAAGATATGCAGGATCGCAACTTAGGCAACCAATGTATATTTTAAAATCAAATTCTTAATACTCTCTGAGTAATGTATATAGGATTTGAATGCCCTAAGTTAGGCGTAGAAATTTTTAAACGATTGGAATCATTTGCAGCAGATTGATCTGACAAAGACAGATACAAGTCGTCTACTAAGCTGTAAGACGATGCAAAAAATTTATTCGTAAGTCCATCAACATCATCATTTCCTAGAAGGTCTTCTTCAATATCAATATCAGCGGCATCTTCAATAGTTGAAGATCCACGATCTTGATTTGTGAATTTAACTCGATGCTTCTTTTCAAGATTATGGTGCTGAGGTAAGCCAAAAGTATTTGCATTAAGATATTGGCCTCCGCCGAACAGAAGCATATTCATGAATAATAAAAATACTATTAACTTTCTCATTTGGGTGCGAAAGTAATAAAAGATTAGAATAAAAAAAATAAAATAAGAAAGTCTTAACATGTAAGCGTAAACGAAAACGTTTTCACTTTAAAATAAAATCAAAAAGGACATATTTAGACAACAAAAAACAAGCTCAAAACACTACAAACCAAATACTTAAAACACTATCTGCATAATCACAAATTCCTGTCCTGCCTTTGTAAAAAGCTCTCCTGTATCAACCATACCGAATTTTTCATAAAATTGTTTTTTTTCTGCCCTTGCATTGCACCAAACTTTTTTGACTTCTTTTTGTCTTGCAGTCTTAAAAATGTGATTCAATAACTGAGAGGCAATTCCTCTGCCCTGATATGCATCTAAGGTAGCTAATTTCCGAAACTGCATCTCTTCTCCAATAATAAAACAAGAAACTATTGAAACTAATTTGCCATTTTCGTAAGCGCCATAGTGCAGTCCTAAATTATCTTCTTCGAGCTGCACAAATTCAAAAGGCTGATCTGGCCACATGACCTCATGTCTAATCTGCCATGTATCGGATGCAGTAATTTTTTTGATTTCCATTTTAATCCATTAGAAGTTGACCAAAAGTAATGCATTTTATCATGAATTTGAAAAATCAAAAAAGAGCTGAACTGTTAATATTCTTTCAAAAATTAAACGAAAATAAATCAGACAAATCGTTCAATTTAAATCAATTATCATTATTTTTATGGTACCAATATCAAATATATTCCGTTATGAAAAAAATCTTTTTAGCAGCTTTTTTATGTATTTGTGTAAACGGATTTGCACAATTAATACAAATCGGACCTCAGATTTCTACTAACATTACTTCTGTAAATACCAATAATTTTAGTTCAGATCACACTAACACAGGAATTGGTTTTGCGGCGTTTGCCCGAGTAAATCTTTTACTTTTTTATGGTCAGGGTGAATTTGGTTATTCGAAGTCTAATTTCAGTGTTTATCAAGATGGTATTGGTGAAACCGAATTTAAACTGGCTGGAACAGATGCTTCTTTAATTGCCGGGTACAAGCTTATACCGCTGGGTAAAGCTGGAAATGTGAGACTTTTTGTGGGATATAATTGGAAAAATTATTCTGATATTAGTAAAAATAACAATCTCAATTCTATAGCATTCGAAAAGAACAATCACAGTATAATTGGCGGAGTTGGAGTTGATGTATGGAAATTGACTTTTGACGTAAGATATCTTGCCGGTTTAACAGATATCGATTCTTCTAATGGCGAAATTAAAACAGGAATTACAAATTTTTCTCTTGGTTTTAAATTCTTATAAAAATACATCCAAAAAAATAGGGAATCAATTGATTCCCTATTTTTTATATCTTAACGTAATAACTTTCTAAGTTATCATCATTTATTTTTTCGATACCTTCTTCAGTTTTAACAGCTACATTGATTACATGCAATACATTTGATTTTTCGTTAATACTGCAATTCCAAATCGTTCCGTCTGAAAGTATTATTTCTGAAAATAATGATACCGTATTCTTCTGATCATTATAAACTAAATCCTCAGTTTTTAGAACTTTCTTTTGTTTGGTTTTTCTATCAATTTGGTAAAACAAAATTTCATTTTCATTAATTTCAAGAAATTCGTCAAAATCAGTTTGATCAATGGCATTAGTAGAAGTAGTTGCCCAAACTGGCTGACTTCCATTTTTCTTCCAAGTTCCTATGGCATGGTCTAAGATATTTTTTCTTAAAACATCACGTAAAGTGTCTACTTTTTTAATAGCTTCTTCCGCTATTTCATTGTCAGGTTTAATTTTAGCAGCTAAAGAAAATAAATCAATGGCTTTTACAAAATCTGCTTTTTTATAATACGAAAGGGCTAATTCGTATTTGTTCTTTTGAAATGTGGTTTTTTGATCATTCTGTCCGAAAAACTGAAAAGTATTCAACAAAACAATTAGAATAAAGGTCTTTTTCATTAAATTAGTAGGTTTATTTTTTTGCAAACGTAATTTATTTTGAACAAACTTTCCTACACTTTCTCATTTTTTTTATAATTCAACAATAAAAAAAACGCCTCTTTTCTAAGAAGAGAGGCGTTTTTAGTATTAAAAAAATACTTTAATTATTTGACCTGCAAAATGTTATTTTCTGGAGTTGCATCCATAAAAATACCGCCATCAAGCTGTACCTGCTTAATTTTTTTTGCACTTTTTAAAATAATTTTTGCTGTTTTTTGATTCTTTTCCCAAACTGAAGGTGTCTGATGGAATACTGCTTTTGAATTATCTGCATAAGTAATAATCGCATCAAAAGGAATAGCAAAACCTCCAATGTTTTCGACTGTAATTATTTTATTGTCTGCAGAAACATTTTTTACTGCAATATCTAGATAATTATTAGTAAAGAACCAATTGTTGAAAAACCAGTTTAGATTTTTTCCTGTTGCTGTATTAAATGAATTAAAATAATCCCACGGAATTGGGTGCTTTCCATTCCAAGTCTCCATATAAGCGTGCAACGCATTTTTGAACAATTCATCTCCCAGCATATCTTTTAACGCTAAGTAAGAAAGTGATGCTTTTCCATAAGAATTATTTCCGTAACCTGCTCCAGAAACTTGTGTAGACATTGAGATTATTGGCTGATCTTCTTCTGTAGAACGGTCATTTATATATCCTTTTACTCTAAAATCTTGATAAAACTTATCAGCAGCTTCTTTACCATGTTCTGCAATTCCAATTAAATATTCAAAAGTTGTTGCCCAGCCTTCGTCCATAAAAGCATAACGTGTTTCGTTGATCCCCATATAAAACGGGAAATATGTGTGTGCAACTTCATGATCTTGTACCAATTGAGCAAAAACCTGGTCTCCCATTTGCGAATCGTTACACATCATTGGGTATTCCATATCTGCGAAACCTTGAAAGGCTGTCATTTTAGAAAACGGATATGGAACTCCAGGCCAGTTATTTGAAAACCAATCTAAAGCATATTGGTTGTTTTTTACTGAATTTACGAAATCTGTTCCTTTAACATCGTAAGCTGCCTGAACGCTTGCGCGGCGATTTGTTTTTTTATCCACAACAACGCTGCTGGCATCCCATAAATAATGATCGCTTAACCCAAAAGTTACATCTGAAATATTTTTGGCTTCAAATTTCCAAACATTCCAATCGTACTGTTTGGTTACAACACCGCTTTTCATTTCTTGTTCATTTGCAATATGCAGAACTTCATCTGTTGTATAAGATTTTTTTAATCGAGCTGCAAATTCTGGCTGTAAAACCTCATCTGGATTTAGTAAATCTCCAGTCGCATATACTACATAATTTTTTGGAGCTTTTACAGAGAAAACGTAGTCATTAAAATCATTGTAAAATTCTTGACGGTCTGTGTGCGGTAATCTATCCCATCCGTTATAATCATCAAAAACCGAAACACGAGGATAGCTATAGGCTACAAAAAATGTAGTTTCGTCAATCTGTCCTTCTCTTCCGCTTTCTTTAGACAAAGGATAACTCCATTGAATACTTAGCGTGGTTTTTGAATGCGGTAAAATTGCCTTTTTCAATTTTACATTTCCAACTGTTCCCCAGTTTCTTGCATCTTCTTTGTAAACTTCATTTTCTATTTTTAATGAAGTAATAGTCAAGCCTTCACTTAAAAAATCGTCGCTTACAGCGCTTCCACGAGGTGAAGATGGTTTATGAAGGTTGTTTACAAAACGAATAGCCAAGTTTTTTAAAGTGTCTTTACTATTGTTCTCGTAAATAATCGTTTCTGTTCCGCTTACAATTTTAGTTTTCGGATCAACCGAAATCTCCATATTGTATTTTCCGTGATTCTGCCAATAATTTTTTCCTGGTTTTCCATCTTTAGAACGTGTTCCTTCTGCGTAAGCTTTTTTTATGTTTCTTGGCATATAAAGCTCTTGTGCAAAGCTGCTTTGGGCAAAAAAAACAAATGTTATTACTGCAAATTGCAATATTCTCTTTTCCATAAGTTATTCTTAGGTCTTTTAAATTAATTTTTGATAACAGATTAGTGGTGTCTTTTCTTCGAATGTTACAAATTTAATTATTAATTGTTAATGATGGAAATGTTAGATGTCAGATGTTAGATGTGAAAAGACTGCTCTAACATCTCACATCTAACATTTTACATTTTACATTTTACAAAAAAAACCGTCTATCCCTAAAAGAAACAGACGGTATCTACAATTAATATATAACCTTGATTACTACAAAATATAGTCGGTATTAATAAAATTTGATTCTTTGCTGTTTAGCAATTCCTGCAGAATTTCATTATTATAATCGATATCTTTTGAAGCTACAAACGTACGAATTGAGAAAGAACGTAAAGCATCTGGAATACTTAATGTTCCTACAGCCGAATCTTTACGACCTGTAAACGGGAATGCATCTGGTCCTCTTTGGCAAGAACTATTAAGGTTTACTCTGCAAACTAAGTTTACCAAGGCATCAATAAGCGGAGCAAGTGTCTTGATATCTTTACCAAATAAACTTACTTGTTGTCCGTAGTTAGATTCTGCCATATCATTTAAAGGTTCTTTAATATCTTTAAATGAAAGTACTGGAATTACAGGTCCAAATTGTTCCTCATGGTACACACGCATTTCCTTGTTTACTGGATATAAAACTGCTGGAAAAATATAATTATCAGTATGCTTTCCTCCTTTTTCGTTAATGATTTTTGCTCCTTTTCCAGTTGCATCATCAATTAAACCTTGAATATATTTTGGTTTATCTGTTTCTGGAAGCGGTGTTAAAGAAACTCCTTTTTCCCAAGGATTTCCAAATGCAAGTGCATCAACTTTTTCAGAAAAACGTTTATTGAATTCTTCTCTAACAGATTCGTGAACATATAATACTTTTAAAGCCGTACAGCGTTGTCCGTTAAAAGATAAAGTTCCTGCAATACATTCCTGAATTGCCAAATCTAAATCGGCATCTGGTAAAATAATCGCTGGATTTTTAGCTTCTAAACCTAAAATCAAACGAAGTCTATTTTTGTTTGGATGTTGATCTTGTAATGCAATCGCCGATTTACTATTTCCAATTAATGCCAAGACATCAATTTTACCAGATTTCATAATTGGAGAAGCCACTTCACGTCCTCTACCGTAAACAATATTGATTACGCCTTTTGGAAAACTGCTTCTAAACGCTTCTAATAATGGTGTAATACATAAAACGCCATGTTTAGCAGGTTTAAAAATCACTGTATTTCCCATAATTAAAGCTGGAATCAGCAATGAAAAAGTTTCATTTAAAGGATAATTGTAAGGTCCAAGACACAATACAACTCCAAGAGGTCCGCGGCGAATCATCGCGTTTACACCCTGTACTTTTTCGAAATGCGAACTGCGTCCGTTTAATTCTTTATAACTGGCAATAGTATCGTAAATATATTCTACTGTTCTATCGAATTCTTTTTGCGAATCGCCAAGATTTTTTCCAATTTCCCACATCAAAAGTTTAACCACTTCTTCGCGGGTTTCCTTCATCTGCTTCACAAAATTTTCCATGCACTTAATACGATCTACTACTTTCATAGTCGGCCATAAGCCTTGACCCATATCGTATGCGTTGGTAGCAGCTTCAACAACTTCTGCTGCTTCTTTTTCTGCCATAAATGGAATAGATCCTAATAAAGTCGGCGAATATTTTTCAGTTGAAGAAATAGTAGAAAAAACAGGTGTGGTTTGCCCTGTCCATTGTTTCAATTCTCCATTTACAAGATAAGTATCTTGATTTATCAGCGTCTTAATCTGATATTCTTCTGGTATAAAACTCATAATTTGGTTTGTTTAATGGTCTGGTAATTCTATTTTCAAAAGAAAAAAGAGGCCTTTATATGCCTCTTCTTCTTTTATGGTTGTACTGTTTCGCCTTCCCAATCCAGGATTCCGCCAAGCAGATTGTAGGCATTTTGAATACCCAGTTCGTTCATGATCTGACATGCTTTTGCACTTCTAGCTCCAGAACGGCAGTATACATAGTAATTTTTATTTTTGTCTAATTCTTCGATTTCGTAAATGAACCCCTGCCCTTTATTGATATCAATGTTTAAAGCATTTTCAATATAGCCATCATTAAATTCGTCTTCAGTTCTTACGTCAAGTATAACTGCATTTTCGTCAGCTTCTAACTGAGCAACCCAATCTTCTTGTGATAAATTCATAATAAAATGTGTTTTTGTAAAATTACGACGTTTCTATTTATAAAAAACGTACCAAATGCGATTTCGATTATTATTCTCAGAAAACGTTTTAGAGAAAGTATTATAATCAGTGATTTACAAATTTACTTACTATTTTTAAAAATTCAGTCTACAAAATCGGTAGAAAATAGGATTTTTTCATTTACGCAAAATACATCTTAAATCTAGTTTTATGTTAATGAATACCATTTCAATCCATTATCTTTGTAAAAAATTATAATTTTTGATCTCTTTTTGATAAAACGAAGATATCAAAGGTAACATCTCTCGATGTGATAAAACTATTATAGCAATGCAAAATTCATTAAAAACCATCTTTCCGAATTTCTCCAACGAACTTATTGCTACTATTGAAGAAAACGGAAGTCTGCAGGATTTTGAAGCCGGAACAATTTTAATGCGCACTGGACAATACATTAAAAATACCGCTTTAATCACCAAAGGCAAAATCAAGATTTATCGTCAAGGCGAAGATGGAGGCGAATTCCTGATGTATTATTTACAGCCTGGCCAAGCCTGCGCAATTTCTATGATCTGCACTGCAAAAAGCGAGAAAAGCCAGATTATGGCAAAAGTTGTAGAAGACGTTTCTGTAATGATGATTCCGTTGCAATTAATGGACAAGTGGATGATGGAACACAGAAGCTGGTACGAATTTGTAATTGAAACCTATAGAAGCCGTTTCGAAGAAGTGCTGGAAGTTGTTGATAATATCGCTTTCCGTTCGATGGATGAACGTTTGGAATTTTACCTAAAAAGACATTCTGATGCCTGCGGCTGTTCTGAAGTCAATCTTTCACATCAAGAAATCGCAACCGAATTAAATACTTCGCGCGAAGTTGTTTCACGACTATTAAAAAAAATGGAACAACGCGGTTTTGTCAAATTGAATCGAAACCAGATTGAGTTATTAAACACGAATTTCACTAATTAACACTAATTGCAATAATTTATTTATTAAAACGATTGTCTGCTATCATAGCTATGTATAAAATATTGTATTATTTATTTTGAAACTTCTACTACTAATAAATCAATGTCTCTATGGTATTTAAAATTTATGCAGACAGAATAATTCGTGAAAATTTGTGAAATTCGTGTTTAAAATTCCTTCTGTGATAAATGTTACTGTAGGATTCTAATTTCCGAAGCAACTTTGCATCAAAAGAAATGCAATGGAATATTTAGGCTATTTTGCTTCAATCATAATCGGAATTTCGCTTGGCTTAATTGGAGGCGGTGGTTCTATCTTAACTATTCCTATTCTCGTTTATTTGTTTAAAGTAAATCCAGATCAAGCAACTTCATATTCATTATTCATCGTTGGTTTAACGGCTTTATCAGGAAGTTACAGCCATTACAAAATGGGAAATCTCAAACTGAAATCGGCGTTGTATTTTGCGATTCCGTCTGTAATTTCCATATTAATTATCCGCGAAGTAATTTTTCCTCAGATCGCTGCGACATTATTTTCTGTAGCTTCATATACGGTTTCAAAAGATTTTCTAATCATGATAATCTTTTCCATATTGATGATTACAGCGGCAATTTCGATGATTAAAAAAAATCAGCCTGAAATAAAAACAACAGAAACCAATTATCTACAGCTGAGTTTAATTGGCTTTTTAGTGGGAATCGTCACTGGTTTTCTTGGTGCCGGCGGCGGATTTTTAATTATTCCTGCGCTTCTTTTCTTTGCCAATTTACCAATGAAGCAGGCAGTTGGCACTTCATTACTAATTATCACCATTAATTCGTCAATAGGCTTTGCAGGCGATTTGTATATCGGAACACCAATCAATTACATTTTTTTATTAAGCGTTTCGACAATGGCTTTAATCGGAATGATTATTGGCAGCCAGCTTTCGAGAAAAATAGACGGCGCAAAACTCAAACCCCTTTTCGGATGGTTTGTGCTTGTTATGGGATTTTATATAATTGCCAAAGAAGTTCTTTTTTAACATATAACGCATCACACAAATTGTGCAGATCTGTGTAGATTTTTTAAATATTTTGAATTTAGTTTTACTTGTAGAGTAATCTTTGTCAAAGTTTTACACTTTGACAAAGATGAAACTAAATAAACTTTTAAATCTCTCCAAATTTTTCTTTGTAGCGTTCAAGTTCGTGCTCAGTTCTATTCAGAAGTTTTTCTAATAATTGGATTTTATCTTCGTAAAGTTCCTTTAAAATCGAGCTATTATCGGCATTAATTAAAATACTACCGTTATTGTTTCCTGTTATTTTATTAAAATTATTGAAATACTTATCGTAATCAAAACTAATTATATCCTCAACACTGACATCTAAAATTCTTCCAATTTCAACCAATTTCTCGTAACTCAAAGAAGTTTTTCCTTTTTCAATTTTACTGTAACCTGCTTGTGTTACACCTAATCTTTCTGCCATATATTCCTGAGTATAATTCTTTAACTCTCTAATGTTTTTAATTTTGTTTTTAATTGTTGCGGCCATAATTTTTCTGATTTGGGGTCATGTATAGTTAAAACAGCCAGCCGTCGGTTAAACAGCGTAACTATACTTATTTTTGGGTATTCTAAAGCTACTTCATAATACGGAATTTATAAAGAAGCATTTGTTAATTTTTTCTTTTTAATAATAAAACAACCATATATTAAAGCTGTCATTATGAATACTAAATCATAATGGGAAATATCAAGTACAAACATTTCTGATTTTTATTAAGCAGTTCTTTTTATACTTCTTTCAAACTGAAGACCTAAATAATAATCTATTTGTTTGCCAATCAAAACACGATCCTTTACTTCTATTTTAGTTTTAATTTCATTTTTATAAATATCTTTTACAAAAACAAAATAGTCAAACTCAGATTTTTCGCTAAACCTAGCGGCTACAATAATAACATAACACAAAAGTGCAGGAATAATATAGTATAGATCCATTAGATCAGAGAAGATCATAAAATAATAAGCAACTGCTGTTACAGCAATAAACGCACCGTTTTCAATAAAGTATTTTTTCTTTTTCTTAAGCAGTCCAATCTTTTTTATTTCATCAAAATGATACTGCCAGCTTTTAGATTTATAATGAAATCTAATTTCGTCATGGAAAATTGTTAAGGGCATAATAATTAGTAGGTAAAAATAGATTTAAATGTTCTTGTAGAAATTATTTTTTTAAGATTCTTAGGAGAAAAATTCTTAGATACGCAATATTAAGCATTAACTTCTTTTTTTTCTTACAGTAAAAATTATAGAATATAACTGTAAGTTGTAATTAAATCTTTAATAAAAGTTTACCTTATCGATTACTTATAAATTGTCCTGATTTAGGAGATTTTTATTTTGGGCGTTTCCTTCGGCCGGGCTATCCACTTGTATCTTTTCCTTGTTAAAGAAACAAGAAAAAGGATACCGCTCCTATCCCTAACGCACACTCAGGTGAAATGACGTTTTAGTTTTAAATTTCAATGAATTGCCTCCAGCTTTAGGTGGAGGTAAAAAAATGTAGACAAAAAAGACTTTAGCCAAACTTTATCATTTTGGCTAAAGCCCAATTCATATTAAAACAAAAAACCTCCAGTTAAAACTGGAGGCAATTAATATTTTTAATCTTCTATGAAATTGATTGTTTTTCTTTTTTTCTGATTTTATAAACTTCGATAATTATCAAAATAGAATTTACCATGAATAGATAATATCCAAATTTAATTTGATTAATATCTTCTAAAATTCCTGACAAGTAGTAGATAACCAAATTTACAGTTAAAAACAATGCATTTAAAACACTTAAAATCAATACTATTTTTGTCTTCTTTTTAAATGTGAAATAGGCTAAGAAATAAGTAATAATCAATATTAAAAAAAATGGCATAGATAAAGGATTTATAGACTCCAGAAAATTATTCAATTTAAATTCCTCCACAAATTGAAATCCTAATTGGTAACCATTTTTTGTGTAATCATTTCTTATACCCAAAAATCGAACAACGGTTTCTTGCTTCTTTTTCTTAAGTTCATCAAATGTGTATTGAAATTCTTTTTCTTTAGAATCACTATCAAGCATTAGCAAAACTGAATCTTGTACCATTTCTACTGGTTTAGATCTTTCATGCAACGGACTATCTTTCAAATAAGAATTCCTCATTAATTCTTTGTCCGAACAAGTTTGAAAGAATGGCAATAACAATAAGACCAAACTAAGCAATGTTAGTTTTTTCAGCATTTTAAAATCCATAATCTTATTTATTAGTTATAAATCAGAGAATTTTTATTACAATTAAAATGCCAAAAAATCAATGTTCCCCATACCCAATATCATCCATTTTTCCGCTGAAAACACGATATTGAATGATAAAATACACAATCACCAAAAACAAAGCAACAAAAAACCAGCTCAAACCTGCGTTTAGTCCGTACTCTTGTGCTGCAGTATTGTAAATCGTTAGGGACGGATTTACTTTATTAGTTGAAGGCAGCACATTCGGAAAAATCGACACCGCTGTCGAAGCAAATCCGCCGAGTAAAAATAGCGTCGAAAAAATAAATCCGTGACCATCTTTTTTAAACGAACGAACTTTGAATAGTCCTAAAATTCCAACAAAAGTCAGTAAAGGAAAAAACCATAAAATCGGATTTTCAACAAAATTATGAAATGGCTTTGGTTCGATAAAATGCCAAATCTGCAATGAAATACAAACTAAAACCAGCAAAACAATATTCAAAGCAAAAACTACTTTTTTCAATTTCGGATTCAGAGTTGAATTGGTTTTATAAATAATCCAGTTTGCCCCATGAATCGTTAAAGCTACAGTACTTACAATTCCTAAGAAAAGCGTAAACCAATCGATAATTCCCAATTCATTGGCCTGCGGACTAAAAGTTGGATTCCACAAAGGCAGAAAGAAAAAATGTGCTTCCTGTGTTGAAACGCCATTCTGAACCATTCCGAGATTGACCCCACGAACGATATTTCCTAAAGCAATTCCAAAAAACAAAGCCAAAAGCAAACTGGCAATTCCGAAAGCCTTATCCCAAATGGCTTCCCACATATGATTATGCACTTGTCCGCGCATTTCTAACCCAATTGCACGAAAAATCAAAAGCCATAAAATCATAATCAGAGGCAGATAAAATCCGCTAAAAGAAGAAGCGTATAAAGTTGGAAAAGCAAAAAACAAAACGCCTCCCGCTGCAATCAGCCAAACTTCATTGGCATCCCAAAACGGTCCAATTGAGTTTGTAATTACTTTTTTATCTCGCTCTGTATCTGCAAAAAATAAATGAATAATTCCTGCACCAAAATCGTAGCCGTCTAAAACCAGATAAACAGCCAGAATTCCCATTAAAACTACGTACCAAAAAAATTCCATACTTATATTTTTTCTGTTGAAAGTTCCACATGATGCGGTCCTTTATTGATAATTTTTCCAATTAGAAGTAAAAACAACATTCCGAGCAAAAGATACAATCCTATAAATCCAAGCAATGTGAACAAAGTATTTCCAGAAGAAACCGTGGGTGAAGCTCCCGCTGTTGTTCTCAGTAAATTATAAACCAGCCAAGGCTGTCTTCCTAATTCGGCCGTATACCAGCCTGTTGTGTTTGCGATATAA
>Ga0160449_1000476_pt1 | contig 24666 bp, 20 predicted proteins | sample HID1975I_E1MG_FD_108216 | JGI IMG/M metagenome (GOLD analysis project Ga0160449, IMG submission 108216) | Enriched soil microbial communities from UW Madison campus, WI, USA - HID1975I_E1 MG | ecosystem: Environmental > Terrestrial > Soil > Unclassified | place: USA: Madison, Wisconsin...
CCCTGGGTGTGGCGGCCGCCCGAGCACGTAGGGCGCGAAGTGTCATTCGGGGCTCCTTCTTCGATCCTGCTTCTCTGCAGACGCCGTGTGCCACCCGGGTCGACGCCGCCGAATGGGCGATGGCGACGTCGCCATTTGCTGCGGAGCGACTCCCGACCGATGGATGGGATGAGCAGATCCTCGCACGCTCCCCCCACCGGGTCAAAGGCCGCGAACGCTCACCTCAACGCCTCACCCGAGGTGGGGCCGTGCTGGCGCGCACGATGAGAGTGGTCGGCACCGTGACGTGGCGGTCGATGACCACCCCGCCACCTTCGATCTGCTCCAGGAGCAGACTGACGAGCTCCTCGCCGATCCGGGCGAAGTCCTGCTGCACGGTCGTCAGCGGAGGCGACAGGTACTCGGCGAGCGGGATGTCGTCGAAGCCGATGACCGAGACGTCGTCGGGCACCCGTACGCCTCGTTCCGCGAGAGCTCGCAAGAAGCCCGCCGCCATCTCGTCGTTGCCGCAGACGACGGCCGTCATCTCTTCCTCGGACGCGAAACGCGTGCCCAGCTCGTACCCGCTGCGCGCGGTCCAGTCACCGCGGACGATCGCGGGGACGCGTCGGCCTGCCCGCTCCAGCCGGGACCGCCAGGCGTCGATCCTGAGCTGCGCCGGTCCGGAGTCGGCCGGGCCCGCCAGGTGGTGGACCGTGGCATGGCCGAGCTCGAGCAGGTGGTCCACCGCGAGCTCCATGCCACCCGTCTGGTCCGCGCCGACCACGGGGCCGTGTCCCACGAGGCGGGAGTCCGAGACCACCACGGGCATGCGGCGCGGCATGGCGAGAGTCGTCGGCCCCGTCGTCTCGGCACGGATGATGACAAGGCCGTCGATGGCCTGATGGGTGAGGCGCTGAGCGGCGGCCGTCACCTCGGCCGGGAACGGGTGCTCGACGTCGACGAGGCTCACCGTGTACCCGCGCCGCCGCGCCGCCCCCACGAGCCCCTCGACTGTCCGGGACTCACCCGTGCGGGCGAGCTGGTGCGCAATGACACCGATGGTGCGGAAGCTGCCGTAACGCAGCGCCCGGGCAGCATGGTTGGGCGAGTACCCGAGCTGTTCCATCGCCTCGGTCACCCGAAGTCGCGTCGCCTCGCGGACGTTGCTGGCGCCGCGCGACACCCGCGACACCGTCTGGGCCGAGACCCCGGCCAGTCGCGCGACGTCGTCGATCGACGGACCGACACGTACACGCCCCGTCGGCGTCCGCGCCCGACCCGATCCCGCCATGCGCGGAGTATAGCCAGACGGGTGTCGGGGGCTGGACAGGCACCGCCGCACGGACCGGCACCCCGCCCGCGCACGGTTCGAGCCGGCCGCGTCCGCCCGGAGAACCGAGGTCTCAGAGGTCGATCGAGCCGCCGAGCCGCAGCTCGTCCAGCCGACCCGACCCTTCTCCCGTCGCCTCGAGCAGCACGGCCAACGTCCCCATCACACCCGCAGGAACGACGACGACGTCGCCGCGCCCACCCTTCAGCTCTGCCCCTGGCGGCGCCTCGGTCCACATGCGACCGTGCACCCTCTCCTCGAGGACGAAGGTGAGCAGCAGCCCGCTTCCCGAGGCGCGCAGCACGGTGTCGTGACCGTCGTCGTCGCCCAGGTCGATCTCGAGCCAACACGGCCGCCCGGGCTCGACCTCGATCGGCAGCGCGCCGTCGTCGGCCCCTGCAAGGCTCCGTCGCGCCGCATCGACGACGTCGCGCTCGCCCACGACGTCGGTCGCCCACCTGTCGAGCGTCGACCCGGTGTACAGGTGCAGCTCACCGGCGGGCTCTCCCCACGCTCGGGTGCTCGTGACGGCGAGGTCCGCCGTCCGGTCGATGCGGCCCAGCAGCAGAACCGGGCGCAGCGGCGTGAGCACCCCGACGGGACGACCGTCGAGCGTCACTTCGTGATGCCCTCCGGGACTGTCGAGCACCAGCGCTGCGCCGTCCGCGCCCCCGGGAAGATCGAGTCGGCGGACCAACCGGATCGTCTGCGGGAACTGCGCCGACATCCACCCCGACCAGCCGATCCGCGGACTCGGCTCGCCACCGACACGCGGCGTCGAGCCCTCCTGGACGATCCGCCACCCCTCGCCGAGAGACTGGCTCCCGGTGACCACGAGGGCACCAGTCATCCCCCTGGTCGCCCCGAGACGCAGCGACGGCAACCTGCCGTCGTCGAAGTTCGAGTGACCCCACACGCGGGTCTCCACCACGATCTCGTCCAGTGCGCCGGGCCACGGCTCGGACGCGGGGACCCAGACGTCCGTACCCCCGCACGCGAACCAACCACGCGGATAGCCGGCGGCCCGGATCACCACGAGGTCCGCCGGGCCGCCCAGCACGAGGCCCCGGGCGCCCGTGAGATCGGCGGTGGCGCGATAGCGCACTGCGCCCTCGTACGACCCGATCCCCTCGAGACGCTCGGCGGGAGCCGGTGGCACACCGGTGTCCCGCCACCCGGCGGCCGTCGGGTCATCAGCTGAGAGCCTCACTCGGTCGACGGTGGTGATCAGAGCCCTACGGGCGCGCACAGCGACAGGGCGGGGATCGAAGGAGAGCACCAGCTCGCCCTCCGGCGTGGCAAGCCGGACACGACCGCCCGTCCCGTGGATGATCACGGCGTCTGTCTGACCGATGGCCAGGTCCCCGTCGTGCTCGACGACCTCGACGTCTCCGAGCTCGAGCACGACGGTCGCGGGCAGGTCGACCTGGAAGCCGATGTGCACGGCATCGTCCTCGATGCGAAGCTCACCGAGCTCCGCGGTGGCCAGCACGAGAGTCCTCGTCTCGCCGAGGGGCAACCCGCGTACGAGCATTCGCGTGCTCCCGGCCGGAACGGTTCCCCCCACCGGGCCGTGCGCTGTGCCCAGCACGATCGACGCGTCCTCGTCGCCAAGGTTCGTCATGGTGATCAGCTCACCACCCCCGTCGAGCGCCAGGGTGACGTGCTGGGTGTCGGGACCGCACTCGACGTCTGCGGCCACCCCCGCGGGGACCGCTGCGCCGAGCCTGGGCCCGAGAGCGTCGATGAGAGCAGCCAGGGCCTTCCCCTCACCGGCGTCGGCGCGCTCGGTCCCGTCGGGTGCGAGCGCGCCGCCAAAGTCGTAGTCGTGCGTCATCAGCGCCAGGGGGCTGCCCCAGTTGTTGACCGCGACCGACCGGTACCCGGCGTTCCAGCCGGACGCCTGGAGGTAGGGGCCCAGCAACCGCGCGCCCGAACCCGCGATCCGCCGAAGCGTGCGGTGCAACCGGTTGGTCTCTGTCACCAGCAGCGGCAGGCCCATGGCTCGGGCCGCTGCTTCGACATGGGCGGTCTGCGCTTCGACGTCGGCAGACTCGTCCGACGGGTACAGGTTGAACGCCGGGGCGACCCCGTCGACCATCCCCGAGGCGCGTGCCCCGTCACCCTGCCCGGCGCAGGCGATCAACGGCACGTCGATGCCGTGCCGCCCAGCCATGTCGCGCAGCGCAGTGACGTAGGCGTGCGGATCGTCGCAGTCGAAGAAGTCCAGCTCGTTCTCCAGCTGCACCAGCGCCACCGGGCCACCCCGCGTGACCTGGAGCTCGGCGAGCATCGGCAGGACTCGCGCATACCACTCGTCGACGTGCGCCAGGTACTGGGCCTCCGCCTGCCGCACCCGCAGTCCGGGCACGGTGCCCAACCACGCCGGCAGACCCCCGCCGTCCCACTCCGAGCAGATGTACGGTCCCGGTCGCGCCAGCACCAGCAGCCCTTCCTCGTGTGCCAGCTCGAGAAAGTGCTTGATGTCCCTCTCTCCGTCGAAGTCCCACACCCCCGGGCCGACCTCGTGGTGATTCCACGGGATGTAGACATCGAGACAGTGGTACCCGAGCTGACGCACGGCTCGGATCCGATCACGCCACCGGGATCGGGCGACACGGAACGGGAACAACGAAGCACACAGCAGGACTCGGGGAACACCGTCGATCGTGAGCCGACCGTCGGCGAGCTCGACGCGGCTCACTTCAACCCCGCGCTGCCCCCGATCAGCCCCGACTCATAGAGGTAGCGCTGACCGAAGTAGTAGACGACGACGACGGGGACGATGAGGATGATCGAGCCCACCATGACCATGTTCCAGGGCGGCGGCTGCCCGGCGTTGCCCGTCGACGAGAGGTACTGGATGCCCAGAGCGAGCGGCATCTTCGCTCGATCGCTGATGTAGATCAGAGGACCGAAGAAGTAGCCCCAGTTGAAGGTGAAGGTGAAGATGGTGACTGCAGCAAGGACAGGCACCATCGCTGGCATCATGATCCGCCGGAAGATCCCGAAGTGCCCCAGCCCGTCGATCATCGCCGCCTCGTCGAGCTCGGACGGAATACGGGTGATGAACTGCCGCATGAGGAACACGTTGTAAGCATTGGCGAAGAAGTTCGGGACGATGATCGGCAGCAGAGTGTTGTACCAGCCCAACGAGGTGAACAGGACGAACTGAGGGACGAGCAGCACCTCGCCGGGGATCATCATCGTCGACAGCAGCACGATGAAGAGCAGCGACTTGCCGGGCGCCCGGAGCCGCGCGAACCCGTAGGCGACGAACGCCGACGAGAGCGTCATGCCGATGCACGCGAAGAACACGATGATGAGGCTGTTCAGCAGGAACCGTCCCATCGGAAGGTTCTCGCTGGTGAACGCCCGCACGAAGTTGTCGAAGTGGAACTCTTGCGGTATCAGCGTGAACTGCATCGCCAGGGACGTCTGATCGCTCGAGAGAGCGATCGAGACCACGAAGATCAGCGGGGCCATGAGGATGGCTGACACGACGGTGAGGATCGCGTACCGCGTCGAGGATCGGATGAGCCGCTCGGAGCGACCGGTCTGGACGCTCACTTGCGCACCTCCGTCTCGTAGAAGACCCAGAACTTCGCGGTCCTCAGAATCGCCGCACTGAAGATGAGGATGATCCCGAAGAACACCCAGGCCAACGCGGACGCGTAGCCCATCTCGTAGTAGCGGAACGCCGTGTTGTAGATATAGGGAACCATCATGAGGCTCGCGTTGTTGGGCCCGGAGTCAGTCAGGACGAACACCTGCGCGAACACTTGGAACGCACCGATCATCCCGGTGATGAGATTGAAGAAGAGGATGGGAGTCACGAGGGGGACCGTGACGCGCCAGAAGATCTGCCTCCGGTTCGCGCCGTCGAGCACCGCGGCCTCGTGCAGCTCTGCGGGGATGCCCTGCAGTGCCGCGATGAGCAGGATCGTGCCCGCACCGACCTGCCAGATGGACAGCAAGATGATGGCCGGGATCACCCAGTCGGCGTCGAGGAGCCACGCCGGGCCCTCGACGCCGAACAGGGCCAAGAAGCCGTTGATCGGACCCGTCGTCGGCGCCAGCAACCAACGGAAGAGGATCGCCGCCGCGACGAGGGGGACGAGCGCAGGCAGGTAGATGACGGTGCGGAAGAACCGGACCAGGCGGAACCTCTGGTGGAGCAGGTTCGCCAGGAACAGGGCGATCATCAGCGAGAGCGGGACCGAGACACCGGCGAAGTACAGCGTCTGCCCCAACGCCTTCCAGAACAGCGGGTCATCCGTGAACATCCGCACGTAGTTCGCGAAGCCGACGAAGCTCGGCGAGTGCGGAGGCTGCCGGTAGTCCGTGAGCGACAGCCAGAGCGAGGCGGCCATCGGCACCATCGTGAACACCACGAAGCCGAGGATCCACGGGGAGACGAACACGTAGAAGGTCCCCGCCTCGCGGCGACTTCGCTTCGTGCTGCGGGGGCGATCGCGGCCCACGGCCGAGCGCGAGCGCGCCCGCCAGGTGCGCATGGTGTCTGGAGTAAGAATGGTCATGTGAGTACCTGCCGGTATCGGCCCCCGAGGCCGGCCGGAAGGCCGGCCTCGGGGGTGGTTGACTCGGGTGCTCTCGCCGCTATCGGAGGACGCGTTCGAGCTCGGCCTGTACGTCGTTGAGACCGTCCTCGACCGACCGCTGGTTCAGCCACACGTCGGCGAGGTTGTTCGAGAACGCGTCCTGGATCCGACCCCAGTACGGACCGTTGGGCGGACGGAAGAGAATCTCTGCGGACTCCTCGAAGACGGACAGGGTGATGTCCGCGGTGTTCCAGCTGGGGTTCTGGAACGCGTCGGAGGCGAGCGCGTCCCGGCTCGCGGGCACGTCGTGACCCGCGATCGCGATCGGCTCCTGGCCTTCGGCGGACGTCAAGAACTTGATGAGTTCCGCGGACGCCTCCTGCTTGTCGCTCGTGCTCGCGATCGCGAGCCCGCTGCCGAAGGGAGCCGTGAAGGCACCACCAGGGCCAGCAGGCATCGGGGCGACGTCCCAGTTCAGGTCAGAGTTGCCCAGAAGGCTGCCGACCTGCCAGAAGCCCGTGGCGCCCATGGCCAGCTTCCCCGCGTTGAACAGCGGGTCCGGACCGTCGACAGGAAGGTCCTCCCACTGGACGGGCGACGGCGCCACCTCGTCCACGAAAACGAGGTCGTTGTAGAACTGCAGCCCGCGGATCGCCTCCGGGCTGTTCACGACGGGGTTGCCGTCGTCGTCGACGATCGCACCCCCGCCCTGGTGGATCCACGAGAAGACCCACGGCCACCAGTCCCCCGCGGCGTAGCCCCAGGTCCAGTCCGCCATCGGACCTTCCTTGTCCGTGGTCGCGATGGCGGCCGCACGGAGGTCATCCCACGTCCACCCGGACGCCGGGTAGTCGAGGCCCGCCGCGTCGAACAGGTCCTTGTTGTAGTACACGACCATCGCACCCAAGCGGTCCGGTGCCGCGAAGAACCCGTTCTCGTTGGAGTAGGAGTCGACGGCGGCCTCGCTCCAACGCTCCGTGGCGTCGGGCAGGAACGAGCTCAGGTCTGCCAGCCGTCCGAGGCTCTCGAACTCCGCCCAGTTCTCGGCGAGCTGCATGAGGTCGGGCGCCTCGTTGCCTGCAAACCGGTTGCCGACCACCGTGTCGTAGTCGTCGGGGATCTGCTGGTGGTCCACGGTGATCCATGGCAGCGCCTGCTCCGCGCGGGCGAGCCGCTCGTTCCAGATGTCCATGTCCTCCTCACCGCCCCACGTGGTGAGAGTGAGCGTCACCGGGTCGGGGGTGCCGTCGGGCTCCTCCGAGGTCTGGTCGGTGCCCCCGGTGGGGGCTGGGTCACTGCTCCCGGGTGAGCAGGCAGCGAGTCCCGCCATGAGCGAGACCGCAGCGAGCGCAGCTCCGACCGCGCGCCCTCTGCTCCGTGTACTGCGTCGAATCATCGTCGTTCCCCTCCTCGGTAATGAGTGGTGCTCCGTGTCAACCGGACCTGTTCCTTGGCTGACCCGACCGCTCCGACGGCAGTCCCGTCGGATGCGGAGTTCACATAGCCCTCGAGCGCCGAGATCGCGACGCCGAGGCTGACTGAGTTCGCCCGGTCGCTCGCGACCTCGAACGACACGGCACTGACCGGCGTCGGCAGCGCATGGGTCCGGACGTGCGGCAGGGCTCGTTCGAGCAGCTGAGCGCCCAGCCGCTGAGCCACCCAACCTCCGACGATGACCGCGTCGGGGTTGAGCATGTTCACGAGCGAAGCCACGGCGACGCCGAACTGGTGGCTCACGACGTCGATCAGCTCGACGGCCTCCGGGTCACCGAAGCGAAGCGCCGCCGCGATCGTGTCGATCGTCTGCGTCTGGTCGTCCCCGTGCAGCAGCCGACTCTCCGGGTACATCTCACGGAGGGTCTGGATGATGCCTGGCGCTCCTACGTACGCCTCGACACAACCCCGCGATCCGCACCGGCAGGCCCGACCCTCCGCGACAAATGTGGTGTGGCCCCACTCCCCGGCGCTGTGGGTGCTGCCTCGTAGCAACGCACCCTCGATCGCGATCCCTGCGCCGACACCCGTGCCCAGGTTGAGCGTGACAAACGTCTGGTTGCCACGGTCGGGGGTCGTCCACAGCTCGGCGAGCGCCACCGACTTGAGCGGGTTGTCGAGGTACAGCGGGGCCTCGATGACCTCACCGAGCATCTGGAGCAACGGCACGTCGTGCCAGTCCCAGTTGTGGGCGAACACCGAGGCACCGCCCTCGGGGTCCACCTGCCCGGGTACCGAGACCCCCACCCCGAGAAGGGCACGATCGGCGTGACGGATCGCCTCGGCGAGGACCGCCTCACTGACGTAGCGCACGAGGAGCTCTGGGGCCCGATCGTGGACGTCGATCGGGAGCTCGGTGCTCGAGATCCGCGTGAGCGAGGCGTCGAAGGTGTCGACGTGGACGTAGGTCTCGGCGAGGTCGATCCCGATGAGCACGCCGTGGTCGCCGTTGAGGACCAGCTGCGCGGTGGGGCGCCCGGCGGGAGCCCGCAGGCGTCGCGCCTCGACGACGAGGCCGCTCTCGAGAAGTTCCGAGCATATCGTCGACACCGTCGCGGAACTGAGCCCCGTTGCCTCGGCCAGCTCGCGACGACTCGCGCCCTCCTGCTGGGCGTACAACGCTCGGATGACGGCGAACACGTTCGTCCGCCGGATCTGCGCCGCTGTCCGGGCCATGCCACACCACCTCGCCATCGAAGAGGAACCACCAGAGGAAATCATGCCGTCGACACTAATGTCAACAGTTGATGGAACTATCGAACCTTCGGCGCCGACAACCTAGGGTCGCGGCGTCTCGCGAAGAGCGATCTCGCACCACCTCAACGATGGCGACGTCGCCATACCTTTGCTACCTTGACCGTGGCGACGTCGCCATCCACCGTGGGAGCCTCGTTCTGCACAGCACGGGCCTCCCCCACACGAAGAAGGAGTGCTCAATGGGGAGAACTCGCACCAAGCTGACGGGCCTCGCTGCGGCAGCAGCGCTCGCAGCCACCTCAGGGCTGGCGGTCGCCGTGACCGCGGCCGCACCCGCCCACGCGTCGACGGAGGGCTTTCGCGGCGTGAACTGGGCCGACCAGCGAGACAACTTCGTCAACAACACCCTCGTGCTCGGTGGGCTGTCCACCTCGGACAGCTACTCGACCACGGTGGCCAAGACCAACGCCGTCCTCGCCGGGTTCGAGAACAACCTGGGTGCCAATACGATCCGGATCCCGGTGAACTACCCGACGGTCTCCGGCTCGTACTGGTCGTCCTACCGCGGAGTCATCGACGCGGCCGGCGCCCGCGGCTTCCGAGTCATCGTCAGCTACTGGGAGGCTGACAGCTCACGAGACGGCAGGGTCGACAACCTGACCCAGTTCTGGTCGATGTGGCAGACCATCGTCAGCGCGTACGGCAGCAGCTCCCACGTCTACTTCGAGCCGATGAACGAACCTCACGGCTACACCGACAACGAGTGGAAGAACGTCGCCGCCGAGTGGCTCAGCCGCTACTCCAGCGTCCCCAAGGGGCGCGTCATGATCAGCGGTGCCGGGTACAACGAGCGTCTGCTCACCGTGCTCACGGACAGTCGGTTCAACGGGACGCTCGTCTCGGCCCACATCTACGGGTTCTGGAACGAGAGCCAGTACTCCGAGGCCGCTTGGCGGGCCGACCTGCGCAACAGCATCGGCAGCTACGCCTCGCGGGTGCTCATCACCGAGTGGGGCGCGCCCATGACCACGGGGCTCGACTACAACCAGCCCTCGAGCAACAACGCTCACGTCTCGTTCATCCGTGGGATCGCCGCTGAGGCCCGTGCGCTCGGCATAGGCACCGTCTACTGGCCCGGCATCCGGGTCAACGACAGCTATCGACTCCAGCAGCTCAACGGCAGCGGTACCAACCTCACGCTGACCACGACCAACGCGTCCGGGCGCGATCAGCTTCGCCACTCGTGGGGCCTCGGCGGCACCGGTGGCGGCGATGGTGGGGCAAGCGGCAGCTTCCAGCGCGTGACCAACCGTCATTCAGGGCTGTGCCTCGACGTCGCTGGCCAGTCCAGCTCGAACGGCGCCAATGTCGCGCAGTGGGGATGCGGCAACGGCCAGAACCAGCAGTGGCGGTTCGAAGACGCCGGGTCCGGGTACGTGCGCATCGTCGCCCGTCACTCCGGGCTGTGCCTGGACGTCGACGGCTGGTCGACGTCCAACGGCGGCAACGTCCAGCAGTGGACCTGCTCGGGTGGCAACAACCAGCAGTGGCAGGTGCAGAACGCCGGGTCCGGGTACGTCCGCATCGTGAACCGTCACTCCGGGCTGTGCCTGGACGTCGACGGCTGGTCGACGTCCAACGGCGGCAACGTCCAGCAGTGGACCTGCTCGGGCGGCAACAACCAGCAGTGGCAGCGCGCCAACGTCTGACGCGCGAACGGCACACCCTCACGAGACAGGTCACGGTGCCCGCCCCGATCATCGGGGCGGGCACCGCTCACTGCGTCGAGTCGCCCATCTCCCGCACGGTCGAGCCGTCCGTCCCCCGGGTGCCAGTCGTCGACGGCGCGTGCGGGCCGCGGGACCAGGCGTCCCCGCGCCACCGAGGCGTCAGCGCTTGCGGTTCTTGACGAGCTCGAGCGCGTAGTCCTGCCACCACTGGCCGGCGTCCGGGCCACCCTGGCACGCGCCGTCGGACTCCCCGGGCCGCTTGACCCACAGGTAGGCATCGAGGCGAGTCTTGTTCACCATGCGCGGGAGGTCGCCGAGGCCGCGGCCGGGCGGGTTGCACCATGCCGCGTCGCGCGCAGGCCCCCGGCCGTTGCGTGAGGTGTCGATCACGAAGTGCCGGTGGGCGAGCTTGACGCCCCGCTTCCTGAGCTCGGCCGAGACCCTGTCGCCGTGCTTGCGCTCGGCGGCCGTGCGGTTGAAGTTCGAGACGTTGGTCGCAAAGCCGCGCGCACGGGACACGCCGGCCTTCTCCAGCCGCGCCGCGAGCTCGCGGGGCGAGAGCCAGCTCGAGTGCCCGGCGTCGATGTAGACCCACGCGCCCGTCGCCGCGAGCTGCTTCGTCGCGTACTTCAGCAGCGCGAACCGCCCCTTGCCGACGCAGTCGAGCGCGAGCGCATCGGGCTCGAGGACGACGAGCGCCCGGCTCGAGCCCTGCACGGCGCCGTCCCGCAGCCCCTTCGCCACCTGGCGGATCCACTTCCTGTACTGCTTCGGGGTCAGCCCGCCGGAGGAGTAGCCACCGCAGTCGCGGCCCGGGATCGCGTACACCACGAGCACCGGGGTGCGCTTCGCCTTCCGCGCCGCCCGCGTGTAGGTGCGCACGTCCACCCGCACCTTCGCGGCCGAGTACCAGTCACCGACCCAGTGCCCCTGCGAGCGCTTGGAGATCTTCTCAAGCTTCTTCGCGAGCGAGACCTTGCCGGCCGAGCGCGCCGACCGGGCCGCCTGGTACGCGGCGCCCGCCTTCTCGACGAAGAGCTTCTGCCGCTGGCGCGGGTCGAGCTTCACAGCGGCCGGCCCGGGTGACGAGGCATGGAGGCTCGAGGGAACGGCCGTGTCCGACGACGGGATCCCCGGCGCTTCGGCCACTGCGTGCGCAGGCGCCACCGCGACCGTGCGTGCCGCGGCAACCGTGGGCGCCACCGAGGCCGACGCCGTGACCACGGGCATCATCACGAGCCCCATCGTGACCAGGGCGGCGAGGACGAGCGTCCCGCCACGCTGGCGAGCGGCCGCGAGATCGCTGCGCTCATCGGCTCGGGTCCCGGCCATCACTTCCTCCTGCTCCGCCAGTCCGCGAACACCGCGACCCCCGCACCGAGGAGCGCACCGAAGCCGACCGCACCGAGCGAGGCGGCCCACACCGAGGCACCCCAGTTCGCGTGCGTCCCCTGCGGGACGGTCACGGCCCAGACGAACGCCGCGAGGCCCGCAAGGAGCATGCCTGTCGCGACGAACATCCCGTAGCGCGGGCGACGGCGGATGTGGACGTCGACGGCGAGGCGCTCGAGCTCCTCCTGCGAGGGGACGGCACGCGGCGCCGGATCGGCCTCGGCCTCAGCCGCGGGTGACGGCTCGTCCGCGAGTGCGCCGTCGTCGTCGATGCCGTCGTCGGAAGGGGTCCGTGCCATGGAGGCGACCCTATCCGGTGAACCGTGGCCCGAACGGCACGTGCCCAGCCAGGTCCGCGCGCTCCCCCGAGGCGCGCACGCGCCCGTCCGCGACGGCGTCGGCCCACGCGATGCGACCGGTCACGAGCGCGAGCCACGTCGGTGCGTCGGTCTCGACCACGTTGGGCGGCGTGCCGCGCGTGTGCCGCGGCCCCTCGATCGCCTGCACGGCGCCGTGGGGCGGCACGCGCACCTCGACCGACCGGCCCGGCGCCCGCGCGGCGAGCTCCTCAAGCGTGTAGCGGACGGCCGTGCGCACCTGGCCCGGCTCCGCGGTCCCGTCCCGCCATGCCGCGAGATCGGCCGCACCCATCTCGCTGTCGATCCGCCGCGCCGCCACGTGCCCCACGCTACCCGCGTCCGTCCGCGCACTCCTTGGTGCCCAAGTGGCGTGCCGGGCCCACCGCACGGCGTTTCGCACGGGGTTTCGCGCACGTTATGTCATCCGAGTACCAAGGAGTGCGCGGACGGACGGGGTGGGCGGACCAGCGCATGGACGGACGGCGTGAGGGGGTGTGGGCGGGCGCGCACGGAGGGTGTGGGAGTGCGCGGACGGTGGGTGTGGGAGTGCGCGGACGCACGCAGCGGGCTGGTCAGAAGCGTGGCGGGGATGCGCGAGAGCAGTGCGCCGGTAGGGTCATAAGCGCAGCACCACCCACGAAGGGATGCACCGTGAGCGAGCGTGGCTTCTTCAGCAGGATGACCGAGCCCATCACCGAGCGCGTCCGCGAGGGCGTCGACAACGTCGAGGAGAAGGTCAAGAGCGCGATCCAGGCGCAGACCGACAAGGTGAAGGCCGCCGTGCAGGCCAAGGTGCAGGAGTACGTGCCTTCAGTGGTCTCGTTCGGTGTCGCCGGCATCCTGGCGTGGCTCGGCACGCTCAGCCTCGTCGCGGCCGCGATCCTCGGGCTCAGCGAGGTGCTGCACCCGGCGCTGGCCGCCGTGGTCGTGTCTGCGGCTCTCTTCCTCATCGCCGGCGGTCTGGGGCTCTACGGCAAGTCGAGCCTGCCGAAGTCTCCCGATCCGACCGGGTCCGGTCCGGTGACGCCCGCCCTGCGTCAGCAGGACGAGAACGTCGACCACTTCTGGACCGACTGAGCCGGTGCCTGTGCGGCCCCGGACCGGGTCGGGTCTACTCGCCCCCGCCTTGACGGGGCACACCAGACAGAAGCTCACGAACCTCGGACTCCCGGTAGCGACGGTGGCCACCGAGCGTACGGATCGAGGAGAGCTTTCCTGCCTTGGCCCAGCGCGTGACGGTCTTGGGGTCGACCCGGAACAGGGTCGCCACCTCGGAAGGGGTCAGCAGGGCTTCGGGGTGTTCCACAGGTGTCGTCATGGAAGTCTCCTCAACTCGAGAGACCCGGTGCACCACGGCCGGAAGCCCCGTTCATCGAGCATCCAGGTCCCATCAACCGGTTGCTCCTGGGCGACGCCCGTACCGCTGGCCCCGGACTCCCAGATGCCGGTGGCTGCCTACCTCCACCCCGGCTACCTCCACTGTGCAGCATGGAACAGATGTGTGCATACCGGGCGCGCGCAATTAACCCGGTTTCTGCGCAATCGACCAAGGGGTGAGACATATACCGGGTGGGGGTGTCCACTTCGTGGACCGGTGTGATTCAGCCCTCCGCGAGGCGAGTGGTCGTGGGGCCACTTCACGATGTACCGTGGGCACCACGATTAGACGCACCAGATACCCGGGGCCGCACGTGTGAGCACGGTGCCGCCCCGCTCTTACGTTAGAGGGGGTCGATGCCATGGGGCGCGGCCGTCAGAGGGCTAAGAACGCCAAGATCGCTAGGGATCTGAAGTACTTCTCCCCTGATACGAACTATCGGGAGCTCGAACAAGAGCTCGCCTCCAAGTCCGACGTCGCCACGGACACGCGGCAGCACGACGCCGCGTCCGACGACGGCGACGAGGACGAGTGGGGCAACTGGTCCGGCGCACGCTGAGCCGACCGCACACCACGGACGGGACCCGCTGCCCGGCGCTCGATGCGCCAGGTGGCGGGCCCTGTGCCGACGTAGCGGCGCCCGCCGCCCTCCGAGCGCCTCAACCCGTGCGGTAGCTCCCCGTCATCGCCACCGCACCGCCGTGCACGCCCTTCGTGCCGGCGACGAGCTCGATGTCGTCCGGCGCCGTGTCGAGCTCGGAGACCTCGCCGAGCACCCATGCGTCGAGCCCGAGCTCCGCACTGTGGGCGAGCACACCGGCGAGCGACTCGGGCGTCACGACGGCCACCATCCCCACCCCGAGGTTGAGCGTCTTCTCGAGGTCGGACCACGGCACGTCGCCGAGCTCGCGGACGACGGCGAACACCGGGGGCACGGTCCACGATCCCCGGTCCACACCGGCCACCAGGCCGGCGGGCAGCACCCGCGCGAGGTTCGCCGCGAGCCCGCCACCCGTGACGTGGCTCATCGCGTGCACGCCGCCCGCGGCACGCTCCACGAGCGCGAGCACGTCCGAGGCGTAGACCCGCGTCGGCTCGAGGAGCTCCTCGCCGAGGGTGCGCCCGAAATCCGGCACGTGCCGCTCGAGCGCCCAGCCCGCCGTGGCCACCACCTTGCGCACGAGCGAGTACCCGTTGGCGTGCAGCCCGCTCGCCTCGAGGGCCACGACGACGTCGCCCACGCGCACGCGCTCCGGGCCCAGGACGGCGTCGGCCTCGACGACCCCCGTCACGGCGCCGGCGATGTCGTACTCGTCCGGCCCGAGGAGTCCCGGGTGCTCGGCGGTCTCGCCGCCCACGAGCGCGGTCCCCGCGACCTGGCACGCCTCCGCGATCCCCTGCACGATCGCGGCGATGCGCTCGGGCACGACCCGCCCGCACGCGATGTAGTCGGTCATGAACAGCGGGGTCGCGCCGACGGCGACGATGTCGTCGACCACCATGCCCACGAGGTCGAAGCCGACCGTGTCGTGCACGTCCATCGCCTGGGCGATCGCGACCTTCGTGCCCACGCCGTCGGTCGAGGTCGCGAGCAGGGGCTTGCGGAACCGGGCGAGGGCGCTCGCGTCGTAGAGCCCGGCGAACCCACCGACCCCACCGAGCACCTCGCGGCCGTGCGTCGCCCGCACGGCGTCCTTCATGAGCTCGACGGCCTTGTCACCGGCCTCGGTGTCGACACCGGCCGCTGCGTACGTCAGCCCTGCCGGTGCGCCGCCGTCTGCCAGGTTGCCGCCGTCGGCATGGATCTCGCCGTCGGCCCGCACGCCGTCCCCGGCCGGAACCCCGGCCGCCCCCGCCCCGCTCACGGCTGCTCGAGCGCCGTCGCGCCCCCGGTCCCACCGAGCACGGACAGCAGCCCGTCCTCGGGCGCGCCGAGCGGCAGCTGGTGGTGGTCGAGGAGGTTGATCCCCATGTTCGCGGTCTCCGGGATCTCGATGGGGTAGCGGCCCGTGAAGCACGCCGTGCACAGCTGGGAGGCGGGCTGCTCCGTCGCGGCGATCATGCCCTCGAGGGAGATGTAGCCGAGGGAGTCCGCACCGAGCGAGGCCGCGATCTCCGCCGGGCCGAGCCCGTTGGCGATGAGCTCGGCGCGCGAGGGGAAGTCGATGCCGTAGAAGCACGGCCACTTCACGGGCGGCGCGCTGATGCGGATGTGGACCTCGGCGGCGCCGGCCTCCCGCAGCATCCGCACGAGGGCTCGCTGGGTGTTGCCGCGCACGATCGTGTCGTCGACAACGATGAGGCGCTGGCCCCGGATCACCTCGCGCAACGGGTTGAGCTTGAGCCGAATGCCGAGCTGGCGCAGGGTCTGCGACGGCTGGATGAAGGTGCGGCCCACGTAGGCGTTCTTCGTCAGGCCCTGCGCGTAGCGGATGCCGGACTCGGCGGCGTAGCCGATCGCTGCCGGGGTGCCGGACTCGGGCACGGGGATCACGATGTCGGCCTCGACCGGGTGCTCGCGGGCGAGCTGGCGACCCATCTCGACGCGGGCGGCGTGCATCGAGCGACCCGAGATCGAGTTGTCCGGGCGCGCGAGGTAGACGTACTCGAAGATGCAGCCCGCGCGCGCCGGCTCGGCGAACCGCGAGGTGCGCAGGCCGTCGGCGTCGATGACGATGAGTTCGCCGGGCTCGACCTCGCGCACGAACGCCGCACCCACGATGTCGAGGGCCGGGATCTCGCTCGCGACGACCCAGCCCCGCTCGAGTCGACCCAGCACGAGCGGGCGCACGCCCTGCGGGTCACGGGCGGCGTACAGCGTCGTCTCGTCCATGAACACGAGCGAGAACGCCCCGCGCAGGCGCGGCAGCACCTCGAGGGCCGTCGCCTCGAGCGTGCGGTCCGGGTCGCCCGCGAAGAGCGCGGTGACGACACCGGTGTCCGACGACGAGCCCCTGACGAGCTCGCTGCGCCGCTGGGCGCCGTAGCGTTCCCCGACGAGCTCGATGAGCTCCGGGGTGTTCGTGAGGTTGCCGTTGTGGGCGAGCGCCACCGTGCCGTCCGCCGTCGCGCCGAGCGTGGGCTGGGCGTTCTCCCACGTGCTCGCACCCGTCGTGGAGTAGCGGGCGTGGCCGATCGCGATGTGCCCGGTCAGGGCGTTCAGGGACGTCTCGTCGAAGACCTGCGAGACGAGCCCCATGTCCTTGAACACGAGGATCTGCTCGCCGTTCGACGTCGCGATGCCGGCGGACTCCTGGCCTCGGTGCTGCAGGGCGTAGAGCCCGAAGTAGGTCAGCTTCGCGACCTCTTCGCCCGGCGCCCAGACCCCGAAGACGCCGCAGGCGTCCTGGGGACCCTTCTCACCGGGAAATGTCTCGTGTGACAGTCGTCCGTCTCCGCGCAGGGCCACGGTCCCATGGTGACACACCCCGCCGCGAGGACGGGGTGGTGTCCAGCCCGGCCGCGGGGGTTCAGCGGGGGCGTGAGTGCCACGCCTCGTGCGCCGGGTGAGCCCGGTGCGGCCGCCTCAGATGACGCCGAGGGCGATCATCGCGTCGGCCACCTTGGTGAAGCCCGCGATGTTGGCGCCGACGACGTAGTTGCCCGGCTGGCCGTACTCGTCGGCCGTCTCCTGGCAGCGGTCGTGGATGCCGCGCATGATCGAGGCGAGACGCGACTCGGTGTATGTGAAGGTCCACGAGTCGCGGCTCGCGTTCTGCTGCATCTCGAGGGCCGACGTCGCGACACCGCCCGCGTTGGCCGCCTTGCCGGGCGCGAAGAGCACCCCGGCGTCCTGCAGCAGCGCGACCGCCTTGCCCGTGAGCGGCATGTTCGCACCCTCGGCGACGGCGACGAGCCCGTTGCCCACGAGCGTTCGGGCGTTCTCCTCGGTGAGCTCGTTCTGCGTGGCGCACGGCAGCGCGACGGTCACGGGGACGTCCCAGATCGAGCCCTTGCCCACCGGCACGAACGTGGCGCTGTCGCGTGCCTCGGCGTACTCGGCGATGCGCGCCCGGCGCTGCTCCTTGATCTCGCGCAGCAGCGTGACGTCGATGCCCTTGTCGTCCACGATGTAGCCCGAGGAGTCCGAGCACGCGACGACGTTCGCACCGAGCGCCTGCGCCTTGGCGATCGCGTAGATCGCGACGTTGCCCGAGCCGGACACGGAGATCTGCTGGCCGTCGAAGGCCGAGCCGCGCGTCGCGAGCATCTGCTCGGCGAACAGCACGGTGCCCATGCCCGTGGCCTCGGTGCGCACGAGCGAGCCGCCCCACGCGATGCCCTTGCCCGTGAGCACACCCGACTCGTAACGGTTCGTGATCCGCTTGTACTGTCCGAAGAGGTAGCCGATCTCGCGCCCGCCCACGCCGATGTCGCCCGCCGGCACGTCGGTGTACTCGCCGATGTGGCGGTACAGCTCGGTCATGAAGGACTGGCAGAATCGCATGATCTCGCCGTCGGACCGCCCGTGCGGGTCGAAGTCCGAGCCGCCCTTGCCCCCGCCGATCGGCATGCCTGTGAGCGAGTTCTTGAAGACCTGCTCGAAGCCGAGGAACTTCACGATCCCCAGGTACACCGAGGGGTGGAACCGCAGGCCGCCCTTGAAGGGACCGAGCGCGGAGTTGAACTCGACGCGGAAGCCACGGTTGATCTGCACGCGGTCGGCGTCGTCGACCCACGGCACGCGGAAGATGATCTGGCGCTCGGGCTCGCAGATGCGCTGCAGCACCGCGGCGTCGGTGTAGTGCGAGTGCTTGCGCAGCACGGGGCCGATGCTGTCGAAGACCTCGCGCACCGCCTGGTGGAACTCGGTCTCACCGGGGTTGCGTGCGAGGACCTGGGCGTAGATGGGCTCGAGCGCGGTTTCCATGGCCAACCAATCTGCTTCTCGTCCGTGGCGGCCGGAGGTGCCACCCGCGTCTCGGAACCGTGCCGCACGTTCGCGCCGAGCGCGGTGTCGTGGGGCCGGCCCGAGGCCGAAGCAGGAGGATACGCTGCCCGCCGGTCACCCGCCCGGGGCAGACGCCTGATGGACACCCCGCCGTGTTGGAGCCGTGGGGTCTGGTGCTACTCCTCGCGGAGGCGGGGCTCGGTGCGGCGCGCGGGGCGCAGGCCGGACTTGTCGGCGTAGAAGGCGCGCACCACGTCCATGTCGCGGGCAAGGTCACCCGTGGGCTCGAAGGTCAGTCCGATGCCCGTCGTCATCGTCGCGCGGTCCACGTAGCCGAGCGTCACGGGCAGCCCGGCCCCGACGGCGATCCGCAGGAAGCCCGACTTCCAGTACTCCCCGGCGGACCGCGTGCCCTCGGGAGTCACGACGAGGTAGAACCGCTCCCCGCCCTCGGCCCGCGCGACGAGGTCCGCCACCAGGCCGACCGGGTTCTTCCGGTCCACGGGGATCCCGCCGAGCAGCCGCATCACGAAACCGAACGGCGGGCGGAACAGCGCCGCCTTGCCGAGGTAGCGCACGGGCAGCTCGAGGTCCCACGCGATCGCGAGCATGAGGATGAAGTCCCAGTTCGACGTGTGCGGGGCGCCCACGAGCACACCCGCGCCCGAGGTTGGCCGCACGGTCGAGACGTGCTTCCAACGGCTGAGCCGCCAGTACAGCCGAGCGATCGCCCGTCGCAGGCCCACGCCTCAGCCGAAGTGTCCGGGCAGCGTCGCGCTCCACGCCCCGCGCAGCTCGTCGAGCGGCACCGAGAAGGCGCCCTTCACCTCGAGGGCGGGCTCGTGGACGTGGTCCTCGTCGAGCGCGACACCCTCGCCCGGCGTGCAGCGGTCCTCCGTGGTGCCGATCCGCACGAGCGGCACGCCGTGGGCGGTGCACAGGTCCTGCAGCCGCACCACCTCCGAGCGCGGCACGGCGACGACGGCGCGCGCGGTCGACTCCGCGAAGAGGGCCTCGAACTCGCTCACGCCGTCCCGCTCGCACACGGCCTTGAGGTCGACGGCGACGCCGACGCCGTAGCGCAGCGAGGACTCCACGAGCGCCTGCGCGAGCCCTCCTTCGGACAGGTCGTGCGCCGCGTCGAGGAGACGGTGGCGGCCGGCACGCACGAGCACCTCCGCGAGCGCCCGTTCCGCGGCGAGGTCGACGGTCGGCGGGGTGCCACCGAGCTGGGAGTGCACGACGTCGGCCCACGCCGAACCGTCGAGCTCGCCGCGCGTGACCCCGAGCTGGTAGACGGCGAGGCCCGGCTCGGTCCAGCCGGAGCGCGTCGCCTTCGCGACGTCGTCGATCACGCCGAGGACGCCGACGACGGGGGTCGGGTGGATCGACGAGTCGAGCTGACCCGGCTCCCCGGTGCCGTTGTAGAGCGAGACGTTGCCGCCCGTCACGGGCACACCGAGCTCGAGGCACGCGTCGGCGAGGCCCTCGATCGCCCGGACGAGCTGCCACATCGAGTCCGGGTCCTCGGGCGAGCCGAAGTTGAGGCAGTCCGTCACTGCGAGGGGCTGGGCGCCCGACGTCGCGACGTTGCGGTAGGCCTCCGCGAGCGCGAGCTGCGCGCCGGCGTACGGGTCGAGCTTGGCGTAGCGGCCGTTCGCGTCCGTCGCGAGCGCGACGCCGAGGCCCGAGGACTCGTCGACGCGGACGACCCCGGCGTCGTCGGGCTGGGCGAGCGCCGTGTTGCCCTGCACGAAGCGGTCGTACTGGTTGGTGACCCACGACTTGTCCGCGAGGTTCGGTGAGCCGACGAGCCGCAGCAGCGTCTCGCGCAGCTCGTCCGGCGTGGCGGGGCGGACGTACCGGGCTGCGCCGTCGGCCCCCGAGACGGTGTCCGCACGCAGGGCGTCCATCCAGTGCGCGGGGTAGGCGAAGGGCCGGTCGTAGACGGGGCCCTCGTGCGCGACCGTCTTGGGGTCGACGTCGACGATCCGCTGTCCGTGGTGGTCGATCGTGAGCCGGCCCGTGCCGGTCACCTCGCCGATCACGGCCGTCTCGACGTCCCACCGGCCCGTGATCTCGAGGAACGCGTCGAGCTTGTCGGGCGCGACGACGGCCATCATGCGCTCCTGCGACTCGCTCATGAGGATCTCGCCCGCCGTGAGCGTCGGGTCGCGCAGCAGCACGTTCTCGAGCTCGACGTGCATGCCGCCGTCGCCGTTGGACGCGAGCTCGCTCGTGGCGCACGAGATGCCCGCCGCACCGAGGTCCTGGATACCCTCGACGACGCGCGCCGCGTAGAGCTCGAGGCAGCACTCGATGAGCACCTTCTCCATGAACGGGTCGCCGACCTGGACGCTCGGCCGCTTCGACGGCACGCCGTCCTCGAACGTCTCGCTCGCGAGGATCGAGGCGCCGCCGATGCCGTCCCCGCCCGTGCGCGCACCGAAGAGCACGACCTTGTTGCCCGTGCCCGAGGCGTTGGCGAGGTGGATGTCCTCGTGGCGCAGCACGCCGAGGCACAGCGCGTTGACGAGCGGGTTGCCCTGGTAGGACGCGTCGAAGACGAGCTCGCCGCCGATGTTGGGCAGGCCGAGGGAGTTGCCGTAGCCACCGATGCCGGACACGACGCCGTGCACGACGCGCGCGGTGTCCGGGTGGTTCACGTCCCCGAAGCGGAGCTGGTCCATGACGGCGACGGGGCGGGCGCCCATCGAGATGATGTCCCGCACGATGCCGCCGACGCCCGTCGCGGCACCCTGGTAGGGCTCGACGAAGCTCGGGTGGTTGTGCGACTCGACCTTGAACGTCACGGCCCAGCCGTCACCGATGTCGACGACGCCCGCGTTCTCGCCGATGCCCACGAGCAGGTGCTTGCGCATCGCCTCGGTGGTCTTGTCGCCGAACTGGCGCAGGTGCACCTTGGAGGACTTGTAGGAGCAGTGCTCCGACCACATGACGGAGTACATCGCGAGCTCGGCGTTCGTGGGCCGGCGGCCGAGGATGTCGCGGATGCGACCGTACTCGTCCGGCTTGAGCCCGAGCTCGGCGAAGGGCTGCTCGGCGTCCGGGGTCGCCGCAGCGTGCTCGACGGTGTCGTAGCCGAGCGGGGTGGTGGAGTCTGACATGGGGTCCTTTGCGCGGTCCTGCCGTGACCCGTGCATGCTACCCGCGCCGGGTGCGGCTCCCGGCGGCTCGCCCGGTGGGCGGACCGGGCTAGACACCCACCGGGGCCGGGACGACCACGCGCTGCCGGGCGCGCCGCAGTCCCAGGGTGTCGCGCAGGGACGAGCCGGGATAGGCGGCGCGGAGGTAGCCCGCGCCCTGCAGCACGGGCACGACGGCGGCGACGAACGCGTCGAGGTCCGTGGCGAGGGCGGCGGGTCGCACGACGAATCCGTCCGCCGCCCCGGCGTCGACCCAGTCCTGCAGCGTCATGGCGAGGTGCACGGGGCTGTTCGCGACGACGAGCGACCCTTCCTGCACGTGCGCGTCCTCGATCCGGCGCAAGAGGTCGAGCCGCGCGGCGGAGCTCTCCTGGTCGGGGCCGATCACGGCGTACAGGTCGACGAGCACCCGCACGCTCTGCGGGTCCCGCCCGGCGTCACGCACCGCCTCGCGCACCCGGGCACGCAGCGTCGCGGCGTGCTCCAGCTCGCGCGCCCGGACGCGGACGACGTCGGCCACCTGCCCTGCGAGCGCGAACGCCGCGTCGAGCGCTCCCCCCTCGTCCGCCGGGAGGGCGACGACGACGGGCGGATGCGGCCGACCCGTGCGCGCACCCGGCCGGTGCGTCCGCACGGCGAAGCGCACGCCGTCGTGCGTCTGGTGCTGCTCGGCCGGTCCGTGCTCCGATCTCGTCGGGCCCGGACGGGAGTCCCACAACCGCTGGACCGCGCGCACGTCCTGCACGGCGACACCCGCGACCTGCCAGCCCGCCAGACCGTTGCTGCGCTCGTCGACGGCGGCGATCGCCTGCGCGACGTGCTCGGGGTCGATGCCCACGGGGTCGAGCTGGGCGACGACCCCGACGCCGGGCACGAGCGAGGCGATGCGCCGGGCCACGACCGCGGGGTCGAGGACTCCCGCGAGCGTCGTGTCCCGGGACGGGTGCAGGGTGAAGCTCGCGTCGAACACGACGAAGTCCAGCGCGCCGTGCGCGGCGACGCGCGCGAGCCGCACGGCCTGCTCCTGGTCGAAGGGGCGCGCCGCGCGCGAGCCGTGCGCGCGCCAGACCGCAGGGCTCGCGCCCGTCTCGCTCAGGTCCACGCCGAGGTGGATCGACGGATGGGGTGTGTGGAGGAAAGACATGGTGCTCCCTGGGGCGTCGGTGACGCACCGTGGTGCGCCGACGCGGGTCGTGGGGGATCGCAGGGCGCGGGCGTGGTTCGGCCGGCGCCAGGGTTCGTGCTCTACGGCTGTGTCAGCGACAACAACGCGAGGCAGAGCTGCGAGCACCCACGGGACAGCAGGGGGCGACGAGGGCGGCAGGGAACGCGGACGGTGCTGCATGCGTGGTGCGCATCGATGTCCCTCCTCCGCTCGTCGAGGCACTCATGGCCTGGTGGGGCGGGACTCTATGGAGGCGGGAGGGGGCCGTCAACGGTTTCGGGGAAGCGCTCACGATGTGGAACGGTGCGGCGGCTCGCCCGCGACGCCGTCGGTCGCCGCGACCGCCTCCTCCGCGTACCGGAGCTGAGACCCGGCTACGTGCCCGCGATGGTTCGGATCACGAGGGGGACGAGGAACACCCCAAGGAGCACGATCACCGCCCAGTCGGCGAAGCGAAACGCCCCGACGAACGTCCGGGCCTTCTCGCGCCACGTCGCGGGCACGGCTCCGGCCGCCCGGGCCCGCGCGAGCGCGAGCCACCAGGAGCATCCCAGGAAGATCGCGCCGATCAGGAACCACAGCGCCCACTGCACCCAAAGTGGCCAGGAATCCATCGTCTACCCCCTCGACGCGGTCACCATCTCACACGCGCCGAGCCCACAGACACCCGCGACCCCCTGATGCCTGCACGCCATCACGCTGAACGATTGCGTGCGTGTGGCGCACGTAATCGTTCAGCGTCTCGGTCTTCGAGGTGGGGTCAGGGCTTGGCGTGCTTCTCGGGGACCGGGGCGTCGCCCGAGGCGCGCTGGGCCCTGTAGTAGGCGGCCGCCTCGTCCTGGTGCTCGAGCTCGACACCGGTCGCGATCGTCGCCCGCAGGTGCTCGGGGCCGAAGCCCCACGCGTCCACGAGGTCCTGGGCGTGCGGGCGCAACCGGGCCACGAGCCGGTCGATGTAGCTCGAGACGGTCTTGGCCCGTCCCGTCGAGATGCGGCCGTTGATGAGGTACCAGGCGAGGTGCCGCTCGATGAGCGTGAGGCCGAAGAGGTCGCGCACGCGGGTCAGCACGGCGCGCGTGGCCGGGTCGGAGATCGTCGCGAGGGCGGCGGTGAACGACTCCCACTGGATGAGCTCGGCGTACGCGCGCGCCGCCTCGATGAGCTCGTGCTGGTTGTCGTTGAACGTGGCCGCCGCGACGTCGCGGGGAGCCTTCGACGCGCCCTTGAGCGCATCGGCGAGCTCGGCGACCATCGTCTCCACGCGCCCGGTCAACAGCTCACGCTGCAGGTCGGCGGCGCGCAGCTGGTTGACCGAGCGCCGGGCGTCCCCTACGTCGGAGAACGTCTGGGCCGCGCGGGCGAACCCGGTGCGGTAGAGCGCGGCGTCGGCGGCCTTCTCCGCGACGTAGCGCAGCACGCCCCCGGCGTCGATGCCGCGGAACTCCGCGGCCCGGTCCGTCAGGAGCCGCTTGGCCACGAGCTGGAGCAGCACCGTGTTGTCGCCCTCGAACGTGACGTAGACGTCGAGGTCCGCGCGCAGCCCCGTGATCCGGTTCTCGGCCATGAAGCCGGCCCCGCCGCACGCCTCGCGGCTCTCCTGGAGCGCATCGAGCGCGTGCCACGTCGACAGCGGCTTGAGCGCGGCCGCCATCGTCTCGAGGTCCTGACGGCTCTCGTCGTCGTCGGCGCCCGAGAACACCTCGTGGAACTTCTCGAGGAGCTTCTCGTGGGCGAAGTGCCCCGCGTACGTCTCGGCGACGAGCGGCAGGAGGCGGCGCTGATGACGGCGGTAGTCGAGGATCACCGTCTCCTCGGTGTCGCTCGCCCCCGTGAACTGCCGGCGCTCGTTGCCGTAGCGCACCGCGATCGCGAGGCCCATCTTGGCGGCGTTGCCCGCGGAGCCGTCGAGCGAGACGCGGCCCTGCACGAGCGTGCCGAGCATCGTGAAGAAGCGGCGGCCCGGGCTCGAGATCGGGGAGGTGTAGGTGCCGTCGGGGGCGACGTCGCCGTAGCGGTTGA
>Ga0160449_1000479_pt1 | contig 24489 bp, 24 predicted proteins | sample HID1975I_E1MG_FD_108216 | JGI IMG/M metagenome (GOLD analysis project Ga0160449, IMG submission 108216) | Enriched soil microbial communities from UW Madison campus, WI, USA - HID1975I_E1 MG | ecosystem: Environmental > Terrestrial > Soil > Unclassified | place: USA: Madison, Wisconsin...
CGTTCGGGGCGGGTCAAGGAAGATGTCATCTACGCAACAGCCCTGGTTTCACGCACGCCCAGCACCCGACAGATGGCATAGACCAGCTCAGCCCGGTTCAGGGTGTAGAAGTGGAAGTCCGAGAAGCCCTCTTCCTGCAGTCGCGCGCAGGTTTCGGCGGCGATGGAGGCGGCCAGCAGCTTGCGGGTCTCGGGGTCGTCGTCCAGCCCGTCGAAATGGGCGGCCAGCCAGTCGGGGATGGAGGCGCCGCAGGCCGCGCTCATCCGGCTAAGGCCCTTGAAATTGGACACCGGCATGACACCGGGGATCAGGGGGATGGTCACGCCCGCCGCCCGCACCCGGTCGCGGAAGCGCAGGAAGGCCTCGATGTCGAAGAAGAACTGGGTCACGGCGCGCGTGGCGCCGGCGTCCACCTTGGCTTTCAGCACGTCGATGTCATGGTCGATCGACGGGCTTTCCGGGTGGCGCTCGGGATAGGCGCCGACGGTGATGTCGAAACCGCCGACGCGGCTGATGGCCCGGGACAGTTCGGTGGCGTTGGCGTAGCCGTCGGCGCGGGGGGCGTAGGCGCCGCCGATCCCGTCTCCGCCCGGCGGGTCGCCCCGCAGGGCGACGATGTGATCGACGCCGATGGCCTTGTAGCCCTCGATGACCTCATCGACCTCATCCCTGCTGGCCTCGACGCAGGTCAGGTGGGCGGCGGGACGCAGGGTCGTCTCGCTGATGATCCGCTGGACGGTGCGGTGGGTGCGCTCACGCGTGGAGCCGCCCGCGCCATAGGTGACCGAGACAAAGGCCGGGTTCAGCGGCTCCAGCCGGCGAATGGCGGACCACAGGTTGGCCTCGGCCTCGTCAGACTTGGGGGGGAAGAACTCGAACGAGACATTGACCGCGTTGCGGTTCGATCCGGCGCGGGCGACGGGCCCCAGCGGCGACAGCAGCAGGGCGCGGGCCTCGGCCAATGTGGTGCGCGAGGGGGAGGGGGCGGTCATCAGGCGCGCTTTCTCTGGCTGGCGGCCGGTCGTTGCGCGGTCCAGATGACGACAGTCAGGCCGTCGGTGTCTGGGGGCAGGGCGACCGGCGCCGACGGGCTCAAACCCGCTTCGGTCAGCCAGCGATGGATCTCATCGTCGGCGAAGCCCAGTCGGCGATGCTGATGCTCGTCGCGCATCTGCTCCAGATCGTGCGGGGCGAAGTCGACGATCAGCAGGCGGCCGCCGGGGGACACCAGGCGCGCAGCCTCGGCCACGGCGGCCTGGGGATCGGCCAGATAGTGCAGGACCTGATGAACCATCACCAGATCGGCGCTTTCCGCCGGCAGGCGCGTGGCGAAGATGTCGCCGTGACGCAGTTCGACCTTGTCCAGACCGGCCCGGGATACGTTGGCCCGGGCGATGTTCAGCATATTGTGCGACAGGTCCAGGCCCAGCGACATCCGGGCCTTCTTGCCCAGCAGGGTCAGCATCCGGCCCGAGCCGGTGCCCAGATCCACGACGCGGTCGAAGGGGCCGGGACCGACGACCTTTTCGACCGCCGCCTCGACCGCGCTTTCGCTGACATACATGGAGCGCAGGCGGTCCCACTGCGGCGCGACCTGTTCGAAATAGGCGGCGGCGGCGGTTTCGCGCTCGCGGCGGACCGCGTCCAGGCGGCGGTGATCGGCCTCGCCCTCGGCGTCGTCCATCAGGTCCAGCACGGTGTCGATCAGGCGGCGCAGGACGGCGTCGTGCGACAGGCGATAGAAGACGCGGGCGCCGTCGGGGAATCGCTCGATCAGACCGGCGTCGGTCATCAGCTTCAGATGGCGCGAGACGCGCGGTTGGCTCTGGTCCAGAACGCGCGACAGCTCCATCACCGACAGCTCCTCGCCGGCCAGCAGCGACAGGATGCGCAGCCGGGTGCTTTCGCCGGCGGCGCGCAGGGCCTCTATGGTCTGGTCGGCAGTGAGTAGCATGAGGTCATATAAAGATATCCTTATATGATTATGCAAGCAAAATCAGAGGCCGGTCGCCGTTCTGGCGAAGGAATTGGGTCCCTGAATCGTTCAGTGTGAAACCAAAGGGAGAGTTTCATGCGCATCGCCGCCGTTTCCGCCTTCACCCTGACCGTCGCCCTGGGCGCCTGCAGCCAGGCCGAGCAGCCCGCCGGAGGGGCGGATACTCCGGTCGCCGCCGCGTCCGCGCCGTCCACTGATGCAGCATCGCCGGAGGGTGAGCACCAGAGGCCGCGCGGCCCGCGCGGCCCGCAGACGCTGGAGCAGTTCCAGGCCCGAATCGAACGGGGCTTCGCCGGTCTGGACGCCGATGGCGACGGCGTGGTCACGGCCGAGGAGTTGAACGGCGCCTCGGGCGGTCGGGCAGCGCCCATGCTGGCCCGGCTGGACGCGGACGGCGACGGCAAGGTCACCCGCGCCGAAATGGCGGCGGGCGCTCAACGCATGTTCGAGCGGATGGACACGAACGGCGACGGCGTGATCTCGCCGGACGAGCGCCCCAGCTTCGGTCGCGGCGGGCCGGGCGGCCCGCAGGGCTAGGTCGATACCGGGGTCTTCAGCGGTTCGTCGTTGAAATGCGCCTGCAGGTTCTGGATCAGCAGCAACAGCATGCCTTGCACCGCCTCGGTCGTGGCACCGGCGGTGTGGGGCGTCAGCACCGTATTGGGCACATCGGCCCAGCGTGCGGCATCGGTGGGCTCGGTCTCGAATACATCCAGCGCTGCGGCGCCCAGACGCCCGTCCCGCAGGGCGGCGATCAGCGCGTTCTCGTCGACCAGTTGCCCGCGCGCGACATTGACCAGCAGGCCTGACGATCCCAGCGCCTCGATCACCGGCGCCGAGATCAGGCCGCGATTGCTCTCGTCCGCCCGGCAGGCGACGACCAGGATGTCGCTGGCCTTGGCCAAATCGATCAAGCTGTCGGCGCGGGGCCAGGGCGCGGGCTTGTCGCGCGGCGCCCACCAGCGCACGGTCATTCGCATCGCCTCGGCCCGGCGGGCCACGGCCTCGCCGATATGGCCCAGGCCGACGATGCCGATCGTCTGGCCGTTCAACGACGGCGTGATGGTCTTGCTGTCCGGCGTCCATCCGCCCGCGCGCAACTGGCGATCGCCCGACGCGATCTGACGTCGCGCCGCCAGGATCAGGCCCATGGCGTGATCGGCGACGTCCTCGTGGTTGACGGCGGGGGCGTGGGTGACGGCCAGGCCCCGCGCGCGGCACCAGTCCACATCGATCCCGTCATAGCCGGCGGTGAAACAGGCGATCAGCGACAGGTTGGGCAAGCGCTCGATCAACGCCTTGTCCAGCTCGAATTCGCCAGCCACGACCAGGGCTCGGATGTCATGCGCCGCCTCGACCGGCGGCCCCTCCCAGAAACGATAGACGTCGTAGGCGCCCTCCAGAAAGGCGCTCAGCGGGGCCAGATGCCGCTGCATGATCAGGATGGCGGGACGCTGGGTCATGGGGCGCAGACTAACCACGACCGCGCGCAAAGAAAAACGGCCCCCCGATCGCTCAGGGGGCCGCTTGTCAGTCTGCCTGCCGGATCAGCGGCCGAACTTCTGGTGCTGGATGCGCTTGGGAATGATGCTGTCAGCGCCCAGGCGGCGCATCTTGTCCTGTTCGTAGGCTTCGAAATTGCCCTCGAACCATTCCACGTGGCCGTCGCCTTCGAAGGCCAGGATGTGGGTGGCCAGGCGATCCAGGAACCAGCGGTCGTGGGAGATGACCACGGCGCAGCCCGCGAACTCCTCCAGAGCCTCTTCGAGGTTCTGCAGGGTTTCGATATCCAGATCGTTGGTCGGTTCGTCGAGCAGGATCAGATTGCCGCCGGACGCCAGGGTCTTGGCCAGGTGGACGCGGTTGCGCTCACCGCCCGACAGTTGGCCGACCTTCTTCTGCTGGTCGCCGCCCTTGAAGTTGAAGCTGCCAACATAGGCGCGGGTGTTGATCTCGCGCTTGCCGACCATCATCACGTCGGTGCCGCCCGAGATGGCCTGCCAGATGGTCTCGTCCGGCTTCAGGTCGTCGCGCGACTGGTCGACATAGGCCAGCTTGACCGTTTCGCCGACGCGGATCGTGCCGCCGTCGGGCGTCTCCTGGCCGGTGATCAGCTTGAACATGGTCGACTTGCCGGCGCCGTTGGGTCCGATAACGCCGACGATGCCGTTGGGCGGCAGCTTGAAGGTCAGGTTGTCGAACAGCGTCTTGTCGCCATACGACTTCTTCAGGCCTTCGACTTCCAGAACGACATTGCCCAGGCGCGGGCCCGGCGGGATCTGGATGTGGGCGTGGGTCTGGGCCCCGCGCATCGATTCCTGTTCTTCGACCATCCGCTCATAGGCGGCCAGACGGGCCTTGGACTTGGCCTGGCGAGCCTTGGCGCCCGAACGGACCCATTCCAGTTCGCGGGTCAGGGCGCGTTGACGAGCTTCGGATTCCGACTGCTCCTGCACCACGCGCTTGGTCTTGGCTTCCAGCCACGAGGAGTAGTTGCCCTCGTGCGGGTGGCCCTTGCCGCGGTCCAGCTCCAGCGTCCACTTGGTCACCAGGTCCAGGAAGTAACGGTCGTGGGTCACCAGGATGACGCAGCCGGGGAAGTTTTCCAGGTGGTGCTGCAGCCAGGCGACGGATTCGGCGTCCAGGTGGTTGGTCGGTTCGTCGAGCAGCAGCATGTCCGGCTTGGACAGCAGCAGACGCGCCAGGGCCACGCGACGCTTTTCACCGCCCGACAGGTTGGTGACTTCCCAGTCGTCCGGCGGGCAGCGCAGGGCGCCCATGGCCTGGTCGATGCGGCTGTCGATGTCCCAGACGTCGCCGGCGTCGATCTTTTCCTGGAGGGCGGTCATCTCCTCCATCAGCTCGTCGGTGTAGTTTTCGCCCAGTTCGCCGGCGACCTCGTTGAAGCGGTTGACCCACTGCTTCTCTTCGCACCAGGCCTCGACGTTCTGGCGAACGTTCAGGGCCGGATCCAGCTGGGGCTCCTGCTCCAGATAGCCGCGCTTGATGCCGTCTGCGGCGCGGGCCTCGCCGGTGAACTCATGGTCCAGGCCGGCCATGATCTTCAGCAGGGTGGACTTACCCGAGCCGTTGACGCCGACCACGCCGATCTTGGCGTCGTTGTAGAAGCTCAGCCAGATGTTCTCGAAGATCTTCTTGCCGCCGGGAAAGGTCTTGGTCAGACCCTGCATCTGGAAAATATATTGCTGCGCCATGAGGTGCGGTGCGCCCTGTCGTCTGATCGGATGGGGAGGTTGGCGCGGGATGTAGCGGTCGCGCGCCCGTTCCGCAAATCCCTAGCCGCCGGGCAGGGCGGTTTGAAGGCGGGTCAGGTGGCGGCGCAGCCCGGTTGAAGGGCCAGCCAGGCCTTGGCGGCCTCGACCACGGCGTCATCGGGGTCGGCGGGATCGCCCTCGCCATGGGCGACAGCGGTGTCGGGATGCACCCCATCCGGATAGATGCGGCCGTGGCGGTCGGCCATCATGCTGGTGGTCACAACCAGATTGACGTCGTCGCTCAGGGTGAAGCCCTCGTTGCTGCTGGCGACGCCGGCCGTGGTTTGACCGAAGAAACGCGTGTTCGGGCGTCCGCTGAAGGCGACGGCGACACCCTCGCCCGAGCTTCCGACGCCGTCGTCGATCAGCATCGCTACGGGTGCGCTTTCAAGGCCGGGCAGAGCGCGCCAGTTTGTGGCTCTTGCGGCCTCCACGTCCTTGTATTCGCCTGCGTTGACCAGGAAGGCGCCCCTCTCGAACCGGGCGTAGCTGTCGGTGTTCAGATAGGTGTCGCCGAGAAGTGCGCTGAGACCGGCCTTCATCGGCCAGACGTTGCCGCCAAGGTTTCCGCGCAGGTCGATGACGTAGCCGCAGGCCCGATCCGAAGCGTCGGCGATATGGCCAAAAACAGTGTCGGCATAGGCGCGGGCGTCCGCTCCGCCGCCGAACACCTTGGGCGCCGTGACCAGTTCGGCCTGTCGCCCACTATCGAGCGGCAACGCACGCGCAGTCCGCTCGCGACGCATGGTGAAAGTCGAAGTCGGCTCCTTGCGGACGAGATCGGCGTCGAACTCACGGCCGTGACGCGCCTTGTAGGCGTCGCGCAGGGACTTATCGACCTGAACAAAACTATGGTGATCACCAAGGTCATCGAGCATGCGGCTGTAGATCGGCAGCAGATCGACCGTGTCGGTGGCGGACTCTGCGGCGGCTCGTGCGCGGGATTCTATGACGCTCCAGTCCACGGCGTCACGCCGATAGGCGACAGGACGGATCGCCGCCAGCGCCTCCGTGATCCGAGCCTGGCCGTCGAAAGGTTGAGGCGCGGCGTCATCAGGTGTTTGCTGACCCGTAACCGTCAAGGCCAGAGCGGCGGCGAGCGTGGCGAGCATGGACATTCCCCGAGAGTGGTGTTCCCGGTGGTAGGGCGCCTGGATGGACGCGCCAGTTAAATCGCGCTCATGCGGCGAATGATCGACGGTTGGGCGATGAAACGACCCGCCTTCAGGCGTAGTTGAAGCTGATCGAGATGCGGTCGCTCTTGGCCCCGTTGGTGGGGACTTCGTGGCGCAGCCAGCTTTCCCACATCAGGACCGTGCCCGCCTGGGGCTTCATATAGACGAAGGGGCGCTCCGCTTCGGGCGCGTCGGGCAGGACGCCGGGGCGGGCCATCATCATCGGCAGGCGGGGATCTTCCAGCTTCAGCGATGAGGCGCCGTCCGGAACCTCGACATAGACGGTGCCCGACAGGAAGGCGTGCGGGTGGATGTGGCCGGTGTGGCCGCCCCCGGGCTTCAGGATGTTGACCCACAGATTGTCCAGGCGCGGCTTGCGGGCCAGGTCGAAATTGAGGGCGCGGGCATAAGCCTGGGCATGGCGATCCAGGTGACGCTTCAGCTCGCCGAACTCGGGGAAGCGCAGCGGCAGGTCGTTGATCGAGCCGTAGGAGGTGTAACCCCGGTAGGCATTGGCCCGGCACCAGGCGCGGCCGCCCGCGTCTTCTTCCGACAGCATCCGGCAGGCGTCGACCAGCGCCGCGTTGAAATCCGCGAACCCGCGGCCCTCGGCGAGACTGGATTCATAGACCTGGGTGACGAAAAGCGGGCGCAGGGACATGACAGGTCCATACCTCTCCCTCCCCATTTTGGGGAGGGTGGCTGAGCCTGAAAGGCAAGCCGGGCGGGGAGGGCTCGGTGATGCTGGGCGCAGCGGCTGATTTGCTTCGCCGCCCCCACCCGGTCGCTGCGCGACCACCCTCCCCAAAATGGGGAGGGAGAGGATGTCACCAATCCAGCGTCGCCTCGCCCCGCAGGATCGCGTCGGCTTCCGGCGTGTGCTTGGCGCCCGAACGATCATGCAGGACCAGCGGGGGCAGCAGGCGTAGCGGCGCGCGGCCGGTCTTGATCGCCTGAACCAGCACTCGTTTGGCCGGTTCGTCGGCGAAAGCATGAATCGGGCGAACGGCGAAGGAGCCGGCCGTTTCGCCCAGCAGGGCCAGCAGGTCGGCCAGCCGGTCGGCGCGGTGGATGACGACGATCCGCCCGCCCTCGCGGACGGCTTTCAGCAGGAAGCGGGTCCAGGCGGCCAGCCCGTCGTCGGCCATCCAGGCGGCGCGCTTGCCCGGCGCGGGCGCGCGCAGGGCGCCGGGGTCGTCAAAGAAGGGGGGATTGCTGATCGCCCAGTCGAAGGGCGGCAGATCCAGCGTCCGGAAACCTTCGGCCACGTCGCCGCGCCGGATTGTCACGCGGTCGGCGACGCCGTTCAGAGCGGCGTTGTCGGTGGCTAGGGCGGCCATGTCGGCCTCGCGCTCGAGACCGGTCAGATGGGCGCCGGGGCAGCGGGCGGCGATCTGAAGCAACGCCCCGCCGACGCCGCAGCCGGCCTCGATCAGCCGCTCGCCGGGCGCGACAGGCACGGCGGCCGCCAGCAGGGCGGCGTCCATGCCGGCGCGATAGCCGCGCGCGGGCTGGCGCAGACGGACGCGGCCGCCCAGCAGGCGGTTCTCGGTGATGTCGGCTTCGGACGCGTCGGTCACGCAGCTTGACCCTTCATGGTGGCGCCACCATTGTGCGCCGGAACGCCGCCGGGCAAGGCGGCGCGATGCAATTCGGGCGCGGCGCTCCCCCGACCGGGCCCCAATCTGAAAGAGTATCCCATTGGAAGTCGACACGGTCACCCCCACCCGTTCCAAGGGTGACGTCGAGGCCCTGATCCGCCTCGCCGCGCCGGACATGGCGGCGGTGGACGCCCTGATCCTGGCGCGGATGCAGTCCGAGGTGCCGGTGATCCCGCTCTTGGCCGAGCATCTGATCGCGGCGGGGGGCAAGCGCCTGCGTCCCCTGCTGACGGTGGCGTCAGCCCGGGTCGTGGGCGGCCAGGACCTGACGGCCGCGCATCGGCTGGCGGCGGCGGTCGAGTTCATTCACACCGCAACCCTGCTGCACGACGACATCGTCGACGGCTCCGACATGCGGCGGGGCAAGGTGGCGGCCCATCTGATCTGGGGCTCGGCCTCGGCGGTGCTGGTCGGCGACTTCCTGTTCGCGCGCGCCTTCGAACTGATGGTCGAGACGGATTCGATCCGCGCCCTGGGCATCCTGGCCACCGCCTCCAGCGTCATCGCCGAGGGCGAGGTGCTGCAACTGACGCGGGCCAAGGACATCAACCTGGACCGCGCGACCTATCTGCGGATCATCGGCGCCAAGACGGCCGAGCTGTTCGCCGCCGCCGCTGAATCCGGCGCGGTCGGGGCGGGCGCCGACGCGGCGGCGGTCAAGGGCATGCGCGACTATGGCATGGCGCTGGGGCTGGCGTTCCAGCTGGCGGATGATGCGCTGGACTATGGCGGCACGGCCGAGACTCTGGGCAAGAATGCGGGCGACGACTTCCGCGAGGGCAAGGTGACCCTGCCGCTGTTGCTGGCCATGCAACGCACGGCGGGACGCGAGGACGCCTTCTGGAAACGCACCCTGGACGACGGTCAGCGGACCGAGGCGGACTTCATCCGCGCGCGTGAGCTGGTGATCGGCTCGGGCGGCCTGTCGGGTACGCTGGATGCGGCGAGCGAGTTCGCGGATCAGGCCAAGGCGGCCCTGTCGGTCCTGCCCGACAGCGACTGGCGGCGGGCGCTGGAAGACCTGGCCGATTTCGCGGTCAGCCGCCGGGCCTGAGCGAAAAAAGGAAACGCGGCCGGTCCGAGGATCGACCGCGCTCCATTGTCCTGACCATGGGATCAGCGGCGCAGGAAACCGCCGATCAGGGCGCGCGCCGCGGCGCCGGCGACATTGCCGGGCGTCGGCAGAGCGGTGGCCGGATTGACCGCCTCGCGCGCGGCGTCCGCCGGGCTGGTCGGCTCGTCAGCGTCGGCCGCCATATCCCGCGTATCCAAGCCCAGCATGGCCGAGGCGGTCGAGTTGTAGCGGACCTTGGCCACATACTCGATGTTCCAGGGCTGGCGACGGTCCGTCGGGCGCGGCGGATAGCTGAAATTCGCCTCGCCGCCATAGGCCGTCATGCGCAGCATGGCCTGGGGCGCGGCGGCCAGGAAGCCGGACGGGATCGCGCACTGGGTAGTCGCGCCCGGCAGCAGGACCTTGCTGGCCAGCAGCCGGTCGATGTCGGCCTGGGCCAGCATGTCCGGCACGGCGCCCATCATGATCGGCACGGCGCTGGAGGTCCAAAGGATCATTTCGTTCTTGTCATTGGTCGACATCGCGGTGGCCAGGATGGCCTTGGCGCCGCTGACGGGCTGCCAGCTGACGCGGCCCTGGCTTGCCTGGTCCGTGCCGCTGAGCTGGAAGGCGCCGACGAAGTCCTGGCTCGCGTTCAGGCTGAATTTGATCTCGGGCGTGTAGTTGCCGCGCACCACGTGATCGCCGACCAGCGAGCCGTTGGCGGGGATGCGGCCTTCGCGATTGCCGGGCCAGATGCCGAAGGTCCCATTGGCGGTCGGCGAAGGCGGCGTGGGCGAGCGGACGTCGACCGCGTTCCACAGGCGCTCAAAGGCCGCGCGGCCCTGGGCCGGGTTGATCGTCAGCGGCGCGCCGCCGGTCTCGCCGCAACCGTGATAGATGATGATCTTGGGCATGCGAGTGGCCTGCTGCTCGAAGATTCGACGCGCCTCCTCCGGATCTACTTCTGGCGTCTCCTGCTGCCGCGGCGCCTGGGTCGCCAGCGGCAGACGCGGTCCGGCCGCCAGACCGGCCGGGGGCAGGTGGTCAGCCGCGGGCGAGGGGTCGGTGCGGCTCGATTGCAGGATCAGCGAAAGGGACTTCTGCGGCGCCTGGCCGCCCATCATGCCCATGCCCGCGGTGGTCTCTGCCGTCACCCAGTAGGTGGCGATGGGGCCGGTGGTGGGCTGGTTCTGGGCGACGGTCTGGCCAGAGACGGCCAGCGAGGCGAAGGTGGCCGTGACGGCGGTGAGGGTCAGGCGTTTCATGGGGGCTCCCGACATTGAGAACGTTGATCCCTGAAACTTACGCGCTCGTATCGGTCGGACGTAAAGAGCACGCGACCGATTTGAGATGAAACCGTCAGCCACCGCCCAGGACGATGAGGACGGCGCCGCCGGCGACCACTACGCCGCCCAGGATACGCTGCGGCGACAGACGCTCCTTCAGGACCAGGGCGCCGAAGGCCAGGGCCAGGATGACGCTGGTCTCGCGCAAGGCGGACACCGCGCCCGCCGAGGTCAGGGCCAGCGCCCACAGCGCGGCGCCGAAGCCAATCACGGTCGCCACGCCCGCGGTCACGCCGCGTCGGGCGTTGGCCAGCAACAGAGGCAGGGCGGCCCGTCGCCTAAGCCCAAGATAGATCGGAAGCAGGGCCGGGCCCTCCAGCAGGAAGAACCAGGCGATGAAGTGCAGCGGTTCTGCGCCGGAACGGACCCCTTGCGCATCGATCAAGGTGTAGACCGAGGTCAGCAGGCCCGCCGTGGCGGCGGCGGCCAGCGCCCCACCCGTCATGCCGCTGCGAAACGCGATCAGCGCCAGGCCGAGCGAGACCGCCAGGACGCCGGCCAAGGCCGGCAGCCCGGGCCTGTCCGATAATAGGGCGATCCCCAGCAGGGCCGTGGCCAGCGGCGCGACGCCACGCGCCAAGGGGAAGGCGACCGAGAAATCGGCCGTCTGGTAAGCGTGGTTCAGCACCAGCTGATAGATCACATGCGTGGCGATGGAGAGCGCCAGCCAAGGCCACAGGCCCGCGTCCGGCCAGCCCACGATCAGCACCAGGGGAATCGCCAGGACGCTCTGTGTCAAGCCCACCGCCGCGCGAGTCGCCAGGGTGTCGCCGCCTGATTTGATCAGGCCATGCGCCAGGGCGGTGGTGGTGGCGGCCGCCAATGCGAGAGCCGCGCCGAGCGTCGCGCTCATGAACCGGTGCGGGAATCAGCCATGGCGGGATCGTGCCGCTGGACGCAGTCCAGGCCAAGCGCCCGCGCCAAGCCGCGATGGCGCGCTGACCGACGTTACTTCAGGCTGGCGCAGAACCGCTGGATGCGGGTGCAGGCTTCTTCCAGCACGGCGTCCGAGGTGGCGTAGCTGACGCGGAAATAGGGGTTCAGGCCAAACGCCGTGCCCTGGACCACGGCCACGCCCTCGGCGGCCAGCAGTTCGCTGGTGAAGGTTTCGTCGTTGTCGATGACGACGCCCGACGGCGCGGTCTTGCCGATCAGCCCTTCGATCGAGGGATAGACGTAGAAGGCGCCTTCGGGGCTGGCGCAGCGGATGCCTGTGGCCTGGTTCAGCATCGAGACGACCAGGTCGCGGCGCTTTTCAAAGGCGGCGGCGCGGGGGGGCAGGAAGTCCTGCGGGCCGTTCAGCGCCTCGACCGCCGCCCACTGGCTGATGGACGAGGGGTTCGACGTGGTCTGGCTGGCGACCTTGCGCATCAGGTCGATCAGGGGCTTGGGGCCGCCTGCATAGCCGATGCGCCAGCCGGTCATGGCGTAGGCCTTGCTGACGCCGTTGACCGTCAGGGTGCGGTCATAGAGGTCGGGCGCGACCTGGGCGATGGAGACGTATTCGAACCCGCCATAGACGAGGTGCTCGTACATGTCGTCGGTCAGGATCCAGACGTGCGGATGCTTGCGCAGCACCTCGGCCAGGGCTTCCAGCTCGGTGCGGGTATAGGCGGCGCCGGTCGGGTTGGACGGCGAGTTCAGGATGATCCAGCGGGTGCGCGGCGTGATGGCGGCGTCCAGCACCTCGGGCCGCAGCTTGAAGCCGTCCGCTTCCTGACCGATCACGGTGACGGGCTCGCCGCCCGCCAGGAGGACCATGTCGGGATAGCTGACCCAGTAGGGGGCGGGCACGATGACTTCGTCACCGGGGTTCAGGGTAGCGACGAAGGCGTTGAAGATCACCGGCTTGCCGCCCGAGGCGACGTGGATCTGGTTGGTTTCGTACGTCAGGCCGTTCTCGCGCGCGAATTTGGCGACGATGGCGGCCTTCAGCTCGGGCATGCCGTCGGCGTCGGTGTATTTGGTCTCGCCGCGGTTGATGGCGTCGATGGCGGCGGCCTTGATGTTGTCCGGCGTGTCGAAGTCCGGTTCGCCGGCGCCCAGGCCGATGACATCGCGACCTTGACGCTTCAATTCACGCGCCTGGGCGGTGACGGCCAGGGTGGCCGAAGGCTTGACGCGGGCGAGGGCGGCGGATTGCAGGCTGGACATGGCTATCCCGAGTGTTCGATGAGGGCGCCGGGGAGGCGATGCTTGATACGCAACCGGGCCTTCCTGCACAACGTTTGTGCGGCTTGGCGCCGACTATAGGGTCGATGGAACGAGATTGATGCGCGCGGTCGCCGATTTCCTGATGAACATGGAGGCGCGGCGCTGGCGGGCGCTGGCGGCGACCCTGCTGCTGTTCGGGGGGATGATCGCCCTGTTCGCGGTGGGCAAGAGCCAGTTCGGGCTGGCCGCCGAGGATCGGCTGGAGGCCTGGCTGGGCGGGTTCCAGCATGGTCCGTGGGGCCTGTTCGCGGCGATCGTGGTCTTCACTCTGTCGGCCTTTGTCGGCGTGCCGCAGTTCATCCTGATCGCGGCGTGCGTGGTCGCCTTCGGACCGTGGTTCGGTTTCGCCTACAGTTGGGTGGCCACTGTGGCGTCGGCGGCCGTGACCTATTGGCTGGGACGCGGCGCAGGGGCGCGGATCCTGGACCGGTTCGGCGGCCGGACGATGGAGCGGCTGAGTCGCTTCGTCGGCCGCAACGCCTTTTCGGCCAGCTTCATCATCCGCAATGTGCCGTCAGCGCCGTTCATTGTCGTCAACATGGCGTTCGGCGCGGCGCGGGCGTCGTTCGTCGGCTTCCTGGCCGGGTGCGCGCTGGGCGTGCTGCCCAAGACTGCGCTGGTCGCCTTCTTTGGGGGGTCGTTCATGACGGCGGTGAAGGGGGACGGTGTATGGACATCGGTGATCCTTGCGGCGGTCGCGGGCGTTTGGCTGGTGCTGATGCTGCTGGTCCGCGAGGTGGTGCGCCGCCGCGAGGCCGCCCGCGACGCCTGATCGACCGCTTTCACGGAGAACGACCATGCTCAAATTCTATTATTCGCCCGGCGCCTGCGCCATGGCCTCGCATATCGCGCTGGAGGAGGCCGAGGCTGACTATGAGCTGATCAAGATCGACCTGCGCAAGGGCGAACAGAAGACGCCCGAGTATCTGGCGATCAACCCGGCGGGCGTGACGCCGTCGCTGGCGACGGACAAGGGCGTCATCACCGAGAATGTCGCCATCCTGGCCTATGTGGCGCAACTGTATCCGCCAGCGAACCTGGCCGACATCGACGATCCCTTCGCCTTCGCCCAAACCCAGCGGGTGAACGGCTATCTGGGATCGTCCCTGCACCCGGCGATCGGCAAGTTGCTCTTCTCGCGCCCGCCGCTGGAGGGCGAGACGCGCGAGGCGGCGACGACGCTGGCCCTGACGAAATACGATCTGGTCGAACAGCATCTGCTGAAGGGGCCCTGGGTCGCGGGCGAAACCTATACGGTTTCGGACGGCTATTTGTCGGTGTTCAGCCGTTGGGCGCGGCAGGCCGATCTGCTGGACAAGCTGCGCTTTCCCAAGCTGAACGCGCATCTGGATCTGGTCCAGTCGCGCGACGCCGTTAAGCGTGTGCTGCACCAGGAGGGACTGGACCCTGTCTGAGCCGCAAATGTCCAAGCGGAGCCGAAAGCGGGGCTGTAACCAGGACGTGATCGACGTGTGTGATCGGGGCTTGTAATCGCTTCGTCATGCGGGCAAACCGGCCCTCGGTCGGTACAGGCGAAGACGATCAGGTTGTTGCGCGCAGGCTGCGCGCGGCGGGGCGTCGCCGGAACGACTGTAAAACGCAGAACGCCCCTTCAGGCCCGAACCGAACGGTAGCCCACGCCCATGCTTTCACCCCTCTTCGGCATGATCTCCAACGACATCGCGATGGATCTGGGGACCGCCAACACCCTGATCTACATGAAGGGCAAGGGCATCGTCCTGAACGAGCCCTCGGTCGTCGCCCTGCGCAACGTCGGCGGCCGCAAGATCGTCCACGCCGTCGGCATCGAAGCCAAGCAGATGCTGGGCCGCACGCCCGGCCACATGGAGGCGATCCGCCCCATGCGCGACGGCGTCATCGCCGACTTCGAAGTCGCCGAAGAGATGATCAAGCACTTCATCCGCAAGGTTCATAACCGCAAGGGCTTCGTGAACCCCAAGATCATCGTCTGCGTGCCCTCGGGCGCCACGGCGGTCGAGCGTCGCGCGATCAACGACAGCTGCCTGAACGCCTCGGCCCGCCGCGTCGGCCTGATCGACGAGCCGATGGCCGCCGCGATCGGCGCCGGCCTGCCGATCCATGAGCCGACCGGCTCGATGGTCGTCGACATCGGCGGCGGCACCACCGAGGTGGCCGTGCTGTCGCTGTCGGGCATCGTCTATTCGCGTTCGGTCCGTGTCGGCGGCGACAAGATGGACGACAGCATCATCAGCTACATGCGTCGCAACCATAACCTGCTGATCGGCGAAACCACCGCCGAGCGCATCAAGAAGGACATCGGCACCGCCCGTATCCCGGCCGACGGCGAAGGCCTGTCGATCGAGGTCAAGGGCCGCGACCTGATGCAGGGCGTGCCGCGCGAAGTCCGCATGTCGGAGCGCCAGGCCGCCGAGGCGCTGGCCGAGCCGGTCAGCCAGATCGTCGAGGCCGTGAAGGTCGCGCTGGAGGCCACGCCTCCGGAACTGGCGGCCGACATCGCCGACAAGGGCATCATGCTGACGGGCGGCGGCGCCCTGCTGCGCGGTCTGGACGCCGAGATCCGCGATCATACCGGCCTGCCGGTGACGGTGGCCGACGATCCGCTGTCGTGCGTCGCCATCGGCTGTGGCCGGGTGCTGGAGCATCCGCGCTGGATGAAGGGCGTGCTCGACTCGGCGCTGTAAGGCCGGATCGACCTGAACGATAAAGGCCGGGCGGCGACGCCCGGCCTTTTTCATTGAGTAGCAACCCTTTATCCCCGCGGATGTGCGGATGAAGTCAGCTCCAACGCCTAATCGGCTGGACGTTCCTCGCCCGCCCGCCACAGGCGATAACGAACCTCGATGTCCTGAGGCGCATAGACCACCAGGGGCAGGCGGCTGTTGTAACGGATCAGCGTCTGCCCTCCGGCGCGGACGAAGGCGTCACGCTCGGAACCCGGCGGACACCCCATCAGGGTCGAGACGCCCGGCCCGACGGCCTCCAGCACATAGTAGTCATAGCCCCAGCCCTCGGCCGTGCGGGTCTGCAACTGCCCGCCGAGGGAATGGTGGTTGCAATCGACGCGCTGGGTCCGGCCCAGGATCAACTCCACCTTCAACGCGTCTTCGTCGGCCGCTGCCGGAAGCCGGATGACCGTGCGCTTCTGGCCGGCGACCGCCGCGGGAAAGGCCTGGAGGTCGTCGACGGACTGGGCCGCGACGCCCGGCGACGACGCCTGGGTGGTCTCGCAGGCCGTCAGGACCAGGGCGGCGGCTAGAACGGTCAGGGTGTGGTTCAAGGTTAGCTCCTGCAGCTTGGCCATGCCCGAACGCGCTTCGTCTCAGGCCAGTTCCACCGCCATGGCCACCGCCTCGCCGCCGCCGATGCACAGGGAGGCGACGCCCTTCCTGCCGCCGCGCGCCTGAAGCGCCGCCAGCAGGGTGGACAGAATGCGCGCGCCCGAGGCGCCGATGGGGTGGCCCAAGGCGGTGGCGCCGCCGTTGACGTTCAGCTTGGCCCGGTCGATGCCCAGTTCCTGCTGGGCGATCATGGCGACGACGGCGAAGGCCTCGTTGATTTCCCACAGGTCCACGTCCTCGACAGACCAGCCCGCCTTCTTCAGCGCCTTTTGCATGGCCGGGACGGGGGCGGTGGTGAACAGGCCCGGCTCATGGGCGTGGGCGGCGTGGGCGACGACGCGGGCGACGATGGGCAGGCCCAGCGCCCTGGCCGTGCTTTCGCGCGTCATGACCAACGCAGCGGCGCCGTCGGAGATGGAGCTGGCGTTGGCGGCGGTGATGGCGCCGTCCTTGGTGAAGGCGGGGCGCAAGGTGGGGATCTTGGCCGGATCGGCCTTGCCGGGCTGTTCGTCCTCGCTGACGGTCACCGGGCCCTTCCGCGTGGCGACCTCGACGGGCGCGATCTCGGCCTTGAAGGCGCCGCTGCTGATCGCCGCCTTGGCGCGGGTCAGGCTTTCGATGGCGTATTCGTCCATCGCCTCACGCGTGAACTGATACTGGCGGGCGGCGTCCTCGGCGAAGACGCCCATGGCCTTGCCGGGGGAATAGGCGTCTTCCAGCCCGTCCATCATCATCGAGTCGACGATGACGTCGTGGCCGATGCGGGCGCCGCCGCGGTGCTTGTTCATCAGATAGGGCGCGCCGGTCATGGACTCCATGCCGCCGGCCACAATGACCTCGGCCGTGCCGGCCAGCAGGGCGTCGTGCGCCATCATGGCGGCCTGCAGGCCCGAACCGCACATCTTGTTCACCGTCGTCGCCTCGACGTGCTGGCCCAGGCCCGCGCCGATGGCGGCCTGACGCGCCGGGGCCTGGCCCAGGCCGGCGGGCAGGACGCAACCCATGAAGATCTGCTCGACCTTTTCAGGCGCGACGCCGGCGCGCTCGACCGCCGCCTTCACAGCCACGGCGCCCAGTTCAGTCGCCTTGACCGGCGACAGGGCGCCCTGGAAGCCGCCCATGGGCGTGCGGGCGAAGGAGCAGATGACGACGGGGTCGTGGGCGGCGGTCATGGTGTTTCCTCTTATGCGTTGGCCGCTAGATCGTCGCTGCGGCGCAATATGGCAAGCGCTGGCGACGTGGTTCAACGTCTCTGGGGCAGCAGTTTGCGGCGCTGGCGGGCCAAGGCCAGGGGCCGTCCGTCGACGCCCCAGGCCGTCGCCTCGTCCACCGACCAGCCCTGGCCGTGATCCAGCAGCCGGTATTCGAAGAAGGCCCAGCCGTCCGGCGCGCTGTCAGGCGTCGGATCGGCCAGGAAGTCGTAGCGCAGGTCGACCGTGGTCATGGCGGGCGGCGCCTTGAACGCCGTCCAGGCCGGCGGATACAGGGCGTCCAGCAGATAGGCCAGCCGCAGGTCGTCCAGCGGCGCGCCGTCGCGGGTGCGCATCCAGACCCGCTCGACTGCCGCGCGGCCCTCGTTTCCGCCCAGGATGTTGGGGCCGCCGTCAAAGCGATAGTCGACATGCTGGGAAAAGCGCGGGGCCATCGGCCCCTCGATGCCCGGCCCGTCCCTCAGCCGATCCAACGGCGGCGGGGCGATCAGCGGGGTCAGGGCGGCGCCGTCGGAATCCAGCCCGAAGGTGGCGCTGGCGTGATGGGTCAGGCGCTCGCCCTGGTCGGCCTCGACCGCCGCATAGGCGACGTTGCGGCCGCCGCGCAGAAGACGGGGGCGAAAACGGATCGTCTCCTCGAACCGGGCGGCGGCCAGATACTGGACCGACAGGCTGCGCAGCGGCGCCTTGATCTCCAGCCCCTGCTTCATCGCACCGGCGCACAGGGCCGCCAGCAGGCCGCCGAATGGAAAGCCGGCCTCGGGCGGGGCGCTGATCGGACCGTTGGAGAATTCGCCCGACAGATGGGCCTCCAGACCTTCCTCGGCGGGGATCAGGGTCAGGGCGACGGGAATGGGGGAGGTGTGCATGGGCCGTCATGAGGAAAAGGGCGGGCGGAGACTATCGGTCCCCGCCCGCAAGTCGAGGGTGCAGGACTTTCCCCCGGAGCCGGGGTCAAGTTGCCAAAGAAAACTGACAAACTCCGTGGCGATTGGCAACCCACTTGCCAAAAGGCTGACGTGGGGTCACTTTCGACCACATGGGACGCACCGCCGACTACAGCCGCCAAAGCTGCTCCATCGCCGCGACGCTGGAGGTGATCGGCGACCCGTGGACGCTGCTGGTCATCCGCGACGCCTTCAACGGCGTCAGCCGGTTCGAGCAATGGCAGGAACGGCTGGGCGTCGCCCGCAATGTGCTGGCCGCCCGGCTGAAATCCCTGGTGCAGCACGGGGTGCTGGAGCCGCAACTCTATTCCGAACGGCCGCCGCGCAATGAGTATGTCCTGACCGCCCGCGGCAAGGACCTGTACGGCGTCCTGGTCACCCTGCACGCCTGGGGCGAAAAGCACGTCTATGGCGACGAGGCCTCGGGCGTGACCATGACCCACAAGACCTGCGGCCACGACCTGAAGCCCCGCATCGCCTGCGGCTGCTGCAACGAAATCGTCAAGCCGCGCGACATCGAAGTCCGCTGGGCCAAGGACCGCCCGACAGTGGGCGACATGCTGCCGAAGGAAGAGGCGGCTTAGGCGTTACTAGCGGAGGCCGTGTTCTGGAAGGCAAAGAGCCCTCCTACTGCACATACGGTGGCCAAGGAACGATCCGTGCGCTGACGACTTGACGGCGGGGGCCGAATGCCGTTTTGGGGCGCACGGTCGCAGGTTGCGGTCACAGGGAAGGACGGGGCTCGATGCTCAGCTGGTTCCAGGCGCTGTTGCCCAAGGAAGACAATTTCTTCCGCCTGTTCGATGCGCACGCCGCCACCCTGGTGAAGGGCGCCGAGGCTCTGCGCGCGATGCTGGATGGCGGCGACGCCACGTCCGAGTGGTGCCAGAGGATCGTCGATCATGAGCACGAGGCAGACGACGTCGCGCGCGAGGTGCTGTTCGCCGTGCGCCGCAGCTTCATCACGCCGTTCGATCGCTCGGACATTCGCGGCCTGACCAACTCGCTGGATGACACCATCGACCAGATGCAGAAGACGGCCAAGGTCGTCACCCTGTACGAGCTGCGCGAGTTCGCCCCCAAGATGCGCGAGCTGGCCGACATCGCCGTCCAGTGCGGCGTGCTGACGGCCGAGGCGGTGTCGCTGCTGCCGGCTATGCGCAAGAACCATGACCGCCTGAACACCCTGACCGAGCAGATCGCCCAACTGGAGAGCCAGAGCGACACCCTGTACGATGAGGGGATGAAGGCGCTGTACCAACAGCACCGCTATGATGAGGCTGGCGGAAACACCTTGTTCTTCATCATCGGCGGCGAGATCTATGACCACCTGGAGAAGGTGGTCGACCGGTTCGAGGATGTGGCGAACCGCATCAATGGCGTCCTGGTCGAGCACCTGTAGGGTCCGATGGATCACGCCCTCCTGATCCTGGTCTTCCTGATCGGCGTCGCCCTGCTGTTCGACTTCCTGAACGGCCTGCACGATGCGGCCAACTCCATCGCCACCATCGTCGCCACGCGCGTGCTGCCGCCGATCTATGCGGTGGGATGGGCGGCCTTCTTCAACTTCATCGCCTTCCTGTTCTTCGGCCTGCATGTGGCCGACACGATCGGGCGGGGGATCATCTCGCCGGACGTGATCTCGGACCAGGTGATCTTCGGCGCCTTGATGGGGGCGATCAGCTGGAACGTCATCACATGGCTGGCGGGCATTCCGTCATCCAGTTCGCATGCCCTCGTCGGCGGCCTGCTGGGCGCGGGGATCGCCAAGGCGGGCACGGGCGCCGTCGTCATCGCGGGGGTGCTGAAGACCGTTGGGGCCATCTTCCTGTCGCCGGCGGTCGGTTTCGTGCTGGCGCTGCTGTTGGTGCTGCTGGTGTCGTGGCTGTTCGTCAGGTCGAACCCCAATTTCGCCGACCGGGTGTTCCGGGGGCTGCAGTTCGTTTCGGCCTCGGCCTATTCGCTGGGGCACGGCGGCAATGACGCGCAGAAGACGATGGGGATCATCGCCATCCTGCTGTATTCGCGCGGGATGCTGGAGGGCGGCTTTCACGTGCCCTTTTGGGTGGTCATCACCTGTCAGGCGGCGATCGCCCTGGGCACGCTGTTCGGTGGCTGGAAGATCGTGCACACCATGGGGTCGCGCATCACGCGCCTGAGCCCGCAGCAGGGGTTCTGCGCCGAGACGGGCGGGGCCATCACCCTGTTTGCGGCGACCAGCATGGGCATCCCGGTCTCGACCACCCATACCATCACCGGCGCCATCGTCGGCGTGGGGGCGGCCAAGCGCGTGTCGGCCGTGCGCTGGAGCGTGGCGCGCAGCATCGTCACCGCCTGGTTCATCACCATGCCGGCCGCCGCCGCCATCGGCGCCATCTTCTATGGGGTCGGCGGACTGTTCCTGACGTGATGGCCAGCGCGGGACGCACCCAGGAATCCGAGACCCGCCAGGTGGCGGCGCTGCCCTGGCGTCGCACGGGTGCGGGCGTGGTCGAGGTGCTGATGATCACCTCTCGCGAGACGCGGCGCTGGGTCATTCCCAAAGGCGGCCGGATGATCGGCAAGACCGACGCCGAGGCGGCGGCGGTCGAGGCCTATGAAGAGGCGGGCGTGCAGGGCGTCCTCAACCACGAGCCGATCGGCCATTTCCGATACGCCAAACGCCTGCGCACGGGCGACGACAAGGCCTGCGTGGTGGCTGTCTATCCGCTGGAGGTCCTGATCCAGCTGGGCGGTTTCCCGGAGCAGGGGCAGCGTGATCTGCGCTGGATGGCGCGGGACATGGCCGCGGATTCAGTTCACGAGGCGGATTTGGCCGAGCTGATCCGCGCTTTCGAACCCTCTGCAGACGCCGCCGGTTGATTTTCCGCCGCGAGCCTGTATAGAGCGCGGCTTCCCGTCACGGCTTATGGCCGGGGCGGACCTGTCCGAGAACTTCGGGGCGTGGGGGCCACCCATGCCATAACTGTCGGGGAGCCCTCCGACGCCGTGGGGAGATGGGGATGCACCGACATTCCGCCCGTCCGTATCGGACAGGCGAGGTCTGGCCTCCTTCGGACAATAAGACCGGCCCGAACGCTTTGCGGCGACGCATGGCGCTTTGGCCAATCCGTCGTCGGGAATAAGCCCGGCGTCGAATACGAAACTGGAGACCGCAATGGACCGCGCACAAAAAGCCGAGTCGATCGAATCGCTGAAAAGCGTTTTCGCCGACGCGGGCGCCGTGGTCGTGACCCACAACCTGGGTCTGACCGTTGCGGAGATGGAAGACCTGCGTGGCCGCCTTCGTAAAGAAGGCGGGACGTTCAAGGTGGTGAAGAACCGCTTGGCGCTCAAGGCGCTGGGCGTCGAGGAAGGCAGCGACTACCACGACCTGTTCAAGGGTCCGGTGGGCATCGCCTTCGCCTCGGACCCCGTCACCGCCGCCAAGGTCACTGCTGAATTCGCCAAGGGTAACGACAAGTTCGTCATCGTCGGCGGTTTCATGGGCGAGAAGGTTCTGGACGCCAAGGGCATCGACGCCCTGTCCAAGCTGCCGTCGCTCGATCAGCTGCGTGGCAAGATCATCGGCCTGGTTCAGGCGCCTGCGACCAAGATCGCCGGCGTTCTGCAAGCCCCGGCCGGTCAGCTGGCCCGCGTCATGGGCGCATACGCCGCCAAAGACGCCGCCTGATCCCCGTCATCTCTGCATATCTCTCTGAACCTCATCCTACCGAAGGAATATCCAAATGGCTGACCTCGCCAAGATCGTTGAAGACCTGTCGGCTCTGACCGTCCTCGAAGCCGCTGAACTGTCCAAGCTGCTGGAAGAAAAGTGGGGCGTCTCGGCTGCCGCTCCGGTCGCCGTCGCCGCTGCCGGCGGTGGCGCTGCCGCTCCGGCCGAAGCCGCTGAAGAGCAAACCGAGTTCACCGTCGTCCTGGTCGACGGCGGCGACAAGAAGATCAACGTGATCAAGGAAGTCCGCGGCGTCCGCACCGACCTGGGTCTGAAGGAAGCCAAGGACCTGGTCGAAGGCGCTCCGCAGAACGTCGTCGAGAACGTCTCGAAGCAAGCCGCTGAAGAGCTGAAGAAGAAGCTCGAAGAAGCCGGCGCCAAGGTCCAGATCAAGTAATCTGGGCTCAGGCCGAATGATTGCGGGCCCAGTGGGAAACCACCGGGCCCGTTTTCAATTCCAGTCGCCCTAACGCGCTTTGCGCTGCTTGAGGGCCTTCTCCCTCCCACGAAGGGGGAGGGTGGCTGAGCCGCAGGCGAGGCCGGGTGGGGGCGGCAAGGCTGCCTGTGCGCGGCGCGTGTGTCGCCTGGCCCTCCCCACCCGTCGGCTTCGCCGACACCCTCCCCGGGACGGGGAGGGAGAGTCTGTTCTAGCGCCTCCGCGGCGTCAGGATGTCGCCGAGGCGGTCGGGCGCGCCGGGGATGCGTTCCAGATGCGGGTAGCGCAGGCCGTCGTGGTAGTCGAAGCTGATGGTGCGGAAGCGGTCGCCGCGCTTGACGATCAGGACGATGGGATCGGTCCCGCCCTTGGCCGCGGTGATGGCGTCGCGCAGGGCGGCGGGGCTGGCGGCCTTTTCGCCGATGGCCACAAGCTCCCAGCCCGAGGTCAGGCCGGCCTCGAAGGCGGGGCCGCCCCAGGTCACCGAGGTGATCCGGTTGGAGGCGCTGACCATCATGCCCAGTGAATAGGTGAAGTCGTTGCGGCCGTATTCCTTGTACAGCGCCTTTTGATATGCGTTCTCCTCTTCCTTGAAGACCAGGCGGTAGCCGCCGCGCTCGATACCATCCAGGGGGCCGCGCGAGGTCGGGCCGACGGCGTCGGCGCGGTCGCGCAGGAAGGCGGCCCAGTCGTTGGCCTGGACCCCGTTCAGGGTCGTGGCGACCGTGTCGAAATCATAGGGCGCCGGATCCCAGTTGCCGTCCTGAACGCCGAAGAAGGCCCTGGCGAAGTCATCCAGCGACTTGCGACCGCCCGACCGCTCGCGGATCAGGGTGTCGGCGTCCATCCAGATCAGCGACCCCTCGCGATAATAGTCCTCGCTGCGCTGATAGCTGCCCCAGGGCTGGGGACGGCGCGCGGCGATGATGGGATCGTTGGTGGTGTCCTGCATGGCGCGCCACTGACGGCCGGGGATGTTCTGGAAGCTGGCGGCGCTCATGGCCCAGATGTCCAGCGCCTGCTGCTTGCTCATCAGGCCGGCGCGGGCGGTCAGGACCACGCCCCAGTACTGGGTCTGGCCCTCATAGACCCACAGCAGGGAATTCTGCAGCGGCTCGTTCAGGTTGGGCGTCATCTGGTCGGCCGGGCGGCGCCATTTGCCGTTCCAGCTGTGGGTGTATTCGTGACCCAGCAGGTCGCGGTCGCCGATGGTGTCGTTGCGGGCCGTGAAATAGCGGGTGTCGACGCTGTTTTCCGACGAGCGGTGATGCTCCAGCCCGATGCCGCCCAGCTTGTCCGTCACGGCCAGCAGGAAGTCGTAGTGGTTGTAGTGGCGGGCCCCGTACAGATAGTCGGCCTGATCGATCAGCTTGCGGTGAAGCTCGATGTGTTCATCGTCGATCTTCAGCATGTCGGCGTCGTCGGCGATGATGTTCAGGCGAACCGGCGAGCGGCCGCCCGGATCAAGGTCGATCTGGCGATAGTGAGCGCCGGCGAAGACCGGGCTGTCGGCCAGATGCTCCAGCGTGATGGGGGCGAAGGTGGCCAGGCCGTCGGTGAAGGATTCGGTGTCCAGGGCCACGCCGTACTGCCAGCCGGCGGGCAGCTTCATCGACGGCTTGAAGGTGATCTGGCGCGAATAATAACCCGCCGGATAGAGCAGGGTCTTCTCCCACTGGATATTGACCATTTCGTCGGTGAAGACGACGCGCCCCTGAGAACTCTCGATCGGGGTCAGCCACTGGAAGGCGGCCTCGACCTGGGTCACGCCGGCGGGGACCTCGATCTGGAAGGCCCAGGGATGGGCGGTGTTGCGCACCCATTCCAGCCGCTGGCCGTTGGCGGTGAAGACCAGGCCGGCGACATCGTCCACCGGGCCGCTGGGGCCGTGATTGCCGGGAATCCATTGCGGATACAGCAGAACCAGCGGGCCGGGACCGGCGACGGGGATGGTCTGGCGCACCTGGATGATGCGGCGGTTCACGTCGGTGGCGTCCACCTGGATGCCGATGACGCCGGGATAGGCCACGTCACGCGGCGCCGGGATCGGGGCCAGGGCGACGGGCAGGGCGGGGGCGCCCACCTGGGCGACGGCGGGCAGGCCGGCCCCTTGCA
>Ga0160449_1000482_pt1 | contig 24449 bp, 16 predicted proteins | sample HID1975I_E1MG_FD_108216 | JGI IMG/M metagenome (GOLD analysis project Ga0160449, IMG submission 108216) | Enriched soil microbial communities from UW Madison campus, WI, USA - HID1975I_E1 MG | ecosystem: Environmental > Terrestrial > Soil > Unclassified | place: USA: Madison, Wisconsin...
AGCTGCACGAGACGCTGTTCCACGCGGACGAGCGCTATCGCCCGACCACGCACCCGAAGATCCTGCTCGCCGAGGCGCGGACGGTGCACGCCGAGCGGCTCGCGGACGCGATCGCGAAGCTGTCCGACGGCGTCGCGCGTTACGACCTGGAACTGCTGGCGGCCTCGCTGCGCGAGGCGGTGCCGGAATTCGCGCCTCTGCAGCCGCAGGTCGCGCACAATGGCGGTGCGACCATCGTCGCCTTCCCCCCACGACACGCGAGACATACATGACGCAAAGGATCCGCAAGGCGGTGTTTCCCGTCGCAGGACTCGGAACCCGCTTTCTGCCGGCGACCAAGACGGTGCCCAAGGAAATGCTGCCGATCGTCGATCGGCCCCTCATCCAGTACGCGGTGGACGAGGCGATCGAAGCGGGCTGCGACACCCTGGTGTTCGTGACCAACCGCTACAAGCATGCGATCGGCGACTACTTCGACAAGGCCTACGAACTCGAGGATCGCCTCGAGGCCGCGGGCAAGCACGAATTGCTCGAGAAGGTCCGGCGTCCGTTGCCGGACGGCGTGCAGGCGATCTTCGTGACCCAGCCCGAGGCGCGCGGTCTCGGCCACGCCGTGCTCTGCGCACGCGCGGTGATCGGCGACGAGCCGTTCGCGGTGATGCTGCCCGACGACCTGCTGTGGAACCGCAACGGCGCGGGCGCGCTGCGGCAGATGGCCGACGCGCACGAGGCGACCGGCGCGAGCATGATCGCGGTGCAGGACGTCGCGCGCGAGCAGACCGCCAGCTACGGCATCGTCGCGACCGACGCGTTCGACGGACGCCACGGGCGGATCAATGCGATGGTCGAAAAGCCCAGTCCCGCCGACGCCCCCAGCACGCTGGCGGTCGTGGGCCGCTACGTGCTCGACGGCCGTATCTTCGAACTGCTCGAGAACACCGCGCCTGGCGCGGGTGGCGAGATCCAGCTGACCGACGCGATCGCGGCGCTGCTGGCCGAGCAGCCGGTGCACGCCTACCGGTTCAAGGGCGTCCGCTTCGACTGCGGCACCCACCTCGGGCTGATCGAGGCGACGATCCGCTATGCGCTCGACAACGAGAAACTCAGCGAGCCCGCCGCGGTGCTGATGCGCAACGCGCTCGAGGAACTCGGCGTGCGCGAACTGGAGTGATCCGCGCTGGCATGCGATGACGAGGGACGCCCGGCACTGGCCGGGCGTTTTTCGTATCCGGCCTTCGGCCGTATGGGCACTTCACGCACGACGCATGCCGTTTCTGTGCGGAAAAGGCGCGCAAAAAGAAACGCGCCCCTGGGGGCGCGTTTCTTCCATCCAACTGCGCCTGTCGACGCCTCGGCGTCGACAGCTGCAGGAATGATCAGGCCAGGCCGGCCTGCTTCATCACTTCGGCGGCGTAATCCTCGACCACCTTCTCGATGCCTTCGCCGACGGCGAGGCGCTGGTAGCCGACGACTTCGGCGCCGGCGGCCTTGAGCACGGCCTCGACGGACTTGTCGGTGTCGAGCACGTAGGGCTGGCCGTAGAGGGTGACCTCGTTGACGATCTTGTTGATCTTGCCGCTGATGATCTTCTCGAGGATGTCGGCCGGCTTGCTCTTGTCCTTCTCGGACATCTTGGCCAGCTCGATTTCCTTTTCCTTCTCGACGAAATCGGTCGGAACGTCGCTCGCCTTGTTGTAGGGCGGGTTCATCGCGGCGACGTGCATCGCCAGGCCGCGCGCGAGGTCGGCATCGCCGCCCTTGAGCTCGACCAGCACGCCGATGCGGCCGCCGTGCACGTAGGCGGCGACGTTGTCGGCGCTTTCGATGCGGACCAGGCGACGGACCAGCACGTTCTCGCCGACTTTGGCGATCACCGCGGCGCGGGCTTCCTCGATCGTCTCGCCCGACTCGACCTTGGCGGTCTTCAGCGCTTCGGCATCGGCGGCGCCGGAGGCCAGCGCGGTCTGGGCGACCGTGTCGGTGAAGCGCAGGAAGTTGTCATCCTTGGCGACGAAGTCGGTCTCGGAATTGATCTCGACCAGCACGGCGACGCCGTCGTTCTGGGCGGCGGCGATGCGGCCTTCGGCGGCGACGCGGTCGGCCTTCTTGTCGGCCTTGGCCAGGCCCGACTTGCGCAGCGCCTCGGCGGCGGCGTCGATGTTGCCTGCGTTTTCGCTGAGCGCCTTCTTGCACTCCATCATGCCGGCGCCGGTGCGCTCGCGCAGTTCCTTGACCAGGGATGCGGTGATTTCCATTGGAGACCTCTGAATTCGGGGATTGTCGTGCGGGCTGGGCCCGCCTCACGGAATCGACGCCGACGGCGCGAACATCCGCGCACGGCGCGATGCGCGGCCGTCCAGCATGGGACGGCCGCATGTCGCGGCGGTTACTCGGCCGCGGGTGCTGCCGCTGCGTCTTCGGCCTTCTTGCCGCGCGGGGCGCGGGCCGGCTTCTCGCCGCCTTCGGCGAACTCTTCCTCGCGCACGGTCGCCGCGCTCGGCGTGGCGGCCTTGCCTTCCAGCACGGCGTCGGCCGCGGCGTTGGCATAGAGCTGCACGGCGCGGATCGCGTCGTCGTTGCCCGGAATCGCGTAGTCGACCAGGGCCGGATCGTAGTTCGTGTCGACGACCGCGATCACCGGGATGCCGAGCTTCTTGGCTTCCTTGATGGCGATGTCTTCATGGCCGATGTCGATGACGAACAGCGCGTCGGGCAGGCGGTTCATGTCCTTGATGCCGCCCAGCGAGGCTTCCAGCTTGTCGCGCTCGCGGCGCAGGCCCAGCACTTCGTGCTTGACCAGCTTCTCGAACGTGCCGTCGGTTTCGGCCGCTTCCAGCTCCTTCAGGCGCGACACCGACTTCTTCACCGTGGCGAAGTTGGTCAGCGTGCCGCCGAGCCAGCGCTGGGTCATGAACGGCATGCCGCAACGCTCGGCTTCTTCCTTGATCGCTTCACGCGCGCTGCGCTTGGTGCCGATGAACAGGATCATGCCGCGCTTCTGCGCGATGCCCGAGATGAAGTTCATCGCGTCGTTGAACAGCGGAACGGTCTTCTCGAGGTTGATGATGTGGATCTTGCCGCGGGCACCGAAGATGTACGGACCCATCTTCGGGTTCCAGTAACGGGTCTGGTGACCGAAGTGGACGCCGGCTTCGAGCATCTGGCGCATGGTGATCTGGGGCATGGTGGAACTCCTGACAGTGGAACCGGCCGCCACGGCATTGGATGGGCGGTTGCGCCGCACGGGGCGGGGCAGTGGTTCCGGGGTTGGGCCTCCCTGTCGCCTCCGTGACCGAACCTCTTGCGAGGCACCCCGGCACGGGCTGTTGCGACAGGTGTGGATTTGCCGGTGACGCCCGGCATCGGCGGCGGGTCACCCCGCACAGCAGCGGAAGTGTAGCAGCCCGGGGCGCCGCGCGCGACCGGGCTGGAAAGGCGCGCTCGGGGTGTGGAACGGGCCAGGTCGGCAGGTGACGGTCACCGGATCGCCGATCAGTGCAACGTCCGATCTCTGGACGGCCGATATGGCCGCATACGCAATGTGGGGGAACGGTCCATCCGCTTTCCGAAGCATCGCAGTGCAGTGCGGAATTCCCAGGCGATTCCCGACGCACGTCCGGCTCGGCGGAACGCCTGTGCATGTGCCCGGATTCTGCGGAGATCGCGACCGTTGCCGCCCCGGGATCGCCGTCGCTGCGCGAATTCGGCGATAATGCGGCCATGAGCATCCACACCAAGACGCCCGAAGAAATCGAGAAGATGCGCGTGGCCGGCCGGCTGGCCGCCGAGGTGCTGCAGATCGTCGCCCCGCACGTGAAGCCGGGCGTGACGACCGACGAACTCGACCGCATCTGCCACGACCACATCATCCGAGTGCAGGGCGCGATCCCGGCCAACGTCGGCTACAAGGGCTATCCCAAGACGACGTGCATCTCGGCCAACAACGTCATCTGCCACGGCATCCCGAACGACGCCAAGGTCCTGAAGGACGGCGACATCATCAATATCGACGTCACCGTCATCAAGGACGGCTGGCACGGCGATACCAGCCGCATGTATTTCGTCGGCACGCCGTCGGTGATGGCGCGGCGTCTGGTCGAAGTCACGCGCGAAGCCATGTGGCGCGGCATCCGTGAGGTCAGGCCGGGCGCGACGCTGGGCGATGTCGGCCACGCGATCCAGAAGTACGCCGAAAGCCAGCGCTTCAGCGTCGTGCGCGAGTACTGCGGCCACGGCATCGGCAAGGTCTACCACGACGAGCCGCAGGTGCTGCACTACGGCACGCCGGGCGCGGGCGTGGTGCTCAAGGAAGGCATGACCTTCACGATCGAGCCGATGATCAACGAGGGCACGCGCTTCACAAAGGTGCTGCCCGACGGCTGGACCGTCGTCACCAAGGACCGCAAGCTCTCGGCGCAGTGGGAGCACACGGTCGCGGTCACCGCCGACGGCGTCGACGTGCTGACCCGCATTCCCGGCGACGACAACGACGCGTTCCTCGACGACGCGCCCCTCTGACGTGGGCGAGCGCGCCGCCCCCCAGGTCCCCGGCGCCGACAGCGGCGACATGGCATGGGTAGCGGAGGCGCGCGCGGCGCTCGCCGCCCACGACGCGCGCCTGGCGCAGGGGTTCGATGCCGGCCAGCACATCGACCGCCTGCTCGCCGCGCGCGCCAACGCCGTCGACGGCTGGGTGCGCAAGGCCTGGGCGCGCTGCATTCCCGGCGATGCGCCGCTGGCGCTGTTCGCGGTCGGCGGCTACGGCCGCGGCGAACTGTTTCCGCATTCGGACATCGACCTGCTGGTCATCGCCACGTCCGATGCGCAGGCCGAACACGCCGAAGCGCTGGGCCGCATGCTCGCGTTGCTGTGGGATTTCGGTCTGCCGGTCGGCCACGCGGTGCGCAGCTTCGAGGAGTGCACACGCGCGGCCGACGATGTGACCGTGCTGACCGCGCTGCTGGAAGCGCGGCCGCTGCTGGCCAACATCGGCGAGGTACGCGCGCTGATGGACGCGATCGCCGATACGAAGGTCTGGCCGGCGGACGATTTCTTCCACGCCAAGCGCCGCGAACTCGAGATGCGCCACGCGCGCTTCGGCGATACCGCCGACAACCTCGAACCCAACATCAAGGACGGCCCCGGCGGCCTGCGCGACGTGCACAACCTGCGCTGGATGGCGCGGCGCGTGCTGGGCGTCTACGGCACCGAGGAGCTGATCGCGCTGGGCCAGCTCGGCGTCGACGAACACGCGACGCTCGAGCGCGAGCGTCGCACGCTGTCGCGGTTGCGCTTCGGCCTGCATCTGGTCGCCGGCAAGGCCGAGGAGCGCCTGCGCTTCGATTACCAGAAAGCGCTGGCCGCGCGCCTGCATCACGTCGAAGCCGCAGACAATCCGCTGGTCGAGAAGATGATGCAGGAGTTCTACCGCAGCGCCGCTGTGGTGCAGCGGATCAGCGAACGCATGCTGCAGCGTTTCGAGGAGCAGATCGAAGGCGAGGGCACGCTGCAGCCGATCGATGCCGAGTTCGGCAGCCAGCGCGGGTATCTGGTCGCACGCGACGACGTGTGGCCGGGTGGCGACATCGCCCGCGTGTTCGACCTGTTCGCGATCTGGGCCGACCATCAGGAACTGCGCGGCCTGCATTCGCAGACCGCGCGCGCGCTCGCCGAATCGCTGCATGCGCTGCCGTCGTGGCGCAACGCATCGACCGAACTGCGCGAGCAGTTCCTCGGCCTGCTGCGCGGGCCGATTCCGGTGCGCACGCTCGAGCGCTTGGCGCGGCTGGGCGTGCTGGGCGTGTGGATTCCCGAATTCGCCAATGTCACCGGGCGCATGCAGTTCGACCTGTTCCACGTCTATACGGTCGACCAGCACACGCTCGCGGTGCTGCGCAATATCGCCAGCTTCGCGTCCGAGGCGCCGGACGAGCGCTTCTCGAGCGCGCACGAGGTCTGGCCGCAACTGCGCAAGCCCGAACTGCTGCTGATCGCCGGCCTGTTCCACGACATCGCCAAGGGTCGCGGCGGCGACCATTCCGAACTCGGCGCGGTCGATGCGCGCGAGTTCTGCGAAGGCCATGGCCTGGCCGAGCCCGATACGGCGCTCGTCGAATGGCTGGTCAAGCGCCACCTGCTGATGTCGACCAGCGCGCAGAAGCTCGACATCTCCGATCCGGCGGTGATCCACAAGTTCGCGACCGAAGTCGCCGACCGCGAGCGGCTCGATTACCTCTATCTTCTGACCTGCGCCGACATCGCCGGCACCTCGCCCAAGCTGTGGAATGCGTGGAAGGACCGGCTGTTGACCGATCTGCGCAGCGCGACGCGGCTGGCGCTGCGACGCGGGCTGGAGAATCCGGTCGCCGCCGTCGAGCGCATCGCCGAGGCGCGTGATCGCGCGCGCGGCCTGTTGTCGGCGCACGGCGTCGGTGATACCGAGGCCGATGCGCTGTTCGCGCGGATTCCGCAGGAGAGCTTTCTGCGCGGGCGCGCCGACCAGGTGGTCTGGCAGGCGCTGGGCCTGCGCGACACCATCGACGGCGACGTGGTCGTGCGCGTGCGCCGGCTCGCCGCGGGCGCGCAGGCGCTGGAAGTCTTCGTGCATTCGCCCGATCGCGACGGCCTGTTCTCGGCCATCGTTATCACGCTCGACCGCCTCGGCCTGGTGATTCAGCAGGCGCGCGCGCTCGACGGGCCGGGTGGCACGATCTTCGACGTGTTTCAGGTGCTGCCGGCCGATCCGCGGCAGAGCCTCGAGCTGTCCGCGATCGAACGCAAGCTCACGACGGTGCTGACCGGCTCGCTGGACCTGCGCCCCGCACGGCGTGCGCAGCCGCGCCACCTGCGGCATTTCCGCGTGCCGCCGCGCATCGAATTCAATGCGAGCGCCGATGGCCGGCACACGGTCTTCAGTCTCGTCTGCACCGATCGGCCGGGCCTGCTGGCCGACGTCGCCCACGTGCTGCGCCAGCACGGCGTGCGCGTGCACGATGCGCGCGTGGCGACGTTCGGCGAACGCGTCGAGGACGTATTCCGCCTCAGCGATAGCGCCGGTCGCCTGCTCGACGACGACGCGCAGGACGCATTGCGCACCGCGCTGCTCGCCTCGATCGACGGCGACGTGGCACGATAGGGCCCCGTTTTTCCCCACGAAGCCCCGCCATGACCCAAGCCCTGCAGAGCACCATCGAGGACGCGTTCGCGCGTCGGAGCGACCTGACCGCCGCCGAGATCGGCGACGTCGTCAAGCCGGCCGTCGAGCAGGCGATGCAGGGCCTCGAATCGGGCGAGCTGCGCGTCGCGCAGCCCGATGGCGACGGTGGCTGGCAGGTCAACGAATGGCTGAAGAAGGCGGTGCTGCTGTACTTCCGCACCAACGACATGGCCGTCGTCGATGCACAGCCGGCGCCGTTCTGGGACAAGGTCGAGCCGCGTTTCGCCGGATATGACGAGGCGAAATTCAAGGCCGCCGGCGTGCGCGTGGTGCCGGGTGCGGCGGTGCGCCGCGGTACCTACTTCGGCCGCGATGTCGTGCTGATGCCGAGCTTCGTCAACATCGGTGCATATGTGGGCGAGGGCACGATGGTCGACACCTGGGCGACCGTCGGTTCCTGTGCGCAGATCGGCAGGCACGTGCACCTGTCCGGCGGCGCGGGCATCGGCGGCGTGCTCGAGCCGCTGCAGGCCAGCCCGACGATCATCGAGGACCACTGCTTCATCGGCGCGCGTTCGGAAGTCGTCGAGGGCGTCGTCGTCGGCCACCACAGTGTCATCGGCATGGGCGTGTTCCTCGGCCAGTCGACGCGCATCTACAACCGCGCGACCGGCGAAGTGAGCTACGGCTACGTGCCGCCGGGTAGCGTCGTCGTCTCCGGCCAGCTGCCGGCCAAGGACGGGTCGCATTCGCTGTACTGCGCGGTGATCGTCAAGCAGGTCGACGAGAAGACGCGCAGCAAGACCAGCGTCAATGACCTGCTGCGGGGGTTGGCGGACTGAGTTTTCGCTTCGCGGAACATCACGCGAACTGCGTCCCTCACCCCAACCCCTCTCCCGGAGGGAGAGGGGCTTCAAAGAGCACTGGAGCTGCGATGACCATCGTCTACGGCCTCAAGAACTGCGACACCTGCAAGAAGGCTTTGAGGTGGCTCGACCGCTTCGGCGTCGCGCACACCTTCGTCGACTACCGCGATGCCAAGCCGACGCCGGAGACGCTGGTCGAATGGGCCGGCAAGCTCGGCGGTTTCGAGGCGATGGTCAACAAGTCCTCGACGACCTGGCGCCAGCTGCCGGACAACCGCAAGGCCGCGGCCAGCGATGCGGAATGGAAGCTGCTGCTGCGCGAGTATCCGCAGCTGATCCGGCGTCCGCTCGTGGTCACCGGTGACGGCGAGATCACCCAGGGCTTCAGCGACAACGGTTTCAAGAAGCGCTTCGGAGTCGCCTGAGCATCTCCGTGGGAGCGCGCTTGTGCTTGCATCCCTGTTTCGGAGGTGCGCGATGGTGCGTTCCCGGTAGAGTCTCTTCGCGCGCAAGCGCAGTCCCACACTTGAGAAGGTGCCATGTCCGACGTCCTCGATCTCACCCGTGAGCTGATCGCGCGCAGGTCGGTGACCCCCGACGATGCCGGCTGCCAGGCGCTGATCGCCGCGCGCCTGCAGGCTGCAGGGTTCGCGATCGAGTCGATGCGGCATGGCGATGTCGACAATCTCTGGGCCACGCACGGGCAGGGCGCGCCGGTGCTGGTGCTGCTCGGCCACACCGACGTGGTGCCGAGCGGGCCGGTCGAGGCGTGGACGTCGGATCCCTTCGAACCCGAGATCCGCGACGGCGTTCTGTACGGCCGCGGCGCGGCGGACATGAAGAGCGGCGTCGCGGCGTTCGTCGTCGCGGCCGAGCGTTTCGTCGCCGAACATCCCGACCACGGCGGTACGCTGGCGCTGCTGCTGACCTCAGACGAGGAGGGCGATGCGATCGACGGCGTGCGCCGCGTCGCGCGCACGCTCGAAGCGCGCGCCACGCGCATCGACTGGTGCATCACCGGCGAGCCCTCGTCGACCGCGACCCTCGGCGACCTGCTGCGCGTGGGCCGTCGCGGCAGCCTGTCGGCGACGCTGACGGTGCACGGCGTGCAGGGCCACGTCGCGTATCCGGACAAGGCGCGCAATCCGATCCACGACGCGGCGCCGGCGCTGGCCGAACTCGTTGCCCGGCGCTGGGACGAGGGCTTCGAATCCTTCCCGCCGACCAGCCTGCAGATCAGCAACATCGCCGCCGGCACCGGCGCGACCAACGTCATTCCCGGCGCAGCGACCGTGCGGTTCAACTTGCGCTACACGCCGCACTGGGACGCGCCGAAGCTCGAAGCGGAGATCGCGGCCTTGTTCGATCGCCACGATCTCGAGTACACGCTCGCCTGGCATCGCAGCGGCGAACCGTTCTACACGCCCGAAGGTCCGCTGCGCGCGGCCGCGCGCGAGGTGCTGACGACGTTCGCCGGCGCGCCGCCCGAGGAAAGCACCGGCGGCGGCACCTCGGATGCGCGCTTCATCGCACCGCTGGGCGCGCAGTGCATCGAGATCGGCCCGGTCAACGCCAGCATCCACCAGGTCGACGAGCACGTCCGCGTGGCCGATCTCGAAGCGTTGCCGGATCTGTATGGCGCGCTGGTCGAGCGCTTGCTGGGCACGTCCTGAATCCGTCATTCCGGCGAACGCCGGAATCCAGGGGCTTCTGGGCGGTATCGACGTTGCGGAAATCGTCGATCCCGACTGCGTGAAAATCACACGTCGCTGGATTCCGGCGTTCGCCGGAATGTGGAAAAAAATGAATCGAGGTCTGAATGGCCATTTTTTGTTCCGGCAATGACAACGCCGAGCGCACGCTAGGCTGAAGTCTTCCACCCGAGCGCGCCCCATGACCGACACCGCGATCGTTGCCTGTCCCGACTGCCACACCCGCAACCGCGTCCCACGCGCGCGCCTGGGCGAGGCACCGACCTGCGGCCGCTGCCGCGCCGGATTGCTGCCGGGGCGCCCGTTCGCGTTGACGGCCGGCACTTTCGACGCGCACGCGCTGCAGTCCGACCTGCCGTTGCTGGTCGACTTCTGGGCACCGTGGTGCGGGCCGTGCCGGGCGATGGCGCCGGCGTTCGAGCAGGCGGCCGCGCAACTCACGCCGCGGATCGTGCTGGCCAAGGTCGATACGGAAGCCGAGTCCGTGCTGGGTGGGCGGTTCCATATCCGCAGCATTCCGACGCTGGTGCTGTTCGCCGGCGGCCGCGAGCTCGCGCGGCAGTCCGGAGCGCTGCCGTTGCAGGCGATCGTGCAGTGGGCGCGTCAGCAGTTGTGACGCCGCTGGAATGTTTATTCAGCGGCCCCTGAGCCGTCATTCCCGCGCAGGCGGGAAGCCAAGGACCTTGCTTTCAGTTGCGTCCATGGGTTCCCGCCTGCGCGGGAACGACGGAATCAGGATGAACTTGAAAAAGAACGTCAGACCCACCCGGTCAGGTAATACAGCGCGATCACCGCGAACACCGCCGCGGTGCTGATCAGCGTGATCGCGAAGATGTCCTTGTAGGCCTGGCGATGGGTCAGGCCGGTGACGGCGAGCAGGGTGATCACCGCGCCGTTGTGCGGCAGCGTATCCAGACCGCCCGAGGCCATCGCCGCGACCTTGTGCAGCACCTCCATCGGGATGCCGGCCGCCTGCGCGTTCGCGATGAAGCTCTCGGCCATCGCCGCCAGCGCGATGCTCATGCCGCCCGAGGCCGAGCCGGTGATGCCGGCGAGTGCGGTCACCGTGACCGCCTCGTTGACCAGCGGGTCGGGAATCGCGTTGAGCGTATTGGCGACCAGCAGGAAACCGGGCAGCGCCGCGATCACCGCGCCGAAGCCGTATTCGGACGCGGTGTTCATCGATGCCAGCAGCGCGCCGCCGATCGCGACCTTGGTGCCTTCGGCGAACTTCGCAGCCACCGGCTTCCACGCCAGCACCAGCACCGCGAGGATGCCGACCAGCAACGCGCCCTGCACGGCCCAGATCGCGGCGACGCGCGAGACTTCCTGCACCACGGGTGCGGCATCGCCCATCGCCGACGACGCGAACGTGTGGCTGCTGCCGTACAGCTGCGGAATCAGCACGGTGAACAGCTTGTTGGACACGCCGACCAGCACCAGCGGCAGCAATGCGATCAGCGGATGCGCGAGGCGGTCGCCGACGAACGGTTCGGGTTCGTTGCGTAGGTCGACGCCGTAGCCTTCGCCGGCCGCGACCGCGCGCCGCCGCATCCATTCCAGATACAGCATGCCGAACACGAAGATCAGCACCGCGCCGATCGTGCCGAGCACCGGCGCGGCCCAGGCATCGGTGCCGAAGAACGCGGTCGGGATGATGTTCTGGATCTGCGGCGTGCCGGGCAGCGCGGTCATCGTGAAGGTGAACGCGCCGAGCGCGATCGTGCCGGGAATCAGGCGCTTGGGAATGTCGCTCTGGCGGAACAGCTCCGCGGCGAACGGGTAGACCGCGAACACCACGACGAACAGCGACACGCCGCCGTAGGTCAGCAACGCGCAGACGACGACGATCGACATCAACGCCTGGCGCGCGCCGAACAGGCGGATCGTCGCGGCGACGATCGACTTCGAGAAGCCCGAGATCTCGATCAGCTTGCCGAACACCGCACCGAGCAGGAACACCGGGAAATACAGCTTCAGGAAGCCGACCATCTTGTCCATGAATAGGCCGGTGAACATCGGCGCGACCAGGGTCGGGTCGGTCAGCAGCACCGCGCCCATCGCGGCGATCGGCGCGAACAGGATCACGCTGTAGCCGCGGTAGGCGACCACCATCAGGAACACCAGCGCGCCCAGAACGATCAGAAATTCCATTGCAGCCCACACGACCGGCGGCCCGCGGGCCAGACGGGGCGCAGTGTCGGCGCCGGCGCGCATCGGCGGCCATTGTCCGAAGGTACGATGCCGCGCGCCGTCGTCACTCCCTAGTCTTGCGTTCGGGCGGCACCGTGCCGCACGACTCGCGACCCGTGGGAGGGGACACAATGAAGCGCAACACCATCCGGCATACCGCACTGAGCCTGGCCGTCGGTTTCGGACTTTCCGTGCCGGCCGTGCACGCGCAGCAGGCCGCCGATCCGGCGCCGCAGGCGCAGGCCGGCAGCGCGGCGACGACGCTCGATGCGATCACTGTGACCGCGCGGCGTCGCAGCGAATCGATCCAGGACGTGCCGGTCGCGGTCAGCGCCTTCGGCGAGGAACAGCTCAAGGACCTGCAGGCCGACACCATCAGCGGCCTGCAGGGTGCGGTGCCGAACCTCAACATCGTGCAGGGCCGCGGCTCGGCCAACAGCGTCAACGCCTTCATCCGCGGCATCGGCCAGCCGGACGCCCTGCAGACCTTCGATCCGGGCGTGGGCCTGTACGTCGACGACGTCTACTACGCGCGCATCAACGGCGCGCTGTTCTCGCTGTTCGACGTGCAGCAGGTCGAAGTGCTGCGCGGCCCGCAGGGCACGCTGTACGGCAAGAATTCCACCGGCGGCGCGATCAAGATCGCCACCAAAAACCCTTTCGACGACACCGGAGGTGCCGCTGAACTCACCGTCGGCGGCGACGGCCGGCGCGAAGCCCGGTTCTATGCCGGCGGGCAGCTGGGCGAGACGGTCGCCGCGAGCGTGGCGCTGGCGAAGATCGACAACGACGGCTTCATCCACGACCCCGACAGCCGCCGCACGTTCAACGGCGACGACACCTTCGCGTTCCGCGGCAAGGCCGTGTTCCAGCCGACCGATGCCTTCCGCGCCACGCTGTCGGTCGACCGCACCCGCCAGGACACCGAGTTGTCGGTCGGACGTCCGACCGCGCCGCTGGTCGCCACCGATCTGGTGCTCGGCCCGGTGGTGCTGAAGCCGGCGCCGACCGGCGAGTACGATTTCCGGACCCGCACCTCGTTCGCGCCCGGCCAAGGCCAGGAGATGACCCACACGGGTGTGTCGTTGACCGCCGAATGGGACCTCAACGACAACCTGCTGCTGAAGAGCATCAGCGCCTACCGCGAACTGCAGACGCATTCCTTCATCGACATCGACGCCTCCGAGTTCGAACTCGGCGACGTGCTGGTGGCGCTGGACCAGGACCAGGTCAGCCAGGAACTGCAACTGCAGTACGACAATGGCGGCAACCTGCAGGCGACCTTCGGCCTGTACTACATGAAGGAGGACGTGCCGTCGTATCAGGAGGCTTATGCCGATGACCTGTTCTTCAACGGAGGCGTGCCGGTCGACTTCCTGCGCACCATCGACGACGACCTGTCGACCACCAGCAAGGCCGCGTTCGCCCATTTCATCTGGGAGTTCGCGCCGACCTGGACGCTCGCGGCCGGCGTGCGCTACACCGAGGACGAGAAGGACTACGCCCGCTCGACCAGCACGTTCTGGGCGTCGGACTCGCTGTTCCTCGGAATCTTGCCGTTCTCCGCGCTCAACGAGACGGTCGCGTTCCAGGCGCGGCAGAAGTGGAGCGCGGTCACGCCGTCGCTGAGCCTGCACAAGGCCTTCGGCGACAACGCCAGCGGCTACGTCTCGGCCAACCGCGGCTTCAAGTCCGGCGGTTTCAACGGCCGCGCCAACAGCGCGCTTGAGACCACCGCGGCAGTGTTCGATCCCGAATTCGTCTGGACCTACGAGGCCGGCTTCAAGTTCCGTTCCGACGACGGCCGCCTGCAGGCCAACGTGGCCGCGTTCCACAGCCGCTACGAGGACTTCCAGGCGCGCGTGTCGGAAGTGCTGAACCCGGATTCGCCGACGCCGACTTTCTCGTTCCCGGTGCTCAACGCCGCGGAGATGGAGATCAACGGCGTCGAGTTCGAGGGCATGGCGCGGCTCGGTGAGGCCACCACGCTCAGCGCCCAGTTGGGCTGGACCGATGCCAGCTACAAGACCTTCGCCGACCTGCGCACCACCGATCCGGCCAACCCCGCCTACGACCCCACGTTGCACGAACACGTGCCGTTCACCCCGGACTGGACCGCGCGCGTCGCCCTGCAGCACGCGTTTTCGCTCGGCGACAGCGGCACGCTGACCGTCGGCGGCGACGTGTCCTATCGCGGCGACACATGGCTGTCTGTCGACAACCGCGCCAACCTGATGCAGGAGGCCTACACCCTGGTCGGCCTGTACGGCGTGTGGGATTCCCCGCAGTACGTGTGGCAGGTGCGCGCCGGCGTGCGCAATCTGACCGACGAGGTCTACAAGGTCGAGGGCCAGGAGTTCTCCAGCGTGGGCAACATCCAGACCGCCTATTACGGGCGTCCGCGCGACTGGTCGCTGTCGGTGCGCTACAACTTCTGACGCGTCGCCGCGACGTGTCACGGTTCGGAAACGGAGGCCGCCTGCGGGCGGCCTCCGTGCGTCCGATGCATGGCCGGCGCTGCGCTATGCTCGCCGGCGACGTACGGGGCGCCCATGCCGTGACACCACCAGCGACACTGCATTCCCGGACCGCGGCATGTTGAGTGTCGGCGTGGTCGTCGCCGCGGTCGGCCTGTGGCTGGCGGCGATGTTCGCCGCCGCGGTCTACGGTGAGCGCCATCCCGATGCGCTTGGTTCGCGCTGGCGGCACATCTACGTGCTGTCGCTGGCGGTGCACTGCACCTCGTGGACCTTCTACGGCACGATCACCCAGGCCGCGCGCTACGGCTGGCCACTGCCGCCGACGTTCCTCGGTGCGATCCTGTTCCACCTGCTGGCCTGGCCGGTGCTGCTGCGGCTGGTGCGGCTGGCGCGCGACAGCAACGCGACCTCGCTGGCCGATCTGATCGCCTCGCGGCTCGGACGCGACGCGTGGCTGGCAGCGACGGTGACGCTGGTCGTCGCGCTGGGCCTCGTGCCCTATATCGCGCTGCAGCTGAAAGCGGTGGCGATGAGCTACGCGACCCTGCTGGGGCATGGGCAGGCGCAGGCCGGCGCGGTCGCGCCATGGCAGGACAGCGCGCTGTACGTCGCGCTGGCGATGGCGCTGTTCACGATGCTGTTCGGTACGCGCCGCGCGAGCGCCGCGGGGCACAACCGCGGCCTCGTGCTGGCGATGGCCTTCGAATCGCTGTTCAAGCTGGCGGCGATGCTCGCGCTGGGCCTGTTCGTCTGGTTCGGCTTGCGCGGCCTGCCGGTATCCGCATCGATCGCGGACGCACCGCCGGTCGTCAGTGGCGCCGGTGGCTTCGCGCCGCTGGTGCTGCTGGGCGCGGTGGCGATGTTCATCATGCCGCACCAGTTCCACGTCGGCATCGTCGAGTGCCGCGACGAAGCGCACGTGCGCGCCGCGCGCTGGCGGTTTCCGCTGTACCTGCTGCTGATCGCGCTGCCGATGCTGCCGCTCGCACGTGCGGGCCAGGCCCTGCTCGGCGACACGGTGTCGTCGGACATGTACGCGCTGGCGCTGCCGCTGGCGATGGGGCAGGACGGGCTCGCGCTGGTGGTGTTCCTCGGCGGCCTGAGCGCGGCGACCGGCATGGTCATCGTCAGCACGCTGACGCTGAGCCTGATGATCGGCAACCACTGGTTCGCACCCGGCCTGCTGCGCGGCGCATGGTCGCGCGGCGACGGCGACGACCACCGCGGCGCGCTGCTGATGCTGCGGCGTGGCGTGATCGTCGCGATCATGCTGCTGGGCTGGATCTACAGCCGCATGGTCAGCGGCAACGATGCGCTGGCCGACGTCGGGGCGGTCTCGTTCTCGGCGCTGGCGACACTGGTGCCCGCGCTCGGCTTCGCGGTGCTGCGGCCGCAGACGCCGCCGTTCGCTGCGCTGGTCGGCGTGCTCGCGGCGTTCGCGGCTTGGGCCTGGGTGATGCTGGTGCCGATGCTCGCCGGCGATGCGCCGATCTGGCTGCAGACCTGGCCGGCTGCGCTCGCGTGGTTGTCGCCCGACGGCCTGTTCGGACTCACCGGCTGGAGCCGGCTCGGACGCGCCGTCGGCGCGAGCCTGTTCGTCGGCGTGGCACTGACATTGTTGCTGTCGCTGCGCCATTCGCCCGACGATGCGGCGGCGCGTCGTCGGCGTCCCGGCGCCAGCCGGCAGACGCTGGCGAGCGCGGGCCGGCGGTTCCTGTCGAGCGTCCGCGTCGACGAGCTGCTGGAAGACGCGCCGGCGCAGGGTCCGGTACCGCGACGCGTGCAGGCGCGTCTGGAGCGCGAACTCTCGGCCGTGCTCGGCGCCGCCTCGGCACGCCTGCTGCTCGACGCCGCGCGGCGCGATGCGGGCCCGGATTTCGACACCGTCGCGGCGATCGTCGGCGAGGCCTCGCAGGACCTGCGCTTCAACCAGCGCGTGCTCGAGGCGGCGCTGGAGAACATGACCCAGGGCATCAGCGTCGTCGACGAGCAGTTGCGGCTGGTCGCGTGGAACGCGCGCTACGCGCAACTGTTCGGCTATCCGCCGTCGCTGCTGCGCGTCGGTGTCGAGGTCGCGGCGCTGGTGCGGCACAACGTCGGCAGCGGCCTGATCGGCGCGGTCGACGTCGAGGCCGAGGTCGACAAGCGTCTGCGCCACATGCGCGCCGGCACGCCCTATGTCGCCGAGCGCACGCTGCGGGGCGGGCAGGTCATCGAGATCCGCGGCAATACGATGCCCGGCGGCGGCTTCGTCGCGACCTTCACCGACGTCACCGCGTTCCGCAGCACCGAGCACGCGCTGCGGCTGTCGAACGAGACGCTGGAGCAGCGCGTCGCCGACCGCACCGAGCGCCTCGACCAGGCGCGTCGCGAGGCCGAACGCGCGAACCTCGCCAAGACCCGCTTCCTGACCGCCGTCGGCCACGACCTGATGCAGCCGCTGCACGCCGCGCAGCTGTTCACCGATGCGCTGTCGCAGCAACTGCCCGGGGATGTGGAACCACGGTTGCGACAGATCCGCGGTGCACTGGATTCGACCAGTGATCTGTTGACCGGCCTGTTCGACATGTCGCGGCTGGAAGCCGGCGGGCTGGTGCCGCAACCACGCGCGTTTCCGCTGGCCGAAGTGCTCGAACCGCTGGCCTCCGAATTCGCCGCGCTTGCCGCCGAGCGCGGCCTCTCGTTCCGCCATGTGCGCAGCCGCGCCTGGGTCGACAGCGATCCGCAGCTGCTGCGGCGCGTGCTGCAGAACTTCCTCGGCAACGCGGTGCGCTACACCGCGCGCGGCGGGGTGCTGATCGGGGTGCGGCGTGTAGGTGGGCGGCTCCGCATCGAGGTCCACGACACCGGCCCGGGCATTCCCGACGCGCAGCAGGCGGTGATCTTCGAGGAGTTCCGGCGCGGCGAGGGCGCGGCCGGGCAGGGGCTCGGCCTGGGTCTGGCGATCGCCGACCGCATCGCGCACCTGCTGCAGGCGCCGATCGCGCTGCGCAGCCGGCCGGGACGCGGCACGGCATTCTCGATCACGGTCGCGAGTGCGCATGCCGATCGCGTGGCGCCGCCGCTGATCCGCGCCGGGCTCGCCGGTGCACGCGTGCTGGTCGTCGACAACGATCCCGCCGCGCTATTGGCACTGGCAACACTGCTGCGCGGCTGGGGCTGCAGCGTTGACGCGGTCGCCGACGGCGCCGGGGCCGAGCGTGCACTGGTGCAGGCGCCGGCCGACCTGTGGGTGTTCGACTACCACCTCGACGACGGCGACACCGGCATCGCGCTGCACGCGCGGTTGGCGGCACGCTTCGGCGCGCGGCCGACGCTGATCGTCAGCGCCGACGACACCGGGGCAGTGCGCAGCGATGCACTCGGCACCGGCCTGTCGCTGCTGCCCAAGCCGGTGCGCCCGCTGGCGCTGAAGTCGGTGCTGGATCGCATGCGGGCGATGCGGGGGTAGCGCGTTTTCATTTCGGTCATGTCGATACCCCGTGCCGTCATCCCAGCGCACGCTGGGATCCATGTTGGCTGTGAGTTCCAGCAACGGGAACGCAAGATGGGTCCCAGCTTGCGCTGGGACGACGGTGCTGAGGCCGCGTTGCGCGCCATCGAGGATCCGATCGCCGCCTCGTTACAATCGCCGGCTTCCGCAATCTTCGACGCCGTTCTCATGCCCTATACCCCGATCGTCGCCACCCTCGGCTACGTGCTGTCCCCCGACCGCCGGCAGGTGCTGATGATCCACCGCAACGCGCGGCCGGGCGATCATCACCTCGGCAAGTACAACGGCCTCGGCGGCAAGGTGGAACCCGACGAGGATGTCGTCGCCGGCATGCGCCGCGAGATCATGGAAGAGGCCGGCATCCGCTGCGAGGCGATGACGCTGCGCGGCACGATCAGCTGGCCGGGTTTCGGCAAGCACGGCGAGGACTGGCTCGGCTTCCTGTTCGTCATCGAGGCCTGGCAGGGCACGCCGCTGACATCGAATCCGGAAGGCACGCTGGAGTGGGTCGATGTCGACCGCATTCTCGATCTGCCGCTGTGGGAGGGCGATCGCAACTTCCTGCCGCTGGTGTTCGATGCGGATCCGCGCGCGTTCCACGGTGTGATGCCGTACCGCGACGGGCGCATGCAGTCGTGGTCGTTCTCGCGGGTGTAGGCAACCGGTCGGATGGTCGTGGGCGCGCAGCGGTGTGCAGCATCTGCAGGAACGCGCCATCGCGGCCAAGGCCGCTCCCACAGAGGTACTGGAAACCTTGTAGGAGCGCGCTCGCGCGCGATGCGGCTCGACCGGGAGAGCCGCATAGCGCAAGCGCGCGCCTACGAAAGGACGGACATCATCGGCTGCCCGACGGCGCCAGCGCGATCAGCAACCCGCGCGCGGCCTGGATGCGGGTCTCGGCATCGGGCAGGTCGAGGGTGATGCGCAACTTGTCCGGGCCGTCCATGCGGTAATGCTTCGACTGGCCCTGTACGAGCCGGATCACCGCCATCGGATCGACCTTCGGCTTCTCGACGAACTGCACGCGGCCGCCGGCTTCGCCCAGATCCAGCTTGCGGATGCCCAGCACAGTCGCCTGCAGCTTGAGGTCGGCGATCTGGAACAGGTGCTTCGCCGCGTCGGGCAGCAGGCCGAAGCGGTCGATCATCTCGACCTGCAGTTCGCGCAGCTTTTCCACATCGCGCGCACTGCTGATGCGCTTGTAGAGCATCAGGCGCGTGTGCACGTCGGGCAGATAGTCGTCGGGAATCAGCGCCGGTACGTGCAGTTCGATGTCGGCACCACGCGCGTCCACGTCGTCGACGTCCGGCAGCTTGCCCTGCTTGATGCTGCGCACCGCGCGTTCCAGCAGCTCGGTGTACAGGCTGAAACCGACCTCGGCCATCTGCCCGCTCTGGCCCTCGCCGAGCAGCTCGCCGGCGCCGCGGATCTCCAGGTCGTGGGTCGACAGGGTGAAGCCGGCGCCGAGCTCGTCCATCGACGCGATCGCCTCCAGCCGCTTCTTCGCATCGCTGCTGATCGAGCGCTGGTCCGGGATCACCAGATAGGCGTAGGCGCGGTGATGCGAGCGTCCGACGCGGCCGCGCAACTGGTGCAACTGGGCCAGGCCGAACTTGTCGGCGCGGTTGATGATGATCGTATTGGCGTTGGGGATGTCGATGCCCGACTCGATGATCGTCGAGCACAGCAGCACGTTGAAGCGCTGCTTGTTGAAATCCAGCATCACCTTCTCGAGCTCGCGCTCGGGCATCTGGCCGTGGGCGATGCCGATGCGCGCGTCGGGCACCAGCTCTTCCAGCTCGCGCTGCATGCGGCCGATGCTCTCGACGTCGTTGTGCAGGAAGTACACCTGGCCGCCGCGCGCGAGTTCGCGCTGGAAAGCCTCGCGCAGCTGCGCGTCGTCCCAGGGCACGACGAAGGTCTGCACCGCGAGACGGTGCGCCGGCGGCGTCGCGATGATCGACAGGTCGCGCAGCCCGGCCATCGCCATGTTCAGCGTGCGCGGGATCGGCGTGGCCGTCAGCGTCAGCAGGTGCACGTTCGCGCGCAGCGCCTTGAGCGCTTCCTTCTGGCGCACGCCGAAGCGCTGTTCCTCGTCGACGATGACCAGCCCCAGATCCTTGAACTTCACGTCCGACTGCAGCAGCCGGTGGGTGCCGACGATGACGTCGAGCGTGCCGTCGGCAATCTTGCCGATCTCGGCCTTGATCTCCTTGGTGCTCTTGAAACGCGACAGCACCTCGACGCGGATCGGCCAGTCGGCGAAGCGGTCGGCCATCGTGCGGTAGTGCTGTTCGGCGAGCAGCGTGGTGGGCACCAGCACGGCGACCTGCTTGCCGGCGACGGCGGCGACGAAGGCCGCACGCACCGCGACCTCGGTCTTGCCGAAGCCGACGTCGCCGCAGACCACGCGGTCCATCGGCTGGCTGGAGCCGAGGTCGCGGATCATCGCCTCGATCGCGGCGTGCTGGTCGGGCGTTTCCTCGAACGGGAACGCGGCCGCGAACGGCTCGTACATCGTGCGGTCGACTTCGAGCGCGAGACCGGCGCGCGCCTGGCGCTTGGCCTGGATCTCCAGCAGTTCGGCGGCGACGTCGCGGACCTTGTCGGCTGCTTTCTTGCGCGCCTTGGTCCAGGCCTCGCCGCCGAGCGAATGCAGCGGCGCGGTTTCCGGCGAGGCGCCCGAGTAGCGGTTGACCAGATGCAGCTGCGACACCGGTACGTAGAGGCGGTCGCCCTTGGCGTACTCGATGTCGAGGTATTCGCCCGGCTGGCCGCCGGCTTCGAGCACCACGAGTCCTCGGTAGCGGCCGACGCCGTGGTCCTCGTGGACGATCGGCGCGCCTTCGCTGAGTTCGCCGAGGTCGCGGATGATGCTTTCCGGATCGCGCGCGGCGCGCTTGCGGCGACGCGGCTGCGCGGCGCGCTCTGGAAACAGCTGGCGCTCGGTGAGCACCGTGAGCTGCGGCGCATCGATGGCGAAACCGTTGTCGAGCGGTGCGATCGCGACTGCGAACCTGCTGTCCGCATCGGCGAAGAAAGTCGGGAAATCCTGCAGCACCGACGGGCGCAGCTTGCCGGCGTGCAGGATCTCCAGCAGCGCCTCGCGGCGGCCGGCCGAATCGGCGGCGATCAGCACGCGGCCCGGATAGCTGCCGAGGAAGCTGACCAGCGCATCGGCCGGCGTGTGGTCGCGTGCGGCCAGCGGCAGGTCGGGAGCAGGCTGGTCACCGAGCGCGGATGCCTGTGCATGGCGCGGATGTTCGGCATCGCAGACTTCGACCCGCGCGCCTTGGTTGAGGCGCTCGCGCAGCGCATCGGGGGTCAGCCAGAGTTCGGCGGGCGGCAGCAGCGGGCGTTCGATGTCGTGGCGCAGCTGGTCGTAGCGATGGGTGATCTGCTGCGTCCAGAAGTGATCGCTGGCCGGCGAGGCGCCGCTGTCGATGACCGGCAGCGTGTTGGCCGGCAGGTAGTCGAACAGCGTCGCCGTCGACAGCGGTGCGTCGCCCTTTTCGAGCAGGGCGCGTCGCGGCGCCTCGAAGAACAGCGGCAGGTAGTACTCGATGCCGGCCGGCGCGGCGCCGGCCTTGAGATCCTGGTAGAGGCCGCTGCGGCGGGTGTCGATGTCGAAGCGTTCGCGCAGCGTGTCCATCGCGCGCGCGGTCGCGGCCTCGTCCAGCGGTACCTCGCGGCCGGGCAGCATGCGCAAGGCCTCGATGCGGTCGAGCGAGCGCTGCGATTCGGGATCGAAGGCGCGGATCGATTCGATCGCATCGTCGAACAGTTCGATCCGGTAGGGCTGGTCGGCGCCCATCGGATAGACATCGAGCAGGCCGCCGCGCACGGCGAAATCACCCGGATCGTGGACCTGCGGCACGTGCGCATAGCCGGCGCTTTCCAGCCGGCGTTTCTCGGCGTCGAGGTCCAGGGTCTGGCCGATGGTCAGGTCGAAGCTCGCACCGGCGATGTGCCGTATCGGCGCGAGGCGCTGCATCAGCGTCTGCACCGGCACCACGACGATGCCGCGTTTCAGTGACGGCAGCCGGTGCAGGGCGGCGAGGCGCTGCGAGACGATGTCCGGATGCGGGCTGAAGCGGTCATAGGGCAGGGTTTCCCAGTCCGGGAACGGCACCACGGGCAGATCGGAATCGATGCCGCCGAGCGTGCGCAGGTCGTGTTCGAGCTGGTGCGCGCCGTGGTTGTCGCGCGCGACCAGCAACAACGGGCCATCGTGGTGCCGCGCCGCCTGCAGGACCGCCCAGGCCAGCGCGCTGCGGCTGGCGGGCGCGCGCCACCAGGCGCGGGCATGGCCGGCAGTGGGCAGGGGAGGCGAGGCGATGACGGCGTGGGGCATGTGGACATCCGGAAAGCGGAACACAAAACAACGGCAGCGCCGAAAGCCAGGCGGCCGGCGCGAATCAGGATGTGAAGTCTAGACGAGCGCGTCGCAGGTGCTGCGACCACCCGTTTGGCAGCACGCTGCCCCAGGGCGGCGCGCGCGGCCCGGTCAGCCCGGGATGCTCAACCCAGGCGCACGTTCGGCGTGGTGTCGACGACCTGCCGCTTGAGTTCGAGCGAGACCCGGACCATGCCAGGCGCCTCGACCGCCTGCTGCTGGAAGCTCAGCGACTTGGCGAGCGCGAGCATCGGCTCGTTCTCCTCCAGCACGTCGCCGAAGATACGCTCCAGGCGCTTGCCCTTGGCCCAGCGCACCAGGCGCCGCAGCAGGTGTCGGCCCAGTCCCATGCCAGCCACGTAATGGCTGACCAGGATGTGGAACTCGGCCTGGCGCGTGCCGGGCAGTACCGCCGCCCGCGCCACCGCGCCCACCAGGGCGTCACCCGGGGTGTAGGGCTCGGCGGCCACCAGCACGAACTCGGATTTCGGATTCGGCTGGGTCAGTCGGTTTGCGGTTTCCGGCGACAGTTCGGCCTTCGCATACAGGAACCGCTGCCGGACCTCGTCGGGTTCCAGCAGCGCGAACGAGGCGCGGAGCGGCTCGGCATCGGCTGGACGGATGGGGCGGATCAGCACCTGGCGACCATTGGCGAGACGGATCTCCTCGTGCCATGGGGGAAGTCGGTTGCGTGCGGTCATCGAGAGTCGGAAGTGAACGGATTTGCCTGACCTTACCCGGAGCGTCTATTCACGAACCGTGAAGGGACGGCGGCGCCGTCGTGATCGATGCCCATTCATCCGATGCTCCCATCGAGGCGCTCAGGCGGGTTCGCGCAGCCAGTGCAGGCGGGTGTCCGCGCCGGCTTCGCCGATCGCCCGCTTCAGGGCGTCGAGCGCCGGGGCGAGCGCGGTCGCGAGCTGCCATGGCGGGTCGAGGATCAGCAGGCCACTGCCGTTCATGCGCAGCGGAGAATCGTCCGCCCGCACCAGCAGTTCGACCAGCAGCGAGGCCTTGCTCTGTAGTTTCGCGGCCGAACGCAGGAATGGCGTGAGCGTGCGGCGCTGCTTGATCGGATACCACAGCATCTGGATGCCCTGCGGCCAGCGCGCCAGGCCTTCGCGCATGGCTTTCAGTGCGATCTCGAATTCGGCCGCCTGCGCCTCGTAGGGCGGGTCGACCAGCACCAGGCCGCGATTGAAGCGCTGCGCACCGATCTTCGGCGGCAGCAGCGACTTGAACGCGGCGTAGCCGTCGCCTGTGTGGATCGCGACCCGCGGATCGCTGCCCATTGCCCGGCGTAGTGCGCCGGCCGCGGCGGGTTCGGTTTCGCAGCAGGCGATCCGGTCCTGTTCGCGCAGCGCATGTGCCAGCAGCCACGGCGAACCGGGGTAGGCATCGGCGCCGTGCTCGGCCCGGCATGCGGCCACCGCGGCGAGGTAGCGCGCGATCAGCGGCTGCTTCGGCGCGGCGGCGAGCAGCAGGCTGATGCCCTCGTCGGCCTCGGCCGTGCGCCGCGCCCGCTCCTCGCGCAGGCGATAGACGCCGCCGCCTGCGTGGGTGTCGAGCGCGAAACAGGGCGCGGGCTTGGCCGTCAGCGCATCGCAGATCGCGAGCAGCACGACGTGCTTGAGGACATCGGCGTGGTTGCCGGCATGGAAGGCGTGTTGGTAATTCATCGCCACAGCGTACCCGGGACCGCAAGCGGACTGACGTCTCGCCACGAAAATGCCGGGTCGGCAGCGATGGAAAGGCCTACATCGCTGTCTGGATCTCGGCGACGTTGCAAGCGTGACAGCAAGGCTAGGGTTCGAAACGGACGGGTGATCGGCACGCCGGTGAGGCCGATGCGCGAGTGCGCCACCCGGCACGGCAGAGAAGGAGAACCTGATGAAATGGATTGCGATGGGAATCGCGTGTGCGGCCGGAATCGGACTGATGGATATCGCCAGCGCCCAGGATGCGTCGGCCGCCGGGGTGGATACGCGCTCGCGCGCTGCAGGAGACGGCGCGCAGCCCGCGGTGACCGCCGCATCGGACAGCCCGGGCGACACCGGCGCGTGCAAGCACGTGAAAGAACGCTTTCTCAGAGGGGCGCTCCTCGGAAGCCACCGTCCGCGAACGACGAACGACATCATGCAGTCCTATGTCGG
>Ga0160449_1000489_pt1 | contig 24239 bp, 22 predicted proteins | sample HID1975I_E1MG_FD_108216 | JGI IMG/M metagenome (GOLD analysis project Ga0160449, IMG submission 108216) | Enriched soil microbial communities from UW Madison campus, WI, USA - HID1975I_E1 MG | ecosystem: Environmental > Terrestrial > Soil > Unclassified | place: USA: Madison, Wisconsin...
CGCGAACACCCCGGTCATGCGCGCGTCCAGGGGGATACAGGCCTGGGCCGTCACATCGCCCGTCCGGCCCAGATCCTCGGCCAGCGCCATCCGCACCACCGGCGCGATCAGCAGGTCAGGCAGGGTTCGGGTCATCGGGTCGTCCTCTCGTTCATCACTCCTCCCCCGTTCACGGGGGAGGGGGACCATGCGCAGCATGGTGGTGGGGGCGGAAACGGGCGCCGCGCTTGAAGTTCGCCCCCTCCACCGCTTCGCGGTCCCCCTCCCCCGCTGCGCAGGGGAGGATCTGTCTCGTCTAACTCAGGCCGCGACCGGAACCGCCCGCCGCATCCGCGTATGTACGGCTGCCGGCAGCGTCGCCGGATAGTCCGCCCGCCAGTGTCCGCCCCGGCTTTCACGCCGGTTCAAGGCGCCCTCGACAATCAGCCGCGCGGTGACCAGAACCGCCGCGTCAGGATACGCCCGCTCCAGCCGCGCGATCAGGGCCAGCAACGTCGTCAGACCCGTCTCGTCGCGCACTACCCCGCACCACAACGTCATCGCCGCCCGCAGCTCCATCAGCGCGTCGCCCGGCAGATCGGTGAAGGGCGTCACCGGCCGCAACTCCCGCTTTGGCGGCTGGACTTCGCGCGCCGCCGCCCGCCCGGCCCGCCGCCCAAAGGCCCCGGCCTCCAGCAGCGAATTGGACGCCAGCCGGTTGGCGCCGTGCACCCCGGTCGCCGCGCATTCGCCGATGGCGAACAGGCCGGGGACCGCCGTGCGGCCTTCGTCACCGGCGACGATCCCGCCCATGTGATAGTGGGCGGCCGCCGCCACCGGCATGGGGCTGACGCGCGGGTCCAGCCCGGCGCGCATGCAGGCGGCGAACACCGCCGGAAATTCGTGTAGGAAGCCCTCGCCCACCGCCTTTGTCGCATCCAGAAACGCCCCTCGCCCGTCGGCCCGCGCCGCATGCACCGCCCGCGCCGTCACATCGCGCGGCGCCAGATCGGCGTCCGCATCGTCGCCCAGCAGGAACCGTCCCTGCCCGTCCACCAGCCGCGCCCCCTCGCCCCGCAGCGCCTCCGTCGCCAGCGGCGCGGGGTCCAGGCCGACATCGATCGCGGTCGGATGGAACTGGACGAACTCAGGATCCAGAATCTCGGCCCCCGCCTGATACGCCAGCGCCAGCCCTTCGCCGCGCAGGGCCGACGGATTGGTCGTGACCTCGAACAGCCCCCCGACCCCGCCCGTCGCCAGGATCACCGCCGGCGCGAACACCTCGTCCAACCGCCCACCGGACCGCTCGATCAGGGCGCCGCGCACCCGGCCGTCCACGTCCTGGATCAGGCCGCGCAGCCGCCCGTCCTCCCAGATCTCGATGTGGTCCGACGCGCGCGCCGCCGCGACCACCGCCGACAGGATCGCCCGCCCGGCCCCGTCGCCGCCCACCCGCGCCACGCGCGGCAGGCTGTGCGCCGCCTCCAGCGATACGGAGAATTCGCCCGCCGCATCCCGGTCGAACGGCGCGCCCAGCGCCGCCAGCCATTCCACCGTCTCGCGACCGCGCATCGTCAGGGCCCGCGCCGCCTCCAGCTCGACCAGGCCCGCGCCCGCGCCCTCGGTGTCGTGGGCGTGCCGTTCGGCGCTGTCCGACGGCGTCAGCGCCGCCGCCATCCCGCCCTGCGCCCAGGCCGAGGAACAGGCGTTCAACAGCGGCTCGGGCGTCACGATGAGAGTTTTCGCCGGGGCCGCCTCCAGCGCGGCCGACAGTCCGGCCAGACCCCCGCCGATGATCAGCGGCCCGTCATGCCGGATCCGGCTCACAGCCGCACGCCCAGTTGCAGCAGGCCGATCCGCGCCGCCTCGATCACCGACCCGTCAGCCAGCGGCATCAGCGCCCCGACCGCCGCCGCGACGCAGGCGGCCGCCGTCAACAGATACAGAACCAGGCTCTTGCCCGCCTCGGGCCAGCTCAGCAGGCCGTAGCCGGGGCGCCAGACACCGCGCTTCAGATGACCCAGCAGGGCGATGGCCAGAAACGCGGCCAGGATCCACCGCCCCGTGCTGACGCCCCACCACACCACCAACCCGCCGACCAGCAGCAACGCCGCCTGCTCCAGCCGCGGATGCACCCGCGTCAGCACCGGCCCCAGCGCCTTGGCCCCGTCCAGCGGTGGCGCCGGTGCCAGGTTCACCAGATTGACCAGCGCGATGAAGAAGGCCCCGATCAGCCATGCCCCACCGCCCGTCACCGCCCACAGGCCGACGAACGGGATCATGGCCAAAAGGCCGAACGCCGGCCCCGCCAGCGACACCAGCACCCCGTGCCATTCGCTCTTCGGGTTGCGCTGACCCTTGGCCAGCCCGCCCAGGAAGGGGATGATATAGATGCGCGCCGGGCCCATGCCGACGCGGTTCATCGCCAGCACATGGCCGTATTCGTGCACGAACAGGCCGAACAGCACGGCCACGGCCACCACCCAGCTGCCCGTCACCAGCCACAGAAAACCGCCCATCAGCAGGGTCGACAGGATCGCCCACACCGGATGCTGGCCCTTGTCATGCTGCACGACACGGCGCGGCTGCGCGGGCCGGGTTTCAGGCGCGACAGATGGTTTACCGGTTCTGTCGCCCCAAGGGCCCTCGACGCTCATGCCCCTTCTCCCCTCGGGGGAGAAGGTGGCCGCCGGAGGCGGTCGGATGAGGGGGCTCTATCAGCGGGCAAGATGTCAGACGATGAGCATGAGGCCAGCAGCCCCCTCATCCGTCTTGCTCCGCAAGCCACCTTCTCCCCCGAGGGGAGAAGGGACGTGGCGAGAACCATCAGATCAGCTCCACATCGACGTGATGCCGGGCGCGGATCAGGTCATAGCGCGCGGGCACGGCGGGCGGCGGCAGGTCCACCATACGCTGCACCGCGCGGCGCGCCTTTTCGGCCATGTCGTCCGGCACCGTCACCTCGAACTTCATGTCGCGCAGGCAGTCGCGGATGTTTTCCAGCGTGATGCGCTTCATGTGCGGGCACAGGTTGCACGGGCCGATGAAGTCGACGCCGGGCACGTCGCCCTTCACGTTCGAGGCCATCGAGCATTCGGTGATCATCACCACCTGCTTCGGCTTTCGCGCCTCGACATAGTCGATCATCGCCGCCGTCGATCCGGCGAAGTCCGACGCCGCCAGCACCTCCTCCGGGCATTCCGGGTGGGCCAAGATTTCCGCTCCGGGATAGGCCTCGCGCATCTCGGCGATGTCGGCGGCGGTGAAGCGCTCGTGCACCTCGCAGCGGCCCTTCCAGGCGATGATGCCGACTGTCGTCTGGGCCGCGACGTTGCGCGCAAGATATTCGTCGGGGATCAGGATGACCTTGTCGACGCCCCATTCCTTCGCCGCCCATTCCACCACCTGAACGGCGTTGGCGCTGGTGCAGCAGATGTCGGTCTCGGCCTTCACATCGGCCGTGGTGTTCACATAGGTGACGACCGGCAGGCCCGGATAGCGCTGCTTGATCAGCCGCACGTCCGCCCCGGTGATCGACGCCGCCAGCGAACAGCCCGCCCGCAGATCGGGGATCAGCACGGTTTTTTCCGGGCTCAGGATCTTGGACGTCTCGGCCATGAAGTGGACGCCCGCCTGGACGATCACCTTCGCCTTGGACCGCGCCGCCTCCTTGGCCAAGCCCAGGCTGTCGCCGACATAGTCGCCGACCCCGTGGAAAATCTCGGGCGTCATATAGTTGTGGGCTAGGATGACCGCGTCGCGCTCGGCCTTCAGGCGGTTGATCTCAACGATCAGCTCGGCCTGCGCCGGCCACTCCATCGGGGTGACGTGGTCCTTGACCTTGGCCCAGACATCGGCCGTGGCCTCCGCCGCCTCCTTCGACAGCCCGAATGCGCCGTCCGCCATGCTCAGCCTCCTTCGGCCAACCCTTATGCTCAAAGTTAGCATAAGCAGGAGCAATGTAGGCCGCCCCGCCGGAAAGGCAAGACAATTGCCGTCGCCTGTTCAAAACTGCGCCGCCCGCCGTGATGGAGACCCCCATGCCGCCTATCGACCGTCGCCGCCTGCTGGGCGCCGCAGCCCTGGCCCTGCCCGCCGTCGGCTGCGCCCCCGGTCAGACGCCTGCCCGGCCGCCGGCGCCGGTCACGCCGCCGCGCACGGTCTGGACCTTCGACAATCTGGAGGCCATCGGCGGGCTCAGGCCGCGGATCGAGGGCGCGCCCGTCCTGATCGACAGCCCCTTCGGCAAGGCGGTGAAGTTCGACGGCGTGGACGACGCCCTGTTCATCGACCGTCATCCGCTGGCGGGCGCCACGACCTTCACCTTCGAGGCCCTGTTCCGGCCCGACGGCGGCGCCTTCGAACAGCGCTGGCTCCACCTGCAGTCGGACGAACCCGACGGCGGCCCCGGCACCCGGATCCTGTTCGAGATCCGCGTGGTTGCGGGCGGCTGGTATCTGGACGCCTTCGCCAAGGGGGCCGGCTACAACACGCCGCTGATCGACGAGACCAAGCTGCACCCCCTGGGCGTCTGGACCCACGTGGCCCAGAGCTTCGACGGGACCACCTACCGCTCGTACGTCAACGGCGTGCTGCAGGCCGAGGTGCCGCTGGCCTTCACGCCTCAGCCGGACGGCCGATCCTCGGTCGGGGTGCGCATCAACCGGGTCAACTATTTCAACGGCGCGGTGCGCGAGGCGCGCTTCACCCGCGCCTATACCCCGCCCGAGATGTTCGCCAATCCGTTCAGATAAGACGCCCCGCCGCGCCCTCGTGCGCCAGCAGCCACCGCTTGCGCTCCAGCCCCCCGGCATAGCCCGTCAGCTTACCGTTCGCCCCGACCACCCGGTGGCAGGGCACGATGACGCCGACCGGATTGGCGCCGTTGGCCAGCCCCACCGCCCGCACCGCGGCCGGCTTGCCGATGGCCGCCGCCAACTGGCCATAGCTGCGCGTCTCGCCCGCCGGGATCGCCCGCAGCGCCGCCCAGACCGTGCGCTGGAACGCGGTCCCGCCGGTCTTCACCGGCAAGCCGTCCAGCGCCCGCGCATCGCCACCGAAATAGGCGTCCAGCGCCGCCCGCACCGGTTCCGGGGCCCGGCCGGGCGTCAGCGCGACCGGCCCATAATGCCGCTGCAACAGCCGCAGCATCCGCGCCTCATAGTCGGCGAAGTCCAGCGCCCGCACCGCGCCCGCGTCATCGACCACCAACAGCACCTCGCCCACCGGCGAGGCGACCCGGTCCAGGGTGAAGGTTTCAGGCCGCTTGCTCATCATCCGTCTCCATATTCAGTCCGGCGACCGCCAGATGCAGCGCCCCATAGGCCCGCCACGGTCGCCACCGCTCGGCCCGCGCCGTCAGCCGCTCATCGTTCAATCGGTCGCTGGGAATCTCCTCGCCCGCGTCGATCCAGTCGCCCGGCAGCCGCAGGCCCGGCCGACGCGCCGTCAGCGCCGCCAGCAGCGGATCGGCCGACAGGTCGCGGCCGATGGCCTCGGGATCGGCGGCCAGGTCGAACACCCGCCGCACCCGCGCCAGCACGCCGGGCAGCGCCTTCAGGTCCGAAACCTCGACCGTGACGCGCAGCGCGTTTTCACCTTCGAACCGCGCTTCGACCCGACCGGTCGCGCCGTCCGCCTCCGGATCCAGATCGCGCCGCCAGACGCCGCCCTCGACGCCATCGCCCCGCGCACTCAGCGCCGTCAACATTGCGTCGCGGTCATAGGGCGGCCGGTACGGCAGGTTCAGCGCGATCCCCGCCGCGCCCGGCCGCTCGGCCCGTCGCCGCAGTTCGGACGGCGGCCGCCCGTACAGCGCCTGAAACGTCTCGTTGAAGCGCCGCACGCTGCCGAAGCCGGACGCCAGCGCCACCTCGGCCATCGGCAGGTCGGTCTGGTGGATCAGCGCCTTGGCCAGCAGCACCCGGCGCGTCTGCGCCACGCTGACCGGCGCCGCGCCCAGATGCTGGCGGAACAGCCGCCTCAGATGCCGCTCGCCCACACCCAGCCGAGCGGCCAGCCCATCGACGTCGCCCTCATCCAGCGCGCCCGCCTCGATCAGGCCCAGCGCCCGGCTGACCGTGTTCGAGGTGCCGCGCCACGCCCCCATTTCGGGCGCCGTCTCGGGCCGACAGCGCAGGCAAGCGCGGAACCCCGCCTCCTCGGCCGCCGCCGCGCTGGGCAGGAAGACCACGTTCTCGCGCTTCGGCGTCCGCGCCGGGCACACCGGGCGGCAATAGATCCCGGTCGTCTTCACCCCGGTGAAAAACCGGCCGTCGAACCGCGCGTCGCGGGTGGCGACGGCGCGATAGCAGGCTTCCGGGTCCAGGGCGGCGTTCATGCTCACAGGATGAGCCTGTCGCTGCGCGATGTCTCGCGGTTTTCGGACATCGCCGTCACGCAATCCGTTACGCGGATGCAACTACGCCCCCGTTTGACGCAACGAGCGGCTATATCCCCGTCGTTGTCCCGGCCGATTTCAGACTAATCAGACTATTCAGACCCTGTTTTTTTCCCGCTAGGGTCCGAACCGACGCCTCGTCCCGGCGAGCAGCAAGATCAGGATTCCGTATGCGCCACGCCTCCGCCCTCAAGCTTTTCGCCTCGACCGCCACCCTGGCCTTCGTCGCCGCCGCCTCTTCGGCCCAGGCCGAGGAAGGCATGTGGACCTTCGACAACTTCCCCATCGCCCGCGCCAACCAGACGCTGGGGACGACCATCGACCAGGCCTTCCTGGACCGGGTGCGCCGGTCGTCGGTCAAGTTCGGCGGCTGTTCGGCGGGCCTGGTCTCGGCCCAGGGCCTGGTGATGACCAACAACCACTGCGTCGCCACCTGCGTCGCCAACCTGTCGACGCCTGAAAAGCGCTACGCCGACACCGGCTTCACCCCGCGCAGCCGCGAGGAAGAGCTGAAATGCCCCGGCGGCTCGGCCGAAATTCTGACCGACATCACCGACGTGACCGCCCGGATGCTCAAGGCCGGCGAGGGTCTGTCCGGTCAGGCCTTCACCCAGGCCCGCGACGCCGAGGCCGGCCGCATCGAGCAGGAAGCCTGCGGGAACGCCGCCGACAAGCGCTGCCAGGTCGTGACCCTGTATCGCGGCGGCCAGTTCAAGCTCTATACCTACAAGCGCTACACCGACGTTCGCCTGGCCTGGGCGCCGGAAGACCGGGCGGCCACCTTCGGCGGCGACCTGGACAACTTCTCCTTCCCGCGCTTCGGCATCGATGCGGCCATGATCCGGCTGTATGAAAACGGCCGCCCGGCCTCGACCCCGACCCACTTCAAGTGGAACGCCGCCCAGCCGGTCGAAGGCACGCCCGTCTTCGTCTCGGGCAGCCCCGGCGCCACCCAGCGCCTGTTGACCCAGGACCAGCTGGCCAGCATCCGCGACGTGGTCCTGCCGATGGACCAGCTGATCGCATCGGAACTGCGCGGCCGCCTGATCCGCTTCGGCGCCGAAAGCGACGAGAACGGCTTCATCGCCATGGACCCGCTGGTCGGTGTCGAAAACACCTACAAGCGCGGTCTGGGCCGCATGCGCGCCCTGACCGACGCCCAGTTCCTGGCCAAGCGCGAGGCGGGCGAGGCGGACTTCCGCCAGCGCGTCGCGGCCGCCTCCGAACTGACGCAGCAGATCGGCGATCCCTGGGCCGACCTGGCCGCCGTCCAGCCGGCGTTGCGCGAGCTTTATCCGACCATGGCGCTGCTGGAAGGCGGCACCGGCGTCGGCACCACCTCGGTCGCCGGCGGCTCGCAACTGTTCCTGTGGGCCCGCACCATCGTCCGCGGCGCCCAGGAGCGTGAGAAACCCTCGGCCGAGCGCCTGTCCGAGTTCGGCGACACCCGCCTGTCGGGCATCCAGTCCGCCCTGTTCGCCGAACGCCCGGTCTATCCGGGGCTGGAGCAGATGCGGCTGGAATGGTGGTTCTCCAAGACCCGCGAATGGCTGACCGTCGATAATCCGAACGTCCGCGCCCTGCTGGGCGAGGAATCGCCCGAGGGCCTGTCGGCCCGTCTGGTCGAGGGCACGAAACTGGCCGATCCCGCCGTGCGCCGCGCCCTGTGGGAAGGCGGCCTGGCCGCCGTCCAGGCGTCCGACGACCCGCTGATCCGCTACGTCCTGTCGATCCAGGAGCCGACCCGCGCCATCCGCACCCGGTGGGAAGAACAGGTCCAGGCCCCGACCGACCGCGCCTCGGAACGCCTGGCCCGCGCCCGCTTCGGCGCCTATGGCGACACCGTCTATCCGGACGCCACCGGCACCCTGCGCCTGACCTATGGCAAGATCGAAGGGACCGACGTTCCGGGCCAGCGCTTCGGCGCCTTCACCACCTTCGCCGGCCTGTGGGACCGCGCCACCGGCGCCGCGCCCTTCGACGTGGCGCCCAGGCTGCTGGCGGCCAAGGATCGGATCAACGGCGACACCGTGCTGAACATGGCCGTCTCGTCCGACACCATCGGCGGCTCGTCCGGCTCGCCCGTCGTCACCGCGCGGGGCGAGATCGTGGGGGCCAATTTCGACTCCACCGTCCTGACTCAGCGCAACGCCTATGGCTATGACCGCGACGTCAACCGCTCGGTCATCGTCACCACCGGCGCCGTGACCACCGCCCTGCGCGACGTCTACGGCATGACCCATCTGGTGCGGGAACTGGGCGTCCGGTGACGGACGTCGCCTTCCGGGCCGCGACGACAGGCGATGTCGCGGCCCTGCACCGGCTGATTGAAAGCGCCTATCGCGGCGAGACGGCCAAGGCCGGCTGGACCCACGAGGCCGACCTGCTGGGCGGCCAGCGCACCGACGCGACTGAACTGACCGCCATCCTGGCCGACCCGGACCGCGTCCTGCTGCTGGCGTTGGCGGACGCCGATCTGGTGGGCTGCGTCCAGGTCGCCGATCAGAGTGACGGCCTGGCCTATCTCGGCATGCTGACGGTCCGGCCGACCCTGCAGTCCGCCGGGCTCGGCCGTCGCCTGCTCGACGCCGCCGAGGCGACCGCCCGCGACCACTTCGCCGCCGCCCGCATGGAGATGACCGTCATCCGCCAGAGGCCCGAGCTGATCGCCTGGTACGAACGCCGCGGCTACGCCCCCACCGGCGAAACCCGCCCCTTCCCCCTGGACGACGAACGCTTCGGCCAGGCCTTCCGCCGCGACCTGGAGTTCGTGGTGCTGGAAAAGGCGCTGTAACCTCTCCTCCCCCGTTCACGGGGGAGGGGGACCACGAAGTGGTGGAGGGGGCGGACGCGGAGCGCGACGCCTGAAGCTCGCCCCCTCCACCCCGCCGCCCTTACGGGCGTCGCGGTCCCCCTCCCCCGCTACGCAGGGGAAGATCGGGTCCTACCGGTCCCGCATCTGCCGCTGCGCCGCGCTGAAATACTGCCAGCCGGTCCAGAGAGTGATGATGGCCGCCCCCCAGATCAGGGTGTCTGCGAAGAGCTGGAAGCCCGGCAGCCAGTCGAACGACAGGCCGAACCCGTCCCAGTTGCGGGCGAACAGCTGGCACCCCAGCGCCACCAGTTGCAGCGTCGTCTTCCACTTGGCGGCCAGCGTGACCGGTAGGTCGATCCGCCCCGCCATGGTCTCGCGCAGGGCCGAGACGGCGAACTCGCGGAACAGGATCAGGCCGCACGGAATGATGATCTGCGGCACCGACCCGCTGGTCAGCACGCCAAGGATGGCGCCCGTCACCAGCACCTTGTCCGCGATCGGGTCCAGGATGGCGCCCCAGCGCGTCTCGGCGTTCCACCGCCGCGCCAGCCAGCCGTCGAACCAGTCTGTCGAGGCGGCGATGACGAAGATCCAGAAGCCGGTCCGGTACAGGGCGAACTGGTCGTCCGGGCTCATCCAGCCCGACACCAGCGGAAACCCGCTGGTCGCCCCCGCCAGGATCAGGAACATGACGACCCCGGCCGCCAGTCGCAGGCCGGTCAGGATGTTCGGGATCGGATTGGCTTTGTGAGGGGTCATCGGATGTTCCGTTGCAACGCCTGCCGGTGTGCCATGGTTCGCCGCGCGAGGCGAGGCTTCACCCCAGCGGCTGGAACCGCCCCGCGCCGGTCAGCTTGGTCAGCAGGCCTGCGGCGATGCCGAAATGCAGGCCGCTCAGACGCAGCTCGCCCGCCGCCTCTTTTTCCGCAATCCATGGGAAGGTGCGCAGGTGCTCCAGCGACAGGCGCACCACCGCCTCTTCGGCCACCGTCTCGGCCTCGGCGTCCGATACGCCTTCCAGCGCGGCGCTGACGGCGGGCACGCCCTGGGCGACCCAGGGGGCCACGAAGTCCTGACAGTTGACCGGGGCGCCCTTGCGCATGGCGTTCACCCCGCCGCAGGCCGCGTGGCCCATGACGACGATGTGCCCGACCTTCAGGACGTTGACGCCGAACTCCAGCGCCGCCGACACCCCGTGCAGCTTGCCGTCCGGCTCATACGGCGGGACCAGGTTGGCGACGTTGCGCACCACGAACAGCTCGCCCGGCGCGGTGTCGAAGATCAGGGCCGGATCGGCCCGGCTGTCGGAACAGGCCACCACCAGGGTGTGCGGCTTCTGGCCGTTGGCGGCCAGCGCCTCGTATTCCGCGCGTTCGGTCGGCCAGCGGTTCTGGCGAAAGCGGCGATAGCCCTGGGTCAGCAGATCGGTCATGGCGGCTTACTAGCCTCAGCTCAGCTCTTGCGGAAGAACCCGTGTATGCGTTCGGCCAGGGCCTGGTTCACGCCGTCCACCTTCAACAGGTCCGCGACCGAGGCGCGGCCGACGCCCTTGGCGGATCCGAAGGCGTGCAGCAGTGCCCGCTTGCGTCCCGGCCCGACACCCTCGATCTCGTCCAGCGGATTCTTCTTGATGTCCATCGACCGGCGCTTGGCGTGCGCCCCGTTGGCGAAGCGGTGCGCCTCGTCCCGCAGCCGTTGCAGGTAATAGAGGGCCGGCGACTTCAGCGGCAGCATGAAGGGCGGCTTGCCGGGCATGAAGAACCGCTCCAGCCCCGCGTCGCGATCCGGCCCCTTGGCCACCCCGACCACAGTGATGTCGTCCACGCCCAGGTCGGCCATCACCGCCAGCACCTCGGCCAGTTGCCCGGCCCCGCCGTCGATCAGCAGCAGGTCCGGCCGCTCGACGACCTCGCCCGCCTCTTCTTCCTTCACCAGCCGGCCGAAGCGGCGCCGCATCACCTCGCGCATCATGCCGTAGTCGTCGCCGGGGGTCAGGTCCTCGCCCCGGATGTTGAACTTGCGATACTGGTTTTTGCGGAAGCCATCGGGGCCCGCCACCACCATGCCGCCGACCGCATTGGTCCCCTGGATGTGGGCGTTATCATAGACCTCGATCCGCTCGGGCCGGGCGTCCAGACCGAACGCCTCGCAAACCTCGTCCAGGATCTTCGACTGAGCCGAGTTCTCGGCCAGCTTGCGGCCCAGCGCCTCGCGCGCATTGGTCAGGGCGTGGTCGACCAGCCCCTTCTTGTCCCCTCGCAGGGGTCGGGCGATCTCGACCCGATGCTCGGCCTTCATGCCGAAGGCCGCCTCCAGCAGCTCCAGCTCATGCGGCCGCACGTTCGACAGGATCAGCCGCGGGATCGGCTTGTCCTCATAGAATTGGCCCAGGAAGGCGGCGAAGATTTCCGGGTCCGTATCCGTCTTGTCCACGCGCGGGAAATAGGCCCGCCCGCCCCAGTTCTGCCCCCCGCGATAGAAGAAGACCTGCACGCACGCCTGTCCGCCCTCGGCATGCAGGGCGAAGACGTCCGCCTCGGCCACGCTGTCGGCGTTGACGCTGCTCTCCATGCTGATCGCCGACAGGGCGCGGATGCGGTCGCGCACCCGCGCGGCGTGTTCGAAATCCATGTCGTCGGACGCCGCCTGCATCTCTTGCGACAGCCGGCCGATCACCGCCCGCGACTTGCCACGCAGGAACTGCTCCGCCTCGGTGACCAGTTCGCCGTAATCCTCCAGCGAGATCAGCCCCGTGCACGGCGCCGAGCAGCGCTTGATCTGATGCAGCATGCACGGCCGCGTCCGCGTCTCGTAAACGCTGTCCGAACACGACCGCAGCAGGAACGCCTTCTGCAGGGTGTTCAGCGTCCGGTTCACCGCCCAGGTCGAGGCGAACGGCCCGAAATAGTCGCCGGGGATGGTGTGCGCCCCGCGATGTTTCCGAACCTGCGGCGCCCGGTGATCGCGCCGGATCATCAACTCGGCGAACGACTTGTCGTCGCGCAGCAGCACGTTGAAGCGCGGCTTCAGCTTCTTGATGAAGTTGGATTCCAGCAGCAGCGCCTCGGTCTCGGACGCCGTGACCACCAGCTCCATCGACCGGGTCAGCGACACCATCAGCCCGATGCGCTGGGTGTGGAAACGCCCTTGCGCATACTGCACCACCCGCTTCTTCAGCGACTTGGCCTTGCCGACGTACAGGCAGGCGCCGTCCTCGCCGTACATGCGATAGACGCCGGGCTTGTCGGGCGCGCGGCGCGCCTCGTCGGCGATCAGCGCGGCGGCCTGAAGCGGCAGAGGGGTGTCGGGCGTCGCCTCGGTCATCGGGGCCGATATAGGCTCACGACCGCCGGACCAGAAGCACCCCGGCGATCACCAGCGCCACGCCAGCAATCTTGCTCCAGTTGATCGGCTGGCGCGGCACGCCCATGGCCCCGAAATGATCCAGCAGCAGGCTGGCCAGCAACTGCCCCGCCACCATCAGGGTGATGGTCAGCGCCACCCCCAGCCTGGGCACGCCCCACGCCGCCGCCACCACGAAGACGCAACCGTACAGACCGCCGATCCACGTCCACCACGGCAACGCCTTCGCCGCCGCCACGTCCGGCCGCGTCTGCAACGCCAGCGCCAGCAGCCCCAGCGCCACCGTCCCCACCGCGAACGAGACGAAGGCCGCATTGACCGGCGAACTCACCGCCGTGGCCAGCCGCGCGTTTGTCGGCGCCTGCAACGCCGTCGCGCCGCCGGCCAGGACGACGGCCAGCAGTGTCAACAAAGAAGGATTCATTCGATTTGAGTAGCACGCGCAGCAGCGAGTCGCAGCCTACTCCTCCCCGTTCATGGGGAGGGGGACCACGAAGTGGTGGAGGGGGCGGCGCAGGTTTCTGACGTCGAGACGCCCCCTCCGTCACGGACGCTGCGCGTCCGCGCCACCTGCCCATGAAATGGGGAGGAGCGACCTCACCATTCCCGGCTTACCATCGCCCCATCGAAGATTTCCGCCAGCCGCGCCGCGCAGGCCCGGTTCATGTCCTCGGGCAGGGCGCCCAGGTCGAACCAGCCGACCGCCTCGATCTCTCCGTGGCTGGTCCGCTCGCCGACCTCGAACCCGTCGATGCGGAAGACCAGCACATGGTCGCCGGGAAAGAAGCGCTCATTGGAATGCGCCGACACGAGCCGCGGTTCGCCCGTCGCGATCAGCCCCGCCTCCTCGCGCAGCTCACGCACCGCCGCCGCCTGGACCGTCTCGCCCCGATCCACCCCGCCGCCCGGCAGCCACCAGCCGGGCAGATAGGTGTGCTTGACCAGCATCACGCGCCCCGCCTCGTCGGTCGCCACCACCCACACGCCCAGCGTCATCCCCCGCGTCATTCGCGACACCAGGAAGAAGATCGGACGGGTGAAGGGCTCGACGTGGCGTCGCCAGTTGCTCATGCCGCGCGACGATAGGACAGGCGACTTCATCTTGAACAGTCGGTCCGCGCGCTTTATTCCGGCCGCTCGAACAGGAGCGCTCCCCATGCTGGCCATGGCTATCATCTTCGGCTTCGTCGCCGTTCTCGCCGCGATCAACTTCTTCGAGTTCGGTCGGGTTGACTAAGACCCCGCGCGGCGCGGCGCTGGTCACCGGCGGCGCCCGGCGGATCGGCCGGGCCATCGTGCTGCGGCTGGCCGAGGCGGGCTTTGACGTCGCCATCCACCATCGCGATTCGACCGAGGCGGCCGAAGACGTCGCCCGGGCCGTGCGCGAGCGCGGCGGGCGAGCCGTCGTGGTGCAGGCCGACCTGACCGACGAGGCGCAGGTGCGCGCCCTGGTCCCCGCCGCCGCCCAGGCGCTGGGATCGCTGACGGCGCTGGTCAACAACGCCTCGGTGTTTCAGGACGACCGCGTCGGCGGCCTGGACCGCGCCGGGTGGGACCTGCATCTGGAGACCAATCTGCGCGCGCCGGTCGTGCTGATCGAGGCCTTCGCCGCTCAGGCCCGCAATGGCGGCGCCGTGGTCAATCTGCTGGACCAGCGGGTGCTGAAGCCGGACCCGCGCTTCTTCTCCTATTCCCTGTCGCGCGCCGGCCTGTGGTGGGCGACGCAGACAATGGCCCAGGCCCTGGCGCCGGCGATCCGGGTCAATGCGGTGGGGCCCGGCCCGACCCTGCCGTCCATCCACCAGACGCCCGAAGACTTCGCCGCCGAGGCCGCCGGCACCCTGCTGCAACAGCCCATCGGGCCGGACGCCGTGGCCGACGCCGTCGCCTGGCTGCTGGACGCGAAGCGCGTGACCGGCCAGTTGATCGCCGTGGACGGGGGCCAGCACCTCGCCTGGCGCACCCCCGACATCCTGGAGTAAGGCCCCGCCATGGTCGCCCTTCCCCACCCCGCCCCCACCGGAACGGCGCTGCGCCGCGAGGGCCTGACCGTTTTCGTGCGCGGACTGCAGGTCCAGGCCGGCATCGGCGTCTATGACCACGAGCACGGCCGGTTGCAGACCCTGGTCATCGACGTGACGCTGGAGTTGGGCGGCGTGCCCCCGATCGAGCGGCTGGCCGACACCATAAACTATGAGACCGTGGCCGAGGCGGCGCGGGCCATCGTCGCGGCGGGCCATGTCGGCCTGGTCGAGACCTTCGCCGAGCGGCTGGCCCTGGCCTGCCTGGATGACGCGCGGGTGCGACGCGTCACCGTCAGCATCGACAAGCCGGGCGCCCTGGACGGCGCGGCGGCGGCGGGCTGCGCCCTGACGCTGGCTCGATAGACCTTGGCCCGATAGCGTCACGAACGGTTGCGCCGCCGCATCGGCCCCGGCATTGTCGGCCCAGTACGAAAGGCGCGCGGCGCCGGAGGATTCCATGGCCGCAGACGGCGACACCCAGCGACCGGACCCGACCAGCGCGCCGGCCCACGACCCGGACGACGCCATCGGCTTCTGCACGCCCGCCTCGCTGGCCGCCCGGCCGCTGGAGCCCGAACCCGCCCCCCGGCCGGCGCCCTTGCCCGAGCCTGAAACGGCTCTCGTCGCGGAACCTGTGGCCGCCCCGCGCATAGAACCCCTCATGAGCGACCCGGTCACGCCCGCCTTCGTCACCCCTGCTCCCAAGGCGCGCCCTGTTCCCCGCAAGGATGCGGCCCCGGCGCCGATGGGCCTGTATGCGGTCTATGCCCTGATCCTGTTCGCGGTCCCGACCTTCGGCGCCTCGGCGCTGCTGGGGCTGCTGGCGGTGACCGGGCGCGACGCGCCGGCCGATCCGCTGGCGGCCAGCCACTTCACCTATCAGCAGCGCAGCCTGTGGGCCGCCGCCGTAGCCGCCGCCGCGGGCGCCATCCTGATCGTCGTCGGCATGGGCGTCTTCGTCCTGTTCCTGACGGCCATCTGGCTGCTGGCCCGGGGCGCCGCCGGGGTGCTGAAACTCAAGGCCGGGCGGGCGATCGCCGATCCGCGCGGCTGGTGGATCTGAAGGAGCCGACGCCATGACCGACCAGCCCCGTCTCGAATCCGGCCACGCCGCCGAAGGCAAGGTTCCGGCCCTGCTCGCCTGGGCCCTGTTCATCCTGTCGATCCCCAGCGCCAATGTGCTGGTGTTGATCGGCCTGATCGTCTCTTATGCCAGCCGGGCATCGGCCACGGGCGTGGCGCGGGCGCATATCGAGGCGCAGATCCGGCTGTTCTGGTCGGTCTTCTGGTGGACCATCGCCGCCTGGGTCGGGATCATCATCAGCGGCCTGCTGTCGGTCGTCCTGATCGGCATCCCCTTCCTGTTCGCCTTCCTGCTGTTCTGGTTCCTGATCAGCGTGTGGTTCACCGTGAAGAGCGTGCTGGGCCTGCTGGCCCTGTTGGGCGACCGGAACCCTTAGCAGCAGGGCTACCGACCTTCGACCTGCTTGAGCCCATATGAGTGGGCCACCGGCCGTCGGCCTGCTTGAGCCCATTTTGAGGCTACCGGCCTTCGGCCTGCTTGAGCCAGGGACGGAACCCCGGCGGCTGGAACGACCTTCCTCTCAGAGACCTCCGGAGGCCCCATGAGCGACTTCATCGACCACGCCGACGACCGGCGCTTTGAACAGACCTTCGCCGACGCGGACGGGGCCCAGCGCCCGGTCTGGGCCGACTACGCCGTGCGCGGCGACGAGCGGGTCATCCTGCACGTCGAGGCCGACCCGGCCCTGCGCGGAACCGGCGCCGCCGGCCGCTTCATGCAGGCCCTGGCCGACCACGCCCGCGCCGAGGGCCTGAAGCTGAACCCCCATTGCAGCTACGCCGTCGCCTGGCTGAAACGGCATCGCGAATACGAAGACATTCTTGCGTAGGCCTACCGCCCTTCGGGCTGCTTGAGGCCATTTTGCGTAGGCCTAACGCCCTTCGGGCTGCTTGAGGCCGGTTGGCGGGCCAACGTGCAGCACATAGCCTGGTCAGCGATAGGCGGTGCGAAGCGCCAGGCCGCGTCGGGTCGGGAGGTCCCGAAGGGCCGACGACCGCGGCCCACTAATTATGGATGGCTCTTGGAGAGGATGGCCTTGATGGTTTCGGCCTTGCTGGGCAGGTCCTCGGCCAAGCGCGAGGCCATTTCCCGGGCGCCGACGGGATAGGCGTCGCCGCCCTCGGCGATCTCCTTGGCCATCCGGGCGGCCTGGAGCAGCAGATTGTCCAGCGCCTCGACCTGCTCGTGCGCCAGGGCCCGCGCCTCAAGCTGCAGGCGCTTGACCCGTTCGGCCGTGGTCTCGGGCGTCTTCATCAGGTCATAGACCGCCGCCTCGGGCGAGGCGACCACCCGCAGGGCGGGCCGGGATTCGGAATCGTTACTGCTGGACTTGGACATGGGGGCTTTGTCTCCATCGTCAGCATGCCGCATTTCCGCCGTGTTCGCCGCAGGCTGAATATAGTGAAGGTCACGGTTTCCGCGCCCTGTGGCGCCGCCGCATCATCACTTCCGGCAGGCCTGTGCCGGGGTGACACAAAAAACGGGTCTGAAAGGTCTGATTTCAGACCCGCGCCGCGAAAAAACAGGGTCTGAATAGTCTGATGAGTCTGAAATCGGAGCGCCGGGCGGCGCCTGAAAGCCCGGTCTGGAGCCGCCCGGGCGGCAGTGAAGCACGCGCCGACGTCAGAAGCGGACGCGGGGGAAAGGCTTCCCGCGCCCAGCGCGGGCGCCGTGCACTGGACCGCCTCATGAGACCCGCGTCGCCATCCGCGTGGTTCCAGCCCGTCAGGCTTTTGAGGGCCCCTCGGTCCGGCCTGCGCGGCGCGCGCGCGCCCCGACAGGAACCCCGCTCCATCCGCTTCCCGGCGCGCAGGTCGCAGGCCTACGAGCCCTCCATCGCCAGGGGACAGGGGGAATCATCGCATGGGCGCCACCTCAGGCGCGTCGATTTGGGCGGCGACGGGCGCGGGCGTTGAAAGGGCTGGGGGTTTTCGGCGCGCCCTATCCGATCAGGGGGATTCGGTTCGGCGCCGCGACCCTGGCTCCTCTCCATTTTATGGGAGGTGGCGCGGACGCGCAGCGGCCGTGACGGAGGGGGGCGGCGCAGGTTGCTGGCGTCGAGCCGCCCCCTCCACCGCTTCGCGGTCCCCCTCCCCACAAGTGGGGAGGAGCGAAGGCGTCAAAGCATGGAAGTGCGTGAGTAAGCGCAAGCGCGATTCGATAGGGACTGACTTGGAACCAACCATGAGCCACGCCGCACTACCGCAGGACAAAACGAAAGACATTCCATCAAATCATCTCCCCGTGAAATAGCTACCGTCTCACCGTGAACAGCAGTAACCACCAGATTATAAACGACGATTTACGCAAGAAACTATAACCACCGCTGCCTCGCAGGAAGGGTAAATGGGCGCTTTAAAGCGTGTCCTGATGTGTCCCTTCCGAAAGCCGTCGTTTTCTTGTTGCGCTAGTTTTGCCTCGCGGTTAGAACCGTCACTGTGAACACAGGGCGGGGACTGCCATGTCGGAAGAGTTCGGTCAGCTTGAGGATGGGGGAGATGGCACGCTCGGCGCGCGCACCCCTCCGTACATTTCCTTTGCAACATTCCTGACCTTCCTTAAGGGGCTTAAGAATGATGGTGTGCCCCCTCAGATAGATAAATCAGTGTTGAGCAAGCTTTCTGGAGGTGTTCAGGGGCAGATGAAGCTTGCGCTTCGCTCATTCGGCTTAATGGAGGGAGATAAGCCGACAGATAACCTTAGCGCTCTTGTGGATGCGTACGAGACGCCCGCTTTCGAAGCATTGCTTCTTGAACGTCTACATGCGGTCTACCCATACATTTTCAAGTTAGACTTGATGACGGCCACGCCGACCATGTTTGCCGACGCGTTCAAAGTCACAGGAGCTAAGGAAGACGTTCTCCGTAAGTGCCGGACCTTTTTCCTTCACGCAGCAAAGCGAGCCGGCGTGCCGATGGGCAACCGTATTCTTACGGGCTCGGTTCCTCGGTCACCTAGTGGCACGGCCCGCAAAAAACCCAAAGCTTCCAGACCTAAGGAAGACACGGTCGTTCGGCACGAGGAGAAACCCTCCGGCTTCGCTGCGATGTCGGACAAAGCTCTAGAATATAAGTTGGTCGATCTTATGAAGGAGGACCAGATCGGCGATGATGAACGCTCAGCGATCTGGACACTTATTCAGTATCTAACCCGCAAAGCCAAGACTGGAAATGCCATCAGTTCTTGATGCGGAAAGCGAACAACGCACCTCCCTCAATGTGAGGGAGGTGCATTAGATCGGGCCTAACAAGCGTGGCGCGCCGGCTACCCACCTGAAGCGCCGAGGGTGCAAGTCCCTCTAGGTCCACCAGTCCTTCCTCCCTTCCAAAAGGAGGAGGGCAGTCCCGCCAGCTACCCGGGTCCAAACTGGGAGAAGCTGGCGGGACCTCTATCTCTGAGGGTGGCGCTGAATTGTCAAGATTTCAGCTTGCGGCGCGCGCTTTCCACGGCGTGCGCCGCCCCCTCAGCGCCCCTTCCTGAACGCCTCGGCCTTCTCCGCCGCCGCTTCCTTCCGCCACCGCTTGGGCGCTGACGCATCCACCTCCTCGCCTGCGCCGGTGAGGGCTTCGTTGGCGAATTCGAGGTCGAGGAGTTTCATCTTCTTGATCTCGTCTCGCAGGCGGGCGGCTTCCTCGAATTCCAGGTTGGCGGCGGCGTCGCGCATGCGGCCTTCCATGTCTTTCAGGGCGGCCTGGAAGTTGGAGCCGACGAAGGGTCTGGCGTCCTGTTTGACGCCGGGGGCGGTCAGGCGGTCGAGTTCGCGGGACTCGTACGGGCTGTCCATGATCTCCTTGATGTCGCGCTTGACCGTTTCGGGCGTGATGCCGTGTTCGAGGTTGTAGGCCTGCTGCTTTTCGCGGCGGCGGTTGGTCTCGGCGATGGCGCGCTCCATCGAGCCGGTCATGCGGTCGGCGTACAGGATGACGCGGCCGTCGACGTTGCGGGCGGCGCGGCCGATGGTCTGGACCAGACTCGTTTCCGAGCGGAGGAACCCCTCCTTGTCCGCGTCAAGGATGGCGACCAGGCCGCACTCGGGGATGTCCAGCCCCTCGCGCAGCAGGTTGATGCCGATCAGCACGTCGAAGGAACCCAGACGCAGGTCGCGCAGGATCTCGATCCGCTCCAGCGTCTCGACGTCGGAGTGCATGTAGCGGACGCGGACGCCTTGCTCGTGCATGTATTCGGTCAGGTCCTCGGCCATCTTCTTGGTCAGGACGGTGACCAGGCTGCGATAGCCGGCGCGGGCCACGGCCTTGACCTCGTCGATGACGTCGTCGACCTGGTTGCGGGTCGTGCCTGACACGGGGCGGATCTCGACCGGGGGGTCGATCAGGCCGGTGGGGCGAATGACCTGTTCGGTGAAGACGCCGCCGGTGCGCTCCATCTCCCACGGGCCGGGGGTGGCGCTGACGAAGACCGTCTGGGGCCGCATGGCGTCCCATTCGTCGAATTTGAGCGGGCGGTTGTCGATGGCCGACGGCAGGCGGAAGCCGTATTCGGCCAGGGTCGATTTGCGGCGATAGTCGCCCCGGTACATGGCGCTGATCTGACCGACGGTGACGTGGCTTTCGTCGACGAACAGCAGGGCGTTGTCGGGGATGTATTCGAAGAAGGTCGGCGGCGGCTCGCCCGGCGCGCGGCCGGTCAGCCAGCGGGAATAGTTCTCGATCCCGGCGCAGGAGCCGGTCGCCTCCATCATCTCCAGATCGAAGCGGGTGCGCTGCTCCAGCCGCTGGGCCTCCAGCAGCTTGCCGTTCTCGACCATCCAGTCGAGTGTCTCCTTGAGCTCGGCCTTGATGCCGTTCACCGCCTGATTCAGCGTCGGGCGGGGCGTGACATAGTGGCTGGCGGCGTAGACGGTGACCTCGGTCAGGTCGGCGGTCTTCTTGCCGGTCAGGGGGTCGAATTCCTGAATCGACTCGACCTCGTCGCCGAACAGGGAGACGCGCCAGGCCCGGTCCTCAAGGTGGACGGGGAAGATTTCGAGCGTGTCGCCGCGCTTGCGGAACATGCCGCGCTCGAAATTCAGGTCGTTGCGCTTGTACTGCAGCGCGATCAGGTCGGCGCGCAGCTTGGCCTCGTCGATCCGGTCGCCCACCTTCAGGGTGAAGGTCATGGCGGTATAGGTCTCGACCGAGCCGATGCCGTAGATGCAGGAGACGGAGGCGACGACGATGACGTCGTCCCGCTCAAGGATCGCGCGGGTGGCCGAGTGGCGCATCCGGTCGATCTGCTCGTTAATCGAGCTGTCCTTCTCGATGTAGGTGTCGGTGCGCGGGACGTAGGCCTCGGGCTGGTAGTAGTCGTAGTAGCTGACGAAATACTCGACCGCGTTGTCGGGGAAGAAGCTCTTGAACTCGGAATAGAGCTGGGCGGCCAGCGTCTTGTTGTGGGCCAGGATCAGGGCCGGGCGCTGGGTCTGTTCGATCACCTTGGCCATGGTGAAGGTCTTGCCCGAGCCGGTGACGCCCAGCAGCACCTGTTCGCGGTCGCCGGCCCCAGCCTGTTCGACCAGTTCGGCGATGGCCGCGGGCTGATCGCCGGCGGGGCTGTATTTCGTCTCCAGCCGGAAGGGGATGCGCTTCTTGCCGTCCGGCCGCGACGGGCGGTGCGGGACCCAGTCGGCGGGAGCGCCCGGCGCCTCTTCCGGGGTCAGGCGCGGGCCGGCGACGGGCGCGAACATGGGCATGCCTTGGGGCATTTTATCCGACTTGCCCGCCGGGGCCTGAACGAAGGGGGCGGCGGCCTCCTGCACGCCCGCGCTCTCGCCGGGGACGTGAACGGGCTTCTTGGTGCGGGGCTCTGACCCCTTTGGCGAGGAGGAACGGTTCATGAACACAACCTAGTGGCCCGCGGCCGACGACGCCATAGCGCGCGGACGGATCAGAGGTTCATGCGAGCGTCTCAGGCCGCACGCCGGGCGACATAGCGGCCGTCGGTCAGCCGCTCGACATGGCCATAGCGATGCAGGGTGGTCAGCACCTGGGCGATGCGCGGCTCGATCCGCGCGCCGCCCCGGCTGAAGGCGCGCGACAGGGTGGGGGCGTCGACCGGGCCCGGCGCGTCCCGCAGCGCCGCCACCAGGGCCAGCGGCTGCTCGTAGCGATCGCGCGGAAAGGTCGGACGCGCCGCGCGTTGCGGGGCCGCGACCTCGGGCAAGACCAGATCGCCGGCCCGCCCGGCGACGGCCAGACGCGGCCGCTGGAAGTCGGGCCGCAGCCAGCGAACCCGCCCCGCCCCCTCGTCCCGCGCGCGCTCGGCGTTCAGGGCGGCCAGACGGGCGACGACCTGCGACGCCTCCAGATCGGCGGGCCAGCCGTAGGCCTCGGCCACGGCGCGATCGATGTCGTCGTGCAGGTCGCGCAGGATCAGCACCAGCCCCCGGTCGCGGACCGAGGCGTCCCGCTCGGACAAGGCGGCGCCCGCGCGGACCGCCTCCAGCACATTGTAGAGGCCGGTCAGGGTCAGGTCCGGATGACGGGCCAGCACCCGCTTGCGCAGGGCGTCCATCTCCTCGGCCGCCGTCGCCAGACGGGCGCGGGCCGCGTCGGTCAGATCGGGAAAGGGGAAGGGGTCGAAGCAGCGGGATTTCACATAGACTGCGTCCTGATCATAGACGCCGATCCGGCCTGAGTTGGCCAGGTACCAGAGCCGGTGCGCCTGCGAACTGAGCAGGGCCAGATGGGCCGCGTCGCTGGTGGCGATGGCGATCAGCTTGTTGTCTGGCAGGATCGCGGCGTCGAGGAACTGGAACACCCGGTGCTTGGCCGTCTCGACGGTGGCGATGTAGCGGGGCAGGCCCCGAAGCGCGGCGCGCAGATCCACGCGCGGTTCGCCGAACGTCCACCAGTTCTGCCGATAGGTCGGGCGCGGATTGGCGTCGCGGCCGACCAGCTTGCCTGCCTCGTCCCGCCTTTCCTTCACCTCGGAGACGAGGTGCTGATAGACCTCGGGGAAGTCGCGGCGAACCGTGTCGATCTCCAGCCCGTGCAGGTCGATGACCAGGGCGTCGCGGCTGTGGCCGGTCAGATCGCGGCCGTTGCGATAGGGGCGGATGTGGCGCTCCAGACCGGGCCGCTGGCCCAGCCCCAGCACCGCCGCCTGGGCGCGGGTGATGATGAAGCCGGCGCCGTGCAGCTTGACCCCCGGCGACGACAGGGCGGCGTTGGCCGTCAGCGGACCGGCCCGGGTGACGTCGACGCCAACGCTCAGATCGGCGTTGATGCGGCCGGGATGGGCGGACAGCTCGATGCGCGGCTCGTCGCTGTCCAGGCCGGATTCGTGGGCCAGCTGGAACAGTACGCCGTCGCGACGCCCGGCGACGGCCACCGTCATGGCGATGCGGACGGCGGCAGCGTCGCGGCTGGCGCGGGTCCAGGGGTGGTCCTTGATCGCATAGGCCAGGCTGACCGGCGAACGGGCGGTCAGCCAGCGCTCGACCGTGCGGCGCTGGAACACCTGGCTGATGGAGTTGGTGGTGACGAAGCCGAACCGGCGCAGGCATGAGCCCGGCCGGGCCAGGATGTCGGCCGCCCGGTCCCACCAGTACATCACCAGATCGGCGCTCTCGTTCATCCACGGATGGGCGGACCACAGGGCCTCGGCATAGCCGGGGTCGAGCCGCGAGCGCAGATCCTTGCCCCCTATGAAGGGCGGGTTGCCGACGATGAACTCGGCCTCGGGCCAGTCGGGGCGAGCGGGCGTTCCGGCCGCGTCCCGCGCCAGCACGGCGTCGCGCCGACGGATGTTGCCGTGCGCCTTCAGGATGGGCTCGGCCGGGTGGCCGTTATGGGTCTTGTAGTGCTGCTGCAGCCAGCCGATCCACAGCACCAGTTCGGCGATGGCGGCGGCGCGCGGGTTCAGCTCCAGACCCAGGAATTGTTGCGGGTCGATGGTGTCCAGGCCCAGGCTTTCGGGGTGGCCCAGGTCGGCCAGCGTCTCCAGCACCTCGCCTTCCAGCCGCTTCATCAGGTCCAGCGAGATGTAGAGGAAATTGCCCGTGCCGCAGGCGGGATCCAGCACGCGGGTGGCGCACAGGGCGCGGTGAAACTCGCGCACGATCCGGACGGCCGCGGGCCCGTCGCCGTCGTCCCGCGCCTGCTCCGCCCGGGTCTGGGCCAGGCGCCAGTCGTCGCGCAGCGGCTCCATCACCGTCAGCTCGACCAGCCGCTCGACATAGGCGCGGGGCGTATAGTGGGCGCCCAGCTTGCGCCGCTCGCCGGGATCCAGCGCGTGTTCCAGCAGTGCGCCGAAAATAGCCGGCTCGACCTGGCGCCAGTCGCGCCGCGCGGCCATCAGCAGTCGCGCCAGCTCCGGCTCGCCCAGCGGCAGGGCGCGGGCGTCGCTGAACAGGCCGCCGTTGATGTGCGGCACATGCGCCCCAAAGCCGGAGAAGAAGCGCCGATCATGCTCCGGATCGTTCAGCCGGCTCCACAGGTCGTTGAACAGGGGGACGAAGCTGGCGGGCGAGGCGGCGCAGTCCTGAAGCAGGGACAGCAGGCGCGGCTTGGGCAACAGGCCGACGTCGGAGGCGAAGATGGTGAAGATGCAGCGCATCAGGAAATGGGCCACGTC
>Ga0160449_1000492_pt1 | contig 24132 bp, 22 predicted proteins | sample HID1975I_E1MG_FD_108216 | JGI IMG/M metagenome (GOLD analysis project Ga0160449, IMG submission 108216) | Enriched soil microbial communities from UW Madison campus, WI, USA - HID1975I_E1 MG | ecosystem: Environmental > Terrestrial > Soil > Unclassified | place: USA: Madison, Wisconsin...
AGCGATTTTAAATTTCCAAACTACTGTTATTGAGTTAACTGGAATGGAAATTGCCAATGCATCTTTATTAGATGAAGGTACTGCTGCTGCAGAAGCAATGGCTTTACTGTTTGACGTTCGTACACGTGATCAAAAGAAAAACAACACCAATAAATTCTTCGTTTCTGAAGAAATTTTACCGCAGACTTTATCTGTACTTCAAACACGTTCAACTCCAATTGGAATTGAATTAGTTGTTGGAAACCACGAAAATTTTGATTTTTCAACTGAGTTTTTTGGAGCTATTTTACAATACCCAGGAAAATATGGTCAGGTAAACGATTACAGTGCTTTTGTTGCTAAAGCAAAAGAAAACGAAATAAAAGTTGCCTTTGCTGCCGATATTTTATCATTAGCTGCCTTAACTTCTCCGGGAGAAATGGGAGCTGCAGTAGTGGTTGGAACTACACAGCGTTTTGGTGTACCAATGGGTTACGGCGGTCCTCACGCTGCTTATTTTGCCACTAAAGACGAATACAAACGTTCTATGCCGGGTCGTATTATTGGAGTTTCTATCGATGTAAATGGAAACCGCGCTTTACGTATGGCATTAGGAACTCGCGAGCAGCACATTAAACGTGAAAAAGCAACTTCTAACATTTGTACTGCTCAGGTTTTATTAGCGGTTATGGCCGGAATGTATGCCGTTTACCACGGACCAAAAGGATTACAATATATTGCAAACAAAGTTCACGCATCGGCGGTTACTACTGCTGAAGCTTTAAATAAATTAGGCGTTTTCCAGACTAATACGGCTTACTTTGATACTATTTTAGTAAAAGCAGATGCTCAAAAAGTAAAAGTTGCTGCAGAGAAAAACGAAGTAAACTTCTTCTACCCTGATGCTGACACGATTTCTATTTCGTTAAACGAAACAACTTCGATTGCAGACATCAACCAAATTATTGGCATTTTTGCTGAGGCTTTGGGAAAAGAAACTTTTACCGTTTCTGAATTGGCGACTGCAAATCAATTACCTGCTTCATTAGAAAGAACGTCGCCTTTCTTGACACATGATGTTTTCAACAACCATCATTCAGAAAGTCAGATCATGCGTTACATCAAAAAATTAGAGCGTAAAGATTTATCATTGAATCATTCGATGATTTCATTAGGTTCTTGTACGATGAAATTAAACGCAGCTTCAGAAATGCTGCCTTTATCGATGCCAAACTGGAACAGCATTCACCCGTTTGCACCAGTAGAGCAAGCAGAAGGTTACATCACGATGCTTAAAAAATTAGAGCAGCAATTAAATGTAATTACCGGATTTGCCGGAACAACATTGCAGCCTAACTCTGGAGCTCAGGGAGAATATGCCGGTTTAATGGCGATTCGTGCTTACCATTTATCAAGAAATGAGGGGCACCGAAATGTATGTTTGATTCCTTCATCTGCTCACGGAACAAATCCTGCTTCTGCAGCGATGGCGGGAATGAAAATCATCGTTACTAAGACTACTCCGGAAGGAAACATTGATGTTGAAGATTTAAGAGAAAAAGCGATTGAGCACAAAGATGATTTATCTTGTTTAATGGTAACGTATCCTTCTACTCACGGTGTTTTCGAATCTTCTATTATTGAAATCACTAAATTAATCCACGAAAACGGCGGATTAGTATATATGGATGGTGCAAACATGAACGCGCAAGTTGGATTAACAAATCCTGCTACAATTGGTGCTGACGTTTGTCACTTAAACTTACACAAAACATTTGCTATTCCTCACGGTGGCGGCGGACCTGGAGTTGGGCCAATCTGTGTGAACGAGAAATTAGTTCCGTTCTTGCCGACAAACCCAATCTTAAAAGTAGGTGGTGAACAAGCTATTACAGCTATTTCATCTGCGCCTTACGGATCTGCTTTAGTATGTTTAATCTCTTACGGTTACATCACAATGATGGGAGCTGAAGGATTAAAAAGCGCTACAGAACACGCTATTTTGAACGCTAACTATATGAAATCCCGTTTTGAAGGTCACTACCCAATTCTTTACACAGGAGAATGCGGAAGAGCAGCTCACGAAATGATTTTAGATTGTCGTTCGTTCAAAGAAAACGGAATCGAAGTTGGTGATATCGCAAAACGTTTAATGGATTACGGTTTCCACGCTCCTACGGTTTCTTTCCCAGTTGCTGGAACTTTAATGATTGAGCCAACTGAATCTGAAGATTTAGCAGAATTAGATCGTTTTTGTGACGCCCTTATTTCAATCAGAAAAGAAATTGAAGCTGCAACTGCTGATGATAAAAACAATGTATTGAAAAATGCACCTCACACATTGGCAATGTTAACTACTGATTCTTGGGATTTCCCTTATACTAGAGAAAAAGCAGCTTATCCATTAGATTACATCGCTGAAAATAAATTCTGGCCATCTGTTCGTCGTGTAGATGATGCATACGGAGACAGAAATTTAATTTGCAGCTGTGCTCCTATTGAAGCTTACATGGAAAACTAAAAAATAATAAGTTTTCTTTATATATTCAAACCCGACAGGTATTAAAAACCTGTCGGGTTTATTTTTTGTTTCAGGTTTCAAGTTTCAAGTTCTACAGAAACCTGAAACCTGAAACTTGAAACAATTTTTTTCCACCTTTTTCTTCAATCGTTTGAAATCTCGGAAAAATTAAAAAATCATTAAAAAATAAACAATATATCTAAGAAAAAATCGTTTATTCATAATTATATGCATGCATAGTATTTTTTATGATAGTTATCATATTTTTATTTATACTTTAGCATGAAATTTATCGGATAATTTAAGGAAGAAATGAAAATAAAAATTATTGGAATTGGGAGTTACATTCCTAATTTAGAAGTAAAGAATACAGATTTTGATAAACATATTTTTTTAAATGAAGATGGAACTCCATTTGGTTACCCGAACGAAGTTGTTATTAAAAAGTTTAAAGGCATTACCGGAATCGAAAATCGCCGTTACGCTGAACCTGAATATAATGCATCTGATTTAGCATTTTTTGCAGCCGAAAAAGCAATTGCAAATGCAGGAATCGATGCTGAGACTTTAGACTACATTATTTTTGCTCACAATTTTGGTGATGTAAAAACAGGAACACATCAAACAGATATTTTACCAAGTTTAGCAACTCGTGTTAAAAATAAATTAGGCATTAAAAATCCTAAATGTGTGGCTTATGACATTCTTTTTGGATGTCCGGGCTGGATTGAAGGTGTTCTACAGGCAAATGCTTTTATTAAATCTGGTATGGCAAAAAGAGTTTTAGTAATTGGAGCTGAAACTTTATCTAGAGTTGTTGACGATCACGATCGTGATTCGATGATTTATTCTGATGGTGCGGGTGCCTCAATTTTAGAAGCGTCTACAGATGAAACTGGTTTATTATCTTATGAAAGTGCCACTTTTGCAAATGATGAAGCGAATTATCTTTATTTCGGAAAGTCTTACAATCCAGATTTAGATCCAGACATCAAATACATTAAAATGTACGGCCGTAAAATTTACGAGTTTGCATTAAGTCAGGTTCCATTGGCTATGAAAAGCTGTTTAGATAAAAGTGGTATTGCAATTGACCAGGTTAAAAAGATCTTGATTCATCAGGCAAACGAAAAAATGGACGAAGCAATTATCGAACGTTTTTATAAACTATACGACAAAACAGCGCCTAAAGACATTATGCCAATGAGCATTCACGATTTAGGAAACAGCAGTGTTGCCACTGTTCCAACTTTATACGATTTGATTCTGCAGGGAAAAATTGAAAATCACACAATTAACAAAGGTGATGTAGTAATTTTTGCTTCAGTTGGAGCTGGAATGAACGTTAATGCATTTGTTTACAGATACTAGTATTCAGTCACAGTTATCAGTTCGACAAACTGTAAACTGCGACTGTAAACTGAAAACTTAAAAAAGTCCGCATCTTAAAATGCGGACTTTTTAGTATATTTGCGACCTAATTAAAATCACGAACGAGAGATTGTTTCGTTCCTCGCATTACTATGTACGAAAAAACGTTTCCGAATAAAAGATTCAAACTTACTTTAGAATTTTTACAAAAGCACGTTAGCACATCAGAAACCATTTTTGATTTTGGCGTACCAAATCCGTTCTCTAAAATAATGGAAGAAAATGGTTATACGGTAAAAAATACAAAAGGAGAAGATTTAGACAACGATCAAACCGCTTTGCAAACAGAAGAATATACTGTTTTTACAGCATTTGAAATTTTCGAACATTTGCTAAATCCATACACGATTTTACAAAACGTAAAATGTGATAAACTGTTAATTTCAATTCCATTGCGTTTATGGTTTTCACCAGCTTATCGTTCTAAAACAGATATGTGGGACAGACATTATCACGAGTTTGAAGACTGGCAGTTAGACTGGCTTTTAGAAAAAACGGGATGGAAAATCACAGATCGTCTGCAATTTACACATCCAGTAAAAAAGTTTGGATTCAGACCCTTATTAAGATATTTCACTCCAAGATATTATATTGTTGCTGCTGAAAAAATAAAATAAAATTCTAATATTAAATTCCAAATTCCAATTTTACCGACATGGTTAAAATTGGAATTTGGAATTTTAGAAAGTTGGGATTTATTCTCATCAATTGGAATTTGGAATTTAAAAAAATTGGAATTTAAAATGAAGTATTACATCGTCATTCCCGCGCATAATGAGCAAGATTTAATTGGCTTGACTTTACAATCTTTGGTTTCACAGACTGTTTTACCATCAAAAGTTGTTGTTGTAAATGACAATTCCACAGACAAAACAGAAGAAGTTGTATTGAGTTTTGCAAAAGAAAATCCGTTTATTTCTGTTGTGAATAAAACTTCAGATGCAATTCATCTTCCGGGAAGCAAAGTAATTCAGGCTTTTCAAAAAGGTTTTGAAACTTTGGATTCTGATTACGATATTATCGTAAAAATTGACGGTGATTTAATTTTTCCACCCAATTATTTCGAAACTATCATCAAACATTTCGAGTCTGATCCTAAAATTGGAATGGTCGGCGGATTTTGTTATATTGATAAAAACGGAGAATGGGTTTTAGAAAACCTTACCGATAAAGATCACATTCGCGGCGCATTGAAAGCCTATAGAAAAGAAACTTTTCAGCAAATTGGCGGTTTAAAACCTGCAATGGGCTGGGATACTGTAGATGAATTATTGTGTAAATTTTATAACTGGAAAATTGTTACAGACCAATCTTTACATGTAAAACATCTTAAACCCACTGGTGCAAATTACAATAAAACAGCTCGTTATAAACAAGGCGAAGCTTTTTATACTTTAGGATATGGTTTTTGGATTACCGCAATTGCATCTGCAAAATTGGCGATGATGAAGAAAAAACCATTTCTTTTTTTAGATTATATTAAAGGTTTTTTAAAAGCTAAAAAAGCAAAAACTCCTTTACTCGTTAACCCTGAACAAGCTAAATTTATTAGAAATTATCGTTTGCAAAAAATGAAAGAAAAGTTAATTTGATCCTTAAAAAGACCGAAAAACTTGAACTCATAACCCAAAACTCATAACTTCTTTTTACCTTAGCCAATATTTGTAAAACTTATGATGCTAATTCGTTATTTATCCCAAATAGGAAGATATTTTTTAATGCTTAAAGAAATTTTCAATAAACAGACTAAATGGCCTGTTATGAAAAATTTGATTTTCAAAGAAATTGATGATTTAATTATTGATTCTCTTGGGATTGTCTGCTTTATTTCTTTCTTTATTGGTGGAGTTGTAGCTATTCAAACTGCTCTTAATTTAACTAATCCTTTAATTCCAAAATATTTAATTGGTTTTGCTACACGTCAATCTGTAATTTTGGAGTTTGCTCCTACTTTTATTTCGGTAATTATGGCTGGAAAAATGGGATCTTATATTACTTCAAGTATCGGAACAATGCGTGTTACAGAGCAAATTGACGCTCTCGAAGTTATGGGTGTTAATTCATTAAACTATCTTGTTTTTCCAAAAATTGTAGCTTTACTAATGTACCCTTTTGTAATCGGGATTAGTATGTTCTTGGGTATTTTTGGAGGTTGGTTAGCTTGTGCTTATGGAGGATTCTCGACTAGTCAGGATTTTATTCAGGGTGCTCAAATGGAATTTATTCCGTTTCACATTACATATGCATTTATTAAAACTTTAATTTTTGCTATGTTATTGGCTACTATTCCATCTTTTCACGGATACTACATGAAAGGCGGTGCATTAGAAGTGGGTAAAGCAAGTACGGTATCGTTTGTATGGACATCAGTTTGTATCATTCTTTTTAATTATATATTAACTCAATTATTATTAGGATAATGATAGAAGTAAAAAACATAGAAAAATCATTTGGTGACAGTAAAGTTTTAAAAGGCGTTTCGACCGTTTTTGAAACTGGAAAAACCAACTTGATTATTGGACAAAGTGGATCTGGAAAAACGGTTTTACTTAAAACGCTATTAGGAATTCATACACCAGATTCTGGAACAATTGAATTCGATGGAAGAGTCTATTCTGACTTGGATCCAGATGAAAAAAGAGCATTAAGAACAGAAATCGGAATGGTTTTTCAAGGAAGTGCGTTGTTTGATTCCATGACCGTTGAAGAGAATGTTGCTTTCCCTTTAAAAATGTTCACCAATGATAATAAAGCAAAAATCAAAGAGCGTGTTGATTTTGTTTTGGAAAGAGTAAACTTAGTTGAAGCGCACAAAAAACTGCCTTCGGAGATTTCAGGAGGTATGCAGAAACGTGTGGCAATTGCGCGTGCAATTGTAAACAATCCAAAATATTTATTTTGTGATGAACCAAACTCAGGTCTGGATCCTAACACTTCAACTTTGATTGACAACCTTATCAAGGAAATTACAGAAGAATACAATATTACAACGGTAATCAACACCCACGACATGAACTCTGTTATGGAAATTGGTGAAAACATTGTTTTCCTAAAAAAAGGATTAAAAGCGTGGCAGGGAACTAAAGAAGAAATCTTTAGGACAGACAATAAAGATATTGTTAAATTTGTTTACTCTTCAAATCTGTTTAAAAAAGTAAGAGAAGCTTATTTGAAAGGTTAAAACCTTTATTTAAAATTCCAATAAAAAATTCCAAATTCCAATACTGATGTGCAGTTGGAATTTGGAATTTTTTATTGGAATTTCTCCTTATAATTGCAATTTGGTATTTATTGAGATTTTAAAGTAATCAACTCAACTTCTGCATTTGGATTGAAAAGATAAGTTTTCCCAGAACTGATTTCTAAACACTCAAAACGTTTTGTTCTAACAGCTATTTTTTTAAAAACTTTTCCGTTTTTGATTCTAAAAATACTTCCGTAAGGAATTTCGAAAACATAATTTTTATCATTTTCTTTATCATATTGTTTTAAAGCCAAAGATAAAGTGGTATCCGTATCGCTACTTGCAGATGGGTTTTTAAAATGTCTTGCCAGCAAAGGTAAAATGTGGGCGGGAAATATTTCTGGTCTTATAAACGGAACCATTAATCTCTGAAATGTATATTTCCATTCATTTCCGTGAGGTTTTATATTTCGCCCAAATTTTTCAAAAGCTACGAGATGTGCAATTTCATGAATCAGCGTAATTAAAAACCTATATTTATTTAAACTCGCATTAACTGTAATTTCATGTTTCCCGCTCGGTCCTCTCCTATAATCACCATGACGAGTCTGACGTTCGTTTACAATTTTCAAGTGCACCTGATTGGCAACTATCAAATCAAAAACGGGTTTTACCGCATGTTCGGGAATATATTTAGCTAGAGTGTCGCTCAATTTAAAATTAAATGTTATTTGTTAGATGTTAGACGTTTTAAAATTGGAATTTGTTTTTTTTATTTTGGAATTTAATTTACGGATTTGTTGATGAAACTTCAAGCACTTTTCCGTTAAAGTATTTATTTCCGTTAAGAGTAAAATCATAAATGTATGTCGCCATTCCTTCGGCAGAAATTGGAGCCTGATATCCTGGGAAAGCTTCGTTGAGCATTTCTGTCTGAACAGAGCCTAAAGCTAAGACATTAAACGAAATGCCACGCTCTTTATATTCCTCTGCTAATAATTCTGTTAAAGTAATTACAGCACCTTTACTAGAACTGTAAGCCGCCAATCCTGCAAATTTAAGACTTCCGCGTACACCGCCAATTGAACTAATGGTTACGACGTGACTTCCCTTTTGCAAATAAGGCAGACATATTCTAGTAAGATTCGCAACTGCGAAAACATTCACTTTGTAAATACTTTCAAAATCAGTTTGTGTAGTCTCTTCAAAGGGTTTTAAAAGTAAAGCTCCTGCATTATGAACAACTGCATCTACTTTTTTCCAAGTCGAAGAAAGAAATTGATCTACTTCTGCTAAAGCTTTTTCATCAACTAAATCAATTGATAAGCAAGTTATATTTTGATGCTCCAAAAGTATTTTTGGTATTTTTCTTGAAATGGCCAAAACCTGATTTCCTGCGTTTGCAAACTGCAATGCTAGTTCATAACCAATTCCTCTACTCGTTCCGGTAACAATAATATTTTTCATGAAGCAAAAATAATCAAATGCAGTAAAATGACCTCTTATTTATTCATGGTTATTTCTTGCGTTGAAGTAACTGCTATTTTGGTAACTGCCGGCAATAATTCCTGAGTAAATGCAGTAATATGTGGAATATCCATTAACTTAAATTCATCTGAAACATGATGATAAAAATCGAAATTTTCAAAATCGAAAGTACTTATGGACTGGCATGGTTTTCCAAAGGCTTGAAAAAAAGAATAATTATCAGATCTATAAAACAATTGATATTCTGCTTCTTTTGGCAAAAATCCGATAGTTTTTTTTCCTGTGTATTCATTTATTTTGTCTGCCATATTCGATTTATCAAAACCTGTAATATAAGCTAGATAATCTCTTTTCATCGGCACACCAATCATTTCGATATTTAATTGCGTGTAAAGATTAAAATTCTGTTTTTTCAATTTTTCAACTAAACTTTTTGAACCCAGCAGACCCTTTTCTTCTCCAGCAAAAAACACGACTAAAATACTTCTTTTATTAGATTTGGTTTCGCTAAAATATTTCGCCATCGCTGCAACAGAAGTCACACCCGAAGCATCATCATTAGCTCCATTATTTATTTTATCTGCCTGTTCTTTTTTCTCTATACCAATATGATCGTAATGAGCACTTAAAACAACATATTCTTTTTTTAATTCTGGATCTGTTCCTTCAATAACTCCAACAATATTAAAGGCTGGACTTTTAAAATTAGTCAACGTATCTCGATAGGTTTTGAAATAGGGCTTGATGTTATTTTTCTTTAAAAAATCTTCTAAAAACACGGCTGCTTTTTCAATTCCTTTAGTTCCAGTTTCACGTCCCTCCAATTCATCTGAAGAAAGGTATTTTAAGAAATCTGAAATTTCAGTTTCGCTGACTTTATAGTTAACCGCAATTGGTTTTGAATTTGACTGAGATCCTTTTTCAGCCGTTGTTATAGTACTCGTTTTACAAGCTAAAAAAATAAAAGGAAGTAGAAAGTATAGTTTTTTCATAATATTTTGGTATTGAATTAGTATTGAAAAAAAGAATGAGATTTACTTGAAAGCATAAACTTATGAAAACTAAAAGAATATTCATAAAAAAACCCTTTCAAACTAAAAGCAGAAAGGGTATTTATAAATATATGTATCGAAAATCTATCCAGCAATAACTGCTCTTGAAATTACAATTTTTTGAATTTCCGAAGTTCCTTCATAAATCTGGGTAATTTTTGCATCACGCATCATACGCTCAACATGATACTCTTTCACGTATCCGTTTCCACCATGAATTTGAACTGCTTCTACGGCTGTATCCATTGCAACTTGTGAAGCAAATAATTTTGCCATTGCACCACTTACATCGTAATTTTTATTTTGGTCTTTATCCCAAGCCGCTTTCATACATAGATGACGTGCTGCTTCAATATTAACAGCCATATCTGCCAATTTAAAAGCAATTGCTTGGTGATTGCAAATTTCTGTTCCAAATGCTTTACGTTCTTTAGAATATTTTAATGCTAATTCATAAGCTCCAGATGCAATTCCTAATGCTTGAGAAGCGATACCAATTCTACCTCCGGCGAGAGTCTTCATTGCAAATTTAAATCCGAAACCATCTTCTCCAATTCTATTTTCTTTTGGAACTTTTACATCAGAAAACATTAGAGAATGTGTATCAGAACCACGGATTCCCATTTTTTGTTCTTTAGGACCAACTGAGAAACCTGGCATATCTTTAGTCATAATCAAAGCATTAATTCCTTTATGCTTTAATTCAGGATGTGTTTGTGCAATTACTAAATAAACCGATGCTGTATTTCCGTTTGTAATCCAGTTTTTAGTTCCGTTTACCAAATAATGGTCTCCCATATCAATTGCCGTTGTTTTTTGAGAAGTGGCATCACTTCCTGCTTCTGGCTCACTCAAACAAAAAGCCCCGTGAATTTCTCCAGATGCCAAACCTGGCAAATATTTTTGTTTTTGTTCTTCTGTACCAAATTCCTGCAATCCCCAGCAAACTAAAGAATTATTTACTGACATCACTACTGAAGCAGATGCATCAACTTTAGAAATTTCTTCCATTGCAATAACGTATGAAATAGCATCTAAGCCGCTTCCGCCATATTTAGGATCAACCATCATTCCCATAAAACCTAATTCTCCCATTTTCTTTACTTGCTCTGTTGGAAAAATTTGTTTTTCGTCGCGTTCAATAACTCCTGGCAGTAATTCATTTTGAGCAAAATCTCTTGCTGCCTGCTGAATCATTAAATGTTCTTCGGTAAGATTAAAATCCATATTAGTTTACTTTAAATGTTTTTCAACCAAAAAACAATAATGCATTTTAGTTGATGATGTTAGTTTCGTTTTTTTGTTTTTTCAGAGCCTGAATTTTTAATTCAAAGGCTTCCAAAGATACTTTTTAAAAGTCAATTTTACAATGCACGCATATAAAATTAATAGATCAATAAAGATTACGATAACGTTTTCGTAATAATTTAGCTTTTCTTTCAAATGAGCATTAATATTGCAGCAAATTTTCTAAAATTTAAGATTCAGCTTTTGCCTTTAAAACCAAAAAAAAATGGGAAATTTGATAAATCTTTTTGAAAAAAAGGCTAAACAATTCTTAAAATACGTAAAACTACGTAAAATATCTCTTACTAATTTGATTTTTAATACTATACAAATTTCAAATGAAGCCTTTACTAGAAAAAAACATTCTTAACAAGCATTAAAAATTGACAAATTAGCATTATTTTTACCCAAAAAATAAAAAATTGACAGAATATGAAAAAGATTTTACTATTACTAACTCTCCTTTTAAGCGTACAATTTTCGACCGTTTCGGCACAAACCCAAATCGATGTTAATGGTGTAACAGTTCCTAGAAAAATAGAATATCAGGGCAAAACATTACAACTTAATGGAGCAGGCGGAAGATCAAAAATGTGGTTAGAAGTTTATGTTCAAGCACTGTATTTATCTCAACTAAGTCAGGATCCTCAATTTATTATCGACAGCGACACAGAAATGGCTATCAGAATTGAAATTACATCTTCTATGGTTTCTTCTAATAAATTAACAAAAGCCATGAATGCAGGTTTTGAAAAATCTGCTGGTGCAAATCTTGACCAACTGCGTCCTAGAATTGAAACTTTCAAGTCATTTTTAAGCGATGCTATTACAGAAAAAGATGTGTTTATATTAGCTTACAATCCGCTTGATCAAACTTTAAATGTTTATAAAAATGAAGTTTTAAAAGGGAAAATCCAGGGATTTGATTTCAAAAAAGCATTATTTGGAATCTGGCTTTCTGATAAACCAGTTGATGAAACTTTGAAAAAGAATTTATTAGGAATGTAATTTCCAAAATAGAATATAATCCTAAAGCCGAAAGCAATTTGTTTTCGGCTTTATTTTTTGTTTTATAAATTTGGATCCAAATACATTATTCGCATTATTCTATTTTATACATTTACGCAAAATAAACATATCACAACAAAATGAAAGATTTATTACAACAATTTGAAAACAAGGCACCTGAAATTGTTTTCAATTGGAAAGATTCAGAAACAGAAGCCGAAGGGTGGACTGTTATTAATTCACTTCGTGGAGGAGCTGCGGGTGGAGGAACAAGAATGAGAAAAGGTTTAGACATGAACGAAGTTTTGTCACTGGCTAAAACTATGGAAGTTAAATTCTCTGTTTCCGGCCCTGCAATTGGCGGTGCTAAATCTGGAATAAATTTTGACCCGAACGATCCGCGTAAAAAAGGTGTTTTGCAGCGTTGGTACAAAGCGGTTTCTCCTTTATTAAAAAGTTACTATGGAACTGGAGGAGATTTAAATGTTGACGAGATTCACGAAGTTATTCCGATGATAGAAGAATGTGGTGTTTGGCATCCGCAGGAAGGTGTTTTCAACGGACATTTTAAACCAACTGAAGCTGATAAAATCAACAGAATTGGTCAATTACGCCAAGGTGTAATTAAAGTTATCGAAAACCCAAAATTCTCGCCAGACGTTACAAGAAAATATACAGTAGCAGATATGATTACTGGTTTTGGTGTTGCAGAGGCAGTTCGCCATTTTTACTCGACTTATGGCGGAGACATAAAAGGTAAAAAAGCAATCGTTCAAGGTTTTGGAAATGTAGGTTCTGCAGCTGCTTTTTATCTAGCTGAAATGGGAGCAAAAGTTATCGGAATTATTGACCGCGACGGCGGATTAATTAAAGAAGAAGGTTTTTCTTTTGAAGAAATCAGAACTTTATTTTTAAATAAAGACGGAAATAAATTAGTTGCTGACAACATGATTCCGTTTGAAGAAATTAATTCTAAAATCTGGACAATTGGTGCCGAAATTTTCACACCTTGTGCAGCTTCAAGATTGGTAACTCAAACTCAAATTGACAGCTTAATTGCAAATGGATTAGAAGTTATTTCTTGCGGTGCAAATGTTCCTTTTGCTGATAAAGAAATTTTCTTTGGTTCTATTATGGAAGAAGTAGATCATAAAGTAAGTTTGATCCCAGATTTTATTTCAAACTGCGGAATGGCGAGAGTTTTTGCTTATTTCATGGAGAAAAAAGTTCAAATGACAGACGAAGCTATTTTTAACGATACTTCTGAAATTATAAAAAATGCAATTGTAAAAGCTCATGCTTTGAATTCGACAAAAACAAATATTAGTGCAACTGCTTTTGAAATTGCGTTGAAACAATTAGTGTAGTTTTTTCTATTATAATTTAAAAAGGATCAAATTTAAATTTGGTCCTTTTTTTGTTTCTCGTAGATTTTTTAACGCAAAGCACGCTAAGATAGTTTAATTCACAGCGCAAGCAATATCTAAATATTAAGTTCGCAAAGCTTGGTGTAAATCTAGCTTTGCGAACTTAATCGGAGATTTGCTCAAATTTGAGACAAATGAAATTTTGCGTTTCTTTGCGCAAATCTTTGCGAACTTTGCGGTCAAATTCTCTCGCACATTCTAAACAATTTTTAGTACTTTTAAACGTTTTTAAAATAATACATTTCAAATTCAGAATCAAAATGAGTTCCACTATTTCTTCAGATCAAAAGAAATCATTACTACTCACCACAGCAATATATGCTGTACTAATTCTATTGCTTTTATTCATACGTTTTTGGCCTCCTTATAATCCAGAAAATAATGTAGCACTTGCAGATGGCGGCGGAGGTGGCGGTGGCGTTACTGTAAATTTTGGTGATAGTGATCTTGGTTCTGGTGCTAATTATAAAAGTGAAGTTCTGGATGTTAAAAACAATATAAAACAAGCACCTGCAAAATCAACTCCAGAAGAAGCTATTATTACGCAGGAAAATACAACTACAGATAATGACGTCGTAATTCCAACAAAAGAAAAGCCTAAGAAACCTGTTCCTGTTGAAAAACCTGTACAAAAACCTGTTCCTGAAAAACCAAAAGTTTCTAATTCGACAAACGATGCACTAGCAAGTATTATGAAAGGTTCCAACAAAGGTGGTGACGGAGATGATAAAGCAGCTGGAAATAAAGGAAAAGCCAACGGAAGCTTAAACTCTAACGGTTATTATGGAAGTGGTGGTTCTGGCGGAGGAACTGGAGGCGGTAACGGAACCGGAAATGGTATTGGAACAGGAAGCGGTTACGGAGCTGGAAGTGGCGGTGGTTCTGGCGGAGGATCTGGATATTCTTTAAATGGTCGAAAAGCATTGTCTAAGCCCGCTCCAAAATATACTTGCAATGAAGAAGGAAAAGTGGTTGTAGAAGTTACCGTTGACCAAAACGGTAAAACAATAAGCGCTACGGCTGGTGTAAAAGGAACAACCAATACAGCAAGTTGTTTATTAGAACAAGCCAAAATTGCAGCATTAAATACAAAATGGTCTGCCGATGCTAATGCCGCAGCCAAACAAGTGGGGAAAATTATTTATAATTTTAGTTTGGATTAAAACACGAATTGCACAGATTTACACAAATTATAATTAAACATTAAAAAAGGCTTTCTGAAAATTCAGAGAGCCTTTTTTAGTTTCTATCTATTTTACTTACGATTAGTTTATCATCCTGAGCGAAGTCGAAGGACACGCAAGACGCGCGACAAAGATTGGTAATTCTCCTTGAGGAATTACTTGTATGTCCTTCGACTTCGCTCAGGATGACATATTGTTATGTAAAATTTATGTTGTGTTTGCGTGAGGGATAGGAGCTAGCTACCGAAGTAGCGCGGATAGCCCGACCTCAATAAAAAAATGGGCGAATCAACGTTATGCTGATTTGCCCATTTTTTTATTGTGGTCACGCCCTAATTGTAAATCTACTTCGGACTTGTTGCAATCACGAACTTCAAATTATTCTTTACTCCTATCTGCAAAACATCTACTAAATCTTGTACTTGCAAATTAAAAGGGATTCGAACAACAACTGTTTGTTCTTTATCTGTTCCTATTTTAGACATTAAACTTGTTTCCAGGTTTTCAAAATCAACCTGTTGTTTGTCAATGTAGAACTTTTTATCTTCTGTAACCGACAAACTAATTAATTGTTTATTGGTTTTTTCATTCGCTTTCGCTTTTGGCAATGTCATCTTAATAACATTCGGATTTGCCAGTGTTGAGATAATTAAGAAAAACAACAGCAGGAAAAACATAATGTCACTCAAAGATGAAGTCGCTACTTCGGCGTGAAATCTTCTTTTTCGTTTAATAGACATAGTTTATGCTCTTTGAATTATGTTGACAAATTCTAAAATCTGCTTTTGAATTTTTAAAGCAAAATCATCAATTTTTCCGTTTAATAAGTGATATGCGCTATAGGCAATAATACCAACAATTAACCCAGAACCAGAACTGATCATTTTTTCATATAAACCTCCAGAAATATTTCCGATACTAATATTTTCTGTAACCGAAATACTGTAGAAAATTTTAATTACCCCAGAAATTGTTCCGATGAAACCAAGAGTTGGCGCAATACCAGCGATAAGTCCAAGATGACCAAGACGTCTTTCCATTTCGCCAATTTCGATGTCTGCGGCGCGGTCCATGTTTGATTCGATTTCTGCAATTGGTCTTCCAATTACCAAAACTCCCTCTTTTAAAATATTTCCAGCAGCAGTATTATTTCTTTCTACAATTGTTCTTGCCAATTCAATATTTCCAGAATGCAATTTATCTCCAACATCCTGCATTAATCTGCCGTCAATTTTTGAAGCTCGGCTGATGTACATATAACGTTCGAAGATTACATAAATAGTATAAAACAATAAAATCGCAATCGGAATCAAGAAGACTCCTCCTTTCATAATAAAGCCAAACATTGAAATTTCATTTTGCGGTGCTATCTTTTCGATAACTACATTTGAAGCCTGTGCGATTGTATCTGTTTGTAATTGAATAAAACTAAACATATATTAATTCTGGTTTTTAATAATTAATTCTAAAAAATATTTGAAATTTGCAATAAAGATAATTTTCGCTGTAATATTAAACTACAAAAATCGAAATTTATTTCAATCAACAACCATTTTATCCAAAATAAATGAACTATCAAGAGACTACCGAGTGGATGTTTAATCAACTTCCAATGTACCAATTGCAAGGTGCTTCAGCATACAAAGAAGATTTGACTAATATTAAGTTATTAGCAGCTCACCTTGACAACCCTCAGGATCATTTGAAATGCATTCATGTTGCGGGTACAAACGGAAAAGGTTCTACTTCGCATATGCTTTCTTCGGTTTTACAGGAGGCTGGTTACAACGTAGGATTGTATACTTCTCCACACTTAAAAGACTTTAGAGAAAGGATTAAAATCAACGGAAGAGAAATTTCCGAAGATTTTGTCTGCGGATTCATTGCAAAGCACAAATCTTTTTTTGAAGCCAATGATATGAGCTTCTTCGAAATGTCGGTTGGATTGGCTTTTGATTATTTTGCAGCTGAAAAAGTTGATATTGCTATTATTGAAGTTGGCCTTGGCGGAAGATTAGACGCAACAAATATCATTACACCTTTGGTTTCGATAATTACCAATATAGGTTTAGACCACACGCAGTTTTTAGGAAACACATTGGAAGCGATTGCAGGTGAAAAAGCGGGAATTATTAAATCGGATGTTCCAGTTGTAATTGGAGAATATACCGAAGAAACCAAACCTGTTTTTTTAGCTAAAGCTGAGAAAAAAAATGCTCCGATTTATTTTGCTTCTGATTTGATTGATGAAATTTATTTATCTGATTTAGTTGGTGATTATCAATTTCACAATAAAAAAACTGTTCAGCAGACTATTTCAATTCTTAACAATGAAACTGGTTTTAAGATTTCGAATGAAGAATTAAAACAAGGCTTATTAAATGTTGTGAAAAATACTGGTTTACAAGGCAGATGGCAGCAATTGGGAGAAAACCCGAAAATAATATGTGACACGGCACATAACAAACACGGATTAGAAGTTGTAATGAATCAGCTTAAAAATGAAAAATATGAGAAACTGCATATTGTTTTCGGTGTTGTGAATGATAAAGATCTTGAGTCTATTTTGCCACTTTTCCCAAAAGAAGCGCAATATTATTTTTGCCATCCGAATTCGTCACGAGCTTTGCCAGCCGAAACTCTACAAAGCGAAGCAAAAAAACATGATTTGATTGGAGAAAAATACGATTCTGTCGCCATCGCTTTCGGGGAAGCCAAAAAAAATGCTTCGGAAAATGATTTTATTTATGTTGGCGGAAGTACTTTTGTTGTTGCCGAATTGCCTTTGAACTAAAATATACTTTGAATCTAGAAACAACTTCAAAAAAATCATTTTAATAACAAATTCATAAACAGCGAGATATAAATTATTTTAAAAAAAGTTTTATTTTTTATTCGATTTTCTTTGCAGAACTCAAAAACTAGCGTATATTTGCACTCGCAATCACAAACGATAGCAACCTAGTAAAATAGGGCGATTAGCTCAGCTGGTTCAGAGCACCTCGTTTACACCGAGGGGGTCGGGGGTTCGAACCCCTCATCGCCCACCAAGAAACTCCTTAAGAAATTAAGGAGTTTTTTTATGCTTTAAATTTTCTCAATATTTAATTTTTAATAATACTCCATTTCATATCTGGTAATTTCTTCTTCATATTCATCATCATATTTCATCTTTACAATTTTAAAAAACTTATTTCCGAAATCATCATAAAGTATCTCAGTCAATTCTTCCAAATCATTTCTGTTTTCAGTATAATGAATTAATTTTCCTTGTTTATTGTAATTAAATTTTTCAACAAATCGATTAGCTCCACAGTCAGTAATTTTTTCTACAATTGAACCTTTTTCATCTAAAACGTATTCATGAAAAACAAGAGTTTCATCTGTCCAATCCGTTTTAAATTCATACATATGCCTTTTAATCAATAAATTATTTTCGTTATAAAAATTATAATTACCACTTAGAAATACCAATCCAGTCATGGAATCCTCTTTACAATAATGATAAACTTCGTTTGAAACTTCATTCTCAAACTTATCATATTCCAAAAAATTATCATCTATTAAATAGTCCATAGAAAGTGGAACATCAATTTCATTTCCATTTATATCGAATTTAAAGGTTTTCATTATTTCGTAAAATTCTTTAAATCCATCCGATAATTCTACAATATTATCCTGAATATCTTCAGGCCTTTCAAAACAAGTGATCCTGATAGGCTTTCCGTTCTCATTATATTTTGTTACCACAAGTCCCATCAAAATACCAAGAGAATTAAAATCTCTCTCATATTCATAACTTTCATTATAATTGTATATTAAAGTTTTTTCAATATTATTTTTGAAGTCTAATTTTTGAATAGTCGAATACCGCTGATTTTCTCCATATTCGTAGATATATGTTTCAAAACCTGATTTTTCTTCTATAATTTGATTACTTTCATTATACCAGGTTTCAATTCTCCCAACTAATTTTCGTTCAGAATTAAATGTTTCTATCGAAGTATAATGCTTCTCATAACTGTATACTTTTAAGTATTTTAAAACTCCATCTTTATATTCCTCATCTTGTGATATTGTGCCTTCTGAATTGTAGTATTCAACTCTTTGAACAATATCATTTACAACTGTTTTGCAAATTTTAATTTTTTCAGACATTATTTTATATTATAATTTCTATCTTGAAAGACACATTTCTTTATTTAATCAAACTTACTAAAAACGAGATTAAAAGTTTTAAACACAGTTATCTTTTCCCTTGAAAATTCTTAAAAAAATCTTTATTCAAAATAATCTACTTTTCCACAAATAAACCATTATCTTATCAAAAACTTATTCAAATCATACAAAAAAAATTTGTAAAAGATTCCTAAGAACCACCAAGAAACTCTTTGAAAAATTAAGAGGTTTCTTTTTATCATAATTTTACAAACGTAAAGTATTGTCATTTCGACTGAAAGGAGAAATCACGCTCGGAAATCGACAAAAATTGGCGATATACTTTATGGGATTCTAGTGTGATTTCTCGTTCCTCGAAATGACAAGATTGTCTAAATTTAAGTCTATGAAACAGAATTCAAAATTCTTATTATAAAAAAATCGTATTTTTGTTACGCTCCCCAAGAAAGCCCGTAACATACATTTAAAATCTGTTTTTTACAGTTCTGGTTTATTCACTTAATTATTATCTTTGAATTATGAGCACACTATCAAGACCAAAACATATCGGAAGAAATATTAGTCGTATTCGTGAACTTCGCGACATGAAACAGGAAGCTTTGGCACAAGCTTTAGGCACTAGCCAGCAAACGGTTTCTGCTATTGAAAACAGCGAAACTATAGATGACACTAAACTGGCTGAAGTTGCAAAAGCACTTGGAGTTACAGCGGAAGGTATTAAAAATTATAGCGACGATACCATACTAAGCATCATCAACAATACATTTAACAGCAATGACAACTCAACACTAAATGCTATTAACGTTCAACCTACTTTTAATCCACTTGATAAAATTGTAGAACTTTACGAACGTTTGGTTCAAGCTGAAAAAGATAAAGTTGAATATCTCGAAAAAATAGTAAAAGGAAAATAAACTTTTAAAGCATAAAAAAACTCCATTATTTCTAATGGAGTTTTTTTTTTATTTACTCAACTCTTTGTCAATTTCTTTAATAAGTTCTATTGCGAGTGGTTTTGTATTTTCTTTGTAAACCCTTATGTTATTCTTACCTAGTTTAACAAGATATTCGAGTGTCTTTTTATATTTAGGATCTGAATATAATTTTTGTTCTGGCTTATCTGCATTTTCTATTTCTTTATCAAAACACTTAAACAAAAAATCAGTGTACATTTTATCAACTTCGTTAGCAGCTGGTACATATATTTGGTAATAGTTTAAGATTTTCTGTTTTAATTTTTCGTCTTCAATGTAGCCAATTTTACCACTTGATTTAAAACCTTCATAATTACCTATATTCAATGTTTGTCCATGCGAATAAATTGGAAAAATAACTTTATTTTTAGACTTATAAATACTATCAAGTTGAAAAGGAGTTAATGCTAGAATTTTTTCGTAATCTACGTTTGTCTTATGGTATGCTTTTACTTCTCTGTCAATACTTTCTACATCATTCTTTAAATCGTTCTTTAAATTAGCAAGAAACACCGATACTTCTTCTTGTTGGTGTCTATGCTCACTCCAACTGTGCAACCATATTGAAAGCGTCACGGCAAAAACGATTATGAATATTTCAATTATGATTTCTTTTACTTTTTCTCCCAATGTATGTTCTGAATTTTTCACAGTTTTGTAAATTTTGTTTGAATGTTTAGTTATCTCTTCGTGCATAATTAGTGTTGTAATTTTACTCTGGTTCTTGTTTATAGTTTATTTTAGCTCGCTATTTAATACTATGAGTTCAAAATCATGATTGTTTTCAAAGCAGGTATTTTCATGCCAAAAATCACCATTATCTTGTTGATATCTACTTAATTACATTAACAAAAATCGCTAAATTCATTAAATAAAATACAGTCTTTTTTTTGTTGAATACTCGATTTTTATTCAAAAGCTAATATAAGACTATTTGTATAACCTCCTATTATTTTCTTAATTCTACATAAAAAAATAACCTTTTTTTCACTTGAAAGCTTCTTCAAATCTCACATAAAAAATTCCTGAAATAGCTTAGTAATAACCACAAAAAAACTTCTTAATTCCTGAGGAGTTTTCTAAACATTTTTAAACTTTAATAATCATTATTACTTTGTATTTTCTCGCATACTTGTTCAAGAAGCTTTTTAGTCTTTTTGAAATATCGCATTTTATCATCAATCTCTTTTATTTTGGCTTGAAAAAGTTCTAGTGTTTCCGGTTTCGAATCAGTGCTTTCGAACCAGCTTTTTAATATTATTTTTATTTCTGCTAGAGTAAATCCAACTTCTCTTGCTTCTATGATAATTTCTAAACGCTCAATAGTGTTAGCATCATAATGTTTATAGTTATTAGATGTCACCTTATCATCAGACAATCCCTTTATCATTCCCAAATTTTCGTAATATCTAATAGTATGAATTGATAATCCTGTTTTTTTTGATAATTCGTTTACAAGCATATTTTTATTTTTTAAAAGAAAACAATAAAGTATAGAGTATAGTCTATACTTTATTGTTTCAAATATACTAATTCTTTTTCTTTTTAAAACTTTTAAAACATAAGAAATGAGAATTAAATAACTTCAAAAACAGGAAACAGAATCATAAAACATTTGCTGGATTATAAAACCAATATTCAAGAATGTATCACTATCTTTTCTTCCTTTTATTATTAAAATAATTTCGTATTGGAATATCATAAATCACCATTACTAAATACGCAAAACCAACAAGTAAAACTACAGAAGTAATCACAATTAAAGTCAATTGCGTTGTATCTGGCTTATAGTTGGTAAAATAGTTTCCGAACATCCATAAAACCGCATAATGCGTCATGTACAATGGATAAGATATTTTTCCAGAAAAAATGCATGCTTTTTTCAATTCAGGTTTTAAGATGGCTCCCGCTCCAAAAGAAATTAGTAATGGAAAATAAAATAGTACAACTAATGGTTCAGAAATCCAATTCCATTCTGAAAATGGCATAATAAAAGCTAACAATAACAAAATTGTTAATCCGCCAAAACCAAGTTTATTTTTTATAATCCAATTAGAGCGATAAATAAGTAATCCTGCTAAAAAAGAATAAGATATTCTTGCACAGCCATCCCAAAAATTTGGACCACTCCAGCCTCCTAATAAATTGCCTGAATTATATCCAACATAACAGATTGCCGCCGCCGATAATATAGTTAATAAAAACAAAATACTTCTTCTAATTCTCCAAAGAACAAATGCATAAACTATATTGGCAATATATTCCCAAAAAAGCGACCAGGCGGGCGCATTAAAACTAAAAAGATTAAAACCACGATCTGCGATTATTGGCAAAGGAATTAAAAAAATCGAACACAAAAAAGTTAGAATAATTTTTCCAGTACTGTACAATTCTAGATGCCCCCCAAATGGATCAAACAAAAATGCCAACAATCCTAATATAGAACCTACAACTACTAAAGGATGCAGCCTAATAATTCTGGATACAAAAAAATTATAAACTCCCATTTTTGCAATGCGGTCATCGTATGCATATCCAATTACAAATCCTGAAAGACAAAAGAAAAAATCTACCGCCAAAAAACCATGACCTATAAAGTTCTTACTAGGATCTGTATAAACCCATTCCATAAAATGAAATATAACTACAGCAAAAGCAGCTACTCCTCGTAATCCGTCAAGAATTTCAAAATGTTGTTTTGTCTGCAGAATGGTTGTGTCAGTTTGGATTGCATTCATTAATATAATATTCTTGCGATTATGTTAGACTAAATTATTAAGTAATCAAGTATCGCAAGTTCTACAAATTAACATTCAAATCAAAATAAGATTTAGTTAGCTACAAACAATTATAAGTTAGCACCCACTTTAAATTATTATTAAAATTCATATAGCAATCAAAGAAACAGAAGCTCTTTTAATCAAGGACGCTTCTCTTTATTTTATTACATAATTTTTTCTAGTCATTTAAACCTTTTCCATTAAGAATATTTGGGATATTCTTCTCTACCTGTGCCTCTCTTGTTTTAGATTGTTTAGGTTGTGAAAAATGAAGCAAATAAGCTCTCTGTCTGCCTGGAGTTAGCGCATAAAAAGCTTTTTTCAAATCATGATCGTTATCTAGTTTAACTTGAAACTCTTGCGCAATCTCAAATTCAGAAACTTTTTTCAGTTCTACTTTTAAACCAGCTTTTTCAATTTCAGCAGCTTCATAAATATATTTTTTAAGCACCTCTTTTTTACTTTCTATTTCTTTAATATTAGTAAAACGAACTTGGCGCGCTGCTTGAACATTTTCTGTTTGCTGAATCAATATCTTATCTGGATCCTTCATCAAAGCACCTTTAAAAAACAATAAAGCACAATAATCCTTGAATGTATGGATTAAAACAATATTTGCTTTTTCAAAAGTATAGCAAGGAACTCCCCATTTTAACTCTTCTGCCAAATGACAATCTAAAACAATAGCACGTAATTGTTCCAATTCAGCTTTCCATTTTTCTTCTTTCTCAAAATAAAAATCAACTTTAGAATTTGCACTGTAAGAAGTCATAATACCTAAAAATTTAGTTTACTAAAATTAAGATCTATATTCGTACCTTTAATAATTCCTCGTTTAGAATCATTAATGAAGTTCATAATTTTATCACGCTCTAGAGTCTGCTTAAACTCACTTTCAATTAATTGCAAAGCAAATTTAATATTTCTTCGCTCTTGAAACAAAATTCTATAAATAGATTTCAATTCATCTATTTTAGAAGAATCAAAGCCTCTTCTCTTTAATCCTAATGTATTTAGCCCAGCGTATTGCAAAGGCTCGTGTGCCGCTAGAATATAAGGAGGAACATCTTTAACAACACGGCTTAAACCACTAACCATAGCATGCTCACCTATAGTAGAAAATTGATGAATAGCTGTTAGTCCGCTAATATTACACCAATCACCAACATTCACTTCACCTACTATTCCAACACTAAAACCTATGATACAATTATTACCAATAATACAATCATGACCTATATGCGCACTAGACATAATCAAATTATTATTGCCAATCACAGTTCTATACTTTGACGCAGTTCCTCTATTTACGGTAACAAATTCACGAATAATAGTATAATTGCCAATTTCTAGAAAAGTACATTCATTATTATATTTCAAATCTTGAGGAATTCCACCTAAAATAGCACCAGAATGAATTTCACAATTTTCTCCAATCCTTGTACCACTTAAAACATTTACGTTATTACCAATCCAAGTATTGTCGCCAATTATAACATCATCTTCAATTGAAGTAAATTCACCAATATGAACATTCTTGCCAATAACCGCTCTTTTCCCAATCCTATTATTTTTCAACTTTTAAACTTTTAATTATAAACTACAAAAGTTCAAAAAAAATAAATGGCATTTTTTGAT
>Ga0160449_1000496_pt1 | contig 24081 bp, 25 predicted proteins | sample HID1975I_E1MG_FD_108216 | JGI IMG/M metagenome (GOLD analysis project Ga0160449, IMG submission 108216) | Enriched soil microbial communities from UW Madison campus, WI, USA - HID1975I_E1 MG | ecosystem: Environmental > Terrestrial > Soil > Unclassified | place: USA: Madison, Wisconsin...
CTGGACCCGAGGTGGATTTATGGCGGGGCGGCCATGGCTCTGGCGGGGCTCGAGGACCTGCATGTCCCCGATGTCGACATCCTGGCCAGCCCACGCGACGCCCGCGCCCTGATCGAGGCGCTGCACGGCCGGTTGTCCGAGGATCCGGGCGAGGGCCTGTTCCGCTCGCACGTCTTCGGCCAGATCCTGACCACGCCCGTGCCCATCGATGTCATGGCGGACATGGATGTGCGCGACGGCGGCGACTGGGCGCGCGTCGGCTTCCATACCCGCATGCCGGTCGAGGTGGACGGGGCCGTCGTCTTCATCCCGACCATCGGCGAACAGATCGCCACCTGCCGCCTGTTCGGCCGCCCCAAGGACCTGGAGCGGGCGGCGCGCCTCGAGACCCTGATCCACTGATGCCCTTTCCGTTCCAGATTTCCGCGACCGAAGGCCGCGCCCGCACCGGCGTGCTGAAGACCGCGCGCGGCGACATCCGCACCCCCGCCTTCATGCCGGTCGGCACCGCCGCCACGGTCAAGGCGATGACTGTGGATCAGGTCAAGCAGACCGGGGCCGACATCATCCTGGGCAACACCTATCACCTGATGCTGCGTCCGGGGCCGGAGCGGATGGAGCGTCTGGGCGGGCTTCACAACTTCATGCGCTGGGACCAGCCGATCCTGACGGATTCGGGCGGGTTCCAGGTCATGTCCCTGTCGGGCATCTCCAAGCTGACCGAGGAGGCCGTGACCTTCTCCAGCCATATCGACGGCTCGAAACACGTCCTGACGCCGGAACGGTCGATCGAAATCCAGGCCGACCGCCTGGGCTCGGACATCGTCATGCAACTGGACGAATGCGTCGCCTGGCCCGCCGAGGAAAAGCGCGCCCGCGAGGGGATGGAGTTGTCCGCCCGCTGGGCCGTGCGGTCCAAGAACGCCTTCGGGACGCGCGACACGCAGGCTCTGTTCGGCATCCAGCAGGGTTCGACCTATGAGAACCTGCGCCGCGAAAGCTCGGAACGGCTGCAAGAGATCGGCTTCGACGGCTACGCCATCGGCGGTCTGGCGGTGGGCGAGGGCCATGAGGCTATGTGCGAGGTGCTGGACTATGCGCCCGAGTTCCTGCCGAAAGACCGCCCCCGCTATCTGATGGGTGTGGGCAAGCCGATCGATCTGGTCGAGGCGGTGTATCGCGGCGTCGACATGTTTGACTGCGTCCTGCCGACCCGCGCCGGCCGGCATGGCCAGGCCTGGACCTGGGACGGGCCGATCAACATCAAGAACGCGCGGTTTGCAGAGGATCAGGACCCGCTGGACCCCGGCGTCCCCTGCCCGGCGTCTCAGGACTATTCAAAGGCCTATCTGCATCACCTGATCCGCGCCGACGAGATCCTGGGCAAGATCCTGCTGAGCTGGCACAACATCGCCTTCTTCCAGGCCCTGACGGCGGCCATGCGCGCGGCGATCAGCGAGGGGCGGTTCGAGCAGTTCCGGCGCGACTTCCGCGCCCGTCACCTGAAGGCCTGACGCGCCTCAGCGCGGCGAGGGCCAGTTGATCCCGCGCGGCCGATACCAGCCCGGCGCCGCCGGCGGGGCGCAGTTCCGCTGCATGCCGATCCCCTTCAGGAAGGCGCGGCGCATCCGCCCCGCCTGAATGGCCGCCTGCACATGTTTGCTGTGCTGTTCCGCGCCCGACAGGCGGCGAATCCAGCTGCGTCCGGGAATGAAGTCGGTAGTCGTGTCGCGAATGGCGTCCAGCGCCGCCTTGGCCGCCGCATCGGCCGCCCGCTCGCTGAGGTACGAGCCGTCCTGGGGCGGCGGCTCGTCCGTGTCGGGACCCAGCGCCTCGTTCAGGCGCGCCACCTCAGCCCCGATGGTGGAACACTGGTTCAGGTTGCGCAGGTCATAGGGATTGGCCTCGGCCTGCAGCAGCACGGTCGGTATCTGCTGTCGCCGCAGATTGAAATCGTCCAGCGGCGCAGTCGCGGCCGCTCCCGCGCCGGCGGCGACTGCCTGCACCCCATCGCCCGCCGAACGCGCGGCGTTGCACCCGGACAGGCCGGCGATCAGCATCAGGGACACGAACGGAAAAAGGCGACGGAGGCTCATCCGTCGCCTTAAACCACGTGATCGCCGCGCCTCAAAGGTCGCGGCGACGGCGCATCAGCAGGGGCGGACCGCTGACAGGGACCGCAGGTGATCCAGGCGCTGCTTCTCGGGCGTGTTCACCGGCGCCGCCTGGGGCGCGGGCGCGCCGCCGCCAGAGGCGATCTCGTTGGCGACATTGTGGGCCGTGTTGGCCGCCACGGCGGCCCCGACATTCTCCATGGAGCCGCCATAGGCCAATGTGCCGGCGCTCCGCGCCAAGCCCGACAGCAGGCCGCGCCCCAGGCGTCCCGCGGTCTGGCGTGTCTGGGCGCTGCGCTGGGCCTGCTGCTGCTGGCGCTCGACCTCGGCGGTCAGAGTGTTGATCTCGGCGGTCAGGGCTTCGCAGGTCGCATCGTTGTCGCCGGGGCGAACCACGGCATAGGACTGGGCGGCGGCGGCCAGCGGCGTCGAAACGACCGCCACGGCAAGAGTCAGCGCCAAAGGCGCGGTGAGGGCTTTCATGGTCAGGACCTTAGTGATGGACTGACCGAATTCCTGATCCCTCAGGCGGCCCTACCACCAGAGATTTGCGACCAGTGCGGGACTACTTGCGACAAGCGCACGGCTACGCTTGATTTCAAGCCTTGGCGCCTTCCAGCGGAACGCCCAACGCCAGGGCGACCCGCTTGGCGTAGCTGGGTCCCACCTCGATCATGGCGCCGTCGTGCGAATGCAGACGCGTCACGCCGCTGTCGTTACGCTCGATCCGCGCCACCGTATCGGGGCGCACAAAGGCGGACCGGTGAACGCGCAGCAGGTTCTCGGGGTTCAGCCGCCGTTCCAGCTCAGCCATGGTGATGCGCAGGATGTGGCTGTTGGTTTCGGTGTGCAGCAAGGCGTAGTCGCGCGCCGCTTCGATCCGCAGGATCTGGTCGACCGGCACCCGCAGGAAGCCGTCCCGCTTTCGAATCCAGAACTCGTGCTCGTAACCGGTTTCAATCGGCGGCCGAACGGTTTGGGTCGCGCTCACTGTCCGCGCCCCGCCTGCGGCCGACCGGCGACGCCGGGCGCGCTGGATCGCTTCTTCGAGGCGGTCCTGCTTGACGGGCTTCAGCAGATAGTCAGCCGCATCGACCTCAAAAGCCTCGGTGGCGAAGTCGGCGAAGGCCGTGACGAAGATGACCTCGGGGGCGTTCGGCCCCTGCAATTCGCGGGCGATCTCCAGGCCCGTGCGGCCTGGCATCTGAATGTCCAGCAGCAACAGATCAGCCGGCGTGCTTTCGGCCAGGCTCATCGCCTCCTCGCCATTGGTCGCGGAGCCTACGATTTCGATATCGCTGAACGCCGCCAGCGACAGACGCAGGCGTTCCAGCGAGACCGGCTCGTCATCTGCGATAAGCACCCGCAGGCTCATACGTCCTTACGCCCCCGTTCAGCAGCTTGCCTCCATCGTTACGCGTCGTTTTCCCAATGGCAATGCTGCATCGCAGAGTTGCGGATGACCGTTTGTTCAGATTCCGGTGCCCAGGATCAGCGGAATATCGATCTGGGCGCGGAATCCCGCGCCTGCAGGGCCCGCTGCCAAGGCCGCCGTTTCGCCGAAGCGCAGCGCGATCCGCGCCCGAACGGCGCTCAGCCCAACGCCCCCGCCGGGCCCGGGCAAGACGCCCGATGACGGCAGGACGGCGCCGCCATCGACCACGCTCAGAATCAGGCGGCCTTCCTGGCTGTACGCGGCGATCCGCACGCTCACCGGCCCCATCGACGGCTGGACCGCATATTTCATGGCGTTCTCCACCAGCGGCTGGAGCAGCAGATTCGGCACCAGCGCGCCTGCGACATCCGGCGCGCAATCGACATCCAGAACCAGCTTGTTCCCGAAGCGAACACTCTCCACGGCCAGATAGGCGTCCAGGATCGACAACTCCTCGGCCAGAGAGACATCCTGCCCCGCGTCTATGTCGATCGCCGCCCTCAGGAACTCCGACAGATTCTGGGTCATCCGGTCGGCGTCGGCGTACCGCCCCGACAGAATCAGCGATGACAGGGCGGACAGCGCGTTGAACATGAAATGCGGGTTCAACTGCAGACGCAGCACCCTCAGCTCTGATTGCAGCGCCGCCGTTTCGCCTTGGGCCAGCAGGCGATGCTGCTCCTGAACGCGCCGATTCGCGAACGTCACCCAGAAGAGCGTGGCATTGGTCGCATAGATGCTCATGTAGACCAGCGCCACCTTTGCCAACGAAGGCGGCGAGTAGTCGGGCATGGTGGTGGGCATGAAGGCGTGAATGATGAACTGGCCGCTGTAGTCCGCGGCCATCTGCACAATGCCTGCCGCAATCACTGCCGATAGGATGACAGTCAGCGCAAGCCATGCGGGCCGGCCGGCCATCGCCCTGAAAATCACGAACAGGACGCCGGCCACGGCGACGCCTGTCACGAGGCCAAAGACAATAGTGCCGTACTCGCCGATTGTGCGGGCATAGCCGGCCAGGATGTTCAGCATCGAGGTCAACAGGACCACGAACATCCACAACACCGCCGACAGCAGCAGGGCGGCGCGCGGTTCCGGCGAAATCTCGAACGGCGTGCTCAGCCATCGCTTTATCGCGACAAGGCCAGGTCCCCCGGCGAGCGCCCTGTTTTCTTCGATCGGTTCTGACCGGATCATCGCCTGTTTCCGTGGCGTCCAAGATCCACGGATTAGGCGGCAAGGCTTTCGCCAACCATCGCTTTGCGACGAGCCTGTTCAGGAATGAGACGAAGACTATCCGACAGGGAAGGAGATGGTACGTCCCCTGGGACTCGAACCCAGGACCCCCTGATTAAAAGTCAGGTTGCATCCACTGCGTTTTCAATGGGCTAGAGCGGCCCATTTTGTAAACCCTTCGACAGCGAACCCAAGGCGCATAGGCCGTTTCCGCGCCCCGAAGAGCCACCCTTCACCCTCAATCTATGACCGATTCTCGCCGGTTGGACACCGTCGGCCTTGGGCATCGCCCCGTGCAGCCTGCCGAACAGTCAAAAGCACCCTTCACTGTGCTTTTCTCAAGTTTTTTAGAAAAGTGGCGCGGGTCATCTCCCCGCATACTTTCTTTGCCTTGGTAGGACCCGTCGCGTTGCATGGGGCGGAGGGGGTCCGGCGTGATGAATGCTATACGATGACTTGACGCAGCATCGGGCGCGTGCTGTTTTGTGCACGTCGACGCCCCCGGCTGGATCGACACACGGCCCGGCGGCGGAGAAGAACTGCACAAGCAGCACCCTCCGCCGGGCCACCTCTTCAAGCTCCGCAATCGGGCGGGGCGATCTGAAAGGTTCACACCATGTCCGCCTTCCTCGTCTCGAACTTCCACGTCAACGCCATGGCCACCTTCGCGGTGGATCAGGGCCTGGCCGCCGACGCCGCCAGCTGCGCCCTGATGCTCTGGATCGAGAACCGCGCCAGTCTGCGCGCCCGCTATGAGACCCGCGCTGATGAGTATTGGTCCGACCTGCCGGTGATGGAGCAAGTCTTCCGCTATGAAGACGTCACGCTGGATAGCCTGTGGACCGTCATCAAGGGCTCTCACTGCTACGCCTATCAGGCCTGCGAGCATGGCGGCTGGGCGACCTCCGACGCACGTCGGCTGGCCGACCGGATCGTCGAGCGGGCCTGCGAAATGCTGGGCGTCAGCAGCGACCCGGAAGCGATCCGCCGCAACGCCAACTACGAGGCGGCTGACTGGGGTCTGGAGGCGGGGGCATGAGCCCCGCCCGCGTGGCCGTGGCGGCCTATCAGATGGCGGCGGCGACCGGTGATCCGGCCGCTCTGGCCTCGGCCGGGGCGGCCATGGCGGCGGCCCTGCGGCGTCAGGCGGCGCAGGAGGCGGGCTTCATGCCCCTGCCGCCTGTCGCCACCGGCCCCCGCCTTGTGGTGGACAACACCAGGAACGCGGCATGACCCGCCCGGTCACCCCTATGCTGGCTGTCACGGCGCCGCACCTGCGCTGGCCCAAGGGCGGCCTGTGGGTCCAGCCCAAGTTCGACGGCGTGCGCTGCGTTATCGACCCGGTCGCCGGTCCTATGCTGCGATCCGGCGCACCCGTCCCCTGCCCGGCTGTCCGCGAGGCGCTGTCCGATCCGCGCTTGATCGGGCTCGATGGCGAACTGACGGCGCCGGGCGGGTTGGAGTCGGCGCAATCCGCCTTCATGGGTCAGGCGGCCCCGCCCCAGGGCTGGCGCTTCACCGCCTTCGACGATCTGAAGGCCTTCTCCCGGCCCTTTTCCGCTCGGCTGGCCAGCCTTCAGCGCCGCGCCGACAGGTTGCCGACCTTCGCCAGCATCAGCCCCACGCGGTTCGCCGCCACGGCCGCGCTGGCCGTTGACGTCTTCGCGGCCGTCGCCGGCGAGGCGCTGGACACCGGGCGGGCTCTGGACGGGCTGATTCTCCGGTCTCCCCTGCACCCCTATCGCGAGGGTATGGCGTCCGTCTTCCGCGCCGAACTGGTCAAGATCAAACCCATGGATGAGGGCGAGGCGGCGATTCTCGATGTCTCCGCACGGCGCGACGATCCCGCCGCCTTGGGGGCGGTCCAGCTGGCTCACGGCGCGGGCCGCACATGGGCGCCCGTCGCCATGCCGCGCGCTCTGGCGCGCGCCCTCTGGAGCGACCGCGACGGCCTCCCCGGCCGCCCGGCCGTGGTTCGCTGGTGGGGCATGACTTCGCGCGGCGCGCCTCGCAATGCGGTCGCCGTGGCCATCCGGCGCGACCTCGCAGGGTGACCTTTTCACCTTACCGCTGACCTTTCCACACCCTGCAACGGTCTTGTTTCGCCTCGACTTTTCCTGAAAAGGTCACCGTTGCTGAAAACGACGTCGCAACCCCCGCCCCGCACCGTTTCCGGGGCCTCTATAAGAAGGGCTTATCCATGCGTAGCGGACTGTTCGATGACTTCGGCGGCGCCGACCCGACCCTGAACGGGGCGGAAAGTCGCATCCTGCGCGCCATGCTGACCCTCGAACGGCGGCACATCGGGATCCTCGCCGGCATCGTCGCCGGGGATCAGGACGTCACCACCGACCGCGTCACCCAGTGGGAACGCTCGACCGGCCGGGGCTATCCGCCCGAACTGGTGACCTTCCTGCGCCACCTGATCGGGGAGATTCAGGAAATGGGCCGCGTCATGGGCGACAAGACCGGCATCCAGCCCGACGGCCGCTGCCTTCTCTCCCGGCCGGAAGAAGCCAGCCTGCGGCTATTGTTCAGGAACGTGCTGGATCGTGATCTGACCGACGCCGAGGATAAGGCCCTGACGGAAGGCGGCGGCGACTTCTGGCAGCGCCTGTCGGACGCCATGGTGATCGAGGCGGCCCGCGTCGGCTACAATCAGGACCTCTCCGTCCACGTTCGCATGAAATAAAAACCACGCATTGCGTGGAAAAGGGTTGCGCGCCACGCAATGCGTGGTATGGTCCCTTTGTCGCCGGGGAATGAACCCCGACGATCAGCGAAGGAGAGAAGCGTGGAAATCCACCTTCACATCCCCGCTGAAATCGTTCTCCAACTTGCGGCCCTAGTCCTTGCCGGGATGGCCGCGAAGCGGAAGCGAAAGTAAGCCGAGGGGGTCGGGCGCAAGCCCGGCCCCCAAGGTCAAGCCAGAATAGCACCTCGGGAGGCTACATGCCAACCACCGGCCCCACGCCTGAACAGATCAAGACCTTCCGGACGGAACATGGCCTGTCGCAGGTTGCCTTCGCCGAGAAGGTGATGGCCACCCGCCGCACGGTCGAGGACTGGGAGGCGGGCCGGCGCGCCGCTCCGGCCATGCTGCACCTGGTGATGCGCTTCCTGTCGCACCGGCAATTCCTCGAAGGCAATCTTCAGCTGATGCGCGAGGGCCACCTACGCGTCAGGTCCGGCGATCAGGACATCACAGCCCAGGAAATCGAGCGCTCCGAAATGCTGCTGAACGAATATCGCCGCCTGATGGGCGAGGCGCCCGAAGGTCCCGCCTGACGGCTACCAGAACAAGACGTGAACATTTCCTTGCGATGACCACCGTCTCGGGCCTATGATGCCTGCGGCGACGCAAGCGATGGGAACGCCTGATGGACCACCGGCAGAAAGCCTTTGAAGCCGACCTTCCCCGGCTGGAACGGGAACTGGCCGTGCGCGATCAATCGAACGCGGTGGTCCTACCCCCGGCCGAAGGGGCGCGCCTGCTGGCCGCCTTTCGACGGGACGCGGCCCGGATCGGCCGCACGGGCCAGGCTGGGCGCTAGGCCGTGCGCGTCTATGACGACGACACCACGATTGACGACAAGCTGTCCTGCGACCAGCTGTCCCTAGTCTGCGACTGCGGCCACTCCTGCGGCGTCGCCTGGGCCCACTGGTCGCGCGAGATGAAGTTCACGCCCCTGCGCCGCCTCCGGCCCCGGATGGCATGCCAGCGCTGCGGAAAGCGCAATCCGACGATCATCATCCATGAATATGGCGACGGTGGTCAGATGCGAGTGGCGTGGCGCTGGCCAAAGGCGTGATCCATGGGTCGCAAGCACCCCGACTTTCACCACCCGCCGCCGCATCCGATCTTCGCTGTCACTGCGGGGCAGATGCGCGCGCGGGGCTGGACGATCCGGGCGCGCTGCCCCCGGTGCTACGTCATGACCACCGTCGATCTAGACACGGTGGCGCGTCTGCGGGGCGTCGACACCGTCATGTGGGGGCAGCGGCCGCGCTGCAAGGCGTGGATCAACGACGGGAACGCCCGCTGTCCCGGCCGCGTCTACCTCGAAGCTTGCGTGGTGATGGGCGGCTCCTGGGTTAGACTGGACGCCAGCGCCGACGTCGACAACGTCATTGCGCTGATGAGCGAGGGTCCGGACATGTGCAACAACTACCGCCTCCACGTCCCGCCCAATCAACTGGCCGTACCCTTCCGCCATGCAGGCCGCTCTCTGACCATGCTGGGCCTGACCAACGAAGCGGGGCGGGATTATCGGATCGGCGACCATGCGCCGGTGGTCACCATGGAACAGGGCCAGCCCCTTCTGTCCCTGGTCAAATGGGCCTGGGCGGGGCCGGGCGGCCGCCCGGTGTTCAACTTTCGCTCCGAGGGTCGCGACTTCGCCCGCTCGACACGCTGCCTGATTCCGACCGACGGCTTCTATGAGTTCACCGACCCCAAGATCAACGGCCGCAAGACGCGCTGGCTGTTCCGGATGGTCGATCAGCCCTGGTTCTGGATCGCCGGCGTGATCCGCGATGGATCCTTCGCCATGCTGACCACCGCCCCCGGCGAGGACATCCGGCCCTATCACGACCGCCAGGTAGTGATCCTGACGCCGGGATGCGGCATTCACTGGCTGGACCTGACCACCGACCCCTCGCTGATCCTGACGCCCTCGCCTGCGGGCTCCCTGACGGTGGTCCGCGACTATCCGCCGGAAACTACTTCCACCTCGGGCTAGGCCGGTGCGTCAACCACCGCCCATGCGAAAAAGGCCCCGCCGCCCATCTTCGGAGCGGCGGGGCCTCTTGCTATCCGGGTCCGATCATACGGACCGGCGGACGGGCTTGATTTGCATTTTCTGCAAATCAGCCCTCATGGGCCGTTCATCAGCGCCTGCTGTCGCCGCACCCAGTCCTGAAGGCCGGAGAACCGGGCCTGATCGGCCAGACAGACGCCATAGTTCTCCGCGATCATGGCGGCGAGCGTCGAGGCGGGGACGTCACTGGCTTCAGCGTTCCCGGCGGCGCCATCAGGCTCTCCGGCGGATTCGGAAAGCGGACGGCCGGTGGCGGCCGCGTCGTGCAGGCGCACAAGGCCGACAGGCAGAGCAAAGCGAGCATCGGCTTCAGCGGTGACATAGATCGGAACCTCCTTGATGATGGTCTCGGTTACGGTCCGGATGCGGACCTGTTCGGCCACGGCCTCGCGCTCGACCACCGACGTCGTGTCGGCCTGTGCGCGCTCCAGGGTCAGCGCACTGGCGATCGCGACCCGCTGGGCCGCCGCCGCCGCGATCCGGTCGGCGGCCGTATCGGCCTGGGCCTTCCAGTCGCGGACGGTCCAGCCGGCCGTCACCCCCAGCGTCAGGCACAGACCACCGGTCAGGGCGTAACCCTTCCAGCCCGCCAGCACGGCCAGGGTCCTCATTGCTTATCCTCCGGCAGCGGGTGTCCGTCAGCGCCGATCAACAGCCATTCGTCAGGGTTCGTCGCGCGGCTGTGACGGATTAACCAGAGGCCGTGTTCGCCTTGGTTTTGCTCGACTGTCATGGCGTGAGCCGACAATTTGTGCCGCACCACATCACCCTTTTTCAACGCGGCGAACCGTTCCGGGGTCATGCCGCCAGCGCCGGGACCGCCGCCCACACCCGCGCCGTCCCCTCGACCTCGCGCAGGCGGCGCAGCCATCCCTTGCCGAAGGTCGGGAACGTCGGAAGGCTGCGATAGTATTCCTCCCGGATGTCCGACAGGCGCTCCACCAGCCGCACCGGCTGAAGTCGGGCCACGGCCGCCAGCGTCTTCGGGCCGATCAGGCCGTCCTCGGTCGCGCCGGCCGCCCGCTGCAGATAGCGGATCGCCCGCTTCGTGCCCGAGTTCACCGCCAGGTCGAAGATCATGTAGTCGACCCCGGCCGGCAGGGCGTCGCACCGCGCCGCCAGCCAGTATCCCTTGTGATAGACCGGCTCGGCGATCTCCGGCGTCAACAGGCGCACATCGTCCTTGTCCACGTCGCCGTCGCCGTCGACGTCCAGACGCCAGGCCTTCGCCGTGCCCAGGGTGATGCCCAGGTTCGTTACGCCGCCGGGGTCGCGCGGGTGATCGACATAGCCGCCTTCATGACGCAGCAGCATGGGATAGGCGCGCGCAAAGCGCTGCCGTTCGGTCAGCATGATTCTCTCCGATTGTCTGATGATCCGGCGGATGTCCGGCCGGGGGGTGTCAGTCACGCCGCGTTGCTCTAGGCTCGGCCGCATGAAGCTGAAGGATCGCCTCGTCGTCGCCGCACTTCTCGCGGTCTCCCTGGCCAGCGTCGCCTGGGGAGCATGGGGTGTCTGGCTGCGCCTTGCGGCCCTGTTCTAGGGCTTCGGCCGGCGGCTCCGTTCGACCACCGCCTGAATATCGACCAGTCCGTCCAGTTCGCCGTCCAGCCCGTCCAGCGCAGCCCAGATGCCTGCCCCGTAGAGCCGCAACAGCAGCGCCGACAGCCCCCCCAGGAACATCAGGTCGCCCAGGCCCGGCGGATAGCCCAGCAGACGCGCTGGGGCGGCCCACAGCAGCCCCCCGGCCATCATGCACAGGGAAAGCCTCTGCAGCCTCCCCTGCGGCCCTGTGCGGTCGAACAGGCAGGCCAGAAGCACCACCCCCACCACCACGGCCGCCAGAACGGCCGCGACGACGTTCAGCAGGGCGCTCATCACGCTTCCCCGACGCCGCCGGAGACGGTGACGCCCCCGATCTGGATACGGACCAGCTTCAGCGGGTCGCGGCTGTATTTGGCGATGGCCTCCGCCAGTCCCGCCAGCAGGATCATGCCGAACAGACCGCTGACGAAGCCGACCGTCGTCACCACCGCCGTCGGCAGCGCGTCGCCGGGCCAGAACAGATTGGCGACCTCGCACAGGGTCGGGGCGATCATGGTGACGCAGGCCAGCCCCACGGCCGCGCTCAGCAGCTTCCCGCGGACGGTCAGCCGCTGCCCGAAGGCCATGCTCAACATGGCCCCCGCGAAACCGGGCAGAAACGGCGTCACATGACGCACAAGCTCGACCGCTGGCCCAGCGGGCGAAGGGGTGTCAGCCATGGCAGGATCCTTTGAAACGCCGCCCATGCGGCTTTACTGAAATCAGACGCCGGGCGCAGTGGGCCAGGCGAAGTCGGGATCGATCGGCGATGCGAACGTCTCGGTGATGTCGCGCAGGGCCTGTCGATACAGGCGCCACGCTTCCTTGAGCGGGCCGGCGATGGGCACGTCTGGCGCCTGGGTCCAGTCGCAGGCCATCAGCAGCTGGAAGCGCTGCGCCCGAACCCCGTTGGCGAACTCGTTATCCCCCCACGGATCGCCGGGGTTCAGCACCGGCATCGCGATGACCGGCGCGGGCGCCAGGCAGTCGCCACAGGCGTAGATCATGGGCCGGCCACAGCAGGCCTCCATCTCTTCCGCCTCGTCGTCCGTCAGCCTGACGATGGCGAACGACGGCATCGGCTTCAGACAGCACGGCGGGCGGTGCATCGCCCGGCCGGGAAACCCCCAGGCGTGCAACTGGTCTTGCAGCGTCTCTCTCATGGATCAGCCCTGCGGAATGATGCGGATGGTGGTCTTGGCGCCGCTGGCCAGCGCGGATCGCACCCCGCTGGGGGTGCTTTGCGACATCCAGGACGTGGACAGGCTGCTGACGTCCACAGAGCTTGTGCCGGCCCCCGCAGTTCCGATGGTGACGCCTATACTCTCGACACTGCTCCCCATCTGGATGACGCCGCTGTAACCCGCGGTGAAGGGGACGCTGATCGGCGACAGCCCCGGATTGAAGTAAGTGCCCGTATGCGACCAACTGGCCGTTCCGACCTGCGCCCATACCCCCGCTTTTCTCGCCCACAGGACAACCGTCCCGCTGACGGTGATCTCCGTTTCTTCTTCCAGCTTCGCATAGACGCGCACATAGCCCTGGACGCCGCCCGACACCGAATACATGCCGTCCGCCGAAACCGGCTTGGACGCAGCCGTGACGCCCAGCTGGTAGCGCGGGCCGCTGCTTTGCACCGCACTGGTCGGGCCGTTGCTCTGCGCTCCAGGTGAGCCGGGCACATTGATCTTGGCCGAAACGGTCGCCCCTGTGGCGGTCAGGCTCGTCAGCGTCAGCGCGTAGGTTTCGCCCGCACTCAGCGGCAGCAGATTGTCGCGCAGGAACTCATACTGCGGCAGACCGCCCAGATTGGCGCCGAAGCTGATCGTCTCGCCGTCCCCGCGCACGAAGGTTTTGCTGCGATAGGCCAGTTGCCACTGAACCCCGTTGCCCAGCAGGGTGAAGCTCGCCGCGCTCAGGCCGCCGTAGAAGATCGTCTCGAAGTTCTCGGTCTTCATGGCGACCCGATAGCCGCCGTCCTCCGCCGGGTTGGCGATGGCGACCATCGAGCCGCCGATTGCGACCGACGAGGTCGGAGCCGCCCCGGAAGACGACTTGGCCTGCGCGATGATGAAAGCCGATGCCCCAGGCACCGCCGCCTCGCGCTTCCAATAGGCCAGGAGCCCGTCCGCCCCAGCGACAGCCGTCTCGGTCTCAGTGACCCGCGCCGCGATCTTCGCCTCGCCCGTCACTTCTTCGAACGAGAAGGCCGACACCTCTACCTCACCTTGGTTCGCGCTGGAGCCATCAGATCCAAAGCGGACCATGGGGCGGGCCCGGATTGTGCCGGCGGCGGCGGCCAGGATCGCGGCCCCCGAGACGTAGGCACCCTCGAAATCCTTCCACCCATCGGCGATGTTCAGAAGGCCGAGGTTTTGGGACGGGTAGTTGCCGAGGTTGGCGTCGCCGTCGCCGAACAGCCGTAGCGCCCAATAGGCGGTATTCGTGCCGACGGGGACGTTGACCTTTCGCCGGGCGCGGAAGCGGGGCTTGTAGAAGCGGTCCGGTTTAATATCGACCAGTTCCTTCGGCCCCATGAACACGCTGCCTTTGTGCAGCAGAACCTGACCTTCGCCCGCGACCGAATAGACGTTGGCGGCGGGCAGGCTGGTCGCAGCTGAAGGGGCGCCCGTGCTGAAGGTATAGGCGTCCTTGGCCGTTGGGGATGAAACCGGAATGACAGGATTGGAGGCGTTGAACGAGGCTTCCAGCGCCGTCGTGCGCGTCTCAATCACCGCGCCCGATGCAACCAGCGCCTCAAGCTCCAGCATGTGGTCGCCGATCACCTCCAGCAGGTCGGGCGCGGGCACGCCGCCTACGTTCTGCGTGTCGCCGGCGATCATGCCCGGCGTGGTGTAGGGTCCGAACACGAAACGGCCGCTGGGCACGCCTTGCGGCGACCAGTAGCTGATGGCGAACCACACCTGTTCGCCAGCCTTCAACCCGCTCGCTGCGGCGCGAACGGCGCCGTTGACGGGGGGGCCGTCGAACGCCTGCGCGAACGGGCCGCTCTCGGACGAACCGAACTCGACCAAAACCCGGCCGACGCGGGCGGCCGACACCGTGCCGACGATGTCGAAGGCGGGCAGCTGGACGCCGGCGGTCGTCGGCAGCTGCGGGGTGATTTGCCAGTCGTCCTCGATGGGCGTGGCGACCACCGGCAGGGACGCGACAGCGGTCAGGGGCGGCGATGCGCGGCCCGCCGCCGTCAGGGCGACGATCTGGACCTCGATCCGCGTCGCCTCTTCGCCGCTTTCCAGCACCGGCGCTTCTTCCAGCGGCGGGGTCTTCAACGACAGCGCATCGCCGCCCAGGGTGGGCAGCGGCATCCACCCGCCGCTTTCGCCCGCCGGCGGCTGCGCTCGCCACCGGCAGCTGTAGCCGGTGATCGGCGATCCGCGCCAGGTGGGCATGGCGAAGCTGACCACCGCCCCCGACGGCGTCACCTGCACGCCCAGCAGCGTCGGACGGGGCGGGTCCGCCGATCGCTGCCCCGTGATTCCGGACTGCAGGGGCGGCACAGGGCCGGTCTCCGCCGCCATCAGCAGCGGGGCCACATACCGCACGCCGGTCAGGGTCGCGCCCAGATCATCGTCCGGCTGGATGTCGATGATCTCGACATCCTCGCTCACCTGCGTCGAGGGGCCGAAGGCGATCAGGTCGTCCCGCATGGGCGCGACGCCGGGCATGCGCGGCGCGGCGAACTGGATTTCGCGCGTGACCACCGGCTGCGTCGTGGCGGGATTGACCACCGGCACGGCCGTCAGCAGCTGGTCGGCCAGCCGCAGGTCCAGCGCATAGCTCTTGCCCGGCTCCATCTGGACCGGCTCCGTCAGGCGCAGGCCCGAGACCTGCCCCCCTGACCACCGCCGTGACCGGACGCGCGCCGAAGTCGATCCGGCCCCCAGGCGGGGCCACGCCACGCGAACCCGGTCACCGTATTCGCAGACGATATGCTCGATGTCCGCGCGCCAGGTGTCGATCCGGCGCTGATGGGTCCGGGCCGCCATGCGCCACCGGCCGTCCTTGTAGGCACGGGTCAGGGTCTTCTGCCCCTCCAGCCGCACGCGTTCGATCAGCGTCGCCGCCTGCTTCCCCCCGCCGGCCGTGGCGGCATAGCCGTCGGCATAGACGAACACCTCATCGGGCTCGCCGCCCTTGTCGATGTTCTGGAACTCGACGCGGAACGCGTGCAGCGGCTCCGAATAGACATACTCCCACTGGTGATCCCGCAGGTTGGCGCCCGCGAACAGCTGGCGCGGCGCGGGTTTCTCGACCCAGGCCGAGGCGACCACCTGAACGCCGTCCCAGAACAGCGACGCGCGGCCCGCCTGCTCCAGCAGCGACAGCCCGTCCGACTGCGACCGGCTCTCGGTCAGATAGATGTTGGTGGTCCAGCCGTATTCGTCGCACAGCGCGGACCAGGCCCGCAGGCGGGCGTCCGCCATCGTCGGCGCCAGCGGCTTGGCCGGGCACGGGCCGGTCAGCAGCCAGCGGGTCAGGGCGGCCGGATTGGATGTCGCGACCTCCGCGCCCCACGCGCTCCCCGTCCAGGTCTGGCATTTGGGCTTGATCCGCATGGTGATCGCCGCCAGCGAGCCCTGGTTCACCGCCGTGGCGCGGACCCGGAACTCGATCAGCGACAGCGTCTCGTCCACCACCGGCTTGCGGAAGGCGATGGCCTTGATCGCGGTCAGCATGACCCCATCGGCGCGCTTGCGATTGTCGTCCGCCGGCGAAGACCGGCGGATTTCAAACTCATAGCGGCCCAGCGGCAGCGACAGGCTGCGCGTGACCCGCCACGGATCGCGCGTCGTCGATGACAGGCTGATCGTCAGACCGGCGGTCCAGGCGCCGGTCCCTGTCGGCGTCCCTGTCTCGTCCACCGGTCGATAGCGGACAAAGACCGTCACCGAGGTGGCCAGAATGCGGCCGTCATCCTTGGCGAAATGCAGACCACCGGGCAGGAACAGGTCGAAGTCGAAACGCTCGCCCTCGCCCCCCACGCCGCGAACAATGGGCGTGCTGGAAGACGGGGTCGCCTCCAGCTGCTCGTTGAACTGCACCTCGTCGACGTCGTCAGGGCACAGCTGGAAGGTGCGCGGCCCCGGCGTCAGGTGTTTGACGATCTGGACCTCGCCCGGTCCCATGCTGCTGATCAGCGTGTCGCCGATCTTCTCTTCCGAAGTCTCGCACGGGCCGTAGTGGACCCCCAGGATGCCATACAGCCAGACTTCATCGCCCACGGTGCGGGTGTGCGTCTTCACCGCCAGGTCCGGCGCGGCGATCACCTCGCCCAGCGCGACCGGGAACGGCTCCCACGGGCGATAGCGGTTCGCCGACGACTGCAGCGCATAGCGATCGTTCGCCTTCGCCTGATTGGTCTCCGGCTTGAACAGGGCGGCCGACAGGGCCATCCCCCCGGCCGCGACCGCCAGCTGCGCCGCCCCGATCACCGTCCGCGCCATCAGCGATGACGTGCCCATGGGCAAGGCGTTGGCGATCAGGCCGCCGCCCGCCCCGCCGATCCAGGCCGTGGCCGCGATGACCGCGATCTGCAGCAGGATTTGCCCGACGTTCTTGCGGCCGCCGCCGCCACCGCCCAGCGGCTCGACCTGCACGCTGACCAGCTGGCCTTCGTGCAGCACCGTATCCAGCGCCGTTTCGCGCGGCAGGCGCGCGGCGTCGACATAGATTTCCGTCCGCCACAGTTCGGCGGCGGGCAGGCGTTTCTCGTCCACCGCGGCGGCCAGCACCTCCCAGACCGACGACCCGGCGGGCACGGACACCCAGTCGAGCGCACGCGAGAAAGGATCCGGCGACAGCGCGACCGGCAGCTGGGCGTCAGCCAAGACTGGCTCCAATCAAAGATGAATGATGTCGGTGACGAAGGCGGGCACGAACGCGCCGCGCAGGCGATAGCCGGCCGCCGGGGCGCGCAGGTCCATCAGGGCTGTGCCGCAGCGGTTGTCGGCATGGATCAGTTCATGCTCTGACAGCATGAAACCGACGTGCGCGGCGCGACCCATCCACTCCAGCCAGGCGACCGCGCCCGCCTGGGGCGCGACCGGCCGCCACTGTTCTTGCAGGCCCGCTTGCAGCAGACGCTGCCGATCTCCGGCGCCGCACGGCGTAATGACCACCGCCGCATAGCGCTCCTGATAGTCTGGCGTCTCGACCCCGCAGAACGCCCGCAGGCACCACCGCGCCAGGCCCCGGCAATCCCATCCGTCGGGCGTATCTCCCTTGGCCAGGAACGGCCGGCCGACCAGTTCACCCGCCCGCGCCTTCAGGTCGGCCGGCACGGTCAGGACGGTCACAGCAGCCCCGGCGTCGTGGCGGGGCCGTAGACGCGCGCCACGCACGGTTCCAGGGCGAAATCGCGCGGGCGGATCACGGCGCGCACCTCGCCCGAATCGCCCGACACGCTGGGAATACGCGCATCCACCAGCGCCTTCTCGACATAGTCGGGGCTCGCGACCCGAACGATGGCCAGGTCGATGGCGGGCGGCTCGGGCGCGGCGTCGCACGCCTCCTCGATCCGCCCGTCGACATTGCTGATCGTCAGCTTGCCGCCGCCGAACGGGTCATCCTTGCCCCGCCCCGCCCATGACAGCGAAAAAGGAAAGAACGGATACTCGACCCCGCCCGTCGTGATCCCCTCGGGCCAGTCGGTCGCCCGGATCGGCTCGGGTTCCGCCGCCGAGGTGATGGTCACCAGCTGGGCCACGGGTTCGCGATCCCGGCTCCACGCCGTGCGGATCAGGTCTTCGGATACGGGCATGCTCACCTCCGGCCCAGATCGGGAGGCGTCGCCTCCTGACCCTGGGGCCCTACAAAACCGGCCGTCAGGCCGTCTCCAGCCACAGGCCGACGCTCATCAGCGCGACCTCGCCCAGGTCTTCCGTCATGCGCGGCGCGCCCTCGGCGGCGAAACTGGCGACGCACAGCCGATCGCTGTCCGGTTCGACGATGTAGAAATCGCCCGGCGTATCCCGGTGGAAGGCTTCCAGCACCGCGCGCTGGACCGGATCGCACCGGATCGTCGCATTCAGTCGGCGCGGCGGATCGAACGCCAGGCGGCGCGAGGCGGGCCGCCCCGTCACTCCCTGGAACTCCACCCGATCCGGCGAACGCTCGCCGCCCTGCCCCAGCGAAAACCCGCGCAGGATCGACGGCCAAACGGGCAGCTGGCTGTCCACCGCCGCATGCAGGCCGGGATCAAAGGTGATCGGCTCCGCCTTGCCGGTCGGCAGGACCGCCACCAGCGGTTTCAGCAGATCGATCTCCAGCGTCGATCCCGACGCGCCGCCGGTGACGGTGATCGTCAGGTCGCACATGGCGGCGTTGGCCGGCGTCGTCAGGCGACCGAACGCGCGCCTGAAGGTCGTCCGCACGCCCTGAACCGCCTCGCCGTGCTGGGGTTGACGCGGCAGCGCCACACCCAGGTCGATGGCCGCGCCGATCTGGTTCCCCAGCGACGTCCACAGCACGGCCTGCACGCGCGGCGCGACCGGCGCGCCGTTGACGAAGGCGGCGACCGACGCGCTGACCTCGATGACCGCGTTCGGCGGCACGGGCGGACGCCGCGCCGTCGCCGGGCGAACGGTTTGCGCCTGGTTGACCGCGTTCGTCGTCCCGACGGCCTTCAGAACCGCCCGGCCGGGCGCGCCGCGCACGCTCTCATCCACCGACAATGTCAGACGCGACGACGCGGTCCACCCGTCCGTCAGGTCCAGGAAGCCGGCATTGGGCAAGGTGTTCGGCATCTCTATCTCCCCCGCAGGCCCGGCGTCATCCGGCCCGCGCGGGCCAGGCTGCCGTCCGCGCCCATCTTCTGGACCTCGGCGCGCGCCGCTTCGCGCAACACCACTTCAAAACCGGTCGGGGTGCGCCGCACCTCCGGCTCGACCTCCTTGCTGGTCTGGTTGATCACATTGACCTGCAGCGTGGCCGGGGCCTGACCACCATCCGCCATCACGCGGTCCCGCTCCGCGCTGATCACGGACCGCGACGCCTCCGCATCCAGCAGGGCGTCGCGGATCAGCAGCGGCGACATCGGCGACCCGCCCGGCAGACCACCGCCCGCAAAGCCGGGCAGGTCCTTCAGACCCCGGATATGGCCGGCGTTCATCGCCTCCAGCAGGGGCAGGTTGTCCCGCGTGGCGCGCGCGTTGACGATGTATTCCCAGGGCGAAACCAGGGCCGCCATCTTGTCGTCGCGCGGGCCGCCCGGCCCCCGGATCATGCCCGTCGCCAGCGCCGGCAGACCACCGCCCGCGAAACCGCGCATCAGCATGCCCGGCAACAGACCACCGCCATCGCCACCAAAGCCGCCAGCCGTGGCCGCCGCCGCCGGCGAACCACCGCCCAGCAGACCACCGATCCCCCGGCCGATGGCGCCCCACAGCCCTCCGTTCGCGGGCCCCGACCCGCCGGTCAGGTCCCGCAGTAGGGTCCGGATCGTCTGGTTCAGCGGATTGGTCACCAGTTCCTGCCAGATGGCCCGCATCAGGTCGTCCGCGAACTGGCGCCCGATGTCCCCGGCGTCCGCGTTGAACGCCAGGTCTTCCAGCGCCCCGGTGATGCTGTCGGCCAGCTGGCGCTCCTGCTCCAGCCGTTCTTCCAGCCGGTCGCGCCAGGCGCGCTGATCGTCCTCCCGCAGCCGGTTCCACAGGTCCTTGACCTGCTGGGCGCTCTCCGCCTCCACCGCCACCTTGGCGGCGGCGATCTCCGCGTCCGCCTGTTCGCGGGTCTTCAGCCCGTCGCGAACCTCCTTCTCCGTGCGTTCGCGGATGCGCCGTTCGGATTCGGTCAGGATCCTTTCCCTGGCCTCGGCCCACTGTTTCAGGGCGGCTTCGATGTCGAAGCCCATCTCCCCCCGGTCTGGGCGCCACGCCTCCGGCAGCTGGCCCATGCCGTCCAGCGTCTCGCGCGTGACCTCGCTGACCACCGGCCGGGCGGCGTTCAGGGCCTCCTCCGCCTTGCGCGCCCGCTCCCGCGCCGCGATCAGGGCGATATAGGCCCGCGCCTGTTCGTCGGTGACGGTCGCGCCCTGCTTGCGCGCCTCGGCCACCTCCCGCTCCGCCTGCACCGTCGCCAGGCTCTCGCCCCGCGCCTCGGCCATGCGGTCGCGCCACCGTTCCTCCGCCTGGGCGCCCTGCGACGTGGCCAGCGCCGTCGCCAGCGTCTGCTCCGCCTGGGCCGCCAAGGCCTCGCGCGTCATGCCGGTGTCCGCGATCAGCCCGTCCTTGGCCGTGCGGATCGCCTCGATCTGCTCCAGATAGGCGGCCGCCGCCCGCGCCTCGTCCTCGCTGCGCGCCTTGAACGCCGTCTCTCCGTCGAACAGCGTGCCGTCCCGCTCGCTGAACCGACCGCCGGCCCCGGCCGTCCGGCCCATCAGTTCGTCGATCAGCGCGGCGTCAGAGATACGCTCCAGCTGCGACGCAATGGCCCGGTCTTCCGACGCGCCCGCCTTGCGGCCCTTGCCGCCGCCGGTCGTGCGCGAAGGGGGCGCGACCGCTTCATTGGCCTGCCCGGCCGTGGCCGCGCTGGCGGCGGCTTCCCACGACCGACGATAGATGGTGACCCCGTTCTGCAGGGCTTTCTGCTGGTCGCCGGTCGCCGAGGCGGCGGCGGTCTCTTGCGCCGTCAGCCGGCGATCCAGCGCCTCGACCGCGCGGGTTCCGGCGGCGTTGATCTCCGCTAGGCGCGCTGCGTTCTCCGCCCGCCGATCATCGCCGATGGCGCGACCGGCGGCGTCCTTGCCCGTGCGGTTCTCTTCCGCGCGCCAGCGGGCTTCGCTGGCCATGGCGTTCATCTGGGCCTGATACCGGGCCTCGCGTTGCCGGAACTCGTCCGCCGCCGCCGCACGCTCGATGCTGCCCAGCGCGACCGCGTCCCGCTCGGCCGCGCGGCGGCCACCCAGCACGGCGCCCAGACCGGTCGCGCCGCCCTGCATGAAGCCGAGAAGGGCCGTCCCTGGCTTGTTCAGGGCCGCCGCGCGGGCCTCCGCCTCCTGACGCAGCGATGCCGCCAGTTCACGGGCGGCGGCCGCTTCCTTGTATCGGGCGTCCGCGCTGGCCAGCAGGGCCGGGATTTCCGCCCAGGTCGCACTGGCCAGCGACCGGCTGATCGCCTCCATGTCGTCGGATGCGACGGCCGCTTCGCGCAGGGACCTGATCTTCTCCTGCCACGCCTGTTCGTTCTGCCACAGCGCATAGATCAGGCCGCCCAGCGCCAAGGTCACGATACCGATGGCGCCGCCCATCAAGCCATAGAGCGCCAGCAGGCCTCGCCCGACGGCATGCTTCACGGCCTGCCTCGCCGAAACGTCGCGGGTCACCGCCGCCTCGGCCTCTTGGGCAATGGCCAGCCGGGCGGACGCGACAGCTTGGGCATTGGTCGCGCCGGTCGTCGCGTTCTTGGCTTGGGTCTCCGCCTTTTCCGCCGCAGTGTTCAATGCAGACGAGCGGGCCTCCGCCTCCGCCACCACCGTAGCCTGAACGCCAGCCGTCGCCTTCAGACGAGTGGCCTCGGCCGCCGCCGCATCGGCCGCCGCCCGCGCTGACGTGGCGTTGCGGACCTTAATCTGGGCCTGGGCCTGTAGATCGTCTGCACGGGTCGCCGCCGCGACGGCGGCTGTGCGGGCTGCAATCGCTGCCTGACCACCGACCTTGTCGTTCGCCATGCCAGCGTTAAACCAACCGCTTGCCCGCCAGGCCTGCACCGCGCCGTAGGCTTCGCGCGCCTTGGCGGCGGCGGCGCCGAAGCCGATGGCCAGCACCTCCCCGACCTTCAGGGCGATCAGCGCCTGCGCGGCGTCGGTGATCAGGTCGAAATTCTCGGCCACCCCGCCCGCCAGCTGGCCGGCCGTGTCCAGCACGTCGCCGAACAGCTTGCCCGCCTCGATCACCGGGTCGAACATGTCGGGGTCCAGCGCCGCCTGGGTGCGGAACGCGTCCAGGCGGTCGGCCAGCCCGCCCAGGAACTCGAACACCCCCTGTTGCAGCCCCGTCGTCTTGGACATCTCGCCCACGGTCCGCGTGACCTGGTCGCGCAGCACCACCCACCCTTGCGCCGCCGTCTTCGGGGCGTTGGCGAAGTCGCGCTCGATGGCCTCCTGCGCCTTCAGCAGGGCTTCCAGCACCCGCTCCGACGTCAGTTCGCCCTCTTCCGCCAGGGCCCGCAGCTGGCCGAACGCCACCCCTTCCTTGCCGTCCAGGGTCAGGTTCTGCGCGATATAGCGCATCAGCAGCGGCGCGCTTTCCATCAGCGACCGGAACTCGTCGCCGCGCATCACGCCGCTGGCCAGCGCCTGCGACAGCTGCACCGTCGCCGACGTCGCCTCGTTCGTCGTCGCGCCCTGGACCGCCAGGGCCTTCGACACCGATTCCGTGACCTCCAGCGCGGCCGCCTGGGCGCGGCCCATGTCCTCGACCGCCGGACTGATCCGGACGAACAATGTCGACAGGCCCTCGACGCTGGTCCGCGCATCCCGCGCGGTCTCATACAGGGCGCGCTCGTTCTGGGCGGCGGCGACACTGGTGTCCGAGAAAATCTTCAGCCGCGACGTCATCGCCGCATAGGCGTCGGCGCCGCGCAGGATCGCGCCCGCATAGCCGACGCTGACCGCCGCGCCCGTCGCCATCACCGCCGCGCCGCCCAGGATGGCCGCGTTCGCCGCCCGGCTTAGCAGGGTCGCGCGCGTCGCGGCCGCGGCATAGCCCATCAGCCCCGTCGCCGCCATCGGCGCACGGGCGGCGATGAAGCCCAGCCCCGCCCCCAGCGGCCCCATCGCGCCCGCCAGCGCCATCACCTGCCCGGTGGACGCCTGGCTGACCGCGCCCATCATGCCGCTGCCCCGGCTGGCGGCGGCGAACGCCGGCTGCAGGGCGTGCGCGTTGCGCTTCTGGACTTCCAGGGCCTGCGACAGCGTGCGGACCTGGACGGTCGCACGGCCTTCGCCGACCACCCGATAGTCGAGTGTCGCGACGCGTGTGGACATGGGGGCTCCCTCCCGGCCGGGGCCGGGGTTTGCGGTTCAGGTTTCGTGTGGTTTCAAGCCGCGCGGCGCAGGGCGGCCGAGGCGCGCCGCGCCCGGCGGCTGTCCAGGACCTCGCCCCAGACGTCGTCCATCTTCGCCGCGTGGCGACTATGCAGGCCCGTCAGGTCCAGCCGCTTGGGCATCTTGACCGACGGCTTCCACATATACAGGGGCACGGGATCCTCGAACCGGTTCCGGCGGCCCAGGATCAGCACCGTGTCCTTGCCCTTCACGGGCGCGAACGACAGTTCGTAACCCATCGCCTCCGCCTCGCGCGGCCAGGCGTATCGCCGGCCGTTCTGCGCGATCGGCGCATTGCCCTTGATCGGGATGGACACGCCCGACTTGCGGCCCGACCGCACCACCGGCGCGGTGTCGAACACCCACAGCAGATTGACCGCATCGCTGCGGCCCTTGGTGAAGACGGCCTTGCTGTCGACCCGATAGTGACCCTTGCGGACCCGCTTCAAGCGGATGCTCTTGGGAAAGCTCGTGCCGTCCCACACCCGCCATTCCGAGCCGAAATTCCGACGCACGGTCCGGCGCAGTTCGGTGGCCGTGTTGCGGGCCGTGATCCGCACCGCCTCTTCCAGCGCCGCCCCGCCGTCGCGGGCCTCGTCCGCGACGAACTCCGCCATGCCGTCGAAGCCCCTGGCGATCATGGCTATCCCTGCTGATGCGGCGGGCGCGCCTGCCGTTTGGCGGTTTCGGCCGCGCCTTCCAGCAGGCCGCTCTCATACTCGCGCATCAGCGCCAGCACCTTCTCCCGGTCGACGCCCGCCGGGATCAGCGCCGCCGCCTGACCCCAGTCCAGACCGCACGCCAGGCCCGACTGGCCCGCCCGGC
>Ga0160449_1000497_pt1 | contig 24044 bp, 21 predicted proteins | sample HID1975I_E1MG_FD_108216 | JGI IMG/M metagenome (GOLD analysis project Ga0160449, IMG submission 108216) | Enriched soil microbial communities from UW Madison campus, WI, USA - HID1975I_E1 MG | ecosystem: Environmental > Terrestrial > Soil > Unclassified | place: USA: Madison, Wisconsin...
AGGATCGCCGTTTCTTGTTTAAGTACATGCCAGAGCTGGAAGAGTACTTCCACTATCGTTATCTGGATGTCAGCACGCTGAAAGAGCTGGCGCGTCGTTGGAAACCTGAAATTCTCGCTGACTTCAAAAAGCAGGGCACGCACCAGGCAATGGATGATATTCGTGAGTCTGTGGCAGAGCTTACGTTCTATCGTGAGAATTTTATTAAGCTTTGACAGGTGTTCGGGAGGAGCTAAACTCCTCCTTCGCTGAGAAATTAATCATTTTGACGCTTAAATCACCATTCAAACTAATTTTGTGAAAAAAAACTTTTGAAGGGCTTGCGACTAAAACGATTTCTCGTATAATGCGCCTCCCGTACCGATGCAGAATTTGCAGCGTTACACAGAGCGGGAATAGCTCAGTTGGTAGAGCACGACCTTGCCAAGGTCGGGGTCGCGAGTTCGAGTCTCGTTTCCCGCTCCAAATTTGATTACAGCAGTACCACCAAATTCGATGGCTTTTAAGCATCAGCTTGAAAGACGAAGAATATGCGGGAATAGCTCAGTTGGTAGAGCACGACCTTGCCAAGGTCGGGGTCGCGAGTTCGAGTCTCGTTTCCCGCTCCAAAATTTGATTTGGCTTTTAAAGCCAGCACCACCCAAGCGGGAATAGCTCAGTTGGTAGAGCACGACCTTGCCAAGGTCGGGGTCGCGAGTTCGAGTCTCGTTTCCCGCTCCAAATTCTAATCTTCAGTACAAATTATCCACAACGCTAAGTCGCGTCGGTGGTGGTTTTTACGTTCCTCAAAAACTCTTGTAAACAGACTTATCCACAGCTTACGTTTTTTCCCTTCGATCGCTAATTATTTATTAACTTTTACACCTTTAGTTTAACTATTTGATTTACTTAATTTTTATAATATTTAAAAATGTTAACTCGATCGCTTGCAGATTTTACATCGCTTGTGGGGCAAGGCTTTCAAATTTTTATTCACATCCTGTGGACATTTCACGCATCACGTTTTAACCCCTTTTCTATGACCCGAACCAGACGCTGCTTTTGCGGTAACTGAACCTCAGTTGCATTAGCGCTCCGTTTGCTTAATTGTTGCGCAATCGCCCATTCAATATGCTCATCAAGAAGTGGGTGCTCACCTTTTCGTTGTTGCAATGCTTCCAGAATCACTTCTTCCCAGGGGGCATTTCCTAATGCGACTGCAATATTTCGCAGCCAACGTAAATGACCGATGCGGCGAATCGCTGAACCTTCAGTCACGCGCAGGAAATATTCTTCACTCCAGGCAAACAGTTCAACCAGCGGCGGAGCATGCAATGCGCGACGCGGACTAAAGTCATCTTCCACGGTCAATTGTGAAAAGCGATTCCACGGGCAAATCAGCTGGCAGTCGTCGCAGCCGTAAATTCGGTTTCCGATTAGCGGTCTGAATTCTTCGGGGATTGCGCCTTCAAGCTCAATAGTGAGATAGGAAATGCAACGCCGCGCGTCGACCGTGTAAGGTTCAACTATCGCGCCGGTTGGGCAAATCGTCATGCAGGCCACGCAGCGCCCACATTTTTCCTCGACAGGTTTATCTATGGGTAATGGAATATCGACTAATAGCTCACCGAGGAAAAAGAACGATCCTGCTTCCTGATTCAGGATAAGTGAGTGCTTACCTGTCCATCCCAGGCCAGCTTTATCCGCTAATGGGCGCTCAAGAATCGGCGCTGAATCCACAAAAGGTCTAAAATTCAGCGTGGAACAATGGGACTGGATCATTTCACCCAGTTTTTTGAGTCGATTGCGCAGCAGTTTGTGGTAATCACGTCCGAGGGCGTAACGGCTGATGTAACCGATTTTTGGGTTCTTGAGCGTCGAGGCAAAGGCCGCGTTTGCCGGGAGATAGTTCATCCGCACGCTAATTACGCGCAACGTCCCCGGCAGCAATTCGTGTGGGCGGGCGCGCATCATGCCGTGACGGGCCATCCAATCCATCTCGCCGTGGTATTGTTTATCCAGCCACAACTGAAGCGCGGGTTCACTGGCGGAGAGATCGGTATCGGTAATCCCCACTTGCTGGAAGCCGAGTTCGATTCCCCACTGTTTGATATTTTGCGCTAACTGATTGAGATCGAGGGGCTGTGACATGACGGACCTGAGCCTAAAAATAACCGCCAAAAGTATACCACATTCAGTTTGGTCAGCAGACTGGTTGCGCACCGCTGAAAAGCAGGCGGCGGATGAATTAGGGCTAACGCTCTATGAATTGATGCAGCGAGCGGGCGCTGCGGCATTTAACCTTGCCCGCGAACTTTATCCGCAAAGTCAGCACTGGCTGGTCGCATGTGGACATGGCAATAACGGCGGCGATGGTTACGTATTAGCACGCCTGGCTCAGGCTGCGGGTGTGCGCGTTACGCTTCTGGCGCTGGAAAATGATAAGCCGCTGCCGCAAGAGGCGGCGTACGCGCGTGATGCCTGGCTAGATGCCGCAGGTCTTATTCATGCGCCAGAGCATCCATGGCCTGATGATATCGACCTGGTGGTCGATGGTATTCTGGGAACCGGGCTTGCGCACGCGCCACGAGATAATGCCGCGCAGCTTATTGAAAAATGTAATCACCATTCTGCTCCTGTGATTGCCTTGGATATTCCTTCGGGCTTGCTCGCAGAAACGGGTGCCATTCCCGGTGCTGCGAGCAACGCTTCGCACACCATTACGTTTATTGCCCTTAAGCCTGGTCTTCTGACCGGAAAAGCGCGCGATGTGGTGGGTGAACTGCACTTTGATGCGCTTGGCCTTGAGACCTGGTTGAAGGGGCAGACTGCGCCGATAACTCGCGTGGACAGCGCACAGTTAGCGGTCTGGTTAACGCCGCGCAAGCCCACCTCGCACAAAGGCGATAACGGGCGACTGGTGATAATAGGCGGCGACCACGGCACGGCGGGGGCGATTCGTATGACGGGCGAAGCGGCTTTGCGGGCTGGAGCGGGGTTGGTCAGGGTTTTGACTCGCTCAGAAAATATCGCACCGTTGCTGACCGCACGGCCTGAGTTAATGGTTCAGGAACTGACTTCACAAACGCTTGATGAAAGTCTTGAGTGGGCCGATGTGATAGTGATTGGCCCAGGATTAGGGCAACAAGAGTGGGGCAAAAAAGCCTTACAAAAAGTAGAGAACAGCCGTAAACCGATGCTGTGGGATGCAGATGCGCTGAACCTTCTGGCAATCAATCCCGATAAACGTCAGAATCGCGTGATTACGCCACATCCTGGCGAGGCTGCGCGGCTGCTAAATTGCGCCGTGTCACAAATTGAGAGTGACCGCTTACTTGCCGCAGACCGCCTGGTAAAACGTTATGGCGGAATTGTGGTCTTAAAAGGTGCCGGTACGGTTGTTGCCAGCCAACATGGTGAATGCGCCATTGTTGATGTGGGTAATGCAGGCATGGGCAGCGGTGGTATGGGGGATGTGCTATCCGGAATCATCGGAGCATTGCTGGCACAGAAGATAACCCCGTATGATGCAGCCTGTGCCGGATGTGTAGCTCATGGCGCTGCCGCTGATGTGCTGGCTTACCGCTTTGGTACACGTGGCATGTTAGCGACCGATTTATTATCGACGTTGTACCCTTTTGTTAACCCGGATTTGAATAGCTAAAAAATGATTAATCGAGTTATCGCATTACCTGATGAAGCCGCGACCTTAGAACTGGGCGCACGCCTGGCTGAAGCCTGCATCGGTGCCACCGTGATTCATCTGTATGGTGATCTTGGCGCGGGGAAAACAACGTTTAGCCGTGGTTTTGTGCAAGCGCTGGGTCATAAAGGGAACGTGAAAAGCCCAACTTATACGTTGGTAGAGCCGTATGAACTCGGTGATTTGATGGTGTACCACTTTGATCTCTATCGTCTTGCCGATCCAGAAGAACTCGAGTTTATGGGAATTCGTGACTATTTCACCAATGACGCAATCAGTCTGGTGGAATGGCCGCAAAAAGGTCAGGGTGTGCTTCCAGAACCGGATGTCGAAATCCACCTAAGTTACCAGGCCGAAGGGCGCGAAGCGTGCCTGAAAGCAGTTTCCTCATCTGGTGAGTCGTTACTGGCGCGGTTGGCCAAATAACAAGGATGACGGGATGATCTATCGCGTGAAAAGTGTGTGGGTGGCGTTGTGTTTATTGGTGCTGGCGGCACAAGCAAGCGCGGCCAGTTTAGCGGATATTCAGGTATCGAACGGCGATTCTCAGGCGCGGATCACGTTTAGTTTTATTGGCGATCCTGAATATGCTTTTTCTCAGGATGATAAGAAAAGCGTTGCTCTGGATATCAAACAAACGGGTGTGATCAGAGGTTTACCGCTGTTGTTCAGTGGCAATAACCTGGTGAAAAGCATTCGGTCAGGGCAACCAAAAGACAGCGATTCTTTACGCCTGGTGGTTGATCTCACTGAGCCTGGCAAAACTCGCGCTGTAAAACAGCAAAATGGTTCTAATTACACGGTAGTGTTTACTATCAACGCCGATGCTCCGCCTCCGCCACCACCACCTCCGGTTGTGGCTAAACGTGTTGAAGCGCCATCCGTCACCCGTTCAACCGAGCCTGCAAAAAATCCCTTTAATCCGCAGACCGTGACGGGAGCCATCAGTTCTAATACGGCGATGCATCCTGCACGGACTCAGCGCCCCACGACTCAATCCGATACCGTCGTTGTGGCTATTGATGCGGGGCATGGCGGGCAGGATCCGGGGGCAATTGGCCCTGGTGGCACGAAAGAGAAAAACGTCACTATTTCGATTGCCCGTAAACTTCGCTCATTGCTGAATGACGACCCGATGTTTAAAGGCGTGCTGACCCGCGATGGTGATTATTTTATTTCGGTGATGGGGCGTTCAGACGTCGCACGTAAACAGAATGCCAATATTCTGGTGTCTATTCATGCTGATGCCGCGCCTAATCGCGATGCGACGGGAGCCTCCGTTTGGGTGCTGTCGAATCGTCGTGCGAACAGCGAAATGGCGGGCTGGCTCGAACAGCACGAGAAACAATCGGAGTTGTTGGGCGGAGCGGGTGATGTACTGGCCAATAGCCAGGCTGACCCTTATTTAAGCCAGGCGGTTCTGGATTTGCAGTTCGGCCATTCCCAGCGCGTCGGGTATGATGTGGCAACAAAAGTGCTGGCGCAAATGCAGCGCGTAGGCTCGTTGCACAAACGTCGCCCGGAACACGCAAGCCTGGGCGTATTGCGTTCGCCGGATATTCCTTCGGTATTAGTGGAAACCGGGTTTATCAGCAACAACTCGGAAGAGCGCCTGCTCGATAGCGATGACTACCAGCAAAAAATTGCACAAGCTATTTATCAAGGGCTTAGGGATTATTTCCTGACGCATCCGTTGCAATCCGCGCCACCAACTGGTCAAACTGCACGCTCGCAAGGTGCGGGTATTGATCCCGTCGCGATGACTCAATAAGGAGATTTCATGCCGATTCAGGTTCTGCCGCCGCAACTTGCCAACCAGATTGCTGCTGGCGAAGTGGTAGAGCGCCCCGCATCGGTGGTGAAAGAACTGGTTGAGAACAGTCTTGATGCAGGCGCCACGCGTATTGATATTGATATTGAACGCGGTGGCGCCAAGCTCATTCGTATTCGCGATAACGGCTGCGGTATCAAAAAAGATGAGCTGGCATTAGCACTGGCTCGTCATGCGACCAGTAAAATCGCCACACTTGATGACCTTGAGGCCATTATTAGCCTCGGGTTTCGTGGTGAAGCGTTAGCGAGTATTAGCTCGGTTGCACGACTGACGTTAACCTCGCGCACCGCCGAGCAAAGCGAAGCGTGGCAGGCCTATGCCGAAGGGCGTGAACAGGATGTGACGGTAAAACCTGCGGCACATCCAGTCGGAACCACGCTTGAGGTGTTGGATTTGTTCTACAATACCCCCGCACGTCGCAAATTCATGCGCACCGAAAAAACCGAATTCAATCACATTGATGAGATAGTCAGACGTATTGCGCTGGCGCGTTTTGATGTGTCGATAAATCTCACTCACAACGGCAAAGTGATTCGTCAGTACCGTGGGGTTGCAGAGGGTGCACCTCGCGAACGCCGCCTTGGCTCGATTTGCGGTACGGCTTTCCTCGAACAAGCGCTGGCCATTGAATGGCAGCATGGTGACCTGGCATTACGCGGCTGGGTGGCTGAACCTACGGCGACGACTTCCGCCCTGGCAGAGATTCAATATTGCTATGTGAACGGTCGCATGATGCGCGACCGCCTGATCAATCACGCTATCCGCCAGGCCTGTGAAGACAAACTCGGTGCCGACCAGCAACCGGCGTTTGTGCTGTACCTGGAAATCGACCCGCATCAAGTGGATGTGAATGTGCATCCTGCCAAACATGAAGTGCGTTTTCATCAGTCGCGCCTGGTGCATGATTTTATCTACCAGGGCGTGTTGAGCGTGCTGCAACAGCAAAGTGAAAATCGCCTGCCGCTGGAAGAAACGGCGGAAGAACCGCAACCGCACTGGCAGCCGGAAAACCGCGTGGCATCCGGGCGTAACCAGTTTGCAACGCCTGCTGCTCCCGCAGCTTCTCGCGAATCAATACCTCGCGAATCAGCACCTCGTAATACGGCCCCGGTTTCTGGCGGCTATAGTGAAGGAAGTGCGAGTAAAGGCAGTGCGCCTTTATGGCCGCATGCGGCACCAGGTTTTCAGAAGAAAGAAGGAGCGGTGTATCGTGAATTGTTGAATACACCGACACCCGCAGCCTCAAAAAATCGAGTTGCTGAACCTGAGTCTGAGCCTTACGAGGCTTTAGACGGTCACGCACAAAGTTTTGGGCGCGTGCTGACCGTCATCAATCCGGATATCGCGTTACTCGAGCGTGACGGCAAAATCATGCTGCTTTCCTTAAGCGTGGCTGAACGTTGGTTGAAAATGGCGCAGTTAGTGCCAGGCTCCGAAGGGGCACGTGCTCAACCGCTGCTGATCCCCATTCGTTTGAAAGTCACCAAAGAAGAACAGGACGTTCTGATTAAAAATCAGCCGCTTTTACTGGAAATGGGCATTGAATTCGCCATTGAGTCGCGTCAGATAACAATTCGCTCTGTACCTTTACCTTTGCGTAAACAAAATTTACAAATCTTGATTCACGAACTGCCAGGATACCTGGCGCGACAGACAGAGGTGAATGCAACACAGATTGCTCAATGGTTTGCTCGTCAAATGGACGGTAATCATGAACAATGGAATCAGGCGCAGGCGATTGCCCTGCTGGCTGATGTGGAGCGCCTTTGTCCGCAACTGGTGAAATCACCACCTGGCGGTTTGTTACAACCTGTTGATTTACATATGGCGATGAACGCCCTGAAACATGACTGAAGTTAAGCAAAGCCTGCCACAGGCAATTTTTTTGATGGGGCCGACGGCCTCTGGTAAGACAGCGTTAGCCATTAATTTGCGTAAAACGTTGCCAGTAGAGTTGATAAGCGTCGATTCGGCCCTTATCTATCAAGGGATGGACATTGGTACAGCGAAGCCAACGGCTGAAGAATTAGCCCAGGCGCCGCATCGGTTACTTGATATTCTCGACCCGGCACAAGCCTATTCCGCCGCTGATTTCCGGCGTGATGCGTTGGCTGAAATGGCTGAAATTACCGCGGCAGGGCGTATTCCCTTGTTAGTCGGGGGAACAATGCTCTACTTCAAGGCATTGTTAGAGGGTTTATCGCCTTTACCATCCGCTGACCCGCAAGTACGGGAACGGATTGAAAAACAGGCTGCAGAGCAAGGATGGGAAGCGTTGCATCGTGAGTTAGCACAGGTTGATCCTGTCGCCGCTGCACGTATTCATCCAAATGATCCACAAAGGCTTTCCCGTGCACTGGAAGTTTTTTTCATTTCGGGTAAAACTTTAACGGAACTGACGGAAACGTCAGGAGAAGCTCTGCCTTACCAGGTGCATCAGTTCGCCATCGCCCCGGCGAGCCGTGAACTGCTCCATCAAAGAATTGAGCAGCGTTTTCATCAGATGTTAGCTTCTGGATTTGAAGCTGAAGTGCGGGCTCTTTTTGCCCGTGGTGATTTGCATACGGACATGCCTTCCATTCGTTGTGTGGGATACCGGCAGATGTGGTCTTATCTGGCAGGGGAAATTTCACATGATGAAATGGTTTATCGTGGTATTTGCGCGACGAGACAATTGGCTAAGCGCCAGATGACCTGGTTGCGAGGTTGGGAGGGTGTTCACTGGTTAGACAGTGAGAATCCGTCTCAATCTTACAACGATGTACTACAGGTTGTTAGTGCGAAGCACCAATGAATGTGTACAATTGAATCGTTATGGTGCGCAATATTTTACGCAGTTTTTCAGAGCCTCAGGGTTCTTGAGTTACAAACAACAAGCATATAAGGAAAAGATAGAATGGCTAAGGGGCAATCATTACAAGATCCGTTCTTGAACGCACTGCGTCGCGAACGTGTTCCAGTTTCTATTTATTTGGTGAATGGTATTAAGCTGCAAGGTCAGATTGAGTCTTTTGATCAGTTTGTAATCCTGTTGAAAAACACGGTTAGCCAGATGGTCTATAAGCACGCGATTTCTACTGTTGTTCCGTCTCGTCCGGTATCTCATCACAGCAATAACACCGGTACTAGCGGTTCTGGCAGCTACCACCATGGTGGAAGTGCGCAAGGTTCTGCGCCACAACAAGACAACGAAGACGCTGAATAAGGCGTAACGTTGTTTTTCCAAGCCGGGGAACCAGGGATGCTGGGTTCCCCGCTGGTCTTTTTGAGAGGTTATACGCTTGTTTGACCGTTATGATGCCGGTGAGCAGGCGGTGCTGGTACACATCTATTTTACGCAAGACAAAGACAAGGAAGATCTAGAGGAGTTTGAATCTCTGGTCTCTTCAGCCGGTGTCGAAGCATTGCAGGTGGTTACTGGTAGCCGTAAAGCTCCTCACCCGAAGTATTTTGTTGGTGAAGGTAAGGCAATTGAAATTGCCGATGCAGTGAAAGCCACTGGGGCATCGGTCATTTTATTTGATCACGCGTTGTCTCCAGCCCAGGAGCGTAACCTCGAAGCGCTGTGTGAATGTCGTGTCGTCGACAGAACCGGCCTGATTTTAGATATTTTTGCTCAACGTGCGCGTACCCATGAAGGTAAGTTGCAGGTTGAACTGGCTCAGTTACGTCACATGGCAACTCGCCTTGTGCGCGGCTGGACCCACCTTGAGCGTCAGGGAGGGGGGATAGGTTCACGAGGCCCTGGGGAAACTCAGCTCGAAACCGACCGCCGTTTACTGCGCAACCGGATTATGCTGATCCTTAATCGCTTAGAACGAGTTGAAAAACAACGTGAGCAAGGTCGGCGATCGCGCGCCAAGGCTGATATCCCAACCGTTTCTCTGGTGGGCTACACCAACGCCGGTAAATCCACCCTGTTTAACCAAATAACAGCGGCTGATGTTTATGCCGCAGATCAGTTGTTTGCCACACTGGATCCCACATTGCGCCGTATTAACGTCGCGGATGTCGGTGAAACAATATTGGCCGACACAGTAGGTTTTATTCGTCACTTGCCACACGATTTGGTGGCAGCGTTTAAAGCGACCTTGCAGGAAACACGTCAGGCAACACTGTTATTACATGTGATTGACGCAAGTGACCTGAGGATCGAGGAAAACATTGCCGCGGTTGATACCGTTCTCGAAGAGATTGAGGCTAATGAAATTCCTACGCTGATGGTGATGAATAAAATAGATATGTTGGATGACTTTGTTCCGCGTATCGACAGAGATGATGAAAATATGCCGATTCGGGTCTGGCTTTCTGCCCAGACCGGTGACGGTATTCCACTGCTTTTCCAGGCTTTGACAGAGCGTTTATCTGGTGAAATTGCACAGCATACGTTGTGCTTGCCCCCCCAGGCTGGGCGACTTCGGAGCCGGTTTTATCAGCTTCAGGCAATAGAAAAAGAGTGGATGGAGGAAGACGGCAGTGTTGGCTTACAAATTCGTATGCCTATTGTTGACTGGCGTCGCCTCTGGAAACAAGAACCGGCACTCGCTGACTATATTGTCTAGCCAGTCAAGGGAATGTCCTGAAGACTTTTTCCCCTTCGGGGGATATCACCGCACAACAAATATGGAGCATAAACATGGCGTGGAATCAGCCCGGTAATAACGGACAGGACCGCGACCCGTGGGGAAGCAGCAAACCTGGCGGCGACTCTGGGGGTAACAAAGGAGGGCGGGATCAGGGTCCACCTGATCTGGATGATATCTTCCGTAAATTAAGCAAAAAACTGGGTGGCCTGGGCGGCGGTAAAAGTGGTGGCAGTGGTTCCGGTGGCGGTTCTTCACAGCTTCCGCGTCCGCACATCGGTGGTCGTATGGTCGGTATCGTTGCCGCCGTCGCCGTCGTTATTTGGGCAGCAACCGGGTTCTATACCATCAAAGAAGCTGAACGTGGTGTAGTAACGCGTTTTGGTCAATTCAGCCATTTGGTTGAGCCGGGCCTGAACTGGAAACCGACATTCATTGATAGCGTCCGAGCGGTAAACGTTGAAGCGGTACGTGAATTGGCTGCGTCAGGTGTGATGCTGACTTCCGACGAGAACGTGGTTCGCGTTGAAATGAACGTGCAGTACCGTGTTACCGATCCGCGTCGTTATCTGTTTAGCGTAACCAGCGCGGACGATAGCCTGCGTCAGGCAACCGACAGCGCACTGCGTGGTGTTATTGGTAAATACACCATGGATAAAATCCTCACCGAGGGTCGTACCATTATTCGTAATGATACGCAGCGCGAACTGGAAGAAACCATTCGTCCGTACAACATGGGTATCACCTTGCTGGACGTCAACTTCCAGGCTGCTCGTCCGCCTGAAGAGGTGAAAGCTGCGTTTGATGACGCGATTTCCGCACGTGAAAACGAACAGCAATACATCCGTGAAGCAGAAGCTTACACCAACGAAGTTCAGCCGCGTGCTAACGGTCAGGCGCAGCGTATTCTTGAAGAAGCTCGCGCTTATAAAACACAGACCGTGTTAGAAGCGCAGGGTGAAGTGGCTCGCTTCGCCAAAATGTTGCCGGAATACAAAGCTGCACCGGAAATTACCCGTGAGCGTCTGTATATCGAAACCATGGAAAAAGTGCTTAGCCATACCCGTAAAGTTCTGGTTAACGACAAAGGTGGCAACCTGATGGTTCTGCCTCTGGATCAGATGCTGAAAGGTGGCTCACAGCCAGCGGCAAAGACTGATAACACGGGGGCGAACAACTTGTTGCGTCTGCCACCTGCGTCAAGTTCAAGCAGCGGTAGCGCCAGCACACAGTCCTCGTCAAGCCGGGGCGATATCATGGATCAGCGCCGCGTGAACGCGCAGCGCACTGATAACCAGCGCGTAGGGAGTGAATAACGATGCGTAAGTCAGTCATTGCTTTAATTATCATCGTGCTGGTTGTGCTGTTTACCTCGGTCTTCGTGGTACAGGAAGGCGAGCGCGGGATTACCTTACGCTTCGGTAAAGTGTTGCGTGATGATGAAAACAAGCCGGTGGTTTACGAACCAGGTCTGCATTTCAAAGTACCGTTTATCGAGTCTGTTAAAACTCTTGATGCGCGTATTCAGACCATGGATAACCAGGCCGATCGCTTTGTGACCAAAGAGAAGAAAGACCTGATCGTTGATTCCTATATCAAATGGCGTATCAGTGATTTCAGCCGCTACTACCTGGCAACAGGCGGTGGTGACGTTTCTCAGGCAGAAGTGCTGTTAAAACGTAAATTCAGTGACCGTCTGCGTTCTGAAATTGGTCGTCTTGATGTGAAAGACATCGTGACCGATTCTCGTGGCCGTCTGACTCTGGATGTGCGTGATGCGCTGAACTCAGGTACCGCGGGTACTGATGATGAAGTGGCTACACCTGCTGCGGATGATGCAATTGCCTCTGCTGCTGCGCGTGTCACTGCGGAAACCAAAGGCAAAGTACCGGTGGTTAACCCGAACAGTATGGCGGCACTGGGTATCGAAGTGGTCGATGTGCGTATCAAGCAGATCAACCTGCCTGCTGAGGTTTCTGAAGCTATCTACAACCGTATGCGTGCCGAGCGTGAAGCTGTTGCTCGTCGTCACCGTTCACAAGGTCAGGAAGAAGCTGAGAAGCTGCGTGCTACCGCCGACTACGAAGTCACTCGTACTCTGGCAGAAGCCGAGCGTCAGGGCCGTATTAGCCGTGGTGAAGGTGATGCAGAAGCTGCCAAACTGTTTGCTGATGCATTCAGCCAGGATCCAGACTTCTACGCATTCATTCGTAGCCTGCGTGCTTATGAAGCAAGCTTCAGCAATGGTCAGGACGTGATGGTGTTAAGCCCGGATAGCGATTTCTTCCGTTACATGAAAACACCTGCGAATAGCACACGTTAATACTCGCAAAAAACTTATCAAGAGCCGGTCTGACCGGCTCTTTTTTTATTGGTGTTAGAGGGAATTATGAATTCGACTATCTGGATGGCATTAGCGCTGGTTTTGGTGCTCGAAGGACTCGGACCGATGCTTTATCCACGCATGTGGCGCCGAATGATCGCCGCGTTAACGCAACTTCCCGACAATACGCTTCGCCGTTTTGGTGGCGGACTAGTGGTTGCAGGTATCGTTATCTACTACATGTTGAGTCGAGCCGCTGGCTGAACCGCATTGAGGTGGACGATTACCATTTTGTATACTAAAAGGGCTGATCATCTAGGAAACCGATGGTAGAATCCTTTTTTAAGCAAACGGTGATTTTGAAAAATGGGTAACAACGTCGTCGTACTGGGCACCCAATGGGGTGACGAAGGTAAAGGAAAGATCGTAGATCTTCTGACTGAACGGGCTAAATATGTTGTGCGCTACCAGGGCGGTCACAACGCAGGCCATACTCTCGTAATCAACGGTGAAAAGACCGTTCTTCATCTTATTCCATCAGGTATTCTGCGTGATAACGTTACCAGCATCATCGGTAATGGCGTTGTGCTGTCTCCTGCTGCACTGATGAAAGAGATGAAAGAGCTGGAAGACCGTGGGATTCCGGTACGTGAGCGCTTGCTGTTATCTGAAGCTTGCCCGCTGATTCTTGATTATCACGTAGCGCTGGATGTGGCTCGTGAGAAAGCGCGCGGTGCGAAAGCTATCGGTACTACCGGTCGCGGTATCGGCCCTGCGTATGAAGACAAAGTGGCCCGTCGTGGCCTGCGCGTTGGCGACCTGTTCGACAAAGCCACCTTTGCCGACAAACTGAAAGAAGTTCTGGAATACCATAACTTCCAACTGGTTAACTTCTACAAAGTTGAAGCGGTTGATTACCAGAAAGTTCTGGACGATGTCATGGCAGTTGCTGACATTCTGACCAGCATGGTAGTTGATGTGTCCGATCTGCTGGATCAGGCACGTAAACGCGGCGACTTCATCATGTTCGAAGGTGCTCAAGGCACGCTGTTGGACATCGATCACGGTACCTATCCGTACGTGACCTCTTCCAACACCACCGCGGGTGGCGTGGCAACAGGTTCCGGCATTGGTCCACGTTATGTTGATTACGTTCTGGGTATTATCAAAGCGTACTCTACTCGCGTTGGCGCAGGTCCGTTCCCTACTGAACTGTTTGATGATATCGGCGAGTTCCTGTGCAAACAAGGTAATGAGTTCGGTGCAACTACCGGTCGTCGTCGTCGTACAGGTTGGTTGGATATCGTTGCTGTGCGTCGTGCAGTGCAGATCAACTCCCTGTCAGGTTTCTGCCTGACCAAGCTGGACGTACTGGACGGTTTGAAAGAAGTTAAACTGTGTGTAGGCTACCGTCTGCCAGATGGCCGTGAAGTGACTACCACTCCAATGGCTGCTGACGATTGGGAAGGTATCGAGCCAATCTACGAAACCATGCTAGGCTGGTCCGAAACGACCTTCGGCGTGAAAGAGCGTAGTGGTTTGCCGCAAGCAGCGCTGGACTACATCAAGCGCATTGAAGAACTGACTGAAGTACCAGTAGACATTATTTCTACCGGTCCGGACCGTTCTGAAACCATGATTCTGCGCGATCCGTTCGACGCATAATGATGTGATGGGGTGTGCTTAGCACGCCCCAACTGCTTTATCCTGCCGTTTTATCCACCTTCCCCGTTAAATAAATTAGCTGGCAACCTTATGGCTGGTTTATCATCAATCTATACCCGTCATACTTCACGTTGCAGCGGCGTTGGCTGCACTCACTCACCCCAGTCACTTACTTAAGTAAGCTCCCGGGGATTCTTGAGCTGGCCGCCTGGCTGCAACCCGAATTATTTAGGGTATAGTATTTACAGCTATTAAGCGTTTCCCCTCCCACCCAAGAGGTTGATGTGCAGTTAACGAGTTTTACTGATTACGGTTTACGTGCTTTGATTTACATGGCGTCTTTGCCCGAAGGCAAGATGACGAGCATTTCTGAAGTAACAGAAGTGTATGGTGTATCACGTAATCATATGGTGAAAATCATCAATCAACTCAGCCGTGCAGGCTATGTGACGGCAGTGCGCGGCAAAAACGGTGGCATTCGCCTCGGCAAACCGGCGGTATCTATCCGTGTCGGTGATGTGGTGCGCGAGCTGGAACCGCTTTCTTTGGTGAACTGTAGCAGTGAGTTTTGTCATATCACCCCCGCATGTCGCCTGAAACAGGCACTGGCCCAGGCGGTGCAAAGCTTTCTTACAGAGCTGGATAAGCACACGCTGGCCGATTTGGTGGACCAAAACCAACCGCTCTACAAATTATTGCTGGTGGAATAAATCACGATTTCCTCAGCAAATGACAACGGAGGAACCGCAATGTCAAAAGATCCTTTTCAGGAACGAGAAGCCGAAAAATACGAAAACCCGATCCCAAGCCGGGAATTTATACTCGCTCATCTATCCAAACGTGAAAAACCAGCCAATCGTGACGAACTGGCTGAAGAACTGAATATTACTGGTGAAGAACAACTTGAAGCGCTGCGTCGCCGTTTGCGAGCCATGGAACGCGATGGACAGTTGGTCTTTACCCGCCGCCAGTGTTACGCCCTGCCAGAACGTCTCGATTTGCTAAAAGGCAAAGTCATTGGCCACCGCGATGGCTTCGGTTTCCTACGTGTAGAAGGCCGTAAAGACGATCTCTACCTTTCATCTGAACAGATGAAAATGTGTATGCATGGCGACATCGTGCTGGCACAGCCACTGGGTGCCGACCGTAAAGGCCGTCGCGAAGCGCGTATTGTACGCGTGCTGGAGCCAAGAACCGGGCAAATTGTTGGCCGCTACTTTACCGATGCTGGTATCAGTTTCGTGGTGCCAGACGACAGCCGTCTGAGCTTCGATATCCTTATCCCACCAGAAGGTGTGATGGGCGCGCGTATGGGCTTTGTGGTGGTGGTTGAGCTCACCCAACGCCCAACTCGCCGCACCAAAGCGGTGGGTAAAATCGTTGAAGTGCTGGGCGACAACATGGGTACAGGCATGGCCGTCGATATGGCGCTGCGCACCCATGAAATCCCGTATGTCTGGCCGCCAGAAGTGGAAGCTCAGGTTGCTTCGCTGAAAGAACAAGTGCCGGAAGAAGCCAAAATTGGCCGCGTGGATTTGCGTGACCTGCCGCTTGTCACCATCGATGGTGAAGATGCGCGTGACTTCGATGACGCCGTGTTCTGTGAGAAGAAACGTGGCGGCGGCTGGCGTTTATATGTCGCTATCGCCGACGTAAGCTATTACGTTCGCCCGCCAACCGCGCTGGATAAAGAAGCTCGCAACCGTGGCACGTCAGTTTACTTCCCATCGCAGGTTATCCCGATGCTGCCGGAAGTGCTGTCCAACGGTTTGTGCTCGCTGAACCCGCAGGTTGACCGTCTGTGTATGGTCTGTGAAATGACCATCTCTTCGACTGGACGCCTGACCGGCTCTAAATTCTACGAAGCGGTAATGAGTTCCCATGCGCGTCTGACCTACACCAAAGTGTGGCACATGTTGCAAGGTGATCAGGAACTGCGCGAGCAGTACGCGCCGCTGGTTAAGCACATCGAAGAGCTGCATAACCTCTACAAAGTGCTGGATGTTTCTCGTGCGCAGCGCGGTGGTATCTCGTTTGAAAGCGAAGAAGCGAAGTTTATCTTCAACGCCGAGCGCCGCATTGAGCGCGTTGAACAAACCGTTCGTAACGACGCGCATAAACTTATCGAAGAGTGCATGATCCTCGCGAATATCGCAGCGGCGCGCTTTGTTGAGAAGAACAACGAGCCATCTTTGTTCCGCGATCACGATCGTCCAAGCAACGACGCCATCACCGCGTTCCGTTCTGTGCTGGCCGAACTGGGTCTGGAATTGCCTGGCGGGCAGAAACCAGAACCGCGTGATTACGCAGAATTACTGAACTCGATTGCCGATCGTCCGGATCATGAAATGCTGCAAACTATGCTGCTACGTTCCATGAAACAGGCGGTGTACGATCCAGAAAACCGTGGCCACTTTGGCCTGGCGCTACAATCCTATGCGCACTTTACCTCGCCGATTCGTCGTTACCCGGATTTGCTGCTACACCGTGCAATTAAATATTTGCTGGCAAAAGAACAGGGCCATAAAGGCAACAGCACCGAGTCTGGCGGCTGGCACTATGACATGGAAGAGATGCTGCAACTGGGCCAGCATTGTTCTATGGCTGAACGCCGCGCAGATGAAGCAACACGCGATGTTGCCGACTGGCTGAAATGCGACTTTATGCAGGATCAGGTCGGTAATACCTTTACTGGGATTATCGCCAGCGTCACCGGTTTCGGCTTCTTTGTTCGCCTCACCGATCTGTTTATCGACGGCCTGGTGCACGTTTCTACTCTTGATAACGATTACTACCGTTTCGACCAAATCGGGCAGCGCCTGATTGGTGAGTCCGGTGGCCAGACTTATCGTTTGGGTGACCGTGTCGAAGTGCGCGTTGAAGCCGTCCATATGGACGAGCGCAAAATTGATTTTGCTCTGATCTCCAGCACTCGTGTTCCTCGCGGCGCGGGTAAAACTGAGAAAGACCGAGCGAAAAAAGGCGCAAACGGCAACGGGCCAAAACGTCGTCAGGGCGGTAAACGCACCAACTTCGAGCCAGACAGCACTTTCCGTAAAGAGAAAGGGCCAGCCAAGCCGAAGAAAGCGAAAGCCGAGAAAAGCGTCGACAAAAAAGCAGAGCCGAAGGCGAAGAAACCAAAAACGCAGTCGGACAAAACTCGTAAAATAGCCGCCGCTACAAAAGCCAAGCGCGCAGCGAAAAAGCAGCCGAGCTAAGTCTCCAATTGCTTTTCGTAGGTCGGATTAGCGTAAGCGACATCCGACCTTTACGAGCAAATTAACACTGGTGCATCAGCACCTGAAATGAGTAACAGTAATGAGTGAAATGATTTACGGCATCCACGCCGTCCAGGCACTGCTTGATAACGCCCCTCAGCGTTTTCGGGAAGTCTTTATTCTTAAAGGCCGTGAAGACAAACGTCTGATGCCTTTAATTCATGCGCTGGAAGCTCAGGGTGTGCCGGTTCAAATGGCAAACCGCCAATGGCTGGATGAAAAATCTGAAGGCGCGGTGCACCAGGGCATTATTGCTCGCGTGAAACCGGGTCGTCAGTATCAGGAAAATGATATTCCAGATCTGCTTGCCAGTATCGATACCCCGTTCCTGCTCATTCTGGATGGCGTTACCGATCCCCACAACCTCGGTGCCTGCCTGCGTAGCGCAGATGCTGCTGGCGTGCATGCGGTAATCGTACCAAAAGACAGATCTGCCCAGTTGAACGCGACGGCCAAGAAAGTGGCCTGCGGTGCTGCAGAGCACGTTCCGCTGATCAGTGTGACCAACCTGGCTCGAACTATGCGTTTATTGCAGGAATCGAACGTCTGGATCGTCGGTACGGCGGGTGAAGCTGACCACACTTTATTCCAGAGCAAAATGACCGGCCCAATGGCGCTGGTGATGGGCGCTGAAGGTGAAGGCATGCGCCGCCTGACGCGTGAACATTGCGATGAGCTGATTAGCATCCCAATGGCGGGAACCGTTTCTTCATTGAACGTTTCCGTTGCTACCGGTATTTGCCTGTTCGAAGCTGTGCGTCAACGCAGTTAATCTCCTGTGGGGTGCGCTCGCACCCCGCTTTGTGATCCTCCTCCATGCATAACTGCTGTCACCGTCCATACTAATGGCATTGCCATTAATGGGAGGGAACACGATGCGCTGGCAAACTCATACCGTTTTTAACCAACCAATACCCCTCAATAACAGTAACCTTTTCCTTTCTGATATCTCGTTAACCGAGGCTGTAGCCCGTGAAGGTGCTGGCTGGGATACGGAACTTCTGGCGAGTATCGGCCAACAACTCGGCTCGGCTGAATCCCTGGAACTCGGGCGACTGGCAAATGCAAATCCTCCTGAATTACTTCGTTATGATTCCAGTGGCGAGCGGCTTGATGATGTCCGCTTTTATCCCGCCTGGCATTTGTTGATGCAGGGATTGTGCGCCAACCGGGTGCATAACTTACCGTGGCAGGAAGATGCTCGTCATGGCTCATTTGTTGCTCGTGCCGCGCGATTTGTTCAGCACGCGCAGGTGGAAGCTGGCACGTTATGCCCGATAACCATGACATTCGGCGCAATTCCCCTCTTGCAAAAGCACTTACCGAAAGAGTTTCAGTCATGGCTTAAACCATTACTGAGCGATCGTTATGATGCCCATCTCTCACCCGGTTCGCAAAAACGTGGCCTGCTGATTGGAATGGGAATGACCGAAAAGCAAGGTGGTTCCGATGTGTTAAGTAATACCACTCGCGCTGAACCGATTGAGAGACGTGGTCCTGGTGAAATGTATCGCTTAGTGGGCCACAAATGGTTCTTCTCGGTTCCACAAAGTGATGCTCATTTGGTGCTGGCTCAGGCAAAAGGCGGGCTTTCTTGCTTCTTCTTGCCCCGATTCTTACCCGACGGCCAACGTAACCAGGTTCGCTTTGAGCGCTTGAAAGACAAACTTGGCAACCGTTCCAACGCCAGCAGTGAAGTTGAATTTTGCGATGCCATCGCCTGGCTGATAGGTGAAGAGGGCGAGGGTGTGCGCTCGATATTAAAAATGGGTAGTTACACCCGTTTTGACTGTGCGCTGGGTAGCCATGGTTTGATGCGCCGTGCGCTGTCCGTTGCGTTGTATCATGCACATCAACGGCAGGCATTCGGCAAAAACCTCATTGATTTACCCCTTATGCGCCAGGTGCTTGGGCGTATGGCTTTGCAGCTTGAAGGGCAAACCGCATTTTTGTTTCGCCTGGCTCGGGCCTGGGAATCACCAGGCAATCCACATGAATTAGCCTACAGCCGCCTGTTTACCCCAGCTGCCAAATTTAGCATTTGTAAAGCAGGCATCCCATTTGTAGCAGAAGCGATGGAAGTCCTTGGCGGAGTCGGTTACTGCGAAGACAGCGAACTGCCGCGTATCTATCGCGAAATGCCGGTGAACAGCATATGGGAAGGCTCCGGCAATATTATGAGTCTGGATGTATTGCGAGTGCTTGCAAAACAGCCCGGTACAATGGAAATGCTGCATGCAGAATTTGATGAGGTGAAAGGGCAAAACCGACATTTCGATCGCAGTTGGCGGCAATTGCAACAGCGGCTGCATAAGCCACAAGAAGAGTGGGGAAGGGATCTCACCCGGTTGTTGGCTCTTCTGACAACGGGTGCGCAAGTTTTGCAGCATTTGTCTCCACCGTTAGGAGAAGCCTGGTGCCGCATGATGTTGGACTCGCGAGGAGAAAGTGTATTACCGAATCAGGTATTAATTGATGTATTGCTACGGGCGACGGGACGCACGGGATAGGAAAATATAAACCAGCGCCATAGAGTTGAATGACATGGTCGCTGGTTTATTTATGCATAAATAATGGCTTGTACACGCCAGCCTTCAGCAAGCTGGTTTTCCTGCATTTTTACGATGCGATAATAAGATGCACCGTGTTCATCAGCCTTTAAGGCAATCACTTTTTCCACATCTTGCACGCTACCGGCAATACCGTTTACTGAAATCATGCCGATTTCATTCAAACCCGTCACACAATCTGCGGCAACATCTTCTGCCGATTGCGCCGATGTTGTGATGAGTCCCACGGACAGCAGTAGTGAGGTTAAGGCAAGCGATCGTTTCATAATTAACTCCTTTTTACTTACCCTAAATCAGCAGGGCATTCCTTCGCGTTGTCGAACTCCAGACCTGTCCGTTGGCTGAAGTTCATTGTGCATAACAAACGATCAATTGGTGCAAGGCTTTGTAAATCTGCATAAATAAGTCAGCGCTAATTACTTACGGTATAAAATCGCCTGGGCATACCACTGGCCTGGCACTACCGTCTCATCGTTTAACAGGATGACGTAGTAATCTGCTTTTGCAGCAATTGCCTTCTCTTTTAGCGCCGTCTCAGTATCCATGGGTGAGCCGTGCTCAAGTGCTGTTACCGTTCCTATCTTGGTTAAACCCTGCGTTTGATAACGCTGAATTTCCTGAGGCGTTCCGGTTGCTGGCGGTGCAGGCTGTGGCGTACCTTGTAACACGCTACAGGCACTGAGCGTCATCGCAATGAGCAAAGCTGATAACAGTCGCATGATCGTTTCTCGTCTCTTAATAGTCATATTGTAGCTCCGGTTTTTTTCGAAGAAGAGGGAATGTTCCCATTCTGTTAGCTCCCCCGCGCTTTTTACTCACTTTCGAATGAAAATCGCTAAGCAGATCTCATAGTTAAGAATTCTCCCCTGGTGCCATGAGCTTGCCATCCCGTGGTTGCTGGCTTACAAAGGAAGTCTCACCCTGATACGGAACGAATCCCATGATAGAAATGTACACCGAACAGTTGGCTGGTATTGAAGTTCTGCATGCTGTACCTGCCGGGAAAAAAGAGAGCCAACTTCCCGTTGTGTTTTTCTATCATGGTTTTACATCATCGAAACTGGTTTACAGCTACTTTGCCGTGGCATTAGCTCAGTCTGGAATGCGGGTGATTATGCCCGATGCCCAACAACACGGGGCGCGTTTTGATGGTGATGAAAGCGCCCGTCTGTACCAATTCTGGTCGATTCTCAAAAGTAACATTGATGAGTTTTCACAGCTTCAGCAGGTTTTATCTGAACGCTATCCAGTCGATGAGCAACGAATTGCCGTGGGTGGCGCTTCAATGGGAGGAATGACAGCGCTGGGAATTATGGCGCGTTACCCGCAAGTGCGCTGCGTGGCGTGCCTGATGGGGTCGGGATATTTCATGTCGCTTGGGAAGAGTTTGTTCCCCCCGCAGGCGTTGGGCCTCGACGCCCTTAACAAACTTGCAGACTACGACATTAGCCATCAACTCGAAAAAGTTGGGAACCGACCACTTTTGCTGTGGCATGGTGAGCAAGATGATGTCGTTCCGGCAACAGAAACATGGCGTCTGGAACATGCGCTGACTGAAAAAGGGTTGGATAAACACATGCTCTGTTTACGGGAGGCAGGCGTAAAGCATCGTATTACGCCTACGGCCTTAGAGGCCGCTAGGCGCTTCTTTTGTGAACACCTTTAATCAAACCAGAATGACCTGCACGCCCTGATCCTCAAGCTTTTTGACCACTTCAGGGTTGGCTTGCTTGCCAGTAATCACTAAATCAATTTGTTCTGCCCGGCTAAATAGCATCCCAGCCCGTTGCCCGACTTTAGAACTATCGACCAGTACCGCCAATTTACCCACCACTCCCAACATTTTCTGTTCTGCCATAGCCGTCAACATATCGGTCTTATAAAGACCCTCGGCAGTTAAACCTTTGCCGCTGGTAAACATCCAGTGCCCGGCATATAGAGATGTTTCGTTATCCTGGGGGCCGAGGGTAATCGAATGGCTCTTATTGTACTGCCCTCCCATGATCACAACACTTTCATGCTCTTGATCGATAAGGTAATTCGCAAGAGGGAGGTAGTTAGTGATGATTTGCACCGGTTTTCCGCAGATCTGCTGGCCGAGTAAAAAAGCGGTCGATCCGCAGTTGATCACCACGCTTTCACCCTGCTTTACAAGAGCCGAGGCCGCAGTGGCAATACGGCTTTTCTCATCGTGATTAGGCGTCAAATGAATGTTCATCGGTGTCCAGCGCTGGCGCTGTTGGCTGATGGCTTCGGCACCGTTACGGACTTTTTTCAGCTTGCCGCTTTCATCCAGCTTATTAATGTCGCGTCGCGCAGTTGCTGGAGAAATAGCAAGTCGTTCCATAACTTGTTCGACGGTTACAAATCCTGATTGCTGGAGCAGATCGAGCAGGATCTGATGGCGTTGTGCTTCGGTCATGCGCATTCCCGATGAAAGATGATTTTTAAAGATGATATTTGAAAAAGAATGAAATGCCTAAAAGAAAAGCCGGGCATTTTACCCGGCTGTTTAAACTTACAGGAACGATTTAAAGGGCAAATCTGGTTCCAGAGTGAAGCAGTCGTCAAACCCACGTGGGTAGTGATACTCGAACAAGTCTTTATCCAGCGGCCAGGTAAATTTACCGCCCACCTGCCAGATAAACGGCTTGAAGCCGTATTTCAGGCGATCTTTCTTCATGTTCCACAAGACGCGGATCTCTTGCGGATCGGCCTGGAAATTCGACCAGATATCATGATGGAAAGGGATAACAACTTTGGTATTGAGCGACTCAGCCATTCGTAAAATATCGGCACTGGTCATTTTATCCGTGATGCCACGCGGGTTCTCACCGTAGGAGCCTAGCGCAACATCAATCTGATGGTCATTTCCGTGTTTCGCGTAATAGTTGGAATAGTGGGAATCACCGCTGTGGTAAAGGTTGCCGCCAGGTGTTTTGAACAAGTAGTTCACCGCACGCTGGTCCATGCCGTCGGGTAACACGCCTGCCGCCTTTTCCCCGGTGGGCAGTGTGATAAGCGCGGTGCGATCAAAAGCATCGAGGGCGTGAATTTCAATATCTTTTACTTTCACGATATCGCCCGGTTTCATCACAATGCAGCGCTCACGTGGAACGCCCCAGCCAATCCATAAATCCACGCAGGTCTGTGGCCCAATAAACGGCACGTCTTCAGCGCAATTTTGCATCACGGCAGCGGCTACGTTGACGTCGATATGATCGTTGTGGTCGTGTGTTGAAAGCACCGCATCAATCTTGCGAATGGCAAAAGGATCGAGCACAAACGGAGTGGTGCGCAGATTAGGCTGTAATTTTTCTACTCCAGCCATGCGCTGCATCTGATGACCTGCTTTCATGAGCGGATTGCCATGGCTTTGCTTACCCGTACCGCACCAGAAATCTACGCAGATATTTGCCTCACCCTGGGATTTCAGCCAGATACCGGTACAGCCCAGCCACCACATCGCAAAGGTTCCAGGGGCGACAACTTCTTGTTCAATCTCTTCATTCAACCAACTTCCCCACTCTGGGAACGTGCTTAAAATCCAGGATTCGCGGGTAATCGTTTTTACCTTACTCATTAATTCTCTCCTCTTCGCTTGGTCTTTTGAAGTCAAAATTAATCATAATATGATTATATTTGATAAATGATGACATCAAAAAATTAAGTTTAGAAGCGTTTTTTGACGGTGTGATTTGCGATGTCAGTGCTTTAAAGCACATGAAAAGTTACCGTTACATCTATAAATTAAATGTAATTTAATGATTTATAGTGACTATTTACTTGGCTGGTGTGCTGCCATTTAACCGCAATGTAATTGTGGAAAATAAATTGCGTGGCATCTCACAATTAATCATTTTCAATCTTGTTGTGATTACTTTTGATAAATAAAGTAGTGCAAACCTTACTTCCCCCTGCTTTCGTATCGGGACAGGGAGCGACGATCCTACGGAGAGCTTTATGGAGACCCTCTACAACGTCTTTACCATTTTCTTTAACCAGGTAATGACTAATGCCCCATTGTTGCTGGGGATTGTGACTTGTCTGGGCTACCTGTTACTGCGAAAAAGCGCCAGCGTCATTATCAAAGGCACCATCAAAACTAT
>Ga0160449_1000499_pt1 | contig 24013 bp, 20 predicted proteins | sample HID1975I_E1MG_FD_108216 | JGI IMG/M metagenome (GOLD analysis project Ga0160449, IMG submission 108216) | Enriched soil microbial communities from UW Madison campus, WI, USA - HID1975I_E1 MG | ecosystem: Environmental > Terrestrial > Soil > Unclassified | place: USA: Madison, Wisconsin...
CAGGCCGCGCAGCCGGCGCACGTGCTCGTCCGGGGTGAGCTGCGGGGGCGGCGTCCCGAGGAGATCCGCCAGCTCGACGGCGTCGCAGTGCGCGCGGACCGTGGGCTCGGCACCCTCCGCGTCGCGGTAGGCGTCGTCCACCCAGGCGCGCGCGAGGATCCCGGGGAGCTGCTCGTGCACGTCGCGGGCCTGCGCCTCCAGGCGGGCCCGCCGGCCCCGCGCACGGCCGGCGGCGCGGCGCTGACGCTGGTCCCCGACGACGCGGGCAGGGTTGCCCACGGCCACGGCCCAGTCCGGGACGTCCCTGGTCACCACGGCACCGGCGCCGACGACGGCGTGGGACCCGATCCGCACGCCGTCGACCACCACGACGTGCGTGCCGAGCCACACGTCGTCGCCGACGTGCACCCCCTCGGACGTCAGCGGCTGCCGGAACACCGCGACCTCGGGGTCGTCGAAGACGTGGTCGAACCCCAGCACCGAGGTGTACGCGCCGATCCGTACGCCGTCGCCGACCCGCACCCGCCCGCGCAGGACCGCGCCGACGTTCACGGAGCAGTCGGCACCGAGCTCGACGTCGCCCGTGACGTGCGCGTGCGCGGCCACGTAGCTGCGGTCCCCGAGCACCAGGGAGTCCGCGTCCACCGCCGCGAGCGGGGACACGGTGCAGCCAGCGCCGATCACGTGGCCGCGAGCACGCAGCCGGGCGACCCGGTCCTGCATCGCGGAGCGCTGGGCGGGGGTCGCGGCGCGCTCCCACTCCCACGGCGCGAAGTCGAGCCGGAGGGCGTCCACGGCGGCGGACGCGGCGGGTTCGTCGTCGAGGTGGCCCAGGACGCCGTCGGTCACCGCGGCCTCACCGGGCGAGCCAGCCGCCGTCGACCGGCAGGACCGCCCCGTGGACGTAGGCGGAGGCGTCCGACGCCAGGAAGACGGCGGCACCCGCGAGGTCGCCCGGGGTGCCCCAGCGGCCGGCCGGGATGCGATCCACGATCGCCGCCGAGCGCGCCGCGTCAGCGCGCAACGGTGCGGTGTTGTCCGTCGCCATGTATCCCGGCGCGATCGCGTTGACGTTGATGCCCAGCGGGGCCCACTCGTTGGCGAGCGCCCGCGTGACCCCCGCCAGGGCGCTCTTCGCAGCCGTGTACGAGGGGACGAACACCCCGCCCTGGAAGGACAGCATCGAGGCGATGTTGATGATCCTGCCGCCACCCGCCTCCCGCATGACACGCGCGGCCGCCTGGGAGAGGAAGAACGCCGAGCGCAGGTTGACGTGCAGGACGTCGTCCCAGTCGACCTCCGTGAAGTCGATGGCCGGCCCGCGGCGGATGGTGCCCGCGTTGTTGACGAGCACGTCGAGCCTTCCGAGCTCACCGGTCACCTCGGTCACGACCCGCCCGAGCTCGGCGGCATCTGCGGTGAGCAGGTCGCACTGCACAGCGACGACCCGGCGGCCCAGCGCCTCGACCTGACGGACGGTCTGCGGCGCCCCGGAGCGGTCGACGAGGGCCACGTCCGCGCCGGCTTCCGCGAGCGCGAGCGCGAGACTCTGGCCGAGCCCGCGGCTCGCACCCGTCACGAGGGCCACGCGCCCCTCGAGCGAGAACAGGTCACGGACGCCTGTGGGGGCCGTACTCATCGCAGGTTCCCGGGGTCGACGCCCTCGACGTCGGTGTAGTCGACGTTCTCCCCCGCCATCGCCCAGACGAAGGAGTACGCACCGGTGCCGGACGCGCAGTGGATCGACCACGGCGGGCTCACGACGACGTCGCGGTCCCGCAGCAGCAGGTGCCGCGTCGCCTCCGGGCGACCCATGAGGTGCACGAGCACGCCGTCGCCCAAGCCGTCGTACAGGTACACCTCGGTGCGACGCGGGTGCACGTGCGGCGGCATGGTGTTCCACACGCTGCCCGGCTCGAGCGTCGTGATGCCGAGCACGAGCTGGTTGGACTCGATGCCGTCGGCGTGGACGTACTTGCGGATGGTGCGGTGGTTCGAGCCCCCCGCGGAACCGAGCACAAGGGCCTCGACGTCGTCGCGCGAGGCCAGCGTCGCCGTGGTGCGCCGGTGCGCCGGCGCGGACACGAGGTAGCCGACGCCGGTGCCGGCCACCGTGACGTCCTCGGTGCCCATCGGGAGGTAGAGCACGTCGTGCGGGCCGACGGCGTACACCGCGCCGTCCGCCGTGACCTCGAGGCTGCCGTCGAGGCCGACGACGGCGAGCTCACGCCGCTCGAGGAGGTAGGCGGCCCTGATCTCCTCGGGCGCCGCCAGCGCGATCGAGGTCCCCTGGGCCACCACGGCGCCGAGGAGCATCCGGTCGTCGTGCGCGTAGGCCCACGTCAGCTCGCCGGGCACGAAGAGCCCGGACACCACGAACCGGTCGCGCAGGGTCGTGGTGTCGAGGTGCCCGACGTCGTCGGGATGGGTGCTCCAGATGCGGGTGGTCATGTCTCTTCCTCCGGGTGTGCGGATGCGGATCTCGTGAGTCGGTGCGGCGGTCAGACGTCGGGGCGCACCCACCAGTAGGGCTCCCAGCCGGGCAGCACCCGGCGGGTGAGGGCCTCCAGGTAGAAGTAGTCACCCCACAGGTTGCCCTCGTCGACCCCCACGCCCTTGGGCATGTCGTAGACGCCGTGGCGCAGCAGGCATCCGCCGGGCGTCCCTGCCGGCGCGGCGTAGCCCGTGACCAGGGCGTCGAGGATCCGGTCGGCCGTCGCGGAGTAGGCGGCGCCTCGGTCCGCGGGGACGAGACGTGCCAGCTCGACCAGTCCGCACACCGCGATGGCCGCGGCGGACGCGTCCCGTGCGACGTCCGTCAGCGACAGGTCCCAGTACACGACGCCGTCGGCCGGGGTGTGGGCCACGAAGTAGTCCGCGCACCGCACGGCCGCGTCCAGGAAGGACGCGTCCCCCGTCTCGAGGGCGGCCAGGGCGAACCCGTAGACGCCCCAGGCCTGGCCGCGCGCCCAGCACGAACCGTCGGAGGAGCCCTGCTCGGTCCCGCCGCGCAACGGGGACCCGGTGACGGGGTCCCAGTAGTAGGTGTGGAACGTCGTCCCGTCGGGGCGCAGGATGTGGTCGCGCAGCTGTGCCGTGTGCCGGTCCGCGGCCTCGGCGTACCGCGGGTCGCCCGTGACCTGGGCCGCCCACCGCAGCAGCGGCATGTTCATGAGCGAGTCGATGATGGTGCGGCCGCGCTGGTGCGGGTCGCTCAGGTCGCCCCACGCTTGGATGATGCCCGCGGGCTCGAGGAACCGGAGCATGAGGGCATCGGCGGCGGCGAGCGCGGCCCGTTTCGCGACCTCGTCGCCCGTCGCGCGCCACGCGGTCACGCACGAGAGCGTGTACAGGAAGCCGAGGTCGTGCGTCCCGACGTCGACCCGCTCGTGGACCCGGCGGGAGAAGCTCCCTACGTGGGCGAGCGCCGCCTCGCTGAACGACCGCTCCTCGCCGAGCCGGCTCGCGAGCCAGAGCTGACCGGGCCAGAAGCCCGTGGTCCAGCCGTGGTTGCCACCCTCGGGCAGGTCTCCGGCTGCTGCTCGCGGCGGGTACACGTCCCCCGTCGTCGTGTCGGCCGGATACCTCGAGCCGAAGGCGGAGATGTTGGCACCGACCGTGCGCAGCGCGGCGGCGACGGCAAGGTCCGTCGTGTCGCCGTCCGTCGCGACGTGATCGGTGGTGAGGGCGTCGGGCGCGGGGCCGGACGAGGTCATGGGAACTCCTGTCGGGAGACGGGCGGGTACGCCCTGAGGCACCGGGACTGTGGCGGGACGTGCGATCAGGCCGTCACCGCCGGGGCGGTCTCGAGGGCCAGGACCGACGTCAGGGTGTACCGGGCGTTGGCCCACACGACGTACAGGAGCGGCGTGGCCGTGAGCCCGATGGCGAGCGCTGGTCGCGAGGTCAGGAAGGCGAGCTGGACCGAGAGCACCCCGAGGGAGCCCACGCTGAGGTACCAGCGGCGCACCGCGAGGTAGAGGCTCGCACGCACGACGTCGCGCAGCCTCGCCGTGGGCTCCTCGGAGACGGCGACGAGCGCGAGCACGGCGGTGGCCACGACGAGCACCGTCAGCAGCACGAGGACCGGCACGACGAGCGCGCCGACCACGCCCCCGGCGTCGGCGAAGTACCTGATGTCGACGAGCAGCACGACGACGGCCCCCGTCGCCACCGCCCCCAGGGTGAGGGCGGGCCGCCAGCCCTGCCGCATGCCGCGGGCGAAGGTCCGCGCGATCCCGTCCTCGCTCGTGCCGCGCTCCCGGAACACCGTGAAGGCCGCGACGAGAGCCGGAGCGCACGTGGGCGCGACGAGGGCGAGGAGCGGCCACGAGAGAGCCGGATCGGTCGTCAGGAGCAGGACGACGAGCGGCAGGCAGCCGAGCAGGAGCGCGAGGTTGGTCGCCAGCGTGAGGTGGGCGACGCCGAAGACGGTCTCGAGCGTGGCGAAGGAGGGTCGACGCATCACGCTCACCCCTTCAGCCCGGACGTCGCGAGCCCCTCGACGAAGAACCGCTGCCCGAGGACGAAGATGAGCGCGATCGGGATCACCGACAGGGTCAGCCCCGCGAAGAGGAGCGCGTAGTTGGTGTCGTAGAGGTTGGAGACGAAGTTCTTCAGGCCGAGCTGGATGGTCCACAGCTGCGGGTCACGCAGGTAGATGAGCGGTCCGAGGTAGTCGTTCCACGTATTGACGAAGGTCAGCAGCGTCAGGCTCGCGAGCGCCGGGATCGACAGCGGCAGCATGATGCGACGCCAGATGCCGTACTCGCTGAGACCGTCGATCCGCGCGGCCTCCGAGAGCTCCTCGGGGACGGACTCGTAGAACTGCTTCATCAGGAACACCCCGAAGGCACCGAAGGCCTGCAGCAGGATGATCGACCACAGGGTGTTCGACACCTGGAGCTTCGAGAGCAGGATGAACTGCGGGATCATGTACGACTGCCACGGCACCGCGATCGTCCCGACGTAGAGCAGGAAGAGCACGTTGCGTCCAGGGAAGCGCGTCCGGGCGAAGCCGTAGGCGGCGAACGAGCCCGTGAGTACCTGCAGGAAGGTCACCACGACGGACAGCACCATGGTGTTGCGCAGCCACGTCAGCATCCCAGACCTCGTCCAGATGTCCACGTAGTTGCTCCACACGAAGGTCTCCGGGATCCAGCGGATCGGCACCGAGAACACCTCGTTGGACGACTTGAGGGAGCTCATGAGCATCCAGAAGAACGGGGCGAGCAGCGCCGCGGCGGCCACGACCAGGACCGCATAGCCGAGCAGCCGGGCCGCGCGGCGTCCGGCGGTGCGCCTGCGCCCGTCCTCGGCGGCGACGGCCAGCCTCTCTCGGCGGACACGGGCGTCGATGGCGGCGGTCATCAGCTGCTCCTCTTCTTGTTCCACAGGAACTGCGCGGCGGTCACGGCGATACACATGAGGAACAGCGCCACGGCGGCCGACGACGCGTAGCCGAACTGGTTCTCCTCGAAGCCCTTGCGGAAGATGAACTGGGAGAGCACCAACGTCGACTGGCCTGGTCCGCCGTCGGTCATGACGAGGATGAGGTCGAAGATCTTGAACGAGGAGATCGTGATGATCACGGTCACGAAGAACGTCGTCGGACGCAGGCACGGCAGCGTGACGTTGAAGAAGCGCTGGACGGTACTCGCACCGTCGACGCGGGCCGCCTCGTGGAGCTCCCTCGGCACCGCCTGGAGCCCTGCGAGGAACAAGATCATGTAGTAGCCCATGTCACGCCAGGTGCTGACGATCACCACGGCGGGCATCGACCACGTCGTCGACGTCAACCAGCCGGGCGGGTTCTCGACGCCGACGAGGTGCAGGACCTGGTTGATGGGCCCGTAGTCGGGGCTGAACATCAGGTTCCACACCACGGCGATCGCGACGATCGAGGTGATGTAAGGAAAGAAGGCAGCCGTGCGGAAGAACGCGGCACCGCGCAGCTTGTTGTTCAGCACGAGCGCGAGGCCGAGCGAGCACGCGATCGTCAGCGGGATGTGCAGCGCCGAGTAGTACAGCGTGTTGACGACGGCGATCCTGAAGCTGCCGTCGCCGAGGAGCCGACGGAAGTTGTCGAGCCCGATCCACTCGGAACCACCGAAGATGTTCCAGTTCGTGAACGACATGTAGAACAGCACGAGCACCGGCACGAGCGTGAGCGCCGCGAAGCCGAGGAAGTTGGGGAGGATGAAGCTCCACCCGACGAGCGCGTTGCGCACGGGTAGCCGCATCTGGCGCCGCGGCGGTGGCTTCGCAGCGTGCGGCGGCGCGGCGGTGACAGTCGTCAAGGCGACCTCCATGGTCGGTGCCGGGCGCGTGGCCGGCCGGGTGAGCCGGCCGACCACGCGCGGGACGATCGGTCAGCTGACCTCGTTGTCGAAGCGCTGCTGCGCCGCGGCGATCGCGCTCTCGATCGACTCGGAGCCGGACAGCACGGCTGTGTGCAGGTCACCAAGGATGCCCTGCACGGTCGCCGTCTGGTTCGACGTCGGGTTCTCCGGCTTGACCTCGTTGGTGGAGTAGGCGAACTTCGACAGCTCGTCGGTGGGTGCGCCGTCGACCGCGAAGAAGATCTCCGCCACCGCGTCGCTCACGAGGGCGGGCGTGATGCCGATGCCCGCGAGCGCGCTGGCCGCGTCCTCGCTCGCCGCATAGGCGAGGAAGTCCTTGGCCGCCTGCACCTTGTCGTCGCCGACCCTGGCGTTGATGCCGAAGCCGGTCGGGTCACCGAAGGTCACCGGCGTGTTGTCAGTGCCAGTCGTCGAGGCGTCGAGCTGCGGGATCGGTGCGATACCCCACGCGAAGTCGTCCGCCTCCCCCGCGGCCTGCTGCGAGATGAGCGTCGCGACGAACCAGGTGCCCATGGGCAGCATCGCGGCGTTCTGCTTGCCGAACTCGCCCTGGTACGTGAGCTGGTTGGCGTTCGAGGTGTTGAAGTCGATCTGCGAACCGGCGTCCTGCATCGCGATCACCCGCTCGTAGAACGGCGCCAGGTGCCCGAAGTCCCCGCTGAGGATGTCCGCGCCCGGAGCCTGCGCGTTGGCGAAGCCCTGTGTCGTGGACTGCCAGCGGTGGAGGTAGGCGCCCTTCGCCGCGGAACCCGCGTTCGACAGCCCGGCCGTGACGGCGGCAGCCGCGTCCGCGTAGTCGTCCCAGGTCCAGGAGCCATCGGGCTCGTCGACGCCCGCAGCGACGAAGAGGTCCTTGTTGTAGTAGAGGACCCAGGAGTCCTGGCGGTAGGGCACCGCGTACGCGACCCCGTCGACCTCGTAGGACGAGGTGCCGCTGATCCCGTCGGGGAGCGGGACGTCCGAGACGTCGAGCAGCTGGCCGCCCTCCTGGAAGGTCGTCAGGAACTTGACCTCCTTCTGCGTGATGATGTCCGGGCCGGCACCGGCGGCGAGGTCCGCCGTGAGGAGCGTGTTGTACTCCGCGGCGTCGTACTCCTTGAGCTCGACCGTCACGTGCGGGTTCTTCGCCGTGAAGCCGTCGGCCAGCACCTGGAACTCCGGCGTGGTGTCGAGGCTCCAGCCGGACACGGAGATCGTGACGGGCTCCGCGTCACCGCCTTCCGTCTCGGTCGATGTCGAGGTCCCGGTGTCGCTGGGCTCGCTGGGGTCGCCACCGGTGTTGCCACTGCTGCAGCCCACCAGGACGAGCGCGGCCGCCGCGGCGATGCCCGCGGTGGCGATTGTCGAACGCTTCATGCGTGCTCCTTGAGTTCAGGGCCCGGGCGGACCCGTGGGGATCAGGCGATGCAGGTGCTGGTCGTAGCGCCGTCGGGCCAGGTGACGCGCACCCGGTCGTCGGGCTCGTGGACGAGCGTGACCGGTGCAGGGGCGCCGGTCGGACTGAGGATGTCGACGCGCTCGAGGCCCACGAGGGTCACGATCACGTCGTCGGTGCGTGCCGGATATGTCAGGACCGGCACGTGAACGGGGTCGCCGAGCGGGCTCGAACCGGTCCGGACCACCGTGGTGGCGCGGGCCGGTGGCCCCTCGATCGGGGTGAGGGTCGAGGTGAGTGCTCCGGTGGCGAGAACGGGCCAGCCGCCCACGCGGAGCGAGGTCGCCGCGGCGGAGAGCCTCGCGACCCGGACGACGCGGAGCTCCCACGGGCCGCGCACGAGCGAGGTCACCACGAGCTCGCCCGCCGGCGCACTCGCGCCGCGCCAGCCCGAGCCGTGGCGCTGCTGTTCCGCGTCGGGCGCGACCCAGTGGGCGTGGACTCGGGAGGCGGCGACACCGACGCGGCTCGGGCCGTCGCCCCTGACCTCGCACCGCAGCGTCGTCATGCCTGCTCGGTGACTCGCGCGGCCCGCCTCGTCGAGGATCGCGACGGACTGCTCGAGCGGCTCGGTCCACGCGTCCTCGTCGAGCAGCGGGCTCGTCGCGGTCGAGTAGCCGAGCCTCGCGTAGAGCGGGGAGTCGGTCACGGGGTCGGCCTCGAGGGCGTGGTCGGTGCCATGGTTGACGATGCGGACGATCCCGTCGGCGCGCGTGCCGCTGATGATCCAGCCGGGGGCCTCGACCGACCGCAGCACGTCACGCCGTTCGATCGGGAGCGCCTCGACGGGTGCCGTCCACACGGGGTGGTCGGCGGGCAGGGCGATCCCGAGCAGTCCCTTGACGGCCCAGTACGGCGAGGCGGGACCGGAGTAGGACTGCGCGAGGGTGCGCCACTCGTGGTGCCAGCCCATCGTGAGCAGCCCGCGATCGTCGGGGACGCCGTGGTCGGCGAAGTGTCCCGTGACCGCGTCGGCCGCGTGGCGCAGCAGGCCGGGGGAGAGCGAAGGAACGCCGGCGAGGGCGCCGGCCCAGAAAGGCGCGGCGGCGGCGAAGCGGTAGATGAGGCTGCGGCCCTGCAGCAGCGGTGCGCCGTCGGAGCCGACGAGGCAGACGGCGTCCTGCAGGTAGCGGTCCAGCGCGGAGACGTCGACGGCGGTGCGCCCACCGGCGAGGTCCTCGGCACCCTGCATGCGCGACCACAGCACGGGGTAGAGGTGGAGGGCCCAACCCACGTAGTGGTCGAAGGAGCGCTCCTCGCCGTCGGAGGACCATCCCGCGGCGCGCGAGAAGCTGTCGTGCAGCGCGAGATCGGCGTCGACATCGGCTCGCGACCAGGGGCCACCGACGGAGCGCAGGAATGTCTGGACCACGAGGCGGAACCACAACCAGTTGGTCCGCGGGTAGCTCTGGTCCCCGACCGCGGGGGCCAGGTAGTCCACGACGCGGTCCTGGGTCACGCGGTCCAGCCGGTCCCAGATCCACGGCCGGGTCAGGTCGAGGACGAGTGCGATCGACGCGGCCTCGACCTTGGCCTGCGGGTGCTCGTCGAGGCGCACCCACCGGTCCGGCGCGGCGGGATCGACACCGGCGACGATGCCGCGGGTGTAGTCCGCCACGAGCTCGTCGACGCCTTCGCCCTGCGCGCCGGCGATGCGGAAGCCCGCGAGCAGGAACGTGCGGGCGAAGCCCTCGAGGCCGTCGACGTCGCTCCCGTAGCCACCCGGCGTACCCGGGAACTCGATGCGTGCGTGGTTCGGAGAGGCCCACCGCAGGGCGCCCGCGAGGAGGCGATCGGCATACGCGACCCACTCCTGGCGGTTGCGGTCAGCCAGCACGGCACTCTCCCTTGAGTTCGACCACGATCAGATCGGCCAGAACCGAAGGTATTCGCTCATACACGACCACGTCAAGACTTTCCTGATCTGATACGATCACAAACGATCACATCGTGGTTCTCGATCGACGCCAAGGAGGTCACCGATGCCGTCCGACCGCTTCGTGGGACCGTGCGCCGCCGCGTGGCCTCCCTGCACCGCCGCGGACCTGCTCCGCGTGCTCGATCCGCTCCAGAGTCTGCCCGTACCGCCCGCGAGCGACCGCGCCGCGTGGACCGCCGTCGACGCCTCCACGATCGACGCCGTGGGGCGCAGGGCCAGGGCGGACCTGGGTGAGCCGTGGCCCGTCCCGCTCGCCCACGCCGCCGTCCGCGTGCACCGCGACGGTGATCGTGACGGCTACGAGCAGGTGGTGTTCCACCGGCAGCGTCGGCTCAGCCGCGCCGTCGTCATGGCCACCGTGACGCTCGAGCACGCCTGGCTCGACGAGGTCGTCGACGGCGTGATCCTGCTGTGCGAGCAGTCGTCCTGGTGCTGGCCGGCCCACGACGACGCGTTCGCGCGCCACGGCTCCGTGGTCCCCGTCGTCGACGACCCGTTCCTCGACCTGGGGGCGGGCGAGGTGGTGGGCCAGCTCGCCTGGATCGACCACGTGCTCGGAGGACGCCTCGACGAGCACGCGCCCGGCATCCGTGCCCGGATCCGCCACGAGGCCCGCACGCGCGTCGTCGAACCCTTCCTGCGCCGACGCGACTGGCACTGGATCGGTCTCGACGGGGACGTGGACAACTGGAACCCGTGGATCCACGGCAACGTCCTGCTCGCCGCGCTGCAGCTCACGGACGACCCCGAGACACGCGCCGAGGTGGTGGCCCTCGTGATCGAGGGCCTCGACCGGTACGTCGCGACGCTGCCCGACGACGGCGCGATCGACGAGGGCTACTCCTACTGGTGGAACGGCCCCTGCCGGGCACTCGAGGCCTTCGAGCTGCTCTCCCACGCCACCGGCGGGCTCCTCGACGCGAGCCACGTCCCCGCGTTGCGTGCGACGGTGGCCTTCCCGGCCCACCTGCACCTGGGTGGCGACTGGTACGTCAACTGGGCCGACGGCCAGGCCCGGCCGCCACGTGCCCAGCCCTGGGACGCGATGCACCGGGCCGCCCGCCGTGCGGGCGACTCCCGTGCGGCGACCCATGCCGCGTCCTACCGGGCGCCCGGTGCGCCGCTGGCCGACGAGTCGCAGGGACTCGGGCGACTCCTGCGCGCCCTGACCGACCCGCAGTGGAACGCCGTCGGACACGTAGCTCCTCCCCTCGACCGTGACTGCTGGCTCGACTCGATCCAGACGCTCGTCGCGCGTGCCACGGCGGGCTCCTCGGCGGGTCTGACCCTCGCGGCCAAGGGCGGCCACAACGCGGAGCACCACAACCACAACGACGTCGGCAACGTCGTCGTCGCCCTCGGCGGCGTGCCGGTCCTCGTGGACCCCGGCAGGCCCACCTACACCGCGCGCACCTTCGGCCCGCAGCGGTACGACATCTGGACGATGCAGAGCGCGTGGCACAACACCCCGCAGGTGCGTGGCACGCAGCAGGCCGCGGGCTCGCGGTTCGCGGCACGTGCGGTCCGGGCCGACGGCGGACGCCTGCGTCTCGACCTCGCGGCGGCCTACCCCCGTGAGGACGTTCGCCGGTGGGCACGCACCGCGAGGCTCGAACGCGGTGCGGACCCACGGGTCACCATCACCGACGAGTGGGAGCTCGAGCCCGACCCGGGAGCCCCGCCGTCCCTCGTCCACCTCGTGCTCGCGGGCGAGGTCACGGTCGGTACCGGCGCGGCCCGCGTCGTCGCGCTAGGCGGTGCGGGGACGGTCGAGCTCACGTGGGACCCCCCGGTCGCAGCCACCGTCACCGAACGACCACTCGACGATCCGATGCTCACCGAGGTCTGGGGGGCGAGCCTCACCCGGCTGTCCCTGCCCGCCGAGGGCGACGCGGGCAGGCTCACCGTCATGTTCCGGGGCGCACCGTGAGCGAGGCCGAGCAGCGCGGGCCCCTGCAGGACGCACGCCGGTCCCAGCTGCTCGCCGTCCTCGCCCGCCACGGCACGGCGCGGGTCTCGGCGCTGACCCGTGAGCTCGGCGTCAGCGCGGTGACCGTGCGCCGCGACCTCGTCCGGCTCGCCGAGGAAGGGCTCGTGCGACGGGTCCACGGCGGTGCGACGCTGCTCGAGCCCGCGTCGTCGGCCCCGCCGTCGGTCCACGCCGGTGCCCGTCGGCGCCCGGGCCGGTCGATCGGCATGCTCGTCCCCGCGCTCAACTACTACTGGCCGGACGTCGTGCGCGGCGCCGAGCGGGCCGCACGCGAGCGGCACCTGCGGTTGCGGTTGCGTGGCTCCTCGTATGAGGCCTTCGACGACCGGCCCCAGCTCGAACGGTTCCTGTCCCTCGACGCCACCGCGGGTCTCCTCGTCGCACTGCGCCCCGACTCCCCGACGTCGGCACCGACCCTGGAGTGGCTCGCGTCGACCCAGGTGCCCGTCGTCCTCGTCGAACGGCAGGCGCACGTGGGCCCGCACCACGACCCGATGGAGTCCGTCATGACGGACCACGCCCTGGGTGCCGCGATGGCGGTGCGTCACCTCGTGCGCCTCGGGCACGAGCGGGTCGCGCTACTGACCAACCGCTTCAGCCCGACCAGCCCGCACGTGCGGCGAGGATGGTTCGAGGCGACGCTCGAGACCGGGAGCACGGCGGGTCGGACGATCGACGTCGAGGTCCCCGACCCCGGCGACGAGGGCTGGAACGAGCTCGTAGAGTCCCTTCTCGAGCAGTGCCGGAGCAGGGGAACGACGGCGGTGCTCGTCCACGCCGACGCCGAGGCCATCGCGCTGGTGCAGCACTGCGAGCGACTCCACATCTCGGTGCCGGGCGACCTGTCCGTCGTGGCCTACGACGACACCGTCGCCGGTCTGTACAGCCCGGCGCTGACGGCGGTGCGACCACCACGTAGCGCCATCGGTCGGGCGGCCGTCGAGCTCCTCACCGCACGGCTCGCCGATCCGGACCGCCCCCCGCACCGGGTGATGATCAGCCCCGCGCTCGAGGTGCGTGGCTCGAGCGCCCCGCCGCGCCGCCCGACGCACCGTGGTCGGGGGGACACGGGAGGTCCGGCACTGCCTATGCTCGGTGGGTGAGCTCCGCCGACCGCCCCGCCGAGGGCACCACGCTCGGCGCCACGGCGACGGCCGAGTCCTCACGAGGGCTGCTCCAGGTCGCCCGCCGTCGGCAGCTCCTCGAGGCCCTGCGCCGCGACGGCACGGTGCGGGTGTCCGACCTCACGCAGGAGCTCGGTGCGGCGGCCGTCACGATCCGCCGCGACATCGCCGAGCTCGCCGAGCAGGGCGTGGTGCGCCGGGTGCACGGCGGCGCGACGCTGATCCGGTCGGAGGAAGGACCCGCCCTGGCCGGGACACACGCCGTGGGCGGCACCGTCGGGATGCTCGTGCCCTCGCTCGAGTACTACTGGCCCGACGTCGTACGCGGCGCCGAGGAGGCGGGCGAGCAGCTCGGTCTCTCCCTCGCGCTGCGGGGCTCCGGCTATCAGGTCGACGACGACCTGCCCCACCTCGTCCGGCTCGTGGAACAGGTGGGGGTTCAGGCGCTCGTCGCCGCTCCCCGGCTGGACGCACCCACGAGCGAGCACACCCTCGGTTGGCTCGCCGAGTGCGGCATGCCGACTGTCCTGGTCGAGCGGTCCGCGACCGTGGGCTCGCACCATGCGGTGATGGAGTCGGTGACCTCGGACCACGTCCTGGGTGGTGCGATGGCGGTGCGCCACCTCACGTCCCTCGGTCACCGCAAGGTGGGCCTGCTGATCTCGGAGGGCAGCCCGACGGGTCCGCACATCCACCAGGGGTGGGCCGAGGCGGCGGTCGAGTGCGGCTTCGATCCGGCCTCGACCGTCGACGCGCACCTGCCATCGCTGCGCGAGGACCTCGAGCACGCGCTCGACGACGTGCTCGACGCGTGCCTACGGACGGGGACCACGGCGATCGTCGTGCATGCCGACACCGAGGCGATGGCGCTCGTCCAACGGTGCGAGGTGCGCGAGCTCTCGGTGCCGGCGGACCTCTCGGTCGTGGCGTACGACGACGAGGTGGCCGGCTTGTTCAGCCCGCCGCTCACCGCGATCCGCCCACCCCGACGCTCGCTCGGCCGCGCGGCCGTCGAGCTCGTCGCAGCCCGCCTTGCCGATCCCGGCCGACCCGCGCACCGCGTGGTGATCAGCCCGTCGCTGCGTGTCCGCGAGTCCTCAGCACCGCCGGGCGGTTGACGGGCGGCGCCGGTCAGGTGGAGGTAGGACTCCGGGGGAGGACGAGCCTCGCGACGAGCCCACCGCGCTCCGGAGCATCTGACCCGGCCGTCTAGCTAGTGGCGGCGTCGTGCCCTCGCCGCGAAGGCGTCGAGCGCAGCGATGACGTCTGTGGCCACCCAGGCCCGGTAGCGCTGTCCCCCCGCCGCCTGGGTGAAGATGCCCGCGTCGCGGAGCTGGGCGATGACGGCGTCGGCGGCCGGCTGCGACAGGCCCACGGCCTCCCGCACGCGCAGCGAGGTCACCGCCGGCTGGCTCAGCAGGACGGGGAGCACACGCCACACCGCCGCGTCTCGGTGGGCGGCGATCGCGGTGCTCCATCTCTCGTGAATCGCGACGAGGTCTGCGGCGAGCTGCCGACCGTTCCCGATCGCGGCGAAAGACGCCTCGGCGAAGGCGGCCACGATCGGACTGAGGTCACCTTCCCGATACGCGGTCAGCGCGGCGAAGTAACCAGAGGTGTCTGCGAGCAGCCCCGCCGACACCGGGACCGTCGACCTGGTGGTGGCGCCCGCGTGCCGAAGCATCGCGTGAACGAGCGCACGGCCGGTGCGACCGTTCCCGTCGAGGAACGGGTGGATGGTCTCGAACTGAGCGTGAGCCACTGCCACCTGGGCGAGGAGCGGCACATCCGTGCGTGAGGCGAACCCACAGAGGTCGGCCACCGCGGCAGTCACGCGGGAGTGGTGCGGCGGGACGAACTGCGCGCCGTGCGGTGAGAGCCCCGATCCACCGATCCAGACCTGCTCACCGCGGTACCGACCCGGTTCCGCGTGGTCCTGCCCGTGCATCAGGGCCTCGTGGATCGTCCGGATCGTCTCGGGGGTCACCTCGTCCGCGAGGTCGACGGCGCGCTGCATCGCCTCGACGTTCGCGGCGACGAGACCGGCGTTGCTGCCGTACTTCGCGAGCCCCAGCTCGGCGAGGGCGAGCGCCTTGGCACCCGAGGTGATGTTCTCGATCTGCGAGGACGACGCAGACTCGGTCCGCAGGAGGACGGCGGCCAGGGGCGCGAGCTCCGTCGCCGGCAGTGTGGCGGAGAGCTCCGTGTCGAACCGGGCGATCTCCGCGCGGGCGTCGTCGGCCGCCGCGAGCACGGTCGGGTCGACCGACACGTCCAGCCCAGCGATGGGAGGTGGGAACATCGCGCCTAACATAGGTGAACCTTTCTATACTTATGTTAGGGCCGAGCCATCATCAGGCGAGCGCCCCTCTACGGCACGACGACGGTCATCCCCGCCGTCGCGCCGGCCCCCGGCCTCCCGAGCGCCTCGAGCGCGGCCGGCGCCTCGTCGAGCGACACGGTGCGCCCCACGAGCCGGCCGGGGTCGAGCTCGCCGCTCGCGATCCGCGCGAGCATCGCCGGGTACTCGCCCGCGCCCATGCCGTGCGAGCCGTAGATCTCGAGCTCCCACGCGACCACGCGGTCCATGGGCAGCGGCGTGCGCGCGTGCTCGGCGAGCAGCAGTCCCACCTGCACGTGCCGTCCCCGGCGCCGCAGCGCGAGGATGCTCGCCTCGGCCGTGGCGGGGTCGCCGAGGGCGTCGACCCCGACGTGGGCACCGCCGTCTGTCGCGGCGACGACGGCGGCGGCGAGGGCGTGCGCCGTCTGACCCGAAGGATCGACGACGACGGCGGCCCCCAGGCGCTGTGCCGCTTCCCTCGCGGCTCGCGAGACGTCGACGGCGACCACGTGCGCACCCGTCGCCACGGCGATCTGGACCGCGCTGAGCCCGACACCGCCGCAGCCGAAGACGGCGAGCCACTGCCCCGCGCCGAGCCTCCCGTGCACCGTGAGCGCCCGGTACGCGGTCGCGAACCGGCAGCCGAGCGAGGCCGCCGTCACCGCGTCCATCGCGGCCGGCAGCTCGACGAGGTTGACGTCGGCGTGGTCGATCGCGACGAGCTCGGCGAAGGAGCCCGCGTGCGTGAAGCCGGGCTGGGTCTGCCGTTCGCACACCTGTGGCTCGCCCGCCGCGCACGCACCACAGGTGCCGCACGCGCACACGAACGGCACCGTCACGCGCCGGCCCGGTTGCCACTCGCGCACGTGCGGGCCGACCTCGACGACCGTCCCGGCGAGCTCGTGCCCGGGCACATGGGGCAGCGGGACGCCGTCGTCGTGCCCCTGCCAGCCGTGCCAGTCCGAGCGGCACACGCCCGTCGCCTCGACGCGGATCACCGCACCGAGGGGCGGGCACGTCGGCGCGGGCACGTCCACGACGCGCAGCGGACCGCCGAAGGAGTCGAAGACGACGGCGCGCATCAGGTTCCTCTCGATCAGAGTGCTCACAGGGCCGAGTGGGTCCAGCGGCCCGCGAGCAGGGTCGCCGCGACAGGCACGGCGCGGAGCTCCTCCGGCGTCGCCGCAGCGTACGGATCGGCGTCGAGGACGACGACGTCGGCCACCTCGCCGACGGCGATCCGCGAACGGACCGAGGCCGCGAGCGCGGTGTCGAGGTCGATCCGCTGCTCGGGGTGCCACGGCTCGCGGCCGTCCCGGGAGCGGTACACGGCGGCCGCGATCGCCGCCCACGGATCGAGCGGGGCCACGGGCGCGTCCGAGCCGAGGGCGAGTCGCACTCCCGCCCGGGCGAGCGTGCCGTAGGGGAAGGCGTCGGCCGTGCGACCGGCCCAGTGCGTGTCCGCGACGTCGCGGTCGTCCATCGCGTGCTCGGGCTGCACGCTCGCGATGAGGCCCAGCCGGGCCATCCGTGCGGCGTCGGCCGCTCCGACGAGCTGCGCGTGCTCGATCGATCCCCGCGCCCCGCTCGCCTCGAAGGCGTCGAGGGCGAGCGCGACGGCCCGGTCCCCGATCGCGTGCACCGCCGCGGCGATACCCTTGCCGCGGGCGTAGGCGAGCAGCGTGGTGAGCTCGCCCTTCGGGGTGTTCAGGGTGCCGTACGCCCCCTCGCCGCGTCGGTCCGGGTACGGGTCGGCGCAGTACGCCGTGCGGGTGTTGAGCGAGCCGTCCGAGATGATCTTGAGCGCTCCGAGTCGCAGCAGACCGTCCGTCCCGGTGATCTCGTCACCCGTGGCGAGCTCGAGCGCGACGGCGCGGTCGAGGTACTCGCGCCACACGCCGGCCTCGACCCGCAGCGACCGTTGGCCGCCCGCGATCCGCCGCGTCCAGGTGGAGAGGTTGTCCGCGATCTCGAAGTCCACGAGCCCGACCACCCCGCGCGCCGCGGCCACCGCGGCCGCATCGTCGACCCAGGCGTCCAGCACCTCGGGCGACACGGCGTCGATGGCGCCCATGCGGCCCATCCACTCCGTCTCGCGCATCACACCCGTGGGGTGTCCCGCCCCGCCGAGCAGGACGAGCGCGGCGGTGCTGAACCAGGCCGCGTGCAGATCACCGGACACGACGACGACGGCGACGTCCCTGCCGACCCCCTCGCGCTCGAGCGCCGCATCGAGCAGCGCTGCCGACGGCTGGTCGGGCCACAACCCGTCCCGGAAGCCCCGACCGACCAGGACGATCCCTGGCGGCGGGGCAGCGAGCCGGGCGTGCTCGGCCATGATGGCGGCGGCCTCGGATGCCGAGCGGGCATGGCCGACGTCGACCCGCTGGCGGTCGAGCGCCCACTGCGACATGTGGACGTGTGCGTCCCACAGGCCTGGCATGAGCCAACGGCCCTCGAGGTCCACGACGTCGTCGGCACCCGCCGTGGTGAGGTGCGGGGCGACCGCCATGATGCGGCCGTCCGCGACCGCGACGTCGACCAGCCCGGGCGCCGATGGGCCGTCGGCGTGGTCACCGGTCCGCGCCGCGCCGTCGTCGTCGAAAGGGACGAGCCGCGCACCACGCAGCACCATCGTCGAGCTCATCTCGTCATCCTCGCAGGGGTTGACGGAGGTGGGGGCTGAGCGCATAGTTAGGCATATGCCTAACTATGCGGAGGCCGACCGGACGGACCTGGTGTTCCGTGCCTTGGCCGAGGCGCGACGGCGCGCCATCGTCGAGCGCCTCTCCCGCGGCCCGGCCACGGTCTCCGAGCTCGCGACACCCTCGGGACTCTCGCTCCCGACCGTGCTGCAGCACCTCGGCGTCCTCGAGGACGCCGGGATCGTCACGTCGAGCAAGCTCGGCCGCACCCGCACCGTCTCGCTCGTCCCCGGATCACTCGACGGCGCGGCCTCGTGGCTCGCCGCCCAGCGCACACCGGCCGAACGGCAGGCCGACCGGCTCGCCAACCATCTGGAAGCACCACCTGAAGGAGAGACATCATGACCGGAACCGTCGCCCACGCGAGCTTCACCCTCACCCGTGACATCGCCGTGCCCGTCGAGCGAACCTTCGCGGCCTTCGCCGACCGCGAGCAGAAGCGGGCCTGGTTCACCGACGGCCCCGACTGGGACACCACCGAGGACGCGTTCGACTTCCGCGTCGGCGGCACCGAGATCGCCGAGGGCAAGTTCCACGGTGGCCCGCTCTCACGCTTCGTCGCCCGGTACACGGACATCGTGCCGAACGAGCGCATCGTGCTCACCTACGACATGTGGCTCGACGGCACGCACATCTCGACGTCGGTGGCGTGCTACGAGTTCGAGGCCACTGACTCCGGGACACGGTTCACGCACACCGAGCACGGGGTCCACCTCGACGGGCTCGACGACGGCGCCGGGCGCGAGGAAGGCACTCGCGGCATCCTCGAGACCCTCGCCGCCTACCTCGAGAGCTAGAGCGAGCGCCGCCAACAGCTCAGGGCTACGGCGCCACCGGGTTCGCCGCACGCACGGCCTCGGCGAGCGCTGGGTTGGCGTAGGGCTGGTTCGCCGGGTCGGCCTCAAGCTGGTCGACGATGCGCTCCACCACGTCAGCCGACCGGTTCTGCGACATCTTGTTGCGCCCCTGCCAGCGGGTCACGCGCAGCCGGAAGCCACGGGCGCCTCGGGAGAGCGCCAACGCCAGCTCGGGGGTCTCCTCAAGGAGCACCGGCTCGGGCAGCGCCGACTCGTACTTCGCCTGCAGGGCCGCTAGCGCGCGGAGGTTCTCCTCGGGGTCACCGATGGGCTCGGGCACGCCGTACAGGTGCGCGACCACGAAGTCCCAGGTGGACGCCGTCGGCCCCGTCCCGTACCAGCCGGCCGAGACGTAGCCGTGCGTGCCGCTCACGATGAGCATCGATTCGTTCTCGCCGATCTCGTGCGCCTCGTCGTCGGGCCGCCCGAAGTGACCGAGCACGACGAACTCATCGCCCTCCTCGAGCATCACCGGCATGTGGGTCGCGACGAGCCCGCGCGAGGTGTGGCTCACGAGCACCGCCCAGCCGTTCTCACGCACGAGGTCGCGGATCACGGACTCGTCGGTGATGCGGTAGATCGGTGAGTCGAGCACGGTGCCTCCTGGGGTGGTTGCCGCCCAGCGTAGGGACGACGGCGGCGGGATGCCCCCGGCTTTTCAGCCGAGGAGCGCGGGGAGACACGCTCGGCGAGGAGCGGAGCGAGGACCTCCTGCAGCGGGCCGGTCTGGTCGCTGAGCCCGGGCCTCCCGCCCAGGAGCATCAGCGCCATCTGCTGGGTCATGGCGGCAACACACCCCATGCTGTCCGCACCTTCGTACCACTCGATCTCGAAGTACCTGAGGCCCAGTTACTCGATGAGCAGGGCGAGTGTGCGCCGAACCTAGGCAAACTAGTCAGCAGACTTGGCGGTGTAGCCGAGGCACCAAGTGGTCGCGATGCACACTCGTCATCCCTTCCGCTCAGACGCGAACACGGCTTGGCTCGCCCTCAGCATCCTCGGTGCTGCAATGATCTTCATCCTCTCGGGGGGATCGGGCGTTCCACAGGACCTGGAGCGACTCACTACGGCGATTCCTGCGCACCATCAAGCCCTTGCGATCAGCGAAGATCGACATAAGCGGCACCATCACCACGCTCCCGCCCGAGCTAAGCCTCGACACCCAAGCCATACCAACGCTCTCCGAGTTATCGACCAAAGGCGCAAAGCCGAATTACCCACCTCAGGACCTAGTCGCCGCCGCATCCGCCAGCGAAACACCGCCCGCCGCATAAGGGCTCATCCGGGCCAGACCTCGTCTGCGGCATCGTCGACGTGTGTGCCTAGGTACCAACGGTCCGAGTCGTCCAGAGTCGCCCACACGACAACTCCCGGGTGTTGCAGAGCGAGTTCATAGCCCCTCCGGGACCCGCGCTTGATCGCGAACCATGTATCACCTACAAGCCCGACGGCGAGTGCGCTCTGCCTAGCAGAGGAACGATCATGCACTGCGACGTAGGCAACTTCTGGCTGAACCACATTCAGCGCTTTCCTGTACCGCGTTCGGATTTTGAGGTCGATGGACTCAAATACCTTGATAATGGCGGCCTCATTGACCATGTGTTCACGCACTCCTCCCGCCAGTACGCGCTGGCACATATTGAGCATGACCTTGAAGTGTCCTCAGGCCTGCGTGTCTGAACAAGACATCGACCCCTGCCTCTGGAGTGCCATCCTCGGCACGGTCACGTTGCTGGGGACTGATTGTGGACTGCCGACAGCTCGCCGCCGGCTGCGGCGCGCTCAAGGAAGCTCCGTCCCCGCTCAGCCTCATCCCTCTGCGCAAGCAGATGCTCGAGAGTGACACCAACCTCCAGGACGCCCGCCTCGAAGTGGCGCTCGAGCAACGCGATCGCGTCGACATCGTCGGGGCCGCGACCGAGCGCGAGATCGACGGCACACTCCCAACTCCGCTCAGCGTTCGATGCCACGAGTTCCTCGGCTGCTTCATAGCACCCCTGGGCGCGCAGCACGCGAGCGAGTCTGAACGGGGTGTCGTCAACCTCGAGGCCGCCCCTGTACCAGCGCTCCGCGAGCTCCAGATCGCCGAGTTCCTCGTGGCGCTGGCCCGCCATGAAGGCGCCCTTGGGATCCCCCGCGCGCGCGGCCTGCTCGAAGTACGCGAGTGCCTCGTCGGGATCACCGCGGTCTAGGTGGAGGAGACCGAGGTTGTAGATGGAGTCGTTCACGCCACGCCGAATCGCCTCCCCGAAGAACGCGATCGCCGCGATGTCGGCCCCCACGGCGCGAAACTCGTTGCCGAGATCGTGCAGCATGTCCGGGTCAGAGACGTCAAGGGCTGCAACAGCGGACCGCAATGCTGCGAGTGAGTCAAGGCGCTCGCCGACCTCATCCTCACCCCCGTGCGCGCGCGTCATCCCTGCATCCTCCCTCGGGTTGTTGGGTCCAGTCCTCCGCGATGGGCGCGCAGCGGCAAGGACTCTCGAGAGTCCCCATCACACGTCAGCCGGCTCACCCCCGGAAGGGAGGTCTCAGTCGAGGATGCCGGGTATCACCCGCTGGCGAGCAGCGGCGCAAGGTCATCCGGCAGCGGTCCGGTCGGCTCGAGCCAGCGCACCTTGGCGATCTCTGCGGCGGGAGCTACGTCTGCCGGAGCGGGGTGCTGGAAGATCGTGCCGATCACCTCGAGGCCCCGCTCCTTGGCGGCGTCCACGCGAACTGCGAGACCACCAATCGCTCACAAACTAGCGACGCGCCCCATTAGTCTGTATAGAAGTTGGTGACAAACCCCTCTTTCCACCAGACTTCGCCAAGAATCACCTCGGTATGGAAGCAATATGCTCCACTTCGGCTCCGTATCACCCCAACCCTCAGTCGAGCTAGATACCAAAGCGCACCAGCTCTCGAAGGATACGCGGCCTTGAGAACCTCCGGATCGTCTCGCGACACATTGAGCGCGTCGATCTCGCTAATAAAGACGAGATACACTCGAGGTCGCCGCTTGTACGCAATGTACTCGCGCAACCTCTTCGACGGTTTGGATGCACGCCCTTCCAGTCTAGCCATAGTAAGTCACATACCCTCCCTCAGATGGCACACCCAAGGGCACCACAACGATCTGGAATCCGTCCGGAAAGTCTCGAAACCCCTCTTCACGGACGACCTTGTCACGAGCCTTTTCAGCTGTATGGCGAGAGGAAAAGACTCCGACTTCCTTTGAGTGTCTCTGCGGATTGCCGTCCTCCATGACACTTCTCTCATGAACTAAGAGGTATACCGTCGAGCGCCTGCGCCCGCTACCCACTTGGCCACCACCTCTTCCGAACTAGATGTCTCCGGATCTGACTGAACTCACGAACTTGATCGCCCTTTCGCGACCATCTTCTCTTTCCGTACTGCTTATCCCTACGGCGCACACTGACACAAGTCAGCGCGCCGATACGCGATTGGCTTCTTCGACCTACTTGCCACGCAGAAGCCTCCAGAGACCCGAGAACCACCAGGCCCAGCCCACACCATCATCTCGTCAGCTCTGAAAGAACCGGAGCAATGCCTCCAGTGCGCTGCTGAGAGACGCCGCCTCGACGTCCGGCAGGCCAACACGATCAGGACCCACTTGAGAGATGAATGCCTTCAGCTTGGCCTCAAGGTCGCTGGCGGCCGGGGCGATGTCAGCGGCGATAGACATGCCCGTCACGCTCTGCCCGTGCGTCTCAACCCGCAACCGGTAGCCCTGGCCATCGAAGATCGTGAGGTCATCGATGTCATAGACCTCAAGGTCAGCGCAGGCCGAAGCCACATCCGGATACACCTTCAGGTCTCCGTTGTCATAGACCGTGATGGGTGCGGACGGCGACCGAGCCATCAGAACCTCCCGCGCGTGAGAGCCAACACTACGGGCCTCATCGCCGCCGTGACATTTCAACACGGCTACTCATCGGGGACTCCAGCAAGACCGTCAAGCACACCCACAACAGACGAAGCTGCGATGCCTACGCTGCGGGGAATCGTCGACCGTGCCAGGTACTCGCCGGACTTCACGACGAGGAAGTGACCCGAGAGCTCAACCGCTGCGTCGATCCTTCCCCACCTTATCCGCAGCGCACGGGGCTCTAGGTCTAGGCGAGCACGAGGCCGCCACCTCGAAAGCACGGTGACGATCTGCGAGTAACTCACCTCGCACGCTTCGCCTCTCGCGCCCACCTCAGGAATCGGCACAACTGGCCCTACTCGCAGACCGACGCGCCACGAGGTAGCGTGCATGAGTGCGCTCACGTACGCCGCCGCCTCCCGATTGCTAGTTCCCTTGACATGGAGGCCGTACTCCATACCGTAGAAGGCAAGCATCGCTCCAAATCGATAATCCTCCTCATGGCGTCCCCACGTCGGTCCGTCAGCATCCTCGCTTGCTACCACGAGTCCCGACACACCGAATCCTTTGGTTGTGAGCACCCTTGGCTTGTCGCCTTCGATTAGGACCTCGACGCCAGAAACTTGGCGAAGGCTCATGGCCAACTCCTGGAGACCGTTCATTGGCCTAACTCACCTCCACAAAGGCATGAGCAGTACTAGTCATCGCCATCAGTTCAACTTCTTGCCACGAATGATGTCCACCGTGACACCACGCGTCACCTTGATTCTGAACACCTCTTGCGCCTGCCCTCCTCGCACGCGAACTGACCACCCCACTGCTGGCTTTCTCGAACCTGCCTTCGAATTACTCAGGAGGCCGGGCTTCTTGGCTCCCAGACTGGATTTGCCGAAAAGCCTACTCTGGGTCCCTACCGCCTTTGAGGCCGCCTTGCGGGTCGCTGTAGCGGCGGTTCGTGCTCCCGAGGCAACCCGTGCTCCGGCCGCAGCTCCAGTCCGCGCGATGGCGCTGCCCGCCCTCACGCCTAGCGAGACTGCTCCAGCACAAACCGCGGTGGCGAAGACGCAGGTCGCGACGACGGCGACGATGACGGCGGCGCCGGCGACCCACTTCCAGTTGCGCTTCCACCAGGAGGACTTGCCGTCGAGGTCGTGTTGGTTGATGGGGTCTTGTGGGTAGGTGTAGGCGGTGGTGTTGCCGCCGGGTACGGGGTCGACGCTGGTGAACAGGCCGGTCACGCTGTTGTAGAGGCGTGCTCCCATGAGCAGGAGTCCGGTGGGGTCGGTGGCGCGTTCCTTGGCCCCGAGCCACCCGTAGTCCAGGGTCCCGGTGTCAGGACCGGGGGTGATCGTGTTGCCGTACTCGTCATACAGTCCCAGTGCCCCGACC
>Ga0160449_1000501_pt1 | contig 23969 bp, 16 predicted proteins | sample HID1975I_E1MG_FD_108216 | JGI IMG/M metagenome (GOLD analysis project Ga0160449, IMG submission 108216) | Enriched soil microbial communities from UW Madison campus, WI, USA - HID1975I_E1 MG | ecosystem: Environmental > Terrestrial > Soil > Unclassified | place: USA: Madison, Wisconsin...
CGACCGCGGCGAGATCGACATCATGGAGATCGGCCACGTCGACGGCATCGCCGCGGGCATGGGCAACCGCCGGGTCGGCGGCGCGGTGCACTGGAACTACGGCGGCGGTCACGCCAGCCATGCCGACTACGCGGACTTCCCGAGCAACCTGCACGACGACTACCGCACCTACCGGATGACCTGGGATCCGGAGTTCATCCGGGTCACCGTCGACGGTCTGCAGTACTTCGAGATGGCGATCTCGGACATCGAGGGCGCCTCGCTGCACGAGTTCCACGCCCCGCATTTCCTGCTGCTCAATCTCGCGGTCGGCGGCACGTATACCGGCATCTTCGATCCGAACGGCATCACCGCGCCGCTGCCCGGGAAGATGCTCGTCGACTGGATCCGCCTGTATCAGGACCATCCCGACAGCGAGCTGCACATCGGCGGAGACAGCGCGGTGCCGGCCGGCCGCTTCGGTGTCTATACCGAGCAGACCGGCCTGGCCGGTGCGCTGGATTTCGGCAGCGACGCGGAGCTGTTCGTCTGGAACAACCTGACGCCCGTCAGCGCCGCGCCGTTCGAGGGCGGCGAGGTCATGGCGTTCCGCGCCAACGCCGGCGAATGGTTCGGGCTCGGCATCCTCACCGACTACCGCAACATGAGCGCTTACGCCGGCGGCGCGCTGAAGTTCCACATGCGCACGACGACGCCATCCACGTTCAAGGTCGGCATCAACACCTCGTTCGGCGACAGCTGGGTCGACTTCGCGGCAGGCGGCCCGAACTACGGCCTGGTGCGCGACGGCCAGTGGCACGAGGTCACGATCCCCTTCAGCGCCTTCTACGATCTCGACCTGCATGCGGTGAAACAGATGTTCATGGTCGTCGCCGATCCGCCGGCGCAGGACGTCGAACTGTCCATCGACAACGTCTACTACCAGAGCCCGTGAGCACCCGGGCCGGGCGTGGCGCGCCGCGCCCGGCTCAGAACACCGACAGGCCGGTCATGCGCGTGAACCGGTGCAGTGCATAGCCGCCGAGCAGCGAGTTGCCCTTCTCGTCGAGCGCCGGCGACCAGACGCACAGGTTCAGCACGTGCGGCACCACCGCGACGATGCCGCCGCCGACGCCGCTCTTGGCCGGCAGGCCGACATGGAACGCGAACTCGCCCGCGGCATCGTAGGTGCCGCAGGTCATCATCACCGCATTGATGCGCCGGGCGCGTTCGGCACTGGTCACCTGTTCGCCCGACGACGGGCAGCTGCCGCGGTCGGCGAGGAACTGCAGGCTGCGCGCGAGGTCGATGCAGTTCATCTTCAGTGCGCACTGGAAGTAATAGAAATCCAGTACCGCCTGCACGTCGTTCTCGATGTTGCCGAAGCTGCGGATGAAGTTCGCCAGCGCCACGTTGCGATAGCCGCTCTTGCGCTCCGACTCCCAGATCTCGTCGTCGCGGCCGATGTCGGCATTGCCGGCGCGCTCGCGCATGAAGCCCAGCAGTGCGGCTTCGGGATCATCGTAATGCGACAGGATCACGTCGGCGACGACGATCGCGCCGGCGTTGATGAAGGGATTGCGCGGGATGCCGTGCTCGTGTTCGAGCTGGATCAGCGAATTGAACGGATCGCCCGACGGCTCGCGGCCGACGCGCTTCCACAGATCATCGCCGGCCCTGTCGAGCGCGAGGGTCAGCGTGTGCACCTTGGAGATGCTCTGGATCGAGAACGGCGCATGCGCCTCGCCGACGGTGTAGACCTCGCCGTCGATCGTCGCGACCGCCATGCCGAAGGTGTCGGGCGGCACCGAGGCGAGCGCCGGGATGTAGTCGGCGACCTTGCCCTTCTGCGTGTCGAACCGTTCGCGCACCTCGGCGTGGATCGTCGCCAGGATCTCCTGCAGGTCGTGGCGACCCAGATCGTGCGGATTCTGCGGGGGGCTGCGCATGAGCTCTCGGTGTGGATCGCGGCCCCGCAGCATGGCGTCGCCGGCGTGACCGTGCGGTCACGTCAGCGCGTCGTCACCCGCGCGGCCATGTCGCGTCCAGCCTGCGGAACGACGCCGGCAAGGTGATGCCCTGCGCGTCGTAGTCGTGCACTTCGGTCCCGTCGACATGCACGCGCGACGGCCGCGTGCGCTGTGGCCACGCGACGTGCACGGTGCTGCCTGCGCGCAGCCCCGGTCCGAGTTCGACATCGAGCCGCCCGGCATCGCCGCGCGCCTGCAAGGTCAGCGGCCCGTAGGCGGTGGGCAAGGCATCGACGCGCAGGCCTTCGCCCACCAGCCAGTCCGGCGGCGTGCCGGGCAGCAGCCGCAGCACCGCGTCCTCCTCGCGCATCAGCATGCCGAACACCGCGCGCGCGTATTCCGCGCCGATCCAGGTATGCGGCATGTCGCCGAGGTAGCGCGGGAAACGCAGCCGCGAATGCACGACCTCGCCCCACACGTGCCACGGTCGCGGCCGGCGGTCGTCGAGCATGCGCGACAGCATCTCCCATGCCGCGTCCGGCTGGTCCAGATGCACGAAGGTCAGCACGTTGCGCAGTTCGTAGGGCGAGTATGCATACAGCGCATCGGGCGCCGCGTTGCGACGGAAGTCGGCGAGATAGCGGTCGAACGTGGTGCGCAGCGCGTCTTCAGGCAGCAGGTCCCGCTGGCCGGTCGGATCGAGCGCGATGGACACGCTGGTGGGATCGTCACCGCCGAGATCGGCCGCCGCCGGCACCGTGGCCTGGCCGCTCCAGGCCATCGTCGCGCGGATCGATGCGGCCACGTCGGTGCGCAGCGCGTCGTATTGCGCGCGCGCCCACGCGGCGGTGTCCGCATCGCCCAGCTGTTCGGCGAGCCACGCGCCGTCGTGCCAGCCCTTGAGCGCCCAGTAGTCGTCCCAGTAGCTGTGCGTCGGACTGGAGTAGCCCTCGTGGCTGATCGACGGCGCGATGATGCCGCGGAAGCGTTCCGGCGCCGGCGCGTCCCCCATGTAACCCGGCACCAGCGTGCGCTCGCGCAGGGTCTGCAGAAAGCGCATCGCGGCGGTCACCTGCGGCAGGTAGTCGCGGACGGTCTCCGGCCCGCCGTCGAGGCGCGCGACGTCGGCCACCAGCGCGATGTACTGGCCCTGCGCGTCGAACTCGATGTCCGAACCGAAGCCGGTGAACAGCGTGCCGTCGTCGTTGATGATCGGCGAAACCAGGCCCGATTCGCGCACCGCGTGGTCGGTGTACCAACGCAGGAAATCGCGGGCCACGTCGGCCTGCCCCATGCGCAGCAGCACCGCGGCGGTCGCGGCGCCGTCGCGGATGAAGGAGCGGTCGTAGTTGCGCGGTCCCGGCTGCATCGCCTGGCCGGTGCGGTTGATCAGCATGTAGGCCGCCTGCGTGCGCAGCGCATCCACCATGTCGCCATCGGACAACGCGATGTGTACATCGCCGAAGCGCGCGCGCCAGTCGTCGGCGACGCGCGCGGCCAGTGCATCGAAGCTCGCGTCCGGCGTCTCGCCGATCCGCAGCGATGCAGGCACCAGCGCCGGCGCTTCCGGCAACGGACCGTGGTTACGGTCCGTGCGGGTGATCCCCAGCGGAAACGCGACGACGACCGACTCGCTCGCGCCGGGCGCCAGACGCATGCGGTAGCCGAGCAGCGACGCGGCCAGGCCGGCATCGTCGTGCGCGGACATCGCCCCGGGGGCCGTGCCGGCCGCGGCATGCGGCGTGAGTTCGGTGGCGCCGTCCTCGCCGAACGGCGCCGCGCCCTGGTGGGTCGGTGGGGTCAGCGATGTCAGCAGCGAGCGCCCGTTGACGCGGACCGCGGTGCCCAGCGGATCGGGCGTGATCGCGACATCGAAGATCGGCGACAGGCCGCCGTTCTGCCACGGCGGATTCATCTGCATCGGCCGCACCAGCAGCGACAGCGTGCCGTCGACGGGCGCGTTCCCCCGATTGGTCACGCGATGCCGCAGCAGCGTGACCGGCTGGCCGTCGAGCGTCGTGGCGAAGCTCTCGCTGCGCACCGCGATATCCGGTGTCGCGGTCCAGTCGACGGCCGGCATCGGCATCCAGCGTTCGCGCAGCGTGTGCACGGGCGTCGTGCCTGCGGCGCTGGCCGCGCCGCGCGCGTCGCGCCAGATCGCCTGCACCAGCGGCGCGCCCTTCCAGGCTTCCAGATTGCCCCATTCGTCGAAGATCGATTTCTGCAGGCCGCCGTGCACGCCGACGACCGTCCAGTAGGTCTGCTGCATGTGCAGCGACGGCGGAAACAGCACCGCGCTGCCGCGCGCCGCGGCCGCCTGGTAGGCGCGCATCGGCGTCATCACCTCGCCCGGTCCGAGCAGGCGCAGGCGCGCGATCGCCGGCGGCGCGCCGTCGCCTGCGGACACGCGGACGCGCAATGCCTGCGCCTCCAGCGCGACCGGGCTGGCCAATGTGGACGTGCCGCCGTCACCGGAGAAGGGATCGCGCGCCACGACCCGCCAGTCGCCGGCCGCGTCGCGCGTCTCCAGCGTGGCGCCATTGCGCGTACCGGCCCATTCGATGCGCAGGCCGGCGGTGGGCTGCGGCGATGCGAAGTCCAGCGCGATCAGGCCCGCATCGCCGTCCATCGCGACCGGTACCGGCGCGTCTGCCCGGCGCCAGACGCGTGCGTTGCCGGAATCGTCCAGGCCGCGGATGCGCGGCGCCTCGGCGACCGGCAGCGGTTCGAACTCGAAGATCGACACGCCCCAGTCCGACGTCTCCGGCAGCGCCGCCAGCCGCAGCCAGCGCGCACGGACCGGTGCGAAGAACAGGGTTTCGACGCCGCCCAGCGAGTCGGGCTGCACGTGCACGTCGCGCCACTCGCCTTCGGTCTCGGCCGCCTGCAGCACGAAGCCTTCGGGATTGGCGAGATCCCAGCGGAGGCGCACGCCGCCGATTTCGGTCGCGCGGCCCAGGTCGACCTGGAACCAGTGGCCGGCACTGAACGCGCCGCCGGTCTTCGTCGCCGGATCGCCGTCGATCAGATGATCGATGGCCTCGGCCTGTACCTGCATCGACGAACTGGTCGCCGTCCACTGCGCGCGAGGCGGCAGCGCGTCCTGCGCGAACGTCGACGCGCCTGCCAGCGCGCATGCCAGACCACACAGCCACCGCACCCGGTTCCGCATCGCGCACCTGCCCTGTCTTCGCACGCCCTCCCCAGGGTCGCGACGCCGGCACGTGGGCCGTCGCGACCGCGAGCGTAACCGTTTTCAGCCGCGCCGGGCGCGGGACCGGCGGCCACCCTCCGCAGATGCGATCCCGGCGCGCGCATCCACGGAATCGATGCAGTGGCGGACTGAACACGGGCGCGGAGACGTCGCCTTGATCCGGGATCGGCGAGGCTGGTTCCCATCGCGCATCGCCGCAACGCACAGGAACAGACTGCATGGGCATGTTGATCGAAGGCCGTTGGGAATCCGACGAGGACAAGCTCGTCGGCGAGGACGGCGCGCTGCAACGGCCCGATTCGAAATTCCGCAACTGGGTCACCGCCGATGGCGTACCCGGTCCGACCGGCGAAGGCGGATTCGCCGCCGAGCCAGGCCGCTACCACCTCTACGTGGCGCGCGCCTGTCCCTGGGCGCATCGCGCGACCCTGTTCCGCGAACTCAAGGGCCTGCAGGCGATGATCGGGCTGTCGGTCACCCACTGGCTGATGGCCGACGACGGCTGGACCTTCGCGACCGGTCCCGGCGTCATTCCCGATCCGCTGCACGACACCGACACGCTGTGGCAGCTCTACGTGCGCGCCGATCCCGGCTACACCGGCCGCGTGACCGTGCCGGTGCTCTGGGACACGCAGCGCGGGACCATCGTCAGCAACGAATCGGCCGACATCATCCGCATGTTCAACAGCGCGTTCGACGATGTCGGCGCGACGCCCGGCGATTACACGCCGGCAGCATTGATCGACGAGATCGACGCGCTGAACGCGCGCATCTACAACGGCCTCAACAACGGCGTCTACAAGGCCGGCTTCGCGACCAGCCAGTCCGCCTACGAGGACGCCGCGTGCGGCGTGTTCGAGACGCTCGACTGGCTCGAGTCGCATCTCTCCGATCGCACCTGGCTGTGCGGCGACACGCAGACCGAGGCCGACTGGCGGCTGTTCACCACCCTGCTCCGCTTCGACGCGGTCTACCACGGGCACTTCAAGTGCAATCTGCGGCGGCTGACGGACTACCCGGTGCTCTCGGCCTACGCGCAGCGGCTGTATGCCGAGCCTGCGGTCGCGCCGACGGTGAACTTCGACCACATCCGCCGCCACTACTACCAGAGCCATCGCCAGATCAATCCGACCGGCATCGTGCCGGTGGGACCGGAACCGGTGTTTCCGGCCACGTTCTGAGTCAGGTGTCGCGGCGCGCGTCGACGATGTCCGGTGTGCGCAACGGCGCGCCCCCGGCGTCGAAGAACACCCGGTTGCGAATGCCGCGCAGGCGCGCCGCCAGCAAACGCATGAAGATGGCGCCTCCACCGATCGCGGTTGCGAGCGGCGTCCTTCGCACATGTCCCTCGGCTGATCCCCGGTTGAGGACGAAGCGCGGTGGACCGAACGCCGCATCGCGCGCCCGCGGCTCCAGCGCTTCGGCGATCACGCCGACATAGGCCACGCGCGCATCGCGCGCCGTATTGGCGACAGGCGCCTTGCAGCAGTCCGCATACCAGCGCAGCAGGCCCTTTTCCGAAAGCGAGAGGCAGGCGAGTCGTGCTTCGCCCGCGGTGAACCGGATCGCGTCCGGTGGCACGGCGACGATCGCGGTGCCGCCCTGCGCATCGAGTACGGCGTCCGCGCCGAGGAGTCGCGCATACGCCCGGCAGTCGCGACAGTAGCAGCGCGCATGATCGTAGGCGTGGACATTGTCCACGGTCCCGCGCAGCTGTCCGCAGCGGCATCGCAGTTCGACGTGCATGACCGGCTCCCGACGATTCGACGCCCGGATGCTGCGCCGGCGTCGCGTCGGAACCTGTGAACGCTCAGCCCGCCGCGTCGACCTCGTAGAGTTCCAGCGGCAGCCCGTCGGGATCGGCGAAGAACACGAAGCGCTGGCCGGTGTAGGGATCGACACGCACTGGTTCGAGCACCACGCCACGTGCGCCCAGCCGCGCGCAGGCGGCGTCGATGTCGCCCACCGCGAACGCGAGATGGCGCAGGCCGCGCGCCTCCGGCCAGGACGGCCGCGGCGGCGCCTCTGGGAACGAGAACAGCTCGACCTGGCTGCCGTCCGGCAGCGCGAGATCGAGCTTCCACGACTGCCGCTCTTCACGGTAATGCTCGGCCAGCACCCGCAGCCCCAGCGTCTCGACGTAGAACGCCTTCGAGACCGCGTAGTCGCCGCAGATCACTGCGACGTGGTGCAGGCCGCGCAGCATCCTCAGGCCGGGACTTTCAGCGTGCGCGCGAACAGCGCCAGCATCCGCGACCAGGCTTCCTTCGCGGCCGCGGCGTCATAGCGCGGCGTGGTGTCGTTGTTGAAGCCGTGCTCGGTGTCGGCCGGCTGGTACAGCGCGAACGTCTTGCCCGCAGCGGCCAGCGCCTGCTCGTACTCGGGCCACTGCGCGTTGACGCGGGCGTCGTTCGATGCGAGCACCACCAGCAGTTCCGCCGCGATCTTCGGCACGTCTTCCAGTGGCGCGGCCGGTCCGTAGAACGGCACCGCGGCGCGCAGCGTCGGCAACTGCGTGGCCAGCCAGTTCGCCATGCCGCCGCCGTAGCAGAAGCCCACCACGCCGAGATGGCCGTTGCCGCCTTCGATCGCCTGCAGCCAGTCCGCGGCGGCGACGAAATCCTGCCGCGCCTTGTCCTGGTCGAGGGTGGCGAACAGGGCGCGCGCGGCATCCTCCTCGCCCGGATAGCCGCCCTTCGGAAACAGCGCGTCGGGCGCGAACGCGATGTAGCCCTCGAGTGCGATACGACGCGCGACATCCTCGATGTGCGGATTCAGGCCGCGGTTCTCGTGCACGACCAGCACCAGCGGCAACGCGCCGGTCGCCCCGGCCGGGCGCGCGAGGTAGCCGCGGCCGCGGCCATTGCCCCTGGGCGCATCGAATTCCACATGGCGCGTCTGCAGACGCGCATCGTCGGGCGCGATCTGCTGCGCACTCGCGAACTGCGGGCTCAGCGCGGCCAGCAGGCCCACCGCGCCCGCGGCACCGGCGATGCGGCCCGCGCGCGTGAGGAATCCGCGGCGATCGATCGCGCCGTGCACGTAGTCGTCGAACAACGCGAGCACGTCGGGATCGAAGTCGCGCGCAGTGAGCTTCGGGGGCGTGGCCATGGCGGGTTCCTGTGGCGGATCGGAGGTCCATGGTAATCGGCCGGATGCCGCCGCGAGCGCGTTTGGGCTCCCTCAGGGCGCCATCGCACGGCAGCACGCTTGCACGCTGTCATCCGCGCATTGCCGCAGCGCAACAAAACTTCAATACACCGCCGCTAGCCTCCGGCCCCGGTCGCACGTCGGCCTGCGTCGCGTGCATGCGCACGGCGCGCACCCGTCCATCCGTCTCCAAGGGGAACACCCGGCATGAAGTCCACCCACCCGGCGCGCCGCGCGTCCGGGCCGCGCCCGCGCTGTCTGAGCCGCAGCATCCATTTCCTTCTCGTCGGCGGCATGGCCACCATGCCGATGCTCGCACTCGCGCAGGATGCGCCGGCAGCCGACGACATCCAGGCACTGGACGCCGTCTCGGTCACCGGCAGCTACAGTCGCAGCCTGGAACAGGCGGTGGACCTCAAGCGCGACAACATCGGCTTCTCCGATTCCATCGTCGCCACCGACGTGGCCGACTTTCCCGAGCAGAACCTCGCCGAGGCGCTGCAGCGCATGCCCGGCGTGACCATCGAGCGCAACAAGGGCCTGGGTTCGCGCGTCAACGTGCGCGGCCTGCCGTCCGACTACACCCACGTGTCGATCAACGACCTGGCGACCGCGTCGGGCAGCGGCGGCCGCGAGGTCGAGTTCGACATCTTCGCCTCGGAGATCATCCAGCAGGTCACGGTGCAGAAGTCGCCGACCGCGGCCGACGAGGAAGGCGGCATCGCCGGCTCGGTGAAGATCTCCACCGCCCGCCCGTTCGACTACGCCACGCGCCAGCTGGTCGGCTCGGTCGAGGGTGCGTACAACTCGATCTCCGAGGAGATCGATCCGAAGATCTCGTTCCTCGCCTCCGACACCTGGGGCAACTGGGGCGCGCTGGTCTCGGTCTCGTCGGCCAAGCGCACCAACCGCACCGACGCGACCTCGGGCATCAACTTCCGTCCGATGTCGCGCTTCCTCGGCGCATCGGGCGTGCGCGGATCGCAGGCCGAGGCGGTGATCGAACGCGACACCGGTCGCCAGATCGCCAACCGCAGCGACACCGCCGAGTCCAACCTGATCGTGTTCCAGGACAAGGTCGGCGACCGCGTCTACCTCAACGAACAGGACAAGTGGGGCGCGACCGCGTCGCTGCAGTTCAGGCCCAGCAACGCCTTCAGCCTGACCTTCGACGCGTTGATCGGCGGCTACGACACCACCGAGGACGAGTACGACGCCGCGGCCTACTCCGCGTCCAGCATCAGCACCCTGGAGACGATCCACGAGTACGACGCGACCACGCTGGCCGAGCACGGCATCCTGGTGCTGCGCGACGTTTCCTACACCGCCACCCAGCACGAGTTCCTCAGCAAGGAACGCCGCAACGAGACCGACTTCCGCCAGTACAGCGCCGCGCTCGACTGGCGCGGCGACAGCTGGACGGTCGACGCCCTGCTCGGGTATTCGGGCGCGAAGAAGACGCTCGACTACGCCAACCTCAAGCACGTGGCCTTCGCGCCCTCGCGCACGCGCTGGACCGGCCGCAGCGGCGAGACGATTCCGAGCGCGTCGTCGAACGGGTTCGACATGTACGCCTCGCCGGAGCGCTACCTGTTCGAAGCGTACGAGACGACGCTCGAGCACATCACCGACGACAAGTACGCCGGCCAGGTCAACGTGCGCAAGACCTTCGACCTGGCGTTCGCGCCGGCGCTGCGCGACCTACAGTTCGGCGTGCGCCACACCGACAGGTCCAAGGAACGCCGCTACGGCGAAGCCAAGATCGGCGGCCCGTCGGCCGGCGACAGCAGCTGGGTCAACACGCGCACGCTGGCCGACAGCCCGCTGCGGCCGATCGGCGAGATCGTGCCCGGCGGCGGGTACAGGGCGCGCGATCTCGACTGGCAGATGATCTCCAACGACTACGCGCGTGCCACGTTCCGCTACGCCGGCTTCTCCACCCCGTTCGACGAGGCCCAGTACTACCGCGTCGACGAACAGGCGACCGCGCTCTACGCGATGGCCAACGTCGCATTCGACCTCGGCCGCGTGCCGGTCACCATCAACGGCGGCGCCCGCTACGTCGACACCTCGGTGACCTCGTTCGGCTACCACCCGGTGCAGAACCCCGACGGCAGCACCGGCTACACCGACGAACCGGTCTCGATGGACGGCGACTACAGCGACGTGCTGCCGAGCCTCAACCTCACCGCCGAACTGCGCGACGGCCTGCTGCTGCGCGCGGCGGCGTCGGAGACGCTGATCCGCCCGGCGATGAGCGACATCGCCTACAAGCGCACCGCGAGCTGGAGTTCCTACCGCTTCACCGACGGCAACCCTGCGCTGAAGCCGACCTACGCCGACCAGTGGGAGATCGGCCTGGAGCAGTATCTCGGCAACGGCGGCCTGCTCGCCGCGTCGTACTTCCGCAAGACCATCGACGGCGTGGTGATCAACGCGCTGACCGGCGTGGTCGCCGACGTGCCGGTCTACAACGCCAACGGCACGCTCAACGGCATCTACGATTTCGACGTCTACCAGCCGGTCAATGCCGCGGGCTCGTACGAGGTCGAAGGCATCGAGCTGATCGCACAGCTGCCGCTGACGACGTTGCATCCCGCGCTCGAAGGCTTCGGCATCAACGCCAACTACACGATGCTCGACAGCTCGCTCGCCGGCGAGTCGGACCTCGGCATCCGGACGCCGATGCCGGGCCTGGCCGAGAAGACCTGGAACCTGACCGCGTACTACGAGAACGCCCGCTTCGACGCCCGCCTGTCCTACAACCATAAGAGCGCGTACGTCGAATCGATCGGCTACAACATGTATCCGATCTACCGCGACGGCTACGGCCAGCTCGACGCGTCGATCGGCCTGCGCCTCGGCGACAACGTCAAGCTGAGCCTCAAGGGCATCAACCTGACCGACGAGGCGACGACCGGCTACACGATGGACCCGTCGTTCCCGACGATGTACGAACTGTCGGGGCGTCGCATCTCGCTGGGGCTGCGCGCGGATTTCTGATCCGCGTGCCGTGTCCGGTACCTGAAGAAGGCCACCGTTTGCGTTGGCCTTCTTCGTTCGAGCCGCGTACTGGGAAGCGTCATCGCCACGTCGTCATTCCCCGAAGGAACGGGACGCGCTTCATCCATGGTCGCCTGGCCGTCGTCCTGTGTTTCTGGATTGGAACCTGAGGTCGCTCGACGACACCGAGGCCATACGAAAGTCCCTGGATTCCCGCCTGCGCGGGAATGACGGGCGAAAGCAATGCGGCGGTCGTGCCAGGCACGCGCCATGGGTGGCATGCGCCCGAGCCAGGGCAGCGCCTGCCCCCGCGAAGGCGGAAGCGCCCTGATCGAAGGACGCGAGGCCTCCGTCCGACAGACCGCCACGCACCGGCGCCCCGGCCCTCGAAGGCCGTCGTGCAGACTCAGCGATGCGCCAGCGCGTAATCCAGCGCGCCGACGATCGAAGCGACCTGCGCGGCATTGCATTCGACCGGCGACGTGCGCGGACTGTCGGGATAGACCTCGGTCGTGGTCACGTAGCGCGCGCCGGTGATGCCGGCGCACAGGCCCAGCTTCGCCAGCGGGTACTCGATGACGCCGTGCGCGACGACGGGCGAGCCGATCATCTCGCCGTCGGCATCGGCCGGCGCGATATGGGTGACCCGCTCAACCGCGGCGATGACGGCCTGCTGGAAGTCCGGCTGCGGATGCTCGCTGTCGTCGACGAGATAGAAACCGTCGGGAATGCCGCCCGGCTCGAACGGCACGCCGTCGCGCGCGGCCAGCGCGGGCCGGAACTCCGATTCGTCGGTATCGGTGGTTTCGTGCAGGTCCACGTGCACTAGCACCTCGCCACGCAGCGGGGCGAGCAGCGCGACCAGCGCGGCGGACTCCGGCGCGGGACTGCCCGCGCGGAACGCGCGGTTCGGATCGATCGCATTGACGTTCCAGCGCTGGATGTGCTCGTAGCCCCACGGACTGACGCAGGGTACGACCAGCAGATTGATCCGACCCGCGTAACCGGCAGCGGATCGCTCGACGAACGCCAGCGCGCCGACGACGCCGCTGGTCTCGTAGCCGTGCACGCCACCGGTGACCACGCCGACCGGCAGATCCTGATCCCAGTCGCGGCTGCGGATCGCGAGCAGCGGATAGCGGCGGCCGCCCGCGTCGAGCGTGCCGTAGGTCTCGACGTCGAAGCGGTCACGCAGTGCATCGACACGCATCACGATGTCGTCGGCATGGCTGCGCTGCCGGCGCAGCCCCGCGCGCCAGGCGGCGCGCTCGGCATCGCCCCAGGGCTGGCCGGCGATGCCGATCGGATAGGACGTCGTCTGCTGCATCACGTGCTCCGGCTTCGAAAAATCGCCGGCACTCTAGCATCGCGTCGCGGCACCCCGCTCAGAGCGGCGCGGGGCGGCCGTAGAGATAGCCCTGGCAGTACTGGCAGCCGAGCTCGTCGAGCATGTCGCGCTGCGCCTGCGTTTCCACGCCCTCGGCGATGGTGTCGATGCCGAGCGTTCCGGCCAGCGCGAGGATCGCGCGCACCAGCGCGAGGCTCTCGGCATGCAGGTCGCTGCCCAGTCCCTGCACGAAACTCTGGTCGATCTTCAGCGCCTGGATCGGAAAGCGGTGCAGATACGACAGCGCCGAGAACCCGGTGCCGAAATCGTCCAGCAGCGCGAGCACGCCGCGCTCGCGCAGCAGGTTGAGCATGCGCAGCGCACGCGGGGCGTCGTCGAGCAGCGCGACCTCGGTGATCTCGATCCGCAGCCGCGCCGGGTCGGCGCCCGCATCGTCGACCAGCTGCATCAGGCGCTCGACGAAATCGTCGGAACGGAAATGCCGCGGCGAGACGTTGATCGACACGTAACCCGGGCAGTTCGACGTCGCCATCATGCCGATGACCTTGCGGTACATCAGCCAGTCGACCTGTTCGATCAGACCGCTGTCCTCGCCGACGCCGATGAAATCCGCGGGCGGCAGGATGCCGTGCAGTTCATGGCGCCAGCGCAGCAGCGCCTCGTGGCCGATCACCGCACCGTCGGACAGGCGCACGATCGGCTGGAAGAACGGTTCGAACGCGTCCTGCAGGATCGCCCGGCGCAGGTCCGCCTCCAGGTCGAGCAGGCGCGTGGCCTCGGCGCGCATCGCCTCGTCGAACCGTTCGCTGCGGTCGCGGCCGCAGGCCTTGGCGCGGTACATCGCCGCGTCCGCGTCGCGCAGCAGGCCGTCGCCGTCGGCGCCGGCATGCGACATCGCGATGCCGATGCTGGCCGAGGGATACAGCTCGCGCCCGGCCACCCACATCGGCCGCGCCAGCGTGGCCAGCAGCGCCGCGGCCATCGTGTCGGCGACGGCCGCATCGTCGACGCCGCCCAGCACCAGTGCGAACTCGTCGCCGCCCAGGCGCGCGGCCATGTCCTGCGGACCGAGCAGCGCGGCGATGCGTTGCGCGATCTCGACCAGCATCGCGTCGCCGGCCGCGTGGCCGACGCTGTCGTTGACCAGCTTGAAGCGGTCGAGGTCGAGGAACAGCACCGCGAAGGGTTCCTGCCGGCTCTCAGACGAGGCGAGCGCGGCATTGAGGCGTTCGAGCAGCTGGACGCGGTTGGGCAGACCGGTCAGCGGATCGTGGCGCGCCTGGTGCACCAGGCGTTGCTGCGCGCGCACGCGTTCGCCGATCTGCGCGCGCAGTTCGCGGTTGGCTTCCTCCAGTTCCCGGGTGCGCGCATCGACCCGGAATTCGAGCTCGGTATGCGCGGCCTTGAGCGCTTCCTGTGCGCGCTTGCGTTCCAGCGCGCTGTCGATGTGATGGGCGACGAAGGTCAGCAGCGCCTGGTCGCTGTGGGCGAAGCTGATCTCCGGGTCGTAGCTCTGCACCGCGATCGCGCCGACCGGCCGGCCGTCGCGGCTCAGCGGCACGCCGAGCCAGCACTGCGCGTGGGTGCCGCGGCTCTGCAGCTCGCCGCTGGCCTCCAGCAGCACGATGCTCTCGCGCCGCGCGAGCAGCGGTTCGCCGCTGTCGATGACGTATTCGGTGAGGCCGTTGGCGCGGGCGCGCGGGCGGCGCGCGACGTCGCGTTCGTCGACCGAATACGGGAATTCGAGCCGCTCCCCGTCCTGGCTCAGCATCGCGATGTAGAAGTTCCGCGCATACAGCAGCTCACCGACGATCGCGTGCAGGTCGGCATAGAAACGCTCGACGCTGCCGGCCGCGACCGACAGCTCGCTGATCCGGTACAGCGCCCGCTGCAGCCGTTCGGCGCGTGCGCGCTCGGCGATCTGCGCCTGCAGGCCGAAGTTCGCCTCCTGCAGTTCCTGGGTGCGCGAATCCACGCGGCGCTCGAGCTCGGCGTGCGCCTGCTTGCGGTCCAGCGCGGTCAGGATGTGCTGGGCCACGAACTCCAGCAGGGCCCGGTCGTCCTGGCTGTAGCGGTGCGGACGGTCGTAGCTCTGCACCACGATCGCGCCGCAGACGCGGCCGTCGCGCCGCAGCGGCACGCCCAGCCAGTCGGCGCTGTCGGGCCCGTGCAGCAGGTTGCCGTCGTCGACGCCGTGCGCGCGCCGCAACTGCGCCGACGGGCCCAGCATCGGCTGGCCCTCGCGCAGCAGCGCGATCGTCAGGCTGTTGGGCATCTCGCTGACGTGCAGTTCCTGTTCCGGATCGGCGATCCAGGGATCGAGCGCGTCGACGAAATACAGGAACCGCAGCGTCTCGCTGAGATCGTCGTAGAGCACGATGTAGAAGTTCTCGGCGGTCATCAGCCCGCCGACGACGCCGTGGATGCGCGCGAGCACTTCGCCCATCTCCAGCGCCGAGCCGGCGAGATCGGCGATCTCGTAGAGGGCCTGCTGCAGCCGTTCGGAGCGCTGCAGGGTGGCGACGTCGTGTTCGGTCGCCAGCGCTTCGAGCGCCGCGAGCAGGCCGTTGGCGGCGAGCCGGGCCCAGGCCGCGCGGATCGCGTCGTCGTGCCCCTGGCCGATGGCGACCGCGACGCGCGCGCCGCCGCGCACCGCGCGATGCACGCTCGCACCCTTCGCGGCTGCGGCATCGTCGTCGAGGCTGGAGGTCGCGAGCGCCAGCAACGCCGCCGGCGCATCGTGTGCATGGATCGCACCATGTCCGCCCCGCAGGCATCGCCATGCGATCGCGACCTCGAGATCGGCAGGCGCGGTGGCGAGGATTTCCCACGCGCGCGCGGCCGCGTCGGCAGGCGACGTGGGCGGACGATCCGGGAGCTGGCGGTCGGACACGGGAATTCGGAGGGCTGGACTGAGCGGAGCATAACCAAATCGTCACATCCCTCGCTGGGCGCCCGACCCCATCTGCCGCATCGGCACGTTCGCCGGTCGCATGTCCCTGCAACCCGCCCTCGCCTGCCCCCCGCGTTCGGTCTTCCCGGTCACCGCCGCAGCACGTAACCTGCCCGGCATGCCCGACATCGCCAGCCAGCAGGTGCCGCCCGGCGACGATGCCCTGATGCAGGCATGGGTCGCGGGCGACGTCGCGGCATTCGAGACGCTCTACCGCCGCCACCGCGACAAGCTCTACCGGTTTCTCGTGCGCCAGCTGCGCAACGCCGCGCTGGCCGACGAGGTGTTCCAGGACATCTGGCAGCGCGTGATCGCCGCGCGCGCCGACTGGCGACCGGACGCATTGTTCACGACCTGGCTCTACCGCATCGCCCACAATCGCCTCGCCGATCACTGGCGCGCCGCGCAGCATCGACCGCCACCGCCGGAGGACGCGGACCTGCGCACCGCGCGGATCGTCGATCCCGATTCGCCCGAGCGTCAGCTGTCGCAGTTCGAGCAACGTCGCCAGCTGCAGATCGCACTGGCGTCCCTGCCCGACGAGCAGCGCGAAGTGGTGCTGCTGCGGCTGGAACAGGAACTGACGCTGGAGGCGATCGGCGAGATCACCGGCGTCGGCCGCGAAACCGTGAAATCGCGACTGCGCTACGCGATGGACAAACTGCGCACGCTGCTGAATCCATGAACCGAACCGACCGCGAACCGCTGACGCCCGAAGAACGCCTGCTGGCCGACCGCCTGGCACGCGACGGCAGTGCCGCGTCGCCGTCGGCGGCGCTCGATGCGGCGATCCTGGGCGCCGCGCGCGCAGCCGCAGGCGCAGCGCCGCCGCAGGCAGATCGGGCAGTCGCAGATCGACGGATCTCGCCGCGACATCGCCGCTGGCCGTTCGCCGCCGGCATCGCCGCATCGCTGGCACTGGCGGTCGGCATTGCCTGGCAGCTGCGCCCGGTGCCCGACGCCGAAATGCGTGCGGCGTCCGAGGCGCCGGCAGACGCGCCTGCGTCCCGGGCCGGGCCCGCTTCGGAGGCATTGCGCTCGCGCGAACCGGCCGCGCCTGTCTCCGCGGAACCGGCGCCCCCGCCTGTCGAAGCGTCCACGCCGGCACCGGTGTCTGCGGTAACGGCCGAGGACGAGACACCCCCTGCCGCTTCGACGCGCCGCGAGGTTGCCGCGACCGAATCCGCGGACACGACATCGACGGCTGCGCCCGCAAGCGCGCCGCAGCCCGTCGAACGACGCACCGCGTTCGGTGCCGAGGCGCATCCCGCCGCGCCTCCGCCGCCTCAGAATGCGACACCTGCCGCCGCACCGGCGTTGCCTGCGCCTCCACCTGCGCCACCTGCGCCGCCCGCACCGATGCAGACGCCTGCGGACGCGGCGATGCGGCGTGCGGCGGTGCCGGCCGCCACCGCGACTGCGCGACCGAGCCGCGCGGAATCGCAGGCGATGCTGCTCGAATCGATCGACGACGTGCCCGACGACGCCGATCCACCCGCCTCCGCCGATGCGCCCGAGGTGCGTGCCGCGTGGCTGGCGCGCGTGCGCGAACTGCTCGACGCGGGCCGCATCGCCGAGGCGAAGGCGAGCCTGACCGAGTTCCACCGCCGGCATCCGCAGGCCGAACTGCCGCCGGACCTGCGCGCGTTGCTGGACTGATGCCGCTAGACACCCTGGCCGGACCGGTCGACCACACGCTCGAAGTCAAGCACAGCCGCTTCATCGCGCATGCGGCGCCGGTCGACGATGCCGACGGCGCCGCCGCCTTCCTGCAGCGCGTGCACGTCGGTGACGCGACCCACAACTGCTGGGCCTGGCGCATCGGCGACCAGTACCGCTCCAGCGACGACGGCGAACCTGCCGGCACCGCGGGCCGTCCGATCCTCGCCGCGATCGACGGCCAGGGCTTCGACCGCATCGCGGTCGTCGTCGTGCGCTGGTATGGCGGCATCAAGCTCGGCGCCGGCGGACTGGTCCGCGCCTACGGCGGCTGCGCGGCCGAATGCCTGCGCACCGCCCCACGCGTGGCGCTCGTCGACATGGCGACGCTGCAGCTGCATGCGCCGTTCGACGCGATCGGCAGCGTGCATGCCGCGCTGCCGGCCGCGCGCGCGGTCAAGCGCGAGGAAACCTTCGATGCCCACGGGGTCTCGCTGGTGCTGGATCTGCCGGCCGATCGCGTCGACGACTTGAAAACCCGACTGCGCGATGCCACCCGTGACCGGGTCCGCATCGACGACAATGGCTGATGGCATTCCGATCCCCCCGTACCGCCCCCGACGCCGGTCGACCGAAGGCGCCCATCGGCGCGCTCAAGACCCTGTGGCCCTTCGTGATGCGCCAGCGCGGCCTTTTCGCCGCATGGCTGATCGCACTGGCGCTGTCGTCGGTGGCGACGCTGAGTCTGCCGATGGCGGTCAAGCAGATGATCGACCACGGCTTCACCGGCGGCGACCAGATCGATGCCGCGTTCGCGCTGCTGCTGGTCGTCGCGGTCGCGCTGGCGGTGTTCACCGCGGCGCGGTTCTTCTTCGTGTCGCTGCTCGGCGAGCGCGTCGTCGCCGATCTGCGCAACCGGCTCTACGGCCACCTGCTCGACCTCGACCAGAGCTTCTTCGAGCAGACCCGCAGCGGCGATCTGGTCTCGCGCTTGAGCGCGGACACCGAGCTGCTGCGTTCGGTCGTGGGCTCGACGATGTCGGTCGCGCTGCGCAGCACGGTCATGGTGATCGGCAGCGTCGCGATGCTGGTCGTCACCAGTCCGCGACTCGCGGCGTTCACGCTGATCGGCATTCCGCTGTTCGTGCTGCCGCTGGTGCTGGGCGGCCGCAAGCTCGCGAAGATCTCGCGGCAGAGCCAGGACCGCGTGGCCGATGCGAATGCGCTCGCCAACGAGACGCTCACCGCGATCCGCACCGTGCAGGCGCATGCGCGCGAGCCGTGGGAGCGCGGGCGCTTCGGTGATGCGGTCGCGCAATCGGTCGCCACCGCGCGCCGGCGCATCGGCCTGCAGTCGATCATCACCGCGGTCGCGATCACGCTGATCTTCGGCGCGGTGACCGTGGTGCTGTGGTCGGGCGCGCACGACGTCATCGAAGGCCGCATGACCGCCGGCACGCTGGGCCAGTTCGTGCTCTATGCGCTGTTCGGCGCGGGCTCGGTCGGTGCGCTGGCGGAAGTCTGGAACGAACTGCAGCGCGCCGCCGGCGGCATGGGCCGGATCGGCGAACTGCTGGTCGAACGGCCCGGCATCCGGACGCCGGATACGCCGGCCACGTTGCCGACGCCGGTGCGTGGCGAACTGCGCTTCGACGACGTGCGCTTCCACTATCCGTCGCGCCCGGACGCGCCGGCGCTGGAACATTTCAGCCTGCACGTCGCACCCGGCGAGACCGTCGCCCTCGTCGGCCCCTCCGGCGCCGGCAAGAGCACCGTGCTGTCGCTGCTGCTGCGCTTCCACGACCCGGCCGGTGGCGCGGTGTCGATCGACGGCGTCGACATCCGCGGCCTCGATCCCGCGACGCTGCGCGACCATCTCGCGCTGGTGCCGCAGTCGCCGACGATCTTCGCCACGACCGCGCGCGAGAACATCCGCTACGGGCGTCTGGACGCCAGCGATGCCGACATCGAAGCGGCGGCGCGCGCGGCCGAGGCCGATACCTTCATCCGCGAGCTGCCCGACGGCTACGACGCCCAGCTCGGCGAGCGCGGCGCGCGGCTGTCTGGCGGCCAGCAGCAGCGCATCGCGATCGCCCGTGCCCTGCTGCGCGACGCGCCGGTGCTGCTGCTCGACGAAGCGACATCGGCGCTCGACGCGCAGAGCGAGTTCGCGGTGCAGGAAGCGCTGGCGCGCCTGATGGAAGGCCGCACGACGCTGGTCATCGCGCATCGCCTCGCGACGATCCTCAAGGCCGACCGCATCGTGGTCATGGACCGCGGCCGTATCGTCGCCCAGGGCACGCACGCCGAACTGCTGGCACAGAACGGCCTGTACGCCGAATTGGCGCGGTTGCAGTTCATCGACTGAGGCTGCCTGGGCGCGAGCGGGATGACGGGTTTCGCTGCGCTCCATCCATCCGCCAGCGTGGCGCGACGATCGGCGCATGTGGGGGCGCGCTTGCGCGCGACAGGACTCACCGGGACGGCGTGGTCGCGCGCGAGCGCGCTGCTCCGGTCGCCTGCACCGCATGATCCACCGCATGCCGCAGCATCGCCGGCGCGATGTACCGGCGGTGCACGCCGCTGATCGCGGCCATGTAGACGCGGCCGAACAGGTTGCGGGTGCGCACGCGCGTCGCCATCGTGCAGACCAGCGCGCCGTCGGTGTCGACGCGCACGCCGATGCAGGTCCGGAACATCAGGTGCCTGTCGTCGGCGCCGAGGATCACTTCCATCCTGCGTCCGTCGCTGCTGCCTCGCTCGGCGAGGATGGGATGCCGGCCGGCGAACTTCAGCGGCGCATCGCCCGAGAGCAGCGATGAAGCGGGACATCCCAGGGGCGAGGTGCGCAGACCCGCGGGCCGCACCAGCACATTGCGCAGCGCCATCAGCCGCGACACGCCATCGGGCGGATTCGCGACAAAACCGGTCAGCAGGCGATCCATGACGATTGCGGGCGCCGCGTCGCCGACATGCGCCGCAGCCAGCCGCAGCGCGACCTGGTCCTCATGGGCGACGCGGCCGACCAGCTGCGACTGCAGTAACGAATCCGCATCGACGCCGCCTGCGACGATCCCGCGCCCGCCGCCATTGTCCGCGCGGAAACCCGCGGCGGCGCGGCGTTGCGCGATGCCCGCGCGCAGACGCCCCATCGCGCTGCGGACGCGGGTGCAGAAGCGTGCGGCGATCGACGCCGGCGGCGCATGCAGCGACAGGGCGGTCGTCGCGATCGACGCCGGATCGCGCCACGCGGCATCGAGCAGCGCCTGCACCGCGGGCGGCAGCACCTCGGTCAGCACGGGAATGTCGGCCGTGTTGCCGAGCACGCGCGCCTGTGTCGCGGCATCGAGACCGCCGGCGGTTTCGTCCGGATGGCAGGACAGTGCGAACAGCGTCGGATGCGGCCCGCCGGGGCACGCAGCGATGAACTGGTGCCAGGTGCCGCCGCCGAAGCGCACCGAGAACAGACAATCCGGCGGCACCTCGACGACGTGCAGCGCGTCGACGAACGCGCGCGGGTCGGCCTCGATCTGTGCCTGCGACGCGGTCGAGAACCGCAGGTGCGCACCGGCGCTGCCGGACACCGCGGTGAACATGCGGTTGCCGGCGTGGCGATGGAAGGGGTGGCCCTTGGCACCGACGCCGAAGGTGTACAGCGACGAGGGATCGTCGCGGGCGAGATCCATCGCGCCGATCCGCGTCGACGGCTCGTCGAGCGCATCGACGAAGGCCGGATGCGCACGCTGGCGGCGCAATGCGTCGCCGGTCGCCGCGTCGCCCTGCCCCGGCGCGAACTGCGCGATCAGCGTGACTTCGACCGGCAGCCCGCCGCAGTACGAAGGCAACCGGACCGACGGGAACGTCGCCGACGGCCGGATCGACGTGAACGCGGTGCGCGCATTCGAGGCCGCGAGCCGCGCGTCGTCGGCCAGCAGGCTCACGAGGCGGTCGCCTTCGGCTTGCCGCCGCGCCGTTCGCGTTTGAGCGGGCGTGCGACCGGACAGACCTCGGCGGCCCACGCGAAGATCGTGTTCGCGAGCCGTTCGGGCACCAGCCGGAAGAACACGAACTGGCCGCGCTTCTCGCGCTCGATCAGGCCGGCCTCTTCGAGCACCCGCAGATGTCCCGACAGCGCCGGCTTGCTGAAGTCGAAACGTGCGCCGATCTCGCCGGCGGTCAGTTCGCCGGCGTTGAGGTAGGCCAGGATCTGGCGGCGCGGCGTCGACGCGAGGGCTTCGAAGACCCGTTCCATGGCGGCATCCAGTTAACTAATTACCTAATTAATTACGCCCTTCAGAGCCCCGCGTCAACGCCCGCCCGACTCGGGCAGAACGCGGGACAGCACGAGGTCGACGTCGCAGCCCGGCTGCAGCGTGCCGAACGCGAGCGCGTGCTGCGCGCCGAGCCGGCTGGCGCAGAACGCGTCGGCCAGCGGATGCGCTTCGTGCAGCAGCGTCGCGCCCTGCAGCAGCAGCGCCAGCCATTCGACCAGGCGGCGTGCCTGCGCCTCCGCGGGCATGCCGCCCGCGAGGATCGACCGCAGCGCGCCGGCCGCGGCATCGAAACCCGGATGCAGCCCCCGTCCACGGTCGATCTCGCGCCACAGCGCATCTACGACCGCCGGTTCGCGCGACAGCGCCCGCAGCACGTCGAGGCATTGCACGTTGCCGCTGCCCTCCCAGATCGAATTCAGCGGCGCCTGCCGGTACAGCCGCGGCAGGATCGATTCCTCCACGTAACCCGCGCCGCCGAGGCATTCCTGGGCTTCGTTGACGAACGCGGGCGCGCGTCGGCAGATCCAGTACTTGCCGACCGCGGTGGCGAGGCGTGCGAACGCGGCTGCATCCGGATCCTGCGGCGCGGCGTCGACGGCGGCCGCGACGCGCATCGACAGCGCCAGCGCCGCCTCCCACTCGATCGCGAGATCGGCGAGCACGTTGCGCATCAACGGCTGATTGATCAGTGCACGTCCGAACGCATGGCGATGGCGGGTGTGATGGACCGCCTGCGCGAGCGCCATGCGCATCTGCGCGGCGCCGGCGAGCATGCAGTCCAGCCGCGTGAGCATCACCATCTCGAGGATCGTCGCCACGCCGCGTCCGGGTTCGCCGACGCGCCAGGCCAGCGCGTCGTCGAATTCGATCTCCGACGAGGCATTGCTCCAGTCGCCCAGCTTGTCCTTGAGCCGCATCAGCCGGAAACCGTTGAGCTCGCCCTCGGGCAGGCGCCGCGGCATCAGGAAGCAGCCGATGCCGCCGTCGGCCTGCGCCAGCACGAGGAAGCCGTCGGACATCGGCGCCGAGAAGAACCATTTGTGCCCGCGCAGCGCGTAGCGGCCGTCGGCGCGCTGCGTGGCCCGCGTGGTGTTCGAACGCACGTCGCTGCCGCCCTGCTTCTCGGTCATGCCCATGCCGAGGGTGACGCCGGCCTTGTCGGCCATCGGCACGTCGCGCGGATCGTACCGGCAGGCCGTGATGCGATCGATCCACGGTTGCAGCGCCGGTTCCCGACGCAGCACCGGCACCGCCGCATGGGTCATCGTCAGCGGGCAACTGGTCCCGGCCTCGGCCTGGTGATGCAGATACGCGAGCGCGGCGCGGGTCACGTGTGCGCCCGGTTGCGGCTCGGCCCACGACAGCCCGGCCACGCCGTGCCCGATCGCCACGTCCATCAGCCGGTGGTAGGCGGGATGGAACTCGACGCTGTCGATGCGATGGCCGAAGCGGTCGTGCGTGCGCAGGCGTGGACGGTCGCGGTTGGCATCGAAACCGGCCGCATAGAGATCGCTTCCCGCCAATACGCCGTAAGCAGCGATGCGTTCGGCGAACCGGTCGGCGCCCGCCCGCGCGACGGCCTCGCGCAGCGCGGCATCGTCGTGCCACAGGTCGCGCGGCGCGAACTCCGGCGACTGGTTGTCGACCTCGTGCGTGGCGCTGGATGGCATCTGCGTCTCCCTCGCTGGACCGGGTTTCGATTCTGGCGCATATGGGGCGCAGGCTTCGCATGCGGCCCGTTCCGGTCAGTCCACGGGTCGTTCCCGCAACCACGAAGAACGTGCGCCACCACATATGCGAAAGGCCGCCCCGTTGCCGGGGCGGCCCTTTTTCGATTCCGCATCGACGCGGTCAGTGAGCCGGTCGTTCGTCACCGCCGTGTTCCAGCCGGCGATCGCGCTCGCGTACCGCTTCGAGACGCGGATCCGGCTCGTCGAGTTTGTCGCCCAGCACGCGCCGCACGATGATGAAGAACACCGGGATCAGCAGCAGGCCGAGGAACGTCGCGAACAGCATGCCGCCGATGACGCCGGTGGCGAGCGCATGGCGTGCGCTGGAACCGGCGCCGCTCGACAGTGCCATCGGAGTGACGCCCATGATGAAGGCGAACGAGGTCATCAGGATCGGGCGGAAGCGCAGGTTCGCCGCCTCCACCGTCGCGTCGCGCAGCGTCTTGCCTTCCTTGTACTGCTGCACCGCGAACTCGACGATCAGGATCGCGTTCTTCGCCGCCAGACCGATCACCGTCACCATGCCGATCTTGAAGAAGATGTCGTTCGACAGGCCCGGACGCAGCATCGTGAACACCACCGCGCCGAGGATGCCCAGCGGCACCACCAGCAGCACGATCACCGGGGTCACCCAGCTTTCGTACAGCGCGGCCAGCAGCAGGAACGCCACGATGAAGGCCAGGCCGAGC
>Ga0160449_1000505_pt1 | contig 23832 bp, 28 predicted proteins | sample HID1975I_E1MG_FD_108216 | JGI IMG/M metagenome (GOLD analysis project Ga0160449, IMG submission 108216) | Enriched soil microbial communities from UW Madison campus, WI, USA - HID1975I_E1 MG | ecosystem: Environmental > Terrestrial > Soil > Unclassified | place: USA: Madison, Wisconsin...
AGGAGTGTGATTAATGCTGACCACTATTCCCCTCTGCCAGGCTCGGCGACGCCTCAGGCGCCTGGTAGCGCTGGTTGCAAAGGGACACTCTTTTATCATCACCCAAAACGGCAAGCCGTTAGTTTTGCTGGAGGCGCCCGAACCATCCGATAAGCAGGAGCCGCAGCCAGCGAACTATGACACATAGGGAATCTAAGCGGCTGTGAACGCTTCCTGCAACCGCTGCGGCAAAGCATGTCACCCGGATTTGAGAGGTTAGGTGATGACCCACAATTACGACCAGCATGCAGCCACAGAGGCATATGAGGACAAGCAGGGAGGCGAGATTGGGACAGGGTGTTTGCAAGGGATGCTGATCAATAACATGCATCTTGGGCCTGTCACGTGACATCGTATGGAAGAGACGCGCTAGCCCTTTCGATCGCAGCCCGCCTTGTGGCGCTCAAGGTGTGCCATTTCTTGTTTCCACTTCGCAATGAACTTCAGCCAGTCATGCAAGTAAGCACCTTCAGGTATCCGGGTTGAGCCGTAGCTTGCGCACATAAAGCGCTCACGCCACGGCTCTGGTATAGAGTTTTCCCGTACGATGGATATTCCAATCGAATGGGGCTCAGAAGCAACCTGATTGGTGACCTCGTCAACTGTGGCGATCCGACACGAGCCAAGCCAAGCTTGCTCTTGATGATCTATCTCGTCCAAGACCCTCAAAACGCACAGTGCTTTTGGATCACCAGGATCAAGGTGGGCGAGTGTCCATAATGCCCTGCGCCGGCGGTTTTCACGGAGATGAAGCGAATCATCACTGCCCATGGCGTCAATCCTTAGTGAGGTTTGCGACCAAGTCCGCACTCGCCGGCGAGCATGCCCTCAACGAACTCAATGGACATGTCCAGTTCGCCCTCGGCCTCTTTGAATACCGACTCGAGTGATGGGTGAGCACCTGAGGCGCGGAGCTTTACGAGCAGCTCCAGGAGCTCTCGACCTTGGGCCATGGGCATTTGAATACTGCAGTACACGGTGTCCTTGGCGTCTCTGTTCATGAGTGCTCCAAAAAAAGGCCGTGATCGGGCGCGCCCTAGCGGGTCGGCTGTCGTGAAACGAGCCGCCTTGAAGGCGTCTCGTCCCTGCGGGCGTCCATCCTCGCGCCTGCGCGCTCCGCTTGCCTGTACGCTGGCGACCCATGGTGCGGCGGCGGAATGCAGGGAGGACGGCGGGTGATCAAGCCGGCCTCCTACTATTTGTGAAGCTTGCTGAACCGCTCTACTACCACGCTCGGTGCCGTTGCTGGCCACTCTGCGAGGTTGCTAGTCTTGCGGAGGAAATTCCACGCGCAGAAGGCGAAGAATATGACAGGTAGAGCCCCAATACCTAACGCTAGGTGGTGGATTTCTACAAAAGCTTCGCTGACACTCGGAGCACTTTTTGCCATGGGTAGGATTGCTATAACCCACGTCAGAATGTAAGCCAACACAGCAGCGATGGCTGCGCTGACAGACATCATCAATGGCACCCCAAATCGCAGCTTCGTAACAGTCCGTATGCTCCCATCCTGCGGCTTTATCGCGTAAATGATTCCTTTATTTTTTGTCTTATCTTTAGACTTTTTGTATATACCATAGAGCTCATAGTGTTTACCCCTATCCAGCTCCTCGAACAGCGACATTGGGACTTCAATGTTGGGTACTAGCACGCCATCAATTTTGAGGATGACTTCCACATCGTCGCTGTTTTTTTTGAACACACGAATGTCATCAAGGTTGCCCGACATTTTTAAGCAGTCAACAAACATACAAAATTTAACTCCTGTCAAAAATTTTCCGGTATTCCAAGCAGCATTGAATCTCTGGCTCCCCGTGAGTTGAAGCTTCTCGCAGCTTCGTCCATTTGCTTCTTCCCAAGATGTCTGATGGGTGCATCAACTGTTCCTAAACACAGACGCGACCATCTGCTCCAGCCCCAACGCGATGATCCGGCAGAGCGCACAGCTCGACTACCGGCTCACGATTTTTGGGTCAGTAGACCATCCCAGTGCTTCAGCCCCTTCCCTTGAGCCTTGGGCCGATGAGCATCCGATGAATGCTCAAGCATGCCGGATAGCACGATAATATCAGTACACTCAGTTTATCGAAACACACAATGCATGGCTCTATCCTCGGTTTTGAGGACAGCTCATGCAGCTTAAGGAAGCACTCGCCGGGGTTCTGCGCGGAGCGCGAGCTCATCAAGGTTTGAGCTATGAAGAGCTAGCTGGAGCGACTCACCGCACGTATGTCGGCATGCTTGAGCAAGCTCGAGCCAATCCGACGCTTGAAAAGCTTGAGGAGATTGCCGAGCACCTGGGCCTCGATCTGCTTACGGTAGTGGCGCTAGCTATCGCAACACAGACCGGTCTGAAACCGTCAGTAGTGCTTGAGGATGCTGTCATTCGCACGAGAGAGTTCGAAGCAAACGGAGGCTGGGAGCTAGTCACTGAGCAGTTTGCGGATGGGAAACTCCTGAAGCGCCGTCAAGGTAAGCCCAGACAACCTAAAAATGCAGATGCCATCAGAGAGCTCAAAGCATTGGGTTTGGACAAGAAGGCCATCGCAGAGCAACTCGGGGTCGCGGACAGCACGGTGCGCAAATACTGGAATGCCGAAGGTTAAGGAGTACGGGGCCCGGTCGCATTGCTGGCTCTGGGCTGGGTATGCAGGTGAGACAGATGAGCCCTGGTCAGACTCGCCAGCACTTGAGGTGGATATGCTTCCTAACATAGCCTTATGGGGTATGTGTCCGGCACCAAACCCTCAGCTGAGGAAATGACCTGTTGATGAGCACGCCCAAAGCCCGCTCACAACAGCCGGAGACCTCGAGCAGCACCCCTAAACCGCCTTCTGGCGGTTTTTTTCTACCTTTGGCGAGCCATTACGCCTGCCCTCCAGGAGAAACACCATGGCTATGGATGCTGCAGCATGCGGTCTGCGCGATGCAAAACATGTAGTGGTGTTCACCGGAGCAGGCGCATCAGCCGAGAGTGGTATTCCGACCTTTAGGGATGCGTTGACGGGCTTGTGGGAGCGGTTCGATCCTCCCCAACTCGCAACCACCCAGGCTTATCGCTCAGACCCATGTCTGTGTTGGGGCTGGTACGAGTGGCGCCGGCGGAAAGTAGACCTGGCCCAGCCTAACGACGCGCATCGTGCAATCGCTGAACTCGTCAGGCATGTGCCAAAGCTCACCGTAATTACACAGAACGTCGACAATCTGCATGAGCGCGCTGGAAGTTCGGCAGTTATTCATCTGCATGGCAGCTTGCATTCACCCCGATGCATTGACTGCGGACTGCTCTACACCTCTGCCCTTCCCACGGGAGCTCTTCCAGAAAGCGGGGTTCGAGTGGAGCCGCCAAGGTGCAGCACGTGCGATAGCTATGTTCGACCTGGGGTGGTCTGGTTTGGGGAGATGCTGCCAGAGGAAGCTTGGAGGGAAGCCCTCGAAGCAGTAGAGGATTGCGATTTTTTTTGTCGGTCGGGACTTCAGGAATCGTTTACCCTGCAGCAGAACTGCCGCTTCGCGCCTTGGGTCGCGGCGCATGCGTCGTCCATGTCAACCCGATGCGCTTTGAGGTCAGCAGTCAGGAGCACTTCTTGGAGGGGCCTGCATCGCAAATGCTGCCAACCCTCCTCCACCGTGCGTTCCCAGATGCGGGATCTAGATCCAGTCTTCTTCCCGACGGATGATGGTCATCAGATGCTCCCAGGCTGTTCGATATGTCCCCAGACGGTAGCTCAGCTTCGCCCCAGGTTCAACACGACGCGGCTCGCTGAACCTCGTTCTAGCCCGGCAAGGTCAGCGAAGCGAACCATTCCGCGTAGCGCGTGTTGGTGACCTTGTGGCGGTTGTAGTCCGGGCTGCCATCACTCCACCAGACATCACCGCGTTCTCCCAGGGCAACCTTAGCGGCATGGACATTTGCCTTGGCCCGTTGCAGGGCTAACGCGTCGACCTCTGCTTTGGCTTGCTTAACGGCGCGACGAGCTCGCATCAGATCGCCCACCAGTGTTTGCCTAGTGGCCTCAGAGAGGCCTGGGTTAGCGCAGCGCCACAGCGTCCCTTTGACGACGAAATATCGACCGTCCGGGGTCTGGGGATGCTGCTGTGGGAGACCTCATCGACCGTGGCCCAGGGATGCTCGACGGGTTGAAACTATTGGGCGAACCGTGGTTCTTCACGGTGAAGGGCAACCACGAGCATATGCTCATTGACGCCTATCGAGCTAACCCACACCTGCCCTACTCCGCTCATGGCGCCCGGTGGTGGCTCACGATAGATGACGAGTCCAAGCCCATGATCATCGACAAGCTGGATAGCCTGCCCATGGCTATAGAGGTGGAGACAAATCGGGGCGTGGTCGGAGTGGTTCACGCTGATGTGCCCGTGGGGCTGGCCTGGAATGACTTCACCCAGAGCCTCGATAACCCACAGATTCAGGATGTCGCGTTGTGGGGTCGCGAGCGGATCAAAAAGCATCATCGAGGCGGTGTGTCGGGCGCATGGCGGGTATGTGTCGGGCACACATGGATTCCTAATGCTCTTCGTCTCGGGAATGTCCTTGCCCTGGATGTAACGGGTGGCGGTGATGGTTCCTTGGCGATCTACTCTGTGCCGGATGACACCATCTACATCGACGGCGTGCCTACAGGCCTTGATCAAGCTCATCAGCTTGGTGAACAGCTGAATGAGCTTGAGCAGTCACTCACCTCGCTGAAAACCCTGGCGCACGCAAACAAGCTCATCGAGGCTCAGATCGCGAGTCGTGATGCAGAGGCACGTGCGCAGCAGATCACTTCCACCTGGCTTGATCTGGCTGGTGATATCGCCAATATGCAGCAGCTGGTAAATGCCCAGCATGGGTTGAGTCTTCTTTCGGGGGAACGACGCTCAGCCAAGCTCGAGGAGCTTCAGGGGCGGTACGCTGGCACACCTAACGGTGATTTGCTGATCCGGCTACTCAGCTCCACGGCCGATTGATGGATAGCCTACTTTACAGCGCCTGTTGCTCCCTGCTGCAGCAAGCGCGATAGTCAGTCATTCATTGGGAGCCAATGGCCACCAACCTAACCAAGGGCCTCAGAGATGACCTCAGACGAAGAACAAGCAGGGAGCAAAGTGGTTTCTGCCGCTTATCAGCGCAAGAAAAAACGGAAGCGACCTGACTTTCTCAATCAAGAGACGCTCGATCGAATCGCGCGTGAGCACTCGCAAGACCTCAAGGAGCTCGGCGCAAAAGGCAAGGATCGTTGAGTAAGTTCAAGCGGCTGTGGCTTAGGTGAGCGATGGCTCGATAGGAGTGAGCATGCAGTTTCAAAAAACCAGGGATGCAGAACGAGTAGAGGTCGAGCGCCGTGCTGCTCTCCTTGCGGAAGCGGGGTATCCGCCTCCAGTTCATGATTGAGCAATGGATGCGGAATCAATCATCAAGGCAGCCAAGCTTGCCCGAGCCAATCAGGCTGCGAGAGCAGCTTCTGACTCAGCACGTGATTGAGCACTCTTGCCTCTCAGTTGAAGCCAGCTCCAAATGCTAATGGCTTGACTCAGCAGGGCCGCCCAGCGCTCGAAGCTGGTAGTCGGTGACACTCTGAAAGCGATGCTCAGCAAGCAAACGCAAGCGCTCAAGCTCTTTACCGGAGACACCATCTGCTTGGGCCCGGTGGTACCGCTTCAGTGCCTCTACCGCGTCTGCATACATTGGATCGTCAGGCATCAACACTTTGCAGAGATCCTTCCGCTTCATCATCGTCATTTCACACACGCAGGGATAGGCAGACTGGAGTCGATGACCACAACGTGATGCTTTTCAGCACCAGGATCATAGGGCTCCCCCGGGAACCAGCTCAGCGACTCGTATCCCATGATTCGCCCATCGCGCACCATATCTGGATAACACACAACGACGTCTTCCAGTGCTGAGCAGTCAGATCGCGGAATCAAAACTGGTAGGTCAGGATCGTGCTTGCGGAGCTCTTCGATCAACTCGCCCACATTCACATTTTTTGTCCTCGAGTAACGGCCCCGTTGAGGCCAATAGCGACGTAATCAAGGTATACGCAAGGGATTCCACTTTATCCAGCCGTGTTAGGCTTGAAGCTGAATACGTAGCCTCCTACCGAGAATCCGCCGAGACTGAAGCATGACGCTCAAAGCCTCCTTCGCCAGCGTACTCCGTGCATTGCGCAGTAAGCGCAATATCACCCAGCGGGACTTTGCTGAAACGACAAGCCGCACCTACCTCTCAAAGCTTGAACTTGGTAAGTCCAGCATCACCCTAGACAAGCTAGATCAAGTAAGCCAACGCCTGGAGCTCAGTCCGCTGACCCTCCTCACCCTGACACTCAGCGAAGAACACGGAGTACCCACTTCCCGCCTCATCCATGGGCTGCGGACAGAACTTACCGAGTTGGAGCACGACGGCGGATTGCCGGAGCTGCGAGCGATCCCGAGCGGGCATACGAGGAATCGCGATCGAAAGGTTAGCCAGCCTGCATTAGCTCGATCGCAATTCTCGAACTCACCTCAAACAGAACTGCGTTTCAGCGACTGAACAGGGCTCATTCAGCAAAAGGCAACTGCGCCTCACCCGACGTCGTTTTGGGTCACGCGTCCTGCACGGCTACCTGACGCGGTTGAAATTCATTGATGCACTCACTCAGAAGCTATTTCCATAACGTCAGGACTGGGCAAAAATGCTTACCTCATCCTCGATGTTGATTAGCCAGCAAGGTCAGCCCTCATGCACCTCACGGAAGAAGCGCTCGAGTTCGCACGGCGCCACATCAGCGCCTACTACGATACGGATTTCTTCCCCAAACCCTTCGAGTTCTCTGCACTGTGGCACTCCTGGACAGAAGTCAAAGCCTACCTGCTGCAGACCCCGCTCAAGGACGTACTGAGCACTCAGCCTAAAGTCGTTGCATGGCACAAAGCTCGGGGAGGGTATCGGGTCGTACACCAGCTTGATCCCGTAGATGCGGTGATCTATACAGCTCTGGCTTATTTGATTGCAGACAAAGTAGAGTCGGTCAGAATGGGGCCGCACGCCTCCTGCGCTTACCGAATCCAAGTCAGCACGAATAGCTTCTTTTCTAGAGGATCTGGATTCGACATCTACCGACAGAACTGCGAACGCTTGGCAGAGCAATATGACTACGTTCTGGCAACAGATATCAGCGATTTCTACAATCAGATCTACCTCCATCGCGTCCGGAACGCTCTGGAAGACATTGGGGCCGAGTCTGATCTGGCTCGAGAGATCGAAGGCTTCCTGATGAGGCTCAACCACAAAGCATCTCAAGGTCTGCCCATAGGCCCAGCTGCTTCTATCATCTTGGCTGAAGCCGCCCTTATTGATGTCGATCAGTTCATTTACCAGCATGGGCTTGAGCATGTCAGGTACGTCGACGATTTCCGGATTTTCGCAGACAGCGAAGGCAAGCTAAAGACGGTGCTGGAAGAGCTGGTCGTGTATCTGCATCAACAGCATCGCCTGGGACTGGTTTCGGAAAAAACAAAGATCCACGAGTCCCATGTCTTCGTTCATGAGGAGCTTCAGAACGCCTATCAACTGGAGAAACTTGACCTCATGCGGAGCATTGAAGCAGGCAACCAGTACGGCGAATTTAGCAGCACTGACGAATACGACGGTGACGACAACGATGATGACGACACTCCGCTTGGAGATCGTCTTGAAGAGGCGCTTGATCGGGTACGTGCATCAGGAATTCTCGATCTCGGAGTAATACGCGCCATTATCCGACGCGCAAAGCAAGCTCGAGATAGCTCAATCGTACCCCTACTATGCGAGGATTTAGAATTCTATCTCCCAGTGATCAACGATATCGCGCTCTACTTCGATTCATTGTTTTCCTTCGATCAAGATGAAGTATGCGAGGCGTTGTCGGATGCCTGCGTGAATGGCTATCTCTCTAGTCAAGGGGCCAAGGTCTGGATAGGCTGGTATCTGGCACGTCATATTGAGAGACTCGATATCACTCTGCGCACCTACCTGCAGAGCTGTGACGCCCCTACCATGACAATCGCTGAGCTCGGGAAGGGCAATTTGTCCTGGTCTAAAGCTGCCAAACAGAAAGTGTCTAGCTCAGCCTCCTGGGATCGCCGAGCTTACATTTATGCGCTCAGTGGCTTGTCCAGCGACGAGCGAAAGGTGAGCCTCAATACAATCAGCAAAACCGTTTCGTTGACACAGCTCGATGCTTGGGTGCTCAAGTGGGTAAGCGACGGTGCCCCAACATGAAGCGATAGCGTCCAGACGCCATCGATGACGAAGGCAACAGCAATTGAGTTTGACGACTCCTGCCCAACAGCTAGTCCGCATGGATTGCATAGTTACGCCCCGGGCAGGATAGCTTGAGGTTGGCGGTCTTCGAGATGAGCCTTATCTGCACATGTTTTAGGTCATCGCGCATCAACTCGTCATTGCGCGTGCCCAAGATAGCGTTGCAAGCATTCACTACTAGACATCTCGGAGATCAACGTGATAGCTTTCGCCGACCGATGTATCTGGATCGGGCGGTCGGCTCGCGAAGGCCTCAGTGCCACAGGTTGTTACACCTCTCTCAACGCACGCATTTCGACAATAGTCAGCGAGCAGCCGACGCCCTGACGCTATTGGAGAACTGCCAATGCGCGTACCAGTACATCCGAACGAACTCCTCCGCAACCGTGGCCTGAAAAAGCTCGCCAAAGACCTGCAAAAGCACTGGTGCGGCCCGAGCCCACTTGCTCACACATCAGCCCTGAATCTCATTGCCAAAGGGTTTGGGTACAAGAGTTACGAAGATCTGGAGACTGCCTCGAAAGACCAGCAGCTAACAGAGATCGTGCCTAGCCAGCCCGAAGTGAAACAGTCGCTGCTGCTTGCCATCAAAGCAGGTATGGCGCCCAGCGAGTGGTTTGACTCAGACCAAGCAGCGATAATGCAGATGATCGATTCGCTACACCTTCGCGCTCTATCAGCCTTCAAAGAGCCGAAAAAGCTTGCGCGCCCGCCACGCCAGAGTCCCGAGCCATCCAAAAAGTCGGAAGTGGCGAATTTGAGATCTCGGATGGCGGAGTCTGCACGTGAACTTTCCCCACCCGTTTACTGGCTGACTGAAGAGGAAATCAAGTCACTCAAGAGGGTTGCCGCTGCAACTACCAACCTACGAGACCATGCACTGATGAACTGCATGATCGCGGGGGTGCGTGGAACGGCATGCTTAGATGCTAAGCCGAGCAATTTCTTCGAGGATGATGGACGAGTGTTCTTTCATGGCCCCCACAGAAGTACATACATCTTGGGTCATGAGCACTGGATACCGATCAAGCGTTACATCACCGCCTCCAACCTTGAAGAAAATAACGGCCTCTTGTTCCCATCCAGAACCGATGCAGATCGACCAATGCCGTTTGACCTGCTTCAGAAGTTTTGCGCTACCTGGGCGACCGAGTCTGATATCGAGGTGGCCAAGGCCGCTCCTTTCACGATTTTCAGAGCGATGAGGTGGAGCAACGCTATGGCGTTGGCTGGCTAGCCTGATCCTCGGATTTAGGACGTCTGCCCGAGCAGTTGGAACTTAGCCGTACTGCTTAAACCGCTCGGGCACCTCGCCACCCAGAACTTGGAGCAGTTCGCAGGGCTAATGCTGGGTATTAACAGCACTGCATACCGCCTGCAGGCCTAACTGGTTCTCTAGCCGAGCCACACGCATAGGCCGCGTTAGCTGCGTGACTGGCATTCTTTCGAGACGTGTGAGCATGTCGACTGTATAGCGTGACCCGCTTTGGAAAGTCTTCCCTGAAGGGCACGAATCCATGTATTTCTACTTGGGCCGCTTTCAGTAAATCAATCACATCGGAGCCCCGTCTACGGACTCGACTGTGGATCTTGCGGGTGGCCCAGCCCCTCGCCATAGTTCGATCACGATCTGGTACAGCGCAGCTTGTCCAAAGTGTTGCAGAGCGGCCTTTCAGAGCATGGCCTCCTCGGAAATATCGATACGGCCGTTACTCATGAGACAAGAATCACCGGCATGAAGCTCTACCTCGATTGTGAGTTCTCTCAGCTCTCGCCAGCAGCGAAGATGATCTCGCTTGCCCCGGTCGCTGAGGACGGGTGCGAATTTTACGCAGAATTACAGGACAGTTGGAGCACTGAAGACTGAAGCGAATTCGTGATTGAGGTTGTGCTTCCGCAGCTCTGGGGCGGGATCGACGCCATGCCCATGCTTGCAGCACGCGAGGCGCTTCTGACGTTCCTCGATGGGTTCACGCAGATGGTGGAGATTGTGAACGACGCGCCACAATATGATTGGGAGCTGTTCTGTGAGCTGCCCTATCGTGACGGAAATTGGCGAGGCAACGTGCGGAACACGCCTACCGATGCAACTACCCTGGAAGCACTCAGTGATGGTGAAGCTCTACCCCATCATGCGTAGTTGGATGCTCGGATCATCGCCAGCATGTTCACCCTTAGGTGCTCAACCAGCTCTGTCCACTAGGAAGTGCAAGACGGAGTTTCCCCTCTTCACCACCGAGCTTCTGCTTCTGCCTTAGACTTAACAAAAATTGAGCTCATTTCGTGTTCATTTGGCACCAAGCACGAGCAGGTGCCTGTCGGCCCCAAAAAACGAGCCCTTTATCCAAGCAGGAACGACAGCTTCTTCCCAACACAACTGCTCAATATCCAGCCAGCCTGCATCAGCAAAAAAATCCAAAAAACCAAAAGCGAGAGGCTTATTACACGAAATACCCTGAAAACACGGGATGTGGAACGAACGCTGCTTTTTGTTTGATTACAAATATATAAAGCTCCGGTTTCAAAAACCAGATTCAAGATGGGCACCAGCAAATATGTCGTAAACTGACAAATATGTCGCGAACTGACAAGGTTGACGCCTGGTTGCTCACTGACCACAACCATCCCGCTTGCCACTAAGCGGTGCCCGCTCCCCTGCCGGGGCCTTCCAACTCATCCAGGCAGGGGGCATAACTCAATGCTCCAGGTGTGGCGGCACCCGTTGTACCGCCACCGCCCTGAGTATCAGTGGCTCAGCCAAGACTCTACTTCTTTGGAGCCGTACTCCGCCTTCCACTCCTTCAGTAGTTTGTGGTTTCCGCCCTTGGTCTCGATGATTTCGCCGTTATGCGGGTTTTTGTATTGCTTGACCTGGCGAGCGCGACGCGGGGCCTTTTCAGCAGCTACGGGAGCTGCTGGACGGCGGTTGGCCTGAGGATCCAGGATGTTGATGATGTCGCGCAGGCTGTAGCCGTACTCGGCCAGCAAGTCACGCAGTTTGGTCTCAAATTGGATTTCTGCTTGCAGCTCGGAACTGCCTTTGAGGGCCTCGAGCTCTGCGAGCTGTGCGGCAAGTTGCTGTTCTAGCTGACGAAATTCTGCCAAGCGAGACATAGGTAATCCCTTTTAGGTCTAGTAGGAAACAGACTGACATCCTAAACCATCGCGAAATCTTTTGTTTTCCCGAAGATCATCAGCTGCCAAAAAGCTCATCCAAGGTGACGAAGGCTGCTCCAGTTTCTGCCGCAGCTCGCACTTTCCGCTCGATCACATCAGCTATTGGAATTCGCCGCCCAAGCCCCTTGTAGATATCCTCACCCGACATGCAGATCACTTTTCGACCACGTCCAAATTCTTGTAAGCCTACCGAGGTGAAGCCACCATAGCTGATGAACAAGCCACAGGCCCATGCAGCTTTCTGATCGACCTTCCCGTGAAATCCGTGGAGTTCATTGGCGCCAATGGGATCTCGTACCCACTTCGCCTCGACCAGGTAGGTCTCGTTTCCGAGCTGACAGCTACCGTCGATTTGCTCCCCATCCAGCCGGAATGGTGCACGTGCCTGTAATCTTAAGCTGTCGAACAAGTCCTTCAAAAACCCTTCGAATGTATAGCCCGAGCATGGGGAGGCAGCGCTCGAATTTCATTAAGCCGCTTTCTCAAGGTGTCGTAAAGCGGCCCTTGAGCTCTCTGTTTTTTTAGGTGACCAGCTACGCGGGGTGCTGAGTAATACTCCTCCCAAGCAGCACGGAGCATCGCATTCGACGCTTACGCGATTGAGCGCGCCCACTATGACGCTCAGAGGGCGTGTGAGGTTTTTAGCTATAAAGACGGATGATCAACCTTGCCAGCTTCCAAGGGCGGCTACTCAAGGTGCCAAAGCACAGCTATCAGTCGGCGCTAAAGATATCGTTGAAGGCTTAATCCTGCACCCTTGCTATCGTGTACCCACCTCGAATGACTGGTACCACTACCGCAGCCTGGGCGGATTAACATCTCATGGCCGGTGTAACTTTCTGAAAATTCAAGACATCTGTCATAAAAAATCTTAACACATCCAATCCTTGGATGACTGGCTGCGCTATCCCACAAATCTCCGAATGCATTGATGACTTTTACTCACAACCCCATGAAGCCAGCACTGCATTATCAACACCAGCCCAACACTCTAATATGGGTGAAAATTTTAATATACGACTATCAAATGAAATCGGCATTTGTGATTGATGCAAGCGGCAGTCCTGGTAGCCATGTAGTAGATATAGCTTTGAAAAATGGGTTTGTCGCCCATGTATTGTTTCGAGTCTTAATTCCGCGAAATCGCCTCCTAAAAACATCATTATCCACTATGGCGATCTGACTCAGCCTGAATCGCTCATAGTTCCCCTCTTAACCTAAGGACAACAAATGACTAAGCTTATAAAGGCAATCGGCGCAGTCTCAGTAACTTCACCTCTGACTTCCTTGCAAATTCAACGCCGCGATCTGCTGCCAGATGATGTCGAGATTCGTGTGCTTTACTGTGGCATCTGCCACTCTGATCTACACTAGGTAAAAAACGATTTTAACGCAACCACTTACCCAGTAGTGCCTGGGCATGAGATTGTTGGTGAGATAATTGCGATTGGCGAGAATGTTCAGCGATTCAACGTTGGCGAGTTAGCGGCCATTGGATGTATCGTTGATTCCTGCCAGCATTGCAACCCATGCCGTCATGATCTTGAGCAATTTTGTGAGAATGGTACTACTTTATCTTACAACACACCGGACAAGCATCTCGGCGGGGTGACGTTAGGTGGCTTTGCCCAAAGCTATGTATGTAAAGAAGACTACGTTCTGACCGTACCTGAAGGTCTTGATCCTGCTGCTGCAGCGCCCCTCCTCTGTGCGGGAATCACCGTTTACTCTCCATTAAAACACTGGCGAGCTGGCGCAGGTAAAATTGTGGGCATCCTGGGGATAGGAGGTCTCGGTCACATGGCGATAAAGATCGCTCGTGCCATGGGTGCTCACGTGGTTGTGTTCACAACCTCCCCAGACAAGGTGGAAGATGCGAAAAAATTGGGGGCACATGAAGCCGTGCTTTCGACTGATGCTGACCAGATGAAGCAGTGGAAATCCAAGATTGATCTAATACTGGACACAGTATCTGCTAAGCACGACGTAAATGCATACCTTCAACTGCTTCGCATTGATGGCTCTGTGGTACTCGTAGGGCTTCCTGCTGAACCGTTGGAAATCGGCGCATTTAACGTGATTAAAGGCCGACGTAGCTTCGCTGGCTCTAATATCGGCGGCATAGCAGAGACTCAAGAGATGCTCAATTTCTGTGCTGACAACTCAATTATTGCCGACATTGAAATGGTTGATGCAAACCAGATCAACGAGGCATTCGAACGACTGGAGAAGGGCGACGTCCGCTACCGTTTTGTCGTCGACATGACCACGCTTTAACGCCACATTTACCAAGTGTTCCCCCGGCACTCCCTCAAAACACTTGATGGAGTGCCGCACCCACCCACCCACCCACCCACCCTCCCGGCTGAAACGTAAAATTCCGTTTTCAACTTGTAACTCATCGTTACAAAAGCCAGAGTTGAGCCGCCTATTGGGCACGCGATCATTAAGATGGTAGCACTGAGCCTTAAGTGCCCAAGACCCTTCACCTCCACGATAGTTCCAGCGACATAGAGAAACTCATCAATAGTAGGTATTGCCACGATTGATTTGGCTCGCGTCTAGCTTTTCTTTACTATTAATCATGATGTGCAGGATGGTTCCCTCCCACCGCCTGTGCATCATCTTTTGGTTGAGCGCCTCCCCCGGAGGCGTTTTTTTAACGTTTTTTCTTCCCCTCCATAGAGCGTCGTAGCATTCATCGAATGCACAGCTGCTGACTGAAGCACCTGTCCATCCCCAGCAGATAGATTGACAACAGATAACTCACTATCCATGTCACATTCTCGAGTTGACACCTTTTTCAGAATTTCCAATAACCACGAAATCGATATCTATCTAAAACAGAAAATCCTGAAATTATCTTCTAGCTCACACTGGGACAGCTTCGAAATCCTTCTACCCTCTCGAAGACAAAAAGGGCACCAAACCCGAGATAACGGAACATATACCCCCACCAACAAACTGACAACAAGCGCAAATAAAGAAATTCCAGCTCATTCCAGCGGGACAATACGCTGTTAATGCTCTGGAACTCCTGAGAGCCAAACCCACCCAATGACAACTACTCTAACAAAAACACAACAAACAGGAAGTTGCTAGATTGCAAACCACAAGGCGCACCATGAGGTGCATTATTGGCATTGAAGTCAATTGATTTCGGCCACTGCATCTCTACCTCTACTCCAACCACCACCCAGGGCTTTAAACAAGTTAACCTCCGCTTGGAGCTGCGCCAACCGATCACTAATCAACGTCTGTTGAGCTGCAAATAGCGAGCGCTGAGCATCCAGGAAGGTCAAATTGCTGTCAATTCCAGTTCGATATCGACGTTCTGCAAGCCGATAGTAATCTTGGCTTGCCTTGACCAGATCACGCTGAGCATTCATCTGATCAGTGAACGTCTTTCGCGCCGCCAGGCCATCCGCAACCTCTTGGAAAGCAGTTTGAATCGCCTTCTCATAGTTTGCGACCTGAACTTGCTTCTGAATTTTGGAGTAGTCCAAGCTCGCCCTCAAGGCTCCAGCATTGAAGATGGGCAAACTGATGTTCGGCGCGAATGTCCATGCGCCCTGCCCACCCTTAAAAAGATCTCCTAGGTCTGCACTCGCGCTACCAGCATTCGCTGTCAGGCTGATCGCCGGGAAGAACGCTGCTCTAGCCGCTCCAATGTTAGCGTTAGCTGCCTTCAGAGCATGTTCGGCCTGGAGAATATCTGGCCGGCGAGTCAGGAGGTCAGACGGGAGACCTTCAGACACATGGCTCAGCAGATCGGAGTTCAAGGGTTGAGGACTTGCCAGATCGGAAGGTGTCCGGGTGCCGAGCAGCAACACCAGCGCATTCTGATCCTGAGCAACCAGTCGCTGATAGTTTGCAAGGCTGGCTCGAGCGCTTTCTACTGAAGTCCGTGCTTGGCTCAAATCTAGCGCTGACGCCACCCCAACTTCGCTGCTTCGGGCGGTGAGATGCAGGCTTTCTTCATAGGTTGCCAGCGTCTCTTGGGTTAGCTGCAGCAACTCGCGGTCAGCAACCAAGGTGAGATAGGCATTCGCGACACTGGCCACTAAGCTGATCTGCGTAGCTCTGCGGGCCTCTTCGCTACCCAAGTAGATTTCAAGCGCTTGCTGGCTCAAGCTTTGAATACGGCCAAACAGATCCAGCTCATACGCATTGATACCAACGTTGGCAGCGTACTGACTGCTAATGCCTGCCGTACCAGTATTCGATAGGTCTGCTGGGGTTCTGGCACGACTACCTGTTACGTTAGCACTAACCGCAGGAAACAGATCGGCTCGCTGGATTCTATATTGGGCTCGGTATGCCTCAACATTCAAGGCAGCAACACGCAGGTCACGATTATTGCTCAGAGCGGTTCGAATCAATTGCTTCAGAGCAGGATCTTGGAAAAACTGCTCCCATTCCAACTCAGCACCTGATGCTTGAGTTACCGAGGCTGCCGGATAGGCAGCCCCCTGCGGATATTGGTCAGCAATTGGCGCTTCAGGTTGGTCATACTTGGGAAGCAGAGAGCAGCCGCTTAACACGGCTGCTGTGATAATCACTGAGAGAAGTGTCTTAGTCATTGTGCGAGACCTCAAGAGCAGGAGCATCGTCGTGCTTGGCAGGCCTGCTCTTGAAGAGCGAGGATACTGCTACAAAGAACATTGGTACCCAGAAGATGGCCAATACGGTCGCCGTGATCATCCCGCCGATCACGCCTGTACCAATTGCGTGTTGGCTACCAGAGCCGGCCCCAGTCGAAATGGTGAGCGGCACTACACCCAGGATGAATGCGAGCGAGGTCATCACGATTGGGCGCAGACGAAGGCGGCATGCCTCCACCGCAGCTTCCATCAAAGTCTTACCCTGCTCATGGAGTTCCTTCGCAAATTCAACGATCAAGATGGCGTTCTTGGCAGCCAAACCTACTGTCACGAGTAAACCGACCTGGAAGAACACATCGTTAGACAAACCTCGTAGATTTGTCGCGATGAGCGCTCCCACCACCCCGAGTGGCACCACGAGTATTACCGCGATTGGGATCGACCAGCTCTCGTAAAGAGCAGCGAGGCACAGGAAGACCACCAGCACTGACAATGCATACAAAGCAGGTGCCTGAGACCCCGAGAGACGCTCCTCGTAGGACAAGCCAGTAAACTCAATACCAATCCCTGGTGGAAGCTCTTTAACCAACCGCTCCACTTCTGCCATCGCCTGGCCCGAGCTATAGCCTGGCGCAGGAGTACCTAAAATCTCCTCAGCTGATACACCGTTGTAACGAGACAGCTTCGGCGAGCCGTAAATCCACTCACCATGGGCAAACGCAGAGAACGGTACCATGGCTCCGCTAGAATTCCGGACATACCACTTTTCCAGATCTTCAGCGGTCATGCGAGAATCAGGCTGGCCCTGGACATAGACCTTCTTGACCCGGCCTCGGTCAATGAAATCGTTAACGTAGCTACTACCGAACGCCACCGATAGAGTGGTATTGATATCCGAGAGCCTCAGACCCAAGGCCCGTGCGCGTTCATCATCAATAGTCAGTTGGTATTGCGGCTGATCGAACAGGCCGTTAGGACGAACCCCTGCAAGGATTGGACTCTTGCTTGCCAGCTCAAGAAACTGGGCCCGAGCCTCCATCAGCTTTTCGTGACCGACACCAGCCTGATCCTGTAGGAAGAAGTCGAAGCCTGTGGCATTCCCGAGCTCCAGAACCGACGGAGGCACCACGGCGTAGACCATTGCATCCCGATATTTGAAGAACTCCTCCTGCGCACGCTTCGCAACTGCGAACACGGATTGATCAGCGCCGCGCTCATCCCATGGTTTCAACAGAACGAATGCAATGCCGGAGTTCTGGCCACGACCGGCGAAGTTGAACCCATTCACGGTGAAGACCGAGCTCACCGATTTACCCTCACCATGCACCTTATCAAGCAGGTATTCAGTCATGCGGTCGAGTACCTTTTGAGTCTCTTCCGCCGAGGTATTATTGGGCGTCTGTACTTGCGTGAAAATAACGCCTTGGTCTTCCTCAGGAAGGAACGATGTCGGGATGTGAGAGAACATCCACATCATGCCGGCGACGATGACTGCATAGGCGACGAAAGCCGGAACCTTGTTGCGGACTATACGACCGACGCCGCGCTCGTATTGGTTGGTAAAGGCATCAAAATTTCGGTTGAACCAGCCGAAGAAACCACGCTTAGGCTGCCCATGCTTGGCCGGGTCGATTGGCTTGAGAATCGTTGCGCACATTGCCGGCGTGAAGATCAGGGCGACCAGCACCGACAGGGCCATGGCAGATACGATAGTGATAGAGAACTGACGATAGATAACGCCGGTTGAGCCACCGAAGAACGCCATTGGCAGAAGTACCGCAGACAACACCAGCGCAATACCCACCAGTGCTCCTTGAATCTGGCCCATAGACTTACGCGTGGCCTCTCTAGGAGACAAATGCTCCTCGGCCATGACGCGCTCGACGTTCTCCACCACCACGATTGCATCGTCTACCAGCAAGCCAATCGCGAGGATCATGCCGAACATAGTCAATGTGTTGATGGTGAAGCCTGCAGCGGCGAGAATGCCGAAAGTACCCAACAAGACCACCGGCACTGTCATGGTAGTGATGATAGTCGCACGGAGGTTCTGCAGGAATAACAACATTACCAAGAAGACCAGTGCAACGGCTTCAATCAGCGTATGGACAACCCCTTTGATCGACTCGGTCACCACTGGGGTGGTGTCATACGGGTAGACAGCCTCTACACCTGGTGGGAAAAAAGGTTTGAGGCGGTCGACTGTCGCCCGGATGGCTTTAGCCGTATCCAGAGCATTCGCACCAGTAGCAAGACGAATAGCGATGCCAGACGCTGGTTTTCCGCTGGCCTGCGCGTCAATACTGTAGTTCTCGCCGCCTAGAGCGATGGTGGAGACGTCCTTAACACGAACCTGCGAACCGTCTGGGTTAACCTTCAGCAGGATGTCCCCAAACTGTTCCGAAGCCTGCAGGCGAGTTTTACCAATAATTGAGGCGTTGAAAACAGTGCCTTTGACCGCTGGCAAGCCACCGATCATCCCCGAGGAGATTTGAACGTTTTGCTCTTCAATGGCGCTGGTCACATCAATTGGAGTCAACTGGAACTGGTTCAGCTTTGCTGGATCCAGCCAAATCCTCATGGCGTACTGGGTACCCCATACCTGAAAGTCACCTACCCCAGGTGTACGAGAGATCGGATCCTGAATGTTAGATACAATGTAGTTAGATAGATCTTCTTTTGTTTGCTTGCCATCAGTAGAAACAAGACCGACAAACATCATGAAGTTTTGCTGAAACTTCGTCACTCGCAGGCCCTGCTGCTGAACTTCCTGAGGAAGAAGCGGCGTGGCGAGGCTCAGCTTGTTCTGTACCTGAACCTGCGCGATATCGGGGCTGGTTCCTTGGTTGAAGGTAACGATAATGCGCATACTGCCATCGGCGTTACTCTCTGAAGAGACGTAGCGCAGGTTATCAATACCATTCATCTGCTGTTCAATCACTTGGACAACAGTGTCCTGAACGGTTTGAGCAGATGCACCTGGATAGGAGACCTGGATCGCGATGGCAGGCGGTGCGATGTTAGGGTATTGATTGATCGGCAGGCCAAGAATCGACAGAGCACCCACCAGCATGATGACCAGTGCCAGCACCCAGGCAAAAATGGGCCTATCAATGAAAAATTTTGACATGATTTACTCCGATTTCGAGACGGCGCCGACCACAGGCTGTGCGCGATCTGCGGGGGCGTTTGCTTCGTGGGCGCTTACTGCATCGCCTGGTTTCACGAACTGCAAACCCTCCACGATGACTTTGTCACCATCCTTAAGGCCACTCTCGATCAACCATTGGTCGCCAATAACGCGACTAGCTTTAAGCTGGCGTAGCTCGACTTTGTTATCGGCGTTGACAACCAGCGATGTTGGGTTGCCTTTGAGATCTCGAGTTACACCGATCTGGGGCGCTAGAATAGCCTCCTGAGCAGTACCGTTTGACAGTTTCGCGTGAACGAACATGCCAGGTAGGAGAAGGTGCTCCGGATTAGGGAATACAGCTCGCAAGGTCACAGAACCTGTGCCTTCATCGACAGATACTTCGGAGAACTCCAAAGTCCCTTCATGGTTGTAAGGCGACCCATCTTGCAGAGTTAGCCCCACCTTCGCCGCATTAACGCCAGATTTACGAAGTTGCCCATTTTCAAGTGCACGACGGAGCTTGAGCATGTCTGCATATGACTGGGTTACATCAACATAGATAGGATCCAGCTGCTGGATAATCGCCATGCTCGAGGCTTGACCATTTGAGACCAACGCCCCTTCAGTAACGGAAGACCGGCCAATTCGCCCACTTATTGGTGCCAGTACCTTGGTGTAGCGCAAATTGATCTGTGCGGCCTTGAGTTGTGCCTCAGCTTGGAGCTCCTGAGCACGCGCGTTGTCATACTCCTGTCTGCTAACTGCTTGCTCGTCTATCAGCTGCTTATAGCGGCCCGTCAACGAGCGATACTGCTCGGCACTCGCTTGAGCGTTAGCCAAGGACGCTTCATATGTCGACGGATCGATTTGATAGAGTTGTTGACCAACATTGATGTCAGCCCCCTCTTTGAACAGGCGCTGAAGCACGATTCCATCGACTTGCGGCCTCACTTCGGCCACTCGATAAGGATTAGTACGCCCAGGGAGATCGCTGGACAGATCGACGCTTTGGGCATGCAGCGTCACGACGCCAACCTGAGGAGCCTGAGCGGCGGCAGCAGGTGCCTGATCCTGGTTGCAGCCACTAAGCAGCGCAGTGACTGCAAGAACGGGTATCAGGGCGGGGAACGTGAATTTAAACTGCATAAAAGTCCTCGGGCACGCGCAAGCTCTCTGGGGAGAGGCACTATTCGATAATGAATGACTTGATTCGATGAGAGGCATCGAAACAATTAGCAGATTGGGAAGCAATGCTGTATTAGCGCAAAAGCAAAGCTCGCACCGTGAGCGCCAAATGGCTCAACCCCCTGACCATAAGATCAAAGGGCCTTGATTGGATAATTAATTTAATCAGTTAGTGCTCGGGAACGATGATAATGTATTGGCACATATCATCATGCTCTGTGTTGTGGCAATGATATCAGTAGGCATCCCGCAGAATAATCACTTTCAAAATGAATAAGCTTATGAGCGCGATTCATCAATCGGTGCAGTCTGCGCGCTTGGATGCTTCTCGAGCGATCAAGGACGACTGTGTCACCATGAAATCAGACGGTAAGGCCTAGCAGCCACTTATTGACTGTCTCCATAGTGCGCCTCTCCTGCTCTGCTTCCATCACGAATCCTTCGACAACGCTGGCAGCTGGGGCATGATCGGCCAGCACCTGCAGGCTATCTCCTAATCCATAGCCCCCGTGGGTGACAAACGGAACAACGGTCTTACCTGCAAAATCGTGAGCCGACAAAAACGAACGGATTACAGGGGGTGCGGTTTCGCCCCAGATGGGGAAGCCAAGAAACACAATCTCATACCCACCGATATCGGGCGCTTGCTGGAGCTTAGGCTTGAAGCCGTCAGCCGTTTCGTCCCGTGCTTGGGCGACCGTTTCCAGGTAGTCGTCTGGGTAGGGCTGAACTGGTTTTATCTCAAAGATATCAGCTTTTTGGGATCGCTGGATCAGGCCTGCTACCACCCTTGTGTTCCCTGAGCGGGAGAAATATGCGACGACGGCTTTCGCGCCACTAGGGTTCGTGGAGCGTGAGCTGCTTACCTCCTGGCCTGCACCAGAAGCCACCAACGGAAGGCTCGCAATGGCCGCAATCACTTTGCGGCGAAGTGGATCAGATACAGTCATGGTTTTCCTCGCATCCAAAGAGATGTCACAGCTCCTACGGGTAGGACGAAGCAGGATTTCAATGATGTCCACATCGCTCGTTCGGCTAATGGCAAAGCCACCCCTCGGGTAAAAGGCATAGGGGCGATAGCGTATGGCACCTGCGATTACTACGACCTTTCCGGCGATATTGTCTTGGCTCACATGCCCCCGGAGGGTCATAAGTCGCTAAATTCTAGGTCGCCTGGTGTACCTCAACAATCGGGAGATTACTTTAAGACCTCATGAGCATTACTCACTAATGAGCTGAAAATCACTGCTTCAGAAAGCGAAACGTGTGCTCTATGAAGGAATTGATGAATGTATCTCACAGGGTTACACAAATTTCATTGACTAATAAATTTACAGAATCTGTCCTACAGTGACGCTCTAACTCGGAACTGGGAGAGACACATGACAGATGTAACGGTTGTGATTGGCGCAGGCTCCATTGGCCAGGCCATTGCGCGCAGAGTGAGCGCAGGTAAGCATGTTGTGCTGGCAGACCTTCGCAAGGAAACCGCTGACGCAGCAGCCAAGGTGCTCAATGACGCCGGTTTTGAGGTCAGCACGGCGGTCGTCGACGTTTCTTCTAGAGAGTCCGTTCAGGATTTGGTGAACACTGCATCTGCCATTGGCGATATCACCAGGGTGATCCATGCCGCAGGTGTCTCCCCCTCTCAAGCTCCGCCCGCAATCATCCTCCGAGTAGATCTGTACGGTACCGCGCTGGTTCTGGAGCTTTTTGGTAACGTGATTGCCAAGGGCGGATCTGCCATTGTCATCGCATCGCAGTCCGGTCACCGTCTCCCGGCATTGACCCCTGAGCAAAATAAAGCCCTGGCCCTGACCCCCGTTGAAGATCTCCTCACGCTTCCGATGTTGCAACCGGATAAAGTCACCGACCCCCTGAACGCCTACCAGATTTCCAAACGCGGCAACTCCCTGCGCGTCGCTGCGGAAGCTGTTCGTTGGGGGAAACGTGGTGCTCGAGTCAATACAATCAGCCCAGGCATCATCTTCACCCCACTGGCTCGTGATGAATTGAATGGCCCACGCGGCGCTGGGTATCGAGGCATGATCGAATCCTGCCCGGCCAAACGCGGTGGCACTCCTGATGAAGTAGGCGCCGTTGCAGCTTTGCTGATGGGCCCCGAAGGGACGTTCATCACGGGCAGCGACTTCCTCATGGATGGTGGCGTAACTGCACAATACTGGTGGGGAGAACAGCAGTAAGCCAAGCAGTCAGCAGGAGAACTAATATTTCTCCTGCTGGCGAGCCCACTCGCGTACTGCTTCAGCGAACATCCTCAAGGCCATTGGTGGATGGCGATTAGCCGGGTAATAGAGACAGGCTCCACCGTAGTGAGGCCCCCATTCCGGCAGTAAATGTATCAACCTTCCAGCTTGCAGGTGCTCTTCAACCTGATGCTCAGGCACCCAAGCAATACCAATCCCGGTGAGCGCAGCCTCGATCATCAGGTTGATATTGTCCATCGTCATCGGGCCGTCTACATCAATGCTGGCGGATCGTCCCTGGTGATCGAGATCCCACCGGAATAACGTTCCGCTCGCAAATCGAAACCTGATGCATCGATGCACCTTGAGGTCGTGCGGGGCCTTTGGAGCAGGGTGACGGGAGAGGTACTCGGGTGAGGCCACAGCTGCGAATTGAACGTCGGGCCCAAATCGCACAGCAATCATATCTCGAGGCACATCGTCAAAGAGCCGTATGCCGGCATCGAAACCATCAGCAACGATATCCACTAATCGACTATCAGCCACACACTCGATATGAATCTGAGGATTGTCTCGCAAGAATTGAGGCATGACATGGCGGATCAACGGTTTGAAGGACGATTCTGAGGCACTCAGCTTGATAGAACCGGATGGTGTACTGCGCTCGGAGGTGACGTCATTCACGGCACACTCCAAGTCATTCAAGAGCGGCTGAACCCGTAGGTAGAGTTCTTCTCCCGCTTCGGTCAGGGCTACAGACCGTGTAGTTCGATTGAATAGTCGAAGCTCAAGCCGTGCCTCCAAACCTCTCATTGAGTGGCTCAGCGCAGAGGGAGAGACCCCCAGAGCTTTGGCCGCCCCGGTAAAGCTTTTCTGCTCGGCTATCGCGACGAACGCAGTCAGTTCAGGAATTCCGGCTTTGATCATTCATGAATACCCTTCATCTACCTATGAAATGAAATGCCAATTGTTGAACAAGCCACACGAGTTTAGAGTTTACATGCCATCTACATTTTTGCGAAGGAGACGAAACATGTTGAAACGTCAGCTCGGCAAAAGCGGATTGGAAGTGTCCGCCTTGGGGTTGGGATGCATGGGTATCAGCTATGCCTACGGCCCAGCCCTCGAGAAGAAAGCAGCTACCGCTTTGATCCGAGGCGCCTTCGACAAAGGGGGGAATTTTTTCGACACAGC
>Ga0160449_1000507_pt1 | contig 23649 bp, 24 predicted proteins | sample HID1975I_E1MG_FD_108216 | JGI IMG/M metagenome (GOLD analysis project Ga0160449, IMG submission 108216) | Enriched soil microbial communities from UW Madison campus, WI, USA - HID1975I_E1 MG | ecosystem: Environmental > Terrestrial > Soil > Unclassified | place: USA: Madison, Wisconsin...
AGGAGCCCGGTTCTTAGACTAATAAAAATAAGAAGATTATATAAAAAAAAGGCGCCAATTGTCTTCAATTGGCGCCTTTTGGCTGTTTGTGACCCGTAAAGGACAGATTTCAACATTTTTTTTTGGATGATTTGAAGAGATTGGCTTACTGGAAGTAGAGGCTGTCTTCCAGTGGTTTGATCAATTTGGTTTAGATGTCCTGTCGGGGTTATTATAGCAGATTTCCCCTTAATTGATTTCATGATTTGATATTGATAAAACATAATGGCGGCTTTTAACCTTTTAATTTTAAATTGATATACAGCTACTTTTTAGGTAAGCCCCATTTTTCCACCAATTCAGCATTAAGCCCGCCTGCTTTACCGTTTGGCTTGCCTTTACCTGTTGTAATCAGACTCTTCAGACTTCCCTGTATATAGCTTGTCCAGGCATCCTGACAAACACTATAACATTCGTTCTCAGGAACGAGTCCTTCGTGTGTAAACTGCATTTTGGTCTTTCCATTTTCATTGGAAATATCAAAAATCAATTTAGTGCCAATCCATTCTCTTTTGTCCTTTACAAAATTGAACTCATTATCCAAAACCTCATATACGAGTTTTTTATTTGGAACAATCTCTATAAGTTTTATTTTACTCAAATGCACATCTTGGTAATGATAGAAAAATGTTTCGTTAAGTTTATCAGTATTACCTTCAATTTCCTCCGACCACCATGCCCGGAAATTTTTTATGGCATTAAACACCGTTACTGGATTTTGTTCCACTAAAATAGTTGACGTATAGTCTTTACTTTCTTTCATGTTGTTTTTTGCTTTAGTATTGTTTATTGAATTCTCATGCTCTGGTTTAATGCTTGTTGTGTTGCTGAAACTTACAATCACTGGAGCGACAATTATTGCTAATAGTATTTTTTTCATCTAAGATCTTTTTAAATGACTTTATCTGTACTTAGTAATGGTAATAGCTTATTGTGCAAATACTCTGTCCATACCGGGGCACAAGAATTGTAACATTCAACTTCTGGAGTCAGACCTTCGTGTGTAAATGTGAGTTTCGTCTTGTCTGCGTCTGTTGAAATTTCAAAAATTACTTTTGTTCCTGTCCACTCGTCTGTTTTTTCTAAAAAACTTAATGCGCTATCGGTAATTAGCCAAACCACTTTTTGATTAGGTATGATCTCCACTATTTTTTGTTTGCTGTAATGGGCACCATTACCGGCATGAAAAGTGAATTCATCATTAAGTTTTTCTGTCATGCCTGTAAAAGTTTCGTCATGATACCCTGTCCACCATTTCCGAACCTTAAGAATAACTTCGAATACTTTCTCTGGTGTCTGAATCATAGTTAATGTTTGGGTGAAATTGGAAATTGCTTTCATACTTTTTGCTGTTAAAGATTTTACATGGCAAAGATGGTATCTAAAATTTACTTTTCAAGGGTATAAAATAGACTTCCTTAGAGGTTGATTTGGACAATGTGTTTGTTTATCTTTGTCAAAAACTCCCAATGAAACATATTTCTATCTTGGTACCTGACGGTGAAAACAATTTGAGCAGCATTGTCGGTGCTTACAAAATTTTGTCAAGAGCCAATGCGTATTGGAAAGAAAAAAACAAAAAGGAACTTTACAAAATTGAGCTTGTAGGGCTTTCTGAAAAGGTTGACTTCCATGATGGTTTGTTTAGCGTAAAACCACATACTCATATTTTAGGGGTAAGAAAAACTGATCTTATTATTATTCCGTCATTGAATCACAACTATCAAAAGGCCATAACAGGAAATGAACCATTGATAAAGTGGATTGTAAGCCAGTATAAAAACGGCTCAGAAGTAGCAGGTATCTGCACAGGTGTTTTCTTACTGGCCTCATCAGGTTTACTGGAAGGAAAGACCTGCTCCACACACTGGGCGTTTGCAGAGCAATTTAAAACGATGTTTCCAAAAGTGAATTTGCAGACTGACAGATTGATTACTGACCAGAGCGGAATCTATACCAATGGGGGAGGCTATTCCTTTTTAAACCTTATTATTTATCTTATAGAAAAACACTTTGACAGACAAACGGCTATTTTTTGTTCCAAAATATTTCAAATTGAATTGGACCGTCAAAGCCAGTCGGCTTTTATCATTTTTTCAGGACAAAAAACACATAGTGATGATCTAATGAAAAAGGCTCAGGACTATATAGAAAATAATCTTAAAGAAAAAATATCCATTGAAGCCCTAGCTTCCAAATTTGCTATTGGAAGAAGAAACTTTGACAGGCGTTTTATAAAAGCTACCGGAAATACACCTGTTGAATACGCACAAAGGGTAAAAATCGAAGCAGCAAAGAAATCCTTCGAAACAAGCCGAAAAAACATTAACGAAGTAATGTATGAGGTTGGTTACTCGGATCTAAAAGCATTCCGCGAAGTATTTAGGAAAGTAGCAGGAATGTCGCCATTGGAATACCGAAACAAATACAACAAAGAAGCTTTGAGTTAAAAGCCTTCCAAAAAATCTGAAGAGCTTAATGAGTAAAGCAGCAATGAATTATTTTTTTGGTTCCGCAATAAAAAACTGCACAGCCCGATGAGATAGTCATTGTAGGATATGGTTCTGTATCAAAAAGACATGAGCTCCCTATATTTAAAGTTTTGAGCAGGCAATAAAATGTTAAGCAGTATCTTATAGATAATCTGCTATTGCTATTATTCAGGATAGTAATTATAGAAAAAGCCCTGAAATTTCAGGACTTTTTCTATAATTGTATTTTATTCTCGGAAAATTACATTTTCGGAAGCAGTACTGTATCCACTACATGTATAACACCATTGGATTGATTTACATCTGAAATAGTAACTTTAGCCTTGTTGCCGCTCTCGTCACTAATGTACAAATCTTTTCCATCCATCCAGGCAGTTAAAGTTCCGCCGCTCACTGTTTTTAAAGTGGCTTTTCCTTTACCGGCTTTTATTGCTTTTGCAATATCAGAACTATTCATTTTGCCGGGCACTACATGATAGGTCAGTATAGTTTGCAATGTTTTAATATTCTCAGGTTTCAATAATGTTTCAACAGTTCCGGCCGGTAATTTACTAAAAGCTTCATTTGTAGGTGCAAAAACAGTAAATGGCCCTTTACCTTGCAGGGTTTCAACTAATCCTGCTGCTTTTACTGCTGCTACCAAGGTGGTGTGATCCTTTGAGTTTACTGCATTTTCTATAATATTTTTATTAGGATACATAGCCGCTCCACCAACCATTACTGTTTTTTGTGCAAATGATGTAAATCCAAATCCTAATGCCAGGATTGCTGCTGCTAAAAATTTTCCAGTTTTCATAATTACTTTTTTTTTAAGTTATAAAGTCATTTACGCTTTAATATTCTTTTTGGTTTTAAAAAAAGCCAGGAAATAAACTAAAATAAAATCGGACTAACTAAAAGGTATTATGGATGAGTATTTTAAAGGAATATTATTTGATAATTTACCATCGTTAATGAAGTAAATAATTTGAAGTGCTTTTATTGGGTTAAAACCTATTTTAAGTCTAAATTTGTATTTATGGCAAAACTCATAAACCTCAAGATATTTTCTCATTTTTTCCGTTCCTCCAGCGCAGGAGGAATTATATTACTGATCTGCGTGGTTATATCACTTTTTATTGCGAATTCAGGCTGGTCAGATGGTTTTAAAGAAATTCTCAATTTAGATCTCGGTTTCAATACAGGTGCCCTGCATCTTCGTTATCCGGTTTTACTATGGATCAATGACGGGCTGATGGCTGTTTTTTTTCTTCTTGTGGGACTGGAGATAAAAAGAGAGATAATAGAAGGGGAACTTTCCTCATTTTCGCAGGCAGCTTTGCCGGTTCTTGCCGCTGTAGGAGGAGTCCTGGTTCCTGCCCTAATCTATGCTTTTTTTAACAGCGGGGATCCGCTTACCGCGAAGGGCTGGGGCATCCCTATGGCTACTGATATTGCTTTTGCCCTGGGCATTTTGTCTCTTTTGGGCAGTAAGGTGCCTTCGGGACTTAAAATATTTCTGGCAGCACTGGCAATTGTAGATGATCTTATTGCTATTTTAGTGATTGCTATATTTTATTCCTCGGAATTAAATTTTCTCTATTTGGGATATGCAGGTGCATTGTTTGTTTTATTGATAATCTTTAATCGGATGGGAATTAAAAACCTGCTTTTTTACCTGATACCCGGAGCGGTTATCTGGTATTTTGTCCATCACTCAGGAATTCATGCCACTATAGCCGGTGTGCTTGTGGCCATGACAATACCTACCAATGAGGAAGATACTGATTCTCCGCTTGAAAAATTAGAACATACACTCACACGTCCTGTTAATTTTATTATCATGCCCATTTTTGCCCTTGTCAATACCAATATCACTTTTGAGTCTGCCATGATTGAAGGACTTGCAAGTAATCTCGGACTTGGTATTATTCTGGGATTATTTTTAGGGAAGCCTATTGGTATTTTTATAATGTCATGGTTATCGGTAAAATTAAAAATTGCAGCGCTTCCCGAATCTACCTCCTGGATACATGTACTGGGGCTTGGCCTGCTGGGCGGAATAGGATTCACAATGTCTATATTTATAGCCTTACTGTCCTTTCAGGACATACTGCATCAGAATGAGGCCAAATTCGCAATACTAATTGCCTCTACAATTGCCGGTATTTCAGGATTCTGTATTCTGAGTCTCTACAATAAAAAACAGAAAAAAACTTTTCAGGAAAACTAAGGTTTCCTGAAAAGTTCCACATCCTTAACGGATAGTCTTTCATTAAGCCATTTTTGCAATTTTTCATTTTCAGCCTTATTAAGATTTTTGGCGGCATCATAGATAACAGCCGTTATGGCAGTGGTACTGTCCTTGTGATTGATTAATGTACTTTTTGTTATAGCGAGCGAACTTATAGCGGGAAATAAAACCCTGGTTTCTTTTAAAATCTGCCGGCTGTCAAATTTGTTTTTGGTCAGTTCTTTTTCCAGCTGCATGATCTTAACATCCTTGACGTTCATTTCATTTTCACTGCTTTTAATCTGATTGAGGATATCACCCTTTAGCGCATTAAAACGATCGGTGCTGTCCTGGCGAATCTGCAATTGGGTACCTTTGAGGTATTTGTTATGGTTTAGCCTGTTTATGAGATCTTTGATCTCTAATTTAGAAAAACGTCTGGACAGGAAAGCGAGTTCCAGCTTCTTGCTTTTAGAATTAAAATCGGTTTTTTTATAGACTATAGTATATCCTTTATCGGTGAATTCACTCTCAATGAAAAGATTGACATTCTTTTTAAACTGCTGCTCCCTGTAAAGGGAGTAAGCCAGATAACTGCTGGGTACCAGCATAATTGTTATTAAAAAAGCAATCGTATACTTTACCCTTTTTTGATGAATTTCATCTACCTGTTTGACTGCCGGATAATTAAGGTATTTTATAATTAAAAATGTAGCGATTCCTATAAATACGCAGTTGATGCAGTAAAGATAAAAGGCGCCAAGGAAAAAGGTCCACTGCGCCGTAGCCAGCCCGTAACCGGCCGTACACAAAGGCGGCATGAGCGCCGTTGCGATGGCAACCCCGGGAATCGGATTCCCTTTTTCAGATCTGGTAACGGCAATCACTCCTACCACACCCCCAAAAAAGGCGATAAGGATATCATAGATATTAGGGGAGGTCCTGGCCAGCAGTTCGGACTGGACGTCCTTGAAGGGACTCAGGTAAAAATATAAGGTGGAAACTACCAGACTTACCACAGTTGCAGTCAGCAGGTTAGTGAGTGATTTTTTAAGTAATGAAAAATCGTAAATGCCAAGGGCAAATCCGGCCCCTACAATTGGTCCCATAAGTGGTGAAATCAGCATTGCCCCAATGATAACAGCCGTTGAGTTCACATTTAATCCCACCGAAGCCACAATAATGGCACAGGCCAGAATCCAAAGGTTTGCTCCTTTGAAGGTTATGTTTTTCTTAACGGCCTCTAATGTTTTCGCCCTGTCATCTTCTCCATCGCGAAGGTTGAGCAAATCTGTAATTTTTTTCATAATCTATAAAATTAGTAGCTGCGTAATACCTTATTTTTGGCATCTATAGCTAAGATAAGACTAATTTTAGGAATTATTTAGTGAAAGCAGGCAAATGAGAACTTAAAGCCGGTTAAGTGATCCTTATGCAAGGGAAGGCTTTTATTCAAAAATCATCGATTTCAATCTGTTTCTGTAGGACTCCAGCACGTCTGACTTGGTTATAAAACCATAATATTTTCCATTTTTAAGCACCGGCAGGAAGACTTTACTGCTTTTTTCAAATTTATTCATAACGGTTTCCATACTGTCAAAGATATATACAGTTTCAGCAGGCTGCACCATAATATCCAGCACTATGATATTTTTAGCTTTAAGGTTATCGAAAATTACTTCGCGTATATCGTTAAAATAAAGAAGTCCCTGCAGATCATTTTCCTGATTTACGACACCAAAAATAACCTGGTCGGAGTGCGCTAAAAGCTCCGCAACATTTTCAAGATTCTGATTCATTTCTACAGTTAGATAATCTTTTTTGACAAGATCTTCGATTTCCAGTGTGCAGAGAATATTAGAATCTTTGTTGCTGGTAAAAACATTTCCTTTTTTTGCCAGGTTCTTTACATCCAGGGAATGTTTTTCAAAACGTTTTGAAACCGCAAAACTCACTGATGCTGTAATCATTAGCGGAATCATCAGATCATAACCTCCGGTTATCTCTGCAATAAGGAAAATAGCAGTAAGAGGCGCGTGAAAAAGCCCGCTCAGAATCCCTGCCATACCCACAAGTGTAAAATTGCTGACCGGCAGATCGGTAAGGCCTGTAAGGTTTAAAAATTTCGAAAAAAAATAGCCTGCATAAGAACCCAGAAAAAGCGAAGGGGCAAAATTACCTCCGTTACCGCCGCTCCCTAATGTAATTCCTGAAGCAAAAGCCTTAAGTGTCATGGACAAACCTACAAAAGCCAGCAGGATCCAGTCATTGCCGGCATAATCCCCAAAGAGCGTGTTCTGCAGCAGTCTGCCGGGATCTTTATCTGCCAGGGTTTTGATGCTTTCGTATCCCTCGCCAAAAAGTGTTGGAAATATAAAGATCATCAGCCCTAAAATGCAGGCTCCGATGAACGCTTTTTTATAGATGCCAAATTTTAAGTGGGCAAAATAGTGCTCGGTTTTTAAAAAATTGCGGGCGTAAAAAACAGCAGTAAATCCTGTGAAAAGACCCATCAGTACGTAAAAGGGAATATTATGGTAGTCAAAGGTCTGTTTTTCCCTGAACCCCAGCAGTATATTCTCATTAAGCACTACGGTGGAGACCAGTGCCCCTGTGGCAGCTGCAATCATAATTGGGGTAAAGGCCGAGACGGCCACATCCACCAGCAGCACCTCAATGGCAAAGAGCACCCCGGCAATCGGGGCATTAAATGCGGCAGCTATACCGGCTGCAACCCCGCAGCCAATTAGCAGGGTGCGTTCCTGATAGTTTAATTTGAACTGCTGGGCATAATTGGAGCCAAAGGCAGCTCCGGTGATCACAATGGGGCTTTCCAGTCCCGCAGATCCACCAAGTCCTACGGTCAGCGAGCTGGTGATTATCTGTGCATACATCTGCTTTTTAGGGATGATTCCGGCTTTTCTGGCCACTATATATAAAATTTGGGAAGTCCCTTTCTCCAGGGTGCCCCCCAGCACCCGTTTAACCACAAAAACAGTTAGAACAATACCTATCACAGGCAGGATGCTGTTGATAAAACTAAGCTTTAACGTGCCGTTGATGTAGGTTGCAAAGGAGTAGACCCAGTGCGCAAATGCTTTTAAAAAAATAACAGCAAAAGCGGCAGTGATCCCGATTAAGACACTTGAGAGAAAAATAAACTGCTTTCTGGTTAATTTTTCCTGTCCCCAGATTAAGAGGTTTTTGGCCTTTATGAATTGTTTTTTAAACATTTTATGGAATTGTAGTGTAGAAATGCAAAGTTACTTCTTCAAATAGGCTTCAGGGAAGAATTAAACGTTAATGTAATGCTAATTTTAAAGAAATAATATAAAAAGGTTTGTGCAGGTTACCGGCCGATGTTGTTGTTGTTGTTGTTGTTGTTGTTGTTGTTGTTGTTGTTGTTGTTGTTGTTGTTGTTGTTGTTGTTGTTGTTGTCTGTTTTTTTAGATTATATAGGATCGTATTTTTTGGGAGCTTTTTCCCGCTATCCGTTCCAATCTTTTGCGCCGAACCCCGGCGCAAAAGGATTTTCACTGCTATCGGGGCTAGGGGCCTTAAGGTCCTGTTTTGTATTGGAGAACCGGGTATGTGAACTCAGAAGAATCAAATAAGGAGCCTTTTAAGCTGCTTATCTTGAGCCGGGAACATTCCTGTACCTGTTTGTTTTTACAGGTGTATTATAAAATGATAAAAGGTTTATGTCATTAGCATTGCATTTGAAAGTAGTATTTGGTTATTTTCGCAGCTTTAATATTTTGTTTTATTTGTATGAGACTATTATTTGGTTTTGGAATTTTTATTTTATCATTTTCTGTAAAAGCGCAATCTCTAAGCGGGTATGTAAGGGATATAAACAGTAAACCGCTGAATGATGTGCTGGTTTCTAATATTTCTTCAAAAACGCATGCCCACAGTAATGCTGCCGGAGAATTTATCCTTGAAAACACAAAAAAAGATGACAGTCTTCAAATCTCAAAACCAGGTTTTATTACTAAAAAAATCAAGGTTCAAAACGAAGGCATGCTTTTCGTTACACTGGATCAAAAACCATTGCTGCTTGAAGAAGTTACCATTACCAATAACCTGAAGTACTTAAATACCATTTCTAAAATTGATTTAGAAATCCAGCCCATTTCCAATTCGCAGGATTTACTGCGAAAAGTGCCGGGGCTTTTTATCGGCCAGCATGCGGGAGGAGGAAAAGCAGAGCAGATTTTCCTTAGGGGATTTGACTGTGACCACGGAACCGATATTAATGTTAGCGTTGACGGAATGCCCGTAAATATGGTCTCGCACGCGCACGGCCAGGGATATGCCGATCTTCACTTTGTGATTCCCGAAACCGTTGACATCATCGATTTTGACAAAGGTTCGTATTTTGCCGATAAAGGCGATTTTACAACTGCGGGATTTGTTGGTTTTAATACAAAAAATGCACTGCCAAACAGTTCACTTTCTTTTGAGGGCGGACAGTTTGATACTTTTAGGACCGTGGCTTTGTTTAATCTGCTTCATACCGAAAGCCAGTCTGGTTATTTTGCGGGAGAATACATGATGACCAATGGTTATTTTGATGCGCCCCAGAATTTCAACCGTATTAATTTGTTCGGAAAATATGCCGCTAAAATGACCAATGGCGATAAACTGGCACTTTCGGTTTCGCATTTTAAAAGCCAGTGGGATGCAAGCGGGCAGATTCCCGACCGCGCCGTGAACGACGGGACTATTTCGCATTACGGCGCCATTGATCCCAATGAAGGCGGAAATACGGGCAGGACCAACTTCAACCTGCAGTATGACGCCAAAATTGATGAAACTACGCATATTAAAAACACGGCCTATTTAAGTAAATATGATTTTGAACTGTATTCAAACTTTACTTTTTTCCTGAATGACCCTGTAAACGGCGATCAGATTAAACAGAAAGAAAACAGGACAGTTGTAGGCTTTCAGTCTGAATACAATCAGAAATTAAGTCCAAAATGGCTTTTTAAATTAGGCGCCGGACTTAGAAATGATAACAATAAAGATGTCGAATTATCGCATACTTTAAACAGAAAAACGGTTTTGGACTATTTGAGTTTAGGAAACATCAACCAGACTAATTTATTTTCCTATACGAGTCTGGATTTTATTTCGGGCAGATGGCTTGTAAACGCAGGCCTGCGTCTGGATTATTTCAAGTTTGGCTATGAAGACCAGCTGGCTTCCACTTATACCAATCAAACGCAGACAAAAGCAATTGTGAGCCCGAAACTGAACTTTTTGTACACGCAGAATGAAAAGCTGCAGTATTTCTTAAAATTAGGGAAAGGATTTCACAGCAATGATACCCGAGTAGTAATGGCGCAGAAAGGGCAGGAGATTCTCCCGGAAACCTATGGCGCAGATTTAGGAATTAATTGGAAACCTTTTCCGAGAATGATTGTCAATTCTGCCCTTTGGTATTTGTATCTGGCGCAGGAATTTGTATATGTAGGGGATGAGGCCGTTGTAGAGCCAGGCGGCAAAACCCAGCGTAAAGGTTTTGATTTTGGATTCCGATACCAGTTGACAGGCTGGCTGTTTTGGAATACCGATTATACCTATACGCACGCCCGTTCTATTGATGAGCCGAAAGGAGAAGATTATCTGCCTTTGGCTCCTGTTCATACTTTAACAAGCGGAATTTCTGTAAAAGATCTTAAGGGATTTTCGGGAAGCCTGCGGACAAGATTATTGGGTGACCGCCCGGCCAATGAAGATAATTCGGTTACAGCAAAAGGATACTGCATCACGGATTTCTCTGTCAATTATCAGATTAAAAAAATATCTGTCGGAGTGAATATTGATAACATTTTTAATACAAAATGGAAGGAAACGCAATTCTTAACCGAATCGCGCCTGGCGGGTGAAACTGATCCAGTTGAAGAAATTCACTTCACGGCTGGGACACCTTTTAATGCCCGTTTGATTTTAAAATACAGCTGGTAATTACCCAAAACACGAAACACCTTAAAAATCTATTTGACACTGTCAGCCAGATAGATTTTTTATAGCATCAGCGCGTTTTATAGATTTATGTTGTGCAGGTTTTTTATTTCAGACATTACAAAAGTGCTCTGTGTACTGCCGATACTTTCGACGGAACCTAATTTATTGAAGACGAAATTCTGATACTGTTTCATATCCTTGGCGAAAACCTTAAGGATAAAATCATAATCTCCTGAAATATTATAGCATTCCACCACCTCGTTAATTTTCATAATATCCTCTACAAAGCTGTTGCCGATGTTACGGTCATGCTGTTTGAGCTTTATATTGCAGAAAACGATAAATCCATGTCCAAATTTCTCATGGTCGATTAAGGCAATGTATTTTTTGATGTACCCGTTTATTTTCCAGCTTATTTACACGCTGCAGTACAGGGGTTGGCGAAAGGTTTGCTACTTTGGATGAAAATAAAAAATATGTGCCTACTCTTTACTGTTCTTCTACTGAAGCTAAAAATTGATTTATTTCCTTGAAAAACGGCCGGAAATAAGAAGCCTGCTAAAATGGAAAAAGATTAATTTTTAAGGTGTTTTTTCCTAATTATAATTTACCTTTGTGTTCCTTGATCCGGTTATGGAATTTCTTCCGTAGTCTTAATACCCAGGCGGTAAATTAATGATGCCATTCTGCTGGCGCAGATTCTTTTTAGTTTAACATAAATTTTTTGATTATGGCTGGGGGCAACTGCAGTACAAAGAGATATATTTTTTTGGCCGATGATGACAGTGATGACAGGGATTTCTTTGCCGATGCGATGGCAGAGGCCGGTCCGGGTGTTGTTCTCAAAGAATTCCCCGACGGAATGTATTTAATGGATGCCCTGCTTGCCGTGGAACCTGCGGCCCTTCCTGAATTTATTTTCCTTGATATCAATATGCCCCGGATGTCCGGTTTTGAATGCCTGGAGCAGATAAGAAAGCACGAACATTTAAAGGATCTTAAAGTGATTGTGCATTCCACCAGCAGCCATCCGGATAATATCCAGAGGGCAATGGAATCAGGGGCTTCATTTTACGCGGTCAAGCCCAGCTCTTTTGAGAAACTAAAATCACTGCTTGGGCAGATCCTTGCTATGGATTTTATCGGTGCTGCTGATGAAAAGACAAAATTTCTTCTGGTGTAAAAAGCCCTGCTGCTGAGTGTTGCATCCTAACGGGTATTGCGGCAGTGAGGAGAGCTGTTTTTGTTGTTTTTTGTAGCTTTTCCCGCTATGTGCTTCAATCTTCTGCGCCGAACCCCGGCGCATAGGATTTCCACTGCTATCGGGGCTAGGGTAGTATCGAACAATGTTCTGTATTACAGGGGTTGAGGATAAAGCGGGAGTGGATTTTTTTCGGTTAAACACAAATTTTCAAAATGCAAACCAGCTTTTCATTCAGGCAAAAAAAATCTCGCCAGACAGCTGTTAGACTTTGATCTGCTATTCTATCTCTTTTTTTTATCTGATCCTTCAGGCCATAAACCAAATTTCACCATATTGCCTTGAAATTTTTCAAGTTCTTTTTCTTTAACTAACCTTTCCCATTCCGTATCATCCATCGCTTTTTTATGGAATGAGGGCAGCTTTTCTGATTCAGAATATTTTTTACTGTCAACTTTTTTATTGATTCTTACTTTTTGTTCAGAAGTTAGTTTACCGGCTATCTGCTTCCATAAATCTGATATTGGATTTCTAATAACCAGCTGGGATAATATTTCAATTTCCTGGTCATTTAAGTTTTTAGGAAATTCATCAGGATTAAACACGTTTATAGGTAATTAATTTAAACTCTTCGTTCTCTCAGGCAAGCAAATCATTAGAAATACAAACCAATTTTCCATTATGAACCGCCCAAATCCGCCGAAGCTGCTGCTGCAGGAGCTGCATTTTATATTTCGTTTTGGCGGAGTTTTTCTTTCCACTTATTGAGGGCTTCGGCATTGTTTCCAAAATTAGACTCTGTATCAAATTCAGTAAGGGCTTTGTCCCTGGCGTCTATATGTTTCTCTATAATTCCGTTAATTTTATTGACATTTCCCGCATTTATTTTTCCGCTGTTAATCTCTTTTTCTGATTTTTTTGCAAAGTAATGTGAAATGTTATATTTCAGCTGTACATAATCCAGTAATTGCTGGGATTTATACTCGGGTTTAACCCACGATAAATCCCTTCTGATTCCTCCGTAGGATTCAACGGTGATAGTTCCTGTCCAGACGTTTACCTTTTTGGTAAAAACACCAAATGTCAATTCCGGATGGACATGCAGATCTTTGATTGACTCAGGCGGCATTTTAAAATCAGACCATTCCAAAATAGCTTTTGACCTTACCGAAATAGTGTCGCCCTGGTTGGCTTTGGTCATTTCCGAGACCACCCTGTCCCATTTTTTCTGGTTCTTTCCCTGGGCAAAAGTAAAAAGCGTCAGGCAAAGGCCTAAAAAAGTTAATGTGATTTTATTCATTTTTTTAATTTTTTAGTTTAGATTATTTCAATAGTATTTTTCATGAAGCATTTCTGCACTGTCACAGGCATTGCCTGCTACTAATTATATCGTTAAACACCTTTTATACAAATACAAAACTACCTCTAAATTCAGCGTAAAAGCCAATCTTGCCAAACTTCTGTCAGCTACCGCTTTTTCTTAGGTTTTTCGGCTCCTTTTTCAAAATATTCATCTATTTCTTTAGAAGACTTGTTAAATGAATAATCATCTACTCTTTTTAAAAGTTTTTCATCAACTAGTTTATTATTTTCAAGAAAGTAACCTAATAAGTCAATTTCATCATTCACCCGTATTTTTGGGTTTGTAAACAGTGGAATTCTTTGTTCTAAATAGTTTATGAAATCATCTTCATCTTCTAATATATCTGAAAATATCATTAAGTCGAACAAGCTGCAATTCCAAGCGAATTCTACGTCAGGTTTTACAATTCCTAGTTCTTTTAATTCGTGTAGGTTTGATATAAATCCAGATAAATGCTCTAGTGTTACTGTAATTCTAAATGTTTTTTTTGTATTATCTACATTTATTAATTTTCCTTGCTTATCGTAGAAAGAATTTTTATCATTTTCAGTAATGTATTTGTAAGCTCGGTGGCTTTGGTATGCTCCATAACCCACAGTTTCTGCAAGTTGACCAGTTAAGCTTTTTAAAGCACCTCTTTTTGAAGGTGCCGATAATCCTCCGGCTTTTATTTCAATAATATAATTTGCTTTTTCTGAAATAATTAGCAAGTCTAATTCGGTTTCAATTAGACTATTATTCTCATCTAGTATTCCTGGTTTATATTTAAGATTGAGATAAGAAGTTGACTTTTTTATAAAACTATTTAATAAACTGGCTGTTTTGTTTTCTAGATAATTATCTCTAGAAAGCGAGTATTTGTTACCAAGATATTTTTCTTTGTAATATTTTTTATCTAAACCTTTTATAAGGAATTCTGCAATATCAAATAGATTACGCGTTAGAATATTAAAAGCAAAAAGATAGTATTCATTTTTGTATTTAATTATAGGTTTATGGATTATTAATGAGTCATTTAAGGGCAAACCTTGAAATTTTGGGTTTAGGAATTCTGCGTTGTCTCCGAAATCTTGGGTAATTGCTTCAACTACTTTTTTATGCTGACTTTTTCTAAATCTTATCTTATGTAATTCTTGAAATTGTTTTGGATCATTGATTAAAAATCCATCAGGTTTTCCATCTCGAGAAACAAAATCTGGATTTTCAGTCAGAAAGTCAATCATTGGCTGTGGATCATCAGCTCGGAATGCTTTTATTCCTTTTGCTTCATACCATTCCCTAAACCTGTTCATAGAACTTGGATGTGGCATTCCATTAGGTAATCTTAGCCTGCAATACCAAGAATCTTCTAACTGTATAAACGTTTCTAAAATTTCATTTGAATTAAAACCATAATTATCAATAAAAAATTGGTCGTGACCAGAAAACATTTCAGTGAATACTTCATAGATATGGTTCATATATCCATCACCTCTCATATACAGGGCTTCCAAAATGGTTAAAAATCTTAAATGACTTTCCTGCTCGGTATAATTTCCAGTTAGTCCTTCTGTCGAAATATAGGCGTTATATGCCATCCTAATATTTTTTAGTAGGTCCTTAAGTTCCTCGAAAACATCAACAGTTGGTTCTTCGGCAGGATTATTGCTGATAGCGGTTGCGAAACTACTTGCGTATTCCAAACTTACTTCAGCCATCCCATCATCATCTGGATTATTATGGTTTAGAAATTGATTATAAGAAAGAAATCCTAAAAGTTGAAAATTATCGAATGTTTTAAAAATTTCGATAACCCTTTCTATAGAATTTTCAATGAACTCTAGATTTTTAGGTCTGTCAGCTATTATTTGTTGAATGTATTCTTCTTGTTGTTTTTTAGTACGCTTGTTTTTGATAATAATATTTTTACCATCTAATTTTAGCTCCATTCCATTAACAAGTTCTCTTTTGATATTTGAAGTTTTTCCAAAGACTTTTTTTGATTTTTCCTTTTTTTTCTTTCTTCCTCTACTTTTTGGCATAAGTTCGTTTTTTTTCTAAGGTAAATGGTAGTTAATGTATTGATACATATGATTTTGGACTAAATAAAGATCATTCTTCGAATTTGCCAAATCATCCCAAGTACAAAATCAACTTTAATTAAGCCTATTGCTCAAATCCGTTGTATCATCTGTTAGTAGCTGTTGAATTATTAACTTGTCATCTTTGTTATCATTTCTGACAAATAACTTATCTCGCGAAATTTATCTTCGTCATTAATTTCAATCGGAAAACTGTTATTAAATTCTATGTCTTTCACTTTTATATATGGTAATAAGTAGACTAGCTCAACTAAACCTCTATCAGTTGTTACTTCGTCTTCTCCAGCTTCAAATTTTGCCCTATTCACAGTTGCTCGTAAAGGATACCAATTTTTTCCATATAAAAAGGATCTAACAATTCCATTGTTGAATTCCAGTAATCCGTCATTACAAGTTTGAATAGCGGAGTTCAAATTTTCTGCTGTCATTTTTAAAATAATTTATCATTAAATTCAATTACAATAACTATCAATCCAGTAGTAAAAGCACATAAAAAAGTCACAGCTTGCCAAATAAAATAGTTATAAGTTCTTTCCCCAAGTATTTTTGCTTCTTCACGATCATTTTCAATTCCATTTCTTTGATTAGTTTCCCTTTTACGAGCAATCTGAGCCGTAAGCTTAAAGTCTTCCAATCTATTAAGCATTACAAATATTCCCAAACCTGTAGAAACAATAATTAATAAAAAGGATGCGCAAATAAAGAACTTCTGATAATTGTTTAAGATCTCGCAATCACTTAAAAATTTCGAATAAAATCCTAAAAGCGCTACATTTAAAAGAATCAAAAGATTATTGGCAAATCCTAATTGTGTAATTCTAATATTTTGCCATCTTATGTAGCTTTCATTTTCAGCCATTCGTCTTATTTATTATGAGTTCGAGAAATTGCTAGTAACTAATTTATACCAGCCATAAAATGAGATCAATACGATTTTTTTTTAGCTGGCTTTGTGCAATTATAATCTAGCGAATATATGAATAATAAACTAATATTTTAGTGATGGAGCAATAGCGATGAATCAGTTATTTTAGTTCTGTTACTGTTTTTAGTATAATTGAAATCAGATAATTGCCTATAAGCATTAAAGTTTTTTTATTGTAATTCTATTTGGTTGCGTCCACACTTGTGTTGCCTTTAATAGAATTCACTCCAGAGCTGTTTACTTTTCTTCCTGACTGCTTTCATCCATCTTACCCCAATTGCTTCCCATTTTATTTTTTATAAAAGACCCTGTATGCTTTTGTTTTATTTCAGGAGCAAAGGTAGTCCGTGTCCTTGAGCAAAAGCAAGGCCTGGCCTTTCAGGTCTTGGCAAAAAATCTCCACCCATCCGGGTTGTATTTTTTGCCAGAGCCTTGCTTTTGGGGGACACTCACCTTTTTGTGCTCATGAAACAAAACATAGCATACTGCGGCTCTTTAGACGAATAAAAAAAAATGTCAGAAATGAGAATTGAAATATTGAAAAACAGAGTGATGAAACAAAACAGCGCCTGCTCTCATTGCCGAATAAAATTTCAAAAAAAAGAAAAGTAAAAAAAAGTAAAAAGTAAAAATGCGGGGCGGGAAAAGAAAGCAACAATTTTAAAAATCAGAAATCATGAACATTACAGGAAGAGTGACAAAAGATGCGAAAGTAAGCACATTGTCAGACAGCAGACAGGTAGTAAATTTTTCAGTAGCCATTAACGAGAGCTACAAAAACAGAAAAGGCGACAAGGTGGAGCAGACCACATTTTTCGATTGCGCCTACTGGATAAGCCCGAGGGTTGCCGAGTGGCTGACCAAAGGCACGGTGGTGGAGCTCACTGGCATGGTAAGCGCAAGGGCGTGGAAAGGCAGTGACGGTGAACCGCGCGCGGGGCTGAATTTCAACACCTCCAATATCAAACTCCACGGGGGCGGGAAGAAATCCGAGGGTGCGCAGACGGTGAAAACTGGGCAGACTGAAGAGCAGGGAGAAAACAAAAAAGCCATCTTAAAAGAGCCTGAGGACGACATCCCGTTTTGAGAAGGCAGTAAAACGTTTTAAACAAATTTATTTTCAAACTTTTAAAATCAAATATCATGGCACATAATATCAATTACAACAGCCAGACAGGAAAGTATTCTTTTTTCAGCGTAAAGGAAAAAGCATGGCACGGGCTCGGGCAGATTGTCGAGCAGTACCCGACAAGCGCCGAAGCCATCAGACATGCAGGGCTTGATTACGAGGTGGCTAAAAGCCCTTTATACACAAAAGCATCGGGCATTATTGAGACCTTGGACGGCATCGAGATGGGCACTACCGAACTGGCAGTACCTGACTGCTTTGCCACTATCCGCACCGACAGCAATGCCGTTTTGGGTGTAGTAGGGAAAGACTACCAAATCGTGCAGAACCGTGAGGCGTTCAGCTTTTTTGACGCCATTGTAGGCGGGGGCGACGGTATACTATACGAAACGGCAGGGGCGCTCGGGCAGGGCGAGCGTATTTTTATTACGGCAAAACTCCCTGACTATATTCGTGTTGGAAACGGGGATGATGTGACCGAAAAGTACATTTTCCTGACCACCTCCCACGATGGGAGCGGAAGCATCACGGCGGCTTTTACGCCCATTCGTATCGTATGCCAAAACACCCTTAACGCCTCGCTTAGAAATATGAGCAACGTGGTGCGCATACGCCATACTTCAGGGGCAAAACAGCGCCTTGACGATGCCCATAAAGTGATGGGACTGGCGGACAGACTCAGCAGTCAGTTAGAGGGCATCTTTAATGAATGGTCTAAAGTAAAAGTAACAGACAATGAAGTTAAAAAGCTTATTCAGTTGGCTTTATGTCCCAATACAGAAACACTCTCTTTAATCAAAAAAGGGGCAGAGGATGAAGTGTCTACCGTGTTTAAAAATACCGTTGAGGATGCTTTTGCGTACGCAATGACTAGCGAATCACAGCAGATGGAAACCACTAAAGGCACGCTTTTCGGGGCTTATAATGCCGTGACGGGCTACTATCAGAATGTGCGCAAATACAAGGACAGCGAAGCCAAACTGCAGTCCATTGTGATGGGAGGCACCGCTCAGGGAAAAGCCCAAAAGGCATTTGAACTATGCACGGCTTTTCAGGCAGATGGTTCGCAAATCCTTAATCTTAATTAGCTAATCACAGGCGGTCGCCTTCGTGGCGACTGCCTTTAAAATCAATTTTAAACGGTGCAAATAATAGATGAAGATTTGCGGAATTGAATAACATAAAAGCGCAGGAATTATGGCAAGGAAGCACAGCAACAATTTTGAGTTTATACTGTATCTCTATAATGAATTTGTCAGCAAACACCGCAGTATAGGCAAGGAAGCACGGGTGTATTGGCATATTTTGGACGTGTATGTAGAACTGGGGCTTTCAAAAAAAAGCCAGACAGCCGAAAAAAAGTACGCCCAAAAGCTTATAGCCATCATTAGGGAAGCGGTCGGGGACTGGAACACCCATCTGCTTATCTTAAAAGGGGAAGAGGGGGAAAAGGAATATCAGGAAAATATGAAAAGCTACATCGAGCGCCTTTACAGGCTAGGGCATGATGAGCAGAGCGTCATAGAGTCAATCATTAAAAAATTAAAATTAAATTATGGAAACGACAACTAATTTTTTCAATCAGATAGCGCAGTTGCAGATTATAGGCGATTTGCACATTACTATTGCCAAAGGGGCAGAGAACAGGCTTGTCGTACTGGTTATGCTTCAAAATGAGGCGTGCGCAGATAATGCCAAACACAGCATACCGCCATTAAACCTAAGAGGAACGGCCGAAGAACTCGACAGCGGATTTTTTGAGAATATCACTACGCCCATTGAGTCGGCTTCGGGTCTGATGGTGGACATGGAAGGCTATATGAAACAGCTTGAAGATACCAAAAAGCAGTCGGCTATGGAAAAAGAGAAAGACGACAAGCAGAAAAAAGAGCAGGAAGCCAAGGACAAAAAATTCAGCGAAGCTATGGCAAAGGCGGACGAACTTGAAAAAGAAGGGAAATTCCGTGAGGCATGGATAAAAGTGCCTGAAATACATGAGTTTCCCTTTAAGGTTGAGGAAATACGCAGACGCAAATCCGAACTGTCGGCAAAATTTGCGCCCGATCTGTTCGGCAGTACAACGGAAACCGCAAAGACCGAACCGCCCCGAGAGGCACTTTTTCCTGACTATGGCAATGCCAATGTGCAAGAGCCCGAAACGGACGGGGAAGAAACGGACGCAGAGGACATGGAAAACTGGGAAGAAGAGCCCGAAGACGACCCAGAAGAGCAGGGATATTAATCTAAATAGAGAATCATGATATTAGCGACACAATTACAGCGGGTTTTTATACTCAAAGACAAGGGGCAGGAAATAAGGCTTTCCGACCCCGAACCAAGATGGAGCACCGAGGCGGTACTGAATTTTTATGCCCCGACCTATCCGATACTGACCACCGCCAAAATTTCTGCCCCTGCCATCAGGGACGATGCGGTGGAGTACCGATTTGAAACGGTAATGGGAACAAAAGGCTAACCAAAAAATCTAAAGCCATGAATTATGCAGAAAAAAATTATTTCGGGAACAGTGGAACTGCCCGAGCGAAAAAGACAAAAACAGCTTCACGCACAGCTCGCAGGGTTTATGCACTCGATGCAGAGAACCAAGGACGCGGACGAGGTGCAGAAAGACAAACCAAATTCAGTTCCTGCGGGGATGCTACCGATGGTTTTCTAAAAGTTTCATTTCTTCCCAGACTGCAAGAGAATAAAACGCTACAGGCTTGTCAGGATATTTCCAAAATGGAAAGCGATTTTTACAGCTCTCTTGACAGTCTAGAAGAGCATTACCATGTTGCACCGATGGCGACCTCTCATTTTGAATATCCCTATAATATGGCACTCGCTTTATGGGATTTGGAAGAGAAGCTCAAAAAAAGTGTGGGTAACTTTTCCGAACTGCGGTTATTGCAGGATAGCCGTAAAACGTATCTGCTCAGCGAAGAAAAATACAGTACAGGCACAACACTGTATTATATCCCCATAGAACCGATTTATCAAATGCTCAGAGAACCGAAGCACAAACAGAATGCTCATCTGCTTTTATCGGTCTGCTCATATCTGTATCATATTGCCGATGTACCGTATTTCAGACAGCAGGGCAGTTATCTGTACTGGCTCTATGAAATGCACCGAGACTGGACAGAGCAGGACGAGGACAGGGAAGAGAACGAGAGGTACATTTGGGAGTTTGACAAGGCTGAAATGATTGGGGACGGCATGGAACAGAAGATTTTCAACCGCATGAATTTAGCCGTGTTCGAAGAGCGTTTAAAAGGTTTTAAAAGCCGTGATGGCTTTGATAAGCAGTGTTTGGATACAGCTAAAAAAGTTTTTGCCTTATTTACCGATTATCCTAATGAAAGCATTTTTCGAAATGCACCCATACAGGATGCGGATGAAGACGAGACGGAAAACGAGAGCATCGGGATGGAAAAGTACATTTCCTTTATCTCCGACACCAAAGGATGGCTGTATGAAAGCATTGAAGAGAGCATCAACAATGAGTTTAACGAGTACGGTACAATGGACGAGCCGACCATTTTAAAATGTTTTGACGGAAGTGAACTGACAGAGAACAGCCTTGATTTTGAAAGCCTGCTGTTTACCCTTTTGGATGATATGTGCGCTTTATTACATAACTATAAACAAAATGAAAATGGATAACGCAGTTGATATAACAGGGGATTTCGGGACGCTCTACCACCCGAAATCAGCCCTTGTTTTCTATGAAAGCAACACTTTAGATAAAGAAGTATATGTAGAGCATTTTGATATGGATAAAAACGGCATGCCAATTAATGCGCATCCCCTCACAGAGCGTGAAGCAGAGCAGTTAGCAAAATCGCTTACAACCGAAAAGCAGAAACAGTCTGCCTTTTTGAAACCCGTCGGGATTCTGCCTACCACTATCCTGCACATCAATCCAAGCAGGGACAAAGGCGCTGTGATATGGTACACCAAATCCCAAAAAAGACCGCTTTATTTTATAGAGGGTTTAGGGATTCCGAGCGGTCAGGGGTTTGTGCCTGCCATGGTCTGGCAGGCGGACAAAAACAGCCTGCGGGTATTTGCGCTTTTAAGTAACAGGAGACCTACGGAAAAAACACCATTGTATTATGCGCCATTTTTTAATATCTATGAGGACGGCAGGGTGTGTATGGGGTCTGTTAGTATTGAGATAAAAGAATCTGCCTGCGTTGAGGAATTTACAAAGGCGTGGGAGGCTTATTTCTTTAACAGCTATTTCAGCCACCTGATGGGAGAGAACAGCCCTGTAAAGGGCAATTGTGTGAGCCTTTGGAAAGACTTAATCTCGACAGGCAGAACCTTTCCCACAGCAGTATTGAAAAAGAATAACAAAACATTTAAAAATCTATTGTCATGAATACCGAAAAAATCAAAATGCATTTTACGGATAATTATCTGATAAGTCCCACAAACCCTATTACGGTAAATTTAATAGGGGCAGGAGGTACAGGCTCAAAGGTGCTTACTGCCCTTATGGAAATGAACCACAGTCTTACAGCGCTCGGGCACGCAGGGCTTTCGGTACGCCTTTGGGATGATGATATTATCACAAATGCCAACCTCGGCAGACAGCGTTTTGCGCCCAGTGAGGTCGGACTTTATAAATCCGTCGCCCTTATCAATCGGGCAAACCGTTTTACGGGTACAAACTGGAAAGCGGAAACCGTAAAATTTGAAAGGGACAGTTTTGGAAAACTCCCCAGTAATGCCAAGGCAACTATTTATATCACGTGTACAGACAGCGTGAAGTCACGATTTGAGATTACCGATATTTTACAATACAGCAGACGCGCGCATCACAGGGACGACCCCAAATACTGGATGGATTTTGGCAACAGCCAGTACACGGGACAGGTTATACTCTCCACAGTCGGGGAGATCCCACAGCCCAAGTCCGAAAAATTTGAAACAGTCGAGAGCCTTCCTTTTATTACAGAGGAATTTGGGGAACTGCTGAATCAGTCTGAACAGCAGGACGACACTCCGAGCTGTTCACTTGCCGAGGCATTGGAAAAACAGGATTTGTTTATTAATTCTGCTTTGGCACAGATGGGATGCTCGCTGTTGTGGAATCTGTTTCGTGAGGGCATGACCGCAAACAGGGGATTTTTTCTTAATTTGAAAGATTTCCGCTCACAGCCCATTGCGGTATAAGCCCGAAATCGGGCGGCAAAAAGACACCCCTTCCGCTGGTCGGGACAGTCTTTTTGCGTTTAAGCGGTACAGCGCCTCTGCCAAAATGCAGTGCCCGCTATTTTACCAGACCCGCTGCGGTTTTTTTTAAGGGATGCTCAGCATCCCTTTTCTTGTTTTGGCCGGCTTCTTTTCTTTCCGGAGCGGTCAAAGAAAAGAAGCAAAAGAAGACCGCATGATTGTGCCAGCTTTTATTTTAATTGTTCAAACGGCTCTTTTTTCCAGCGTAAAAAGCCTTTGAATAGATGCTCTATTTTTTCAAATTCGATAAAAGCTATGAGCTCTTCTTTGCACTTTATTTTAAAGCCCTTGAAATGCTGAAAATCCTTTAGCGGTATATCGGCAAGCTCCCCGATAGTTTTGAGCTCTAAAGTTTCAAGTACACCTTGGAGTCTTTTACTGAAAGGAAAAGTACTGTTTAAGAGCAGTTTCTGCCGGTCTTTTTCTGCTTTTTCTTTTCTGATTTGAGCGGGACTTGGATTCAATTCGTGTTTTAACTCCTGCAGTTTTGCTATGTAGTGGTCAATTTCTAAAAACAGTTCAGTCACCGCTTTTACTTTGTTATATGTTATCTCGTAAAGCTCGTTTACATATTCGGATGTAACCCCATAATTTTCCGCCACCTCGCTCAGGGACATCTTTTCTATCAAGAGTTTCTCAAGTACATCGTATTCCTTTTCAGAAAGTACTTTTCTGGACATTTCGAGATAAAAGCTGTTGGTGCGGTCGATAACATTTTGCATAACAGTACAAGTTAGATCCTTGTTGTTAAATAGGTTTTGGCTCTTGCAGTTCAATGCTAAGATACTAACGTTAATTGAGTTATGCAATGTATTTGCAGGAAAGGCTTAAGCTCAGGAAACAAAACAGCCCAAAGCAATGCTTCGGGCTGTAATACTTTTTAATTTCTAATTTTTTAATAGTTATTAAAATTTAAGGTGCATACTGTTTATCACCTTGGCTTTTACCAGATCTGAATTTTTAATCTTGAGTGTCTGGTGTCTCCCT
>Ga0160449_1000508_pt1 | contig 23605 bp, 19 predicted proteins | sample HID1975I_E1MG_FD_108216 | JGI IMG/M metagenome (GOLD analysis project Ga0160449, IMG submission 108216) | Enriched soil microbial communities from UW Madison campus, WI, USA - HID1975I_E1 MG | ecosystem: Environmental > Terrestrial > Soil > Unclassified | place: USA: Madison, Wisconsin...
ACCTCGCCCAGCTTGCCGGTTTCTTCAAGCGCTTCGTAATTACACTTCGCCCACAGCGCAGGCCACGCGTTATGCATGACTTCAGCGCTAACGCCGTTATGCAGCACGGTATCGGTTGGTAAATATTCGCCAAAATCTGCCATCCAACCGCCAAAACCAAGCTCGATCAGGTTGCGTTTGATGAGTTCTTTGTACCAGTCGTAGGCTTCGGGATTGGTTAAGTCGATAACGCCCGCGTAAAACTCGCCGAACTCGACGTGGTAATCCTTTCCGTCATGAGTTTTGGTCAGATAGCCGAGCTTCGATGCTTCTTCGCACTGGTCGCGATCGCTTGCCACATAAGGGTTGATGTAGGTAAGAAAACGCACGCCTTCGGCCTGCCATTGTTTGATGCGCGTATTCAGCTCAGGGTACAAATCGCCGTTCCAGCGCCAGTTCCACATCACGCGTTTGCCAAACGACGTCATGCGAATACCCGACCAGTCCTGCGCCCAGATACCGTTAACTTTGACGCCGCCTTTGCGCATTACATCGAGTTTTTGCTGGCAAACCTCGGTGCCACCTTGCACGCCGAGCGTCACACCGTCATAAATCCAGTCCGGCATTTCTGGCTGGCGGCCTAATAAACCGGTGAGTTTTTCCAGCAACTGAATGTAGTTGTCGGCACATTCAAAGCGCAGCACCGCCTGGTCTTGCCAAATTGCCAGTTCATGGAAGTCTGGCGCGCTGAAATCGAAATTCATGTAGCAGCTGTTTTCAACGTGGCAGTAATACTTCTGGGTGCTGACGAACGTCGGCTGTGGGAAAAACGTCCAGTAATAATCGCCGCCTGCGTTTTCTTTGCAGTCGGCCTGCCAGGTCACATAAGTCTGTTTATTGCGCCCGACACCTTGCTCGCTGGTCCACAACGGGAACGGCTTGCCACGTAAATCGAAGTATGAGAACTGCTCGCCACAACCATAAATATGGTCTTCTGGCTTCGCGGCAAGGCGCAGCCAGATGCGGTTATGGCTGACGCTGTCGTTTTTGAGTTTCAGCTCAAGGCGGCCTTCGGCATCGATGCCGATATGCAGTGTAGCATTCACGGTATCGCCACGTGTGAAGCGGACATTCCAGCCCGCATCTTGTGGGATGACGGCGGCTTCGGTCAGGGCAATCTTTTCATCCAGCTTGTCCTTGATGCTGAAATTGCCACGGAACATATCAATATCGGCTTCACCCGCACCCACCCATAAGCAAGGCGTTTGCGCGGTGTGCCGCAAAATCAGGCGATTCTGCCAGCTCAGGGCAAAGCCATCATTCAACGTGGTGAGTTCAAGGCTTTCTAAATTTTGTTGTGATAAGGCCATTATTAACTCCGTAAATGTAGGGTACGTGTTGTGGTTTATTTGGCGTTGCAATCCAACAAACCAGCGGCCACGGCGGGCGCTAAACCCGGCGCTAGCGGCAGTCTTGGGATCACCAGGCAATGCAATAGATGGTAAATATCCTGCTTGCCATCCCAGACCCTGGTGGTCACTTCATTGTTGGTATCCAGCTCCTGCCACCACGAACCGTTCTCGTAATCCATCAGGTACTTAATGCAGTAATCCCACCATTTCTGATACCAGGTTTCGTACTGTGCATCTCCGGTTACGGTGAATAGCGCATATGCCGTTCCCATGGCTTCAACGATTGGCCAGCGCACACGTTCACGAACAATTGGCTCACCATCCCAACCCACGGAATAAACGAAACCTTCTGCACCGTCGGGTGCCCAGGCATCGCGGATGGTCGCGTTGAACAAGCCTTTGGCGTCTTCTAGCAACCAGGCTGGAGGTGTTTCAAAACGAGCTTCAAGTGCGGCGTGAAGATGCAGCATCAGACGGCCCCACTCAATCCAGTGGCCTGGCGTGCCGCCGTAGGCACGGAAGCGGTGAGCAGGATTGTCTTTGTTGTAATCGCGGATTGGGTTCCAGTCGGCGTCGAAATGTTCATTGACGCGATATTCGCCGCTGCGAGCCACATCATGAATAATCACCGAGGCAATTCTTTGCGCACGGTCGAGCCATTTGCGGTCATGTGTGACGTCGTAAACAATTAAAAACGCTTCTACTGCGTGCATGTTGGCATTGCCGCCACGGTATTCTTCCGTCTTGCTGAACGCTTCGTCCCACGACTCCAGGCACATTTGTTCCTGTTCGCTCCAGAAGTACTTTTCGATGACGTCGATGGCGTCATCCAGCAGTTTGCGTGCCTGAGGGTGGCCAGTGGTTACCGCACTTGCCGCGCCTAGCAATACAAAGAAATGCTGATAACCCTGCTTCGAGGCATCAATCACACCTTCGTCATTCACGCAGGCATACCAGCCGCCGTATTGCTTATCGCGCAGCGCACCATTGAGCGCGTTGATGCCATGCTCAACCAGTTGATAAGCGCCAGGACGGCCCATTGACGCAGCGACGGCGTAAACGTGCAACATACGAGCGGTGACCCACAAATGTGTACCCATGTCCGTTTTCACCAGACCGGTATTACCGAGCCAACCAAATCCCGTTGGCACCACAGATTTGCGGCCAAAATCGAAAATGCGGTCAGTTTCTTGCTCGAGCCAGCGGTTGTGGCTCAGTGTGTTAAACCATTTCATCGTCACATTCCCTCGGTTAACGGCGAGCCATCATTTCGTCGACGATTTCGCCCAGGCGCTGCAATTTCGGTACTGAAATATCACGCAGCATCATTTCGGTATCCGGTAAACCTACAACCGATGACCAGACGGCGCGACCGGCTAAAAACCCTGATGCGCCAGCAGTCATGGCAACACTCACTGCTCGTGGGAAAAGCTTTTCATCGATGCCTGAAGAAAGGATCACCCACGGCATGTTGATTTGTTCATTGAGGCGTTGAGAAGCTTTGAGGAGTTCAGGGCGTGAGCCTTTTCCTGACAGTGGCATTTCCACTTTATAGAGATCGGAACCGCTGTCGCCTAGCTCCCTGGCGGCGTGGATAATCGCTTGTTCGCGGTCGAATTTATCGCCACGGCGCGGTGGGCGAACAACAGGCTCAATGATGCTCAGCAGGCCGTTGGCATGGCACAACTGGTTAAAGTCCTTCACCATTTCAAGGCGTTGCTGCGCATCTTCATCGCTACGCCACAACACCAGCAGTTTTAACGCTTTGCCGCCGTTACGTTTAACGGCTTGCGGATCGACTGATTTATCAATCACCACGCTATCGACGGGAATGCCGTTACCAGGGATAAACTCATCGGCTGCAACAATCATCGCGCAGCTTTGCGCCAGCGCGTTTTGCTCAACCACCTGGCGGTAGCAAAATTGCTGGTCGACGAGAATTGCGGAGGCATAAGGAGATAAAATTTTGGCGGCGTTAACTTTGAAATCCGTTAAAACCTGGTCGGCAACCGGTGATTGACTGCCAGCAGCGGCAAACATCAGACGCATCGCTTCGCGTTGATCGACTGCCAACATGGCGAAACCGCCGCTCGGCCGGGTAATATCTTTAAGTGTGTAGTGATTCATTCTCTATCCTTATGAAATAACTAATTTTTGTGATTAATCCCGGCACTGTTACGTACCTGCTCTAAAATTGCGCTCCAGTCCTGGCGGCCACGTCCGGCGGCGCGAGCCTGGTTGTAAACTTCGCGGGAGGCCGCGCCCAACGGCATCGGCACATGCAGCTGGTTGGCGACATCTAGCGCGATACCCAAATCTTTATGGGCGAGGTCAATCATGAAGGCGGGAGTCAGGTCGCCTTTCAGCACTTTGTTCGGCCAGGAAGTGGTGAAATGACCTTTACCCGCAGGTGTTCCGCTCATGACTTGCATCGCCACTTCGAAGGAAAGACCGAGGGCCTCGCAAAGTACGGCGGCTTCCGCGGAAAGTGCATTCAAGGCGATGCTCATGTAGTTGTTGATGAGCTTCACGCGGATACCCATGCCTGGCCCCCCAGCTTCGATAAGCTCGGAACCCATCGCCATCAGCAGCGGTCTGGCGCGTTCGACTTGTTGTGGTGTGCCGCCAGCCAGTAGCAAAAGCGTTCCGGCGATGGCGTGATCGGAAGTGCGACCCACGGGTACATCCATCATGCTGAAACCACGGCTGGCTAAATCGGCAATCAGGTGGTCGGTTTGCAGTGGGTGAATCGTAGACATATCAATGATTAATGCTGATTTACACAACGTCTGACTCACACCGTTCTCGCCTAATAGCGTTTCACGAACCAGGTCGCCGTTTGGCAGCATGGTTATTACGAATTCGGCATCTTGCGCGGCCTCGGCGGCATTTTTACTGGCGGTGGCACCAACCTGAACCAGTGCGTCCACGGCCTCGGCGTTTAAATCGAACACCGCTAACCGATGCTCCTGTTTGAGCAAATTGCGCGCCATTGGCGCACCCATCTGCCCTAAACCTATAAAAGCGACACTGCTCATGTATCCTCCTGGGTGAATGTCATTTTTTGTTGGCTGTTGTCATTATCTTTGTCTGTTTTTGATCGTATTTGTAATTTATGGTTAAAAAATTGACAGCGATCACTTTTTTAACAATTGATGGAATTACAATAAGCCCCATGTGATCGGCGGTTGATTTATGCGCTGTCGAAGTGAAAAACAGCGAAAGGAAAGCGATGTGATTCGAATAGCGTGCGTGGGAATTGCGGTACAAGACCGGCTCTATTACCTGAACCAATTACCTGAATGCGGTGGGAAATATGTGGCGCAGCATTATCGTGAAATAGGCGGTGGTCCAGCAGCAACAGCGGCAGTGGCTGCGGCAAGGCTCGGGGCGCATGTCGATTTCATCGGGCGCGTGGGCGATGACGCAACGGGGAAAGCTCTGTTAGATGAACTGGAGAATTGGGGGGTAAACACGGCATTTTCGCGGAGTTGTAAAAATGCCAACTCATCGCAATCAGCGATTCTGGTAGATGAACAAGGCGAGCGGATTATCGTGAATTACCCAAGCCCTGAACTGCCGGAAGACGCAAGCTGGCTGCATGAGATTGATTTCACGGCTTACGACGTGGTGTTAGCAGATGTGCGCTGGCATCAGGGAGCGAAAACAGCATTCACTTTGGCGCGGTCTGCGGGAGTCACAACGGTTCTGGATGCTGATATTACCCCGCAAGATATCTCTGAGCTGGTAGCGTTGGCGGATCACGCGGCGTTTTCTGCGCCGGGCCTGCAACGCCTGAGTGGTGAAGGTGACCTACTATTGGCACTAAAACGCGCACAAGCGATCACAAATGGACATGTTTATGTCACCCAAGGGAAATCTGGCTGTTATTGGTTAGAAAATAATGAGTTGCGCCATCATGCTGGGTTTCGGGTTGAAGTGGTGGACACGACCGGAGCCGGAGACGTATTCCACGGCGCGTTAGCAGTAAAATTAGCACAACGCATTGAGATATATGAATCGATACGCTTTGCCAACGCGGTTGCGGCACTGAAATGCACCCGTCCTGGCGGGCGGGCAGGAATTCCCGACTGTGATCAAACTGACTCTTTCATGTCACTTTTTGTATAAAATACAAATCGAGGCGGTCACTTTAGGAGAATGTGCATGAGCATCACCGAGTTAACCGGCAATCCGCGCCATGACCTGTTATTACAACTGATTGCCGAACGCGGCTATATGAATATCGACGAGCTGGCGCAATTGCTGGATGTATCCACTCAAACTGTGCGCCGTGACATTCGTAAGTTGAGCGAACAGGGGCTGATTACTCGTCATCACGGTGGCGCAGGGCGCGCATCAAGTGTTGTTAACGTGGCATTCGAACAACGTGAAGTGTCGCTGACGAGTGAGAAAATGGCCATCGCTGAAGCGATTGCTGACTACATCCCAGATGGTTCGACGGTGTTCATCACCATTGGTACTACGGTTGAACATATTGCGCGGGCATTAATGAACCATGATCGGCTGCGCATCATTACTAATAGTCTGCGCGTGGCACATGTCTTGTATAAAAATCCGCGTTTTGAAGTGATGGTGCCGGGCGGTACTTTGCGTCCGCATAATGGCGGTATTGTCGGGCCAGCGGCGACCACCTTTGTGGAAGGTTTTCGTGCGGACTACCTGATAACCAGCGTGGGCGCGATTGAGCCAGATGGTGCGTTGCTGGATTTTGATGTGAACGAAGTCAGCGTGGTGAAAGCGATGATGAAGCATTCACGACATGTTTTGGTGGCGGCAGACTCGACTAAATTCCATGCGTCAGCTGCGGTAGAAATTGGCAATGTGAAACAAGTCACTGCGTTATTTACCGACCAAATCCCAACGGCTTCATTTAAAACATTGCTGGAAAATGAGCATGTTGAGCTGGTGGTTTCTGAGTTGGGGGGGCAGGAATAGCCCAACTAACCGAGTAAGCGTCGCGAAGGTTAAAACCTGGCGACGTAACCGCAAAATATTAGGTACTGGCTTTATAGCGGGGTTATCTTGCGGTCACGTTTCACTGATTAACGATCTGGCTCGCATTCGTTGAGCTGTTGTTGTAACACGCACTATCCACCTTCTTCTATTACCGCTACAGTTATTTGTCCATGCGCAAAGGAGAGGCTTATGCTGTATATCTTTGATTTAGGTAACGTCATTGTTGATATCGACTTCAACCGCGTGATGGGGGTCTGGAGCGATTACAGCAGGGTGCCACTGGCTAATTTGCAAAAAAGCTTTGTGATGGGGGATGCTTTCAAGCGCCACGAACGCGGGCAGATTACCGACGAAGAATTCGCCGCAGCGGTATGTGACGAAATGGGTATGGCGCTAAGCTTTGATCAGTTCTCTGCTGGCTGGCAGGCAATTTTTGTTGGCTTGCGTCCAGAAGTTATCGCCGTCATGAACAAACTTCGTGAACAGGGGCATCGTGTCGTGGTGCTCTCTAACACCAACCGTTTACACACTTATTTCTGGCCTGGTGAATACCCGCAAATCGCCGAGGCGGCGGATAAAATCTATCTGTCTCAGGAAATGGGGATGCGCAAACCGGACGTCGAGATCTACCAAAAACTTCTCGAAACAGAAGGTTTTTCTGCGAATGAGGCGGTCTTTTTTGATGACAACGCCGATAATGTAAAGGGAGCTCAGCAGTTGGGTATCACCAGTATTTTGGTGACCGGAAAAGATACGGTGCCCGGATATTTTGCAAAAAACCTATGATAAAAGACGTTCATCGCAAAACGAGTAACCGCCTCAGGCCATGTATCGCCTGGGGTAAGTTGCTCTGGCATCGCATCGACCAGGACAATATGACCACGCTCGCGGGGAATCTTGCTTACGTGTCATTACTCTCACTGGTGCCTTTGGTTGCGGTGGTGTTTGCGCTGTTTGCGGCTTTTCCGATGTTCGCCGACGTCAGTGTTCAGCTCCGGCATTTTGTTTTCTCAAATTTTCTGCCTGCCACAGGCGATATCATCCAGCGCTATATCGAACAGTTTGTTGCTAACTCCAACAAGATGACCGCGGTGGGTGCCTGTGGGCTTATCGTCACCGCTTTGCTGTTGATGTATGCCGTTGATAGCGCGCTCAATACCATCTGGCGCAGTACGCGTACGCGGCCAAAAATCTATTCGTTTGCCGTCTACTGGATGATTTTAACGCTTGGGCCATTGCTGGCGGGCGCGAGCCTGGCGATTAGTTCGTATCTGCTCTCACTGCGATGGGTGACGGGGTTTAACAGCACGATTGATATCGTGTTACGTGTTTTCCCGTTGCTGCTATCCTGGCTGTCATTCTGGATGTTGTACAGCATCGTCCCTACTACCCGTGTTCCGGTGCGCGACGCATTGGTTGGCTCGCTGGTTGCGGCTCTTTTGTTTGAGCTTGGGAAGAAGGGCTTTGCCCTCTACATCACCATGTTTCCCTCTTACCAATTGATTTACGGCGTGTTAGCCGTGATCCCCATTTTATTCGTCTGGGTCTACTGGACCTGGTGTATCGTGTTGCTCGGCGCCGAAATTACTGTCACTCTCGGCGATTATCGAAGACTTCGCATAGAAGCTCAGCAGGAAGAATTGGAAGAACCATGATCGCATTAATTCAGCGCGTCACCCATGCCAGCGTCACCGTGGCGGGTGAAGTAACGGGTGAAATTGGCCCAGGACTTTTAGTGTTATTGGGTGTCGAAAAAGAAGATAACGAACAAAAAGCGAATCGTCTTTGCGAGCGGGTTTTGGGTTATCGTATTTTTGGCGATGAAAATGACAAGATGAATCTGAATGTTCAGCAAGCGGGTGGCAGTGTGCTGGTGGTGTCGCAGTTTACCCTCGCTGCGGATACCGAACGCGGTATGCGCCCGAGCTTTTCTGGCGGAGCAGCACCGCAACTAGCCGAAGAACTATATGAATACTTTGTTCAACGTTGCCGCCAGCAGGGCATTGTGGCCGAAACAGGGCGCTTCGCCGCCGACATGAAAGTCAGCCTGACCAACGATGGTCCGGTGACGTTTTGGTTACAGGTCTGAATTCGCAACTTACACGGTCCCGCGTAACAAGAGAGAGTACATGTATGTATCACCTTCGCGTACCGCAAACCGAAGAAGAGCTTGAGCTCTATTACCAGTTTCGCTGGGAGATGCTGCGTAAGCCGCTGCATCAACCTAAAGGCTCCGAACGCGATGCGTGGGATGCCATGGCCCATCACCAGATGGTGGTGGATGAAGAAGGCAATCCAGTCGCCATTGGTCGCTTGTATATCAACGCTGATAACGAAGCGGCTATCCGTTTTATGGCGGTTCACCCCTCGGTACAAGATAAGGGGCTGGGCACGCTGGTGGCGATGACACTAGAGTCTGTCGCGCGCCAGGAAGGGGTAAAACGTGTGGTGTGTAGCGCACGTGAAGATGCCGTCGAGTTCTTTGCCAAACTGGGATTTGAGAATCAGGGCGAAATCACCACGCCTTCGACCACGCCGATTCGCCACTATTTGATGATAAAACCCGTCGCTTCGTTGGACGACATTCTCCATCGTGCAGACTGGTGCGCTCAGTTACAGCAGGCCTGGTATGAACACATCCCATTAAGTGAAAAAATGGGCGTGCGCATCCTGCAATACACCGGGCAGAAATTCATTACCACCATGCCCGAAGCGGGTAATCAAAATCCCCATCAAACCTTATTCGCCGGTAGCCTGTTTTCGCTCGCTACACTGACCGGTTGGGGGCTGATCTGGCTGATGCTGCGCGAGCGTCATCTTGGCGGCACGATTATTCTTGCCGATGCGCATATCCGATATAGCAGCCCGATCACCGGAAGGCCTGGAGCTATTGCTGACTTAGGCTCGTTGAGTGGCGATCTCGACCGCCTGGCGCGTGGCCGTAAAGCTCGCGTCGCGTTGCAAGTTGAGCTTTTTGGCGATGATACGCAAGGTGCTGTTTTTGAAGGGGTGTATCTGGTACTGCCAGCTAAACCTTTTGGCCCGCTTGAAGAGGGCGGGAACGAAGAAGAATAATTGTAGGATAACTGCCCGGCGCTTACGCGCCGGGTACTTCCCCATTCTGCATTGTTTGCTGTACTTGTTTTCCGTCGGCGCTGGTGGCCTGTAATGTCCCGTTCACCGTGGGTTTCAGTGGTGTTTGAGCTGCAAGGTTACCGGTCACTGAAAGCTGCAAATTACCGTTGCCCTCAAGCGGCACCGCTGGCCATCCCCATTGCTGCAACACATTTACTGGTACCGCGCGCCCGCGAAGATTCATTGCCGCATTGCGTTGCGGAGCCTGCGAAATAGCACCCGTCGCTTCCAGCATGCCGTCTCCCGCAAAAGCACTTAATTCCGTAATCGTGATTTGGCTGTCAGTTGCATTCAATGAAATAGACGGCCTACGAACATCCACACGGTTAAACGTGGCGGCTGCTGCATTAAGGGTTAAGTTTCCGCTCCACACACCCCACTGGTGGTTACGTACCAGTTCGATATTGTTCGCCGTGCCGTCCAGCGCCGTGAGCTGGAACGGGAAGGCAGGATCGATATCAATAACCAGGTTTCTGTTCGCCGTGAGTTTTTTAATTGATACTGAGTTTAGCCATTCCGGTAAAGGCTCCATCCAAAGCGCTTTCCAGTCGGCGGGCAGCGTATATTCCAGTCCTGCAAAAACCAGCTCGTCGAGCGCGAGTTTTTTCTCGTTGCGTTGCCACTCGCCTGAAGCGCGAACCATGCCTCTTTCCCAGCGGGAAGTGAACTGGCGTAGCGAAGCGGTTTGCTGATTAAAATCGACGTTGACGATGGGGTCGTTCAAATGTAATGCGCCAATAATGAAATCACTGGCGTTCATTGACAGCCGGCCGTCATCACTTTGCCATCCGCCGTTTGCCAGCGTCAGGTTGCGCAAACTCAGATCTAAATCGGTTACTGCCCAATCCTTCCCTTCCAGTCGTGCGTCGGTGACTTCCAGGTTATCAATTTTCAGCGAAGGAACCGTGGTAAGCGGGGCCAGGAAATCGGTAATTGATTTTTCAGTTTGCAGACGAATATCGTTCAAACGCAGGCTACTAATTTGCCATGAACCGTCAGCAAGGCGATTGGCGTTACCTGTAAGCGAGCCGCGAGCCATATCGGCCCCAATAGTGGAAAGCGTCACCTGCTCGTTATTAATCGCACCCTGCAATAACACGTTGGTCGCTGGGACACCGTTGAGCGTCATGGACCCGGCACTAAACTGAATATCTGCGTTATTTCCCAGCACTTTACCTTTAGTCGGTTGCCAGGGCTTTACACCCCCGTTGACGCGTTGGGCATGTAAATCCCATTCGGTGTTTGGGCTGTTGAGGGCCATATCACTTAATTGCAGCATGTCGGCCTGGAATGGCAGCGGGGCGGCGTCAGGGCTGATGTTTAACGTTCCGTTTTGCAACAGAATATTGTCGACGTGCATAGGCTCTGAGAACTGACGTGAGCTAAGCCCAATATCAATATTCTTTGCGACCAGCGTCGCCGGTTGGCCTTTGCGCCCGAAGGTGACATTCGTCAGAGTGACGTGCGTGGGTGATGCCCAGCGATGATCCATCTCTTCAAAAGAGAAATTGTAATCACTCTTCTCATTAACCCAACTGCTAACCTGGGCGGCGCCCCAACGGGTTTGCAGTAAAAGATAAGCAGCAAGAAGCAGTACAAGTACGATAACCAATATCGCAATGATTAGCTTTCCGAGAAATTTCATTGTCTTCCGTCCCATGAAGTTTCGGTAAAGGGTTTTATGCCCCATTTACCGTTATAGCTCAAGGATGGGATTGTCAGGAGGGGTAACACGCGCTGATGAGAACAAATCACCAGCGCGTGAGATACATCAATTTTTTTCAGGCGGGAAAATCAGGTTCAAAACGATAGCGGTGATACCACCGGCAGCAATACCTGAAGAGAGCAATGTCTTCAACCAGTCAGGCGCAAACTGCAAAATCAGTGGCTGCTGAGAAACACCCATACCGACAGCCAGGGACAGCGCAATAATCATAATTGCGCGGCGGTTCAGAGGTTCACGAGAGACAATACGCACGCCGGACGCGGCGATGGTGCCGAACATCACGATAGTTGCGCCACCCAGAACTGGCTCAGGAATGTGTTGTACGAATCCGCTTACTGCTGGGAACAGGCCCAGCACAATCAGCATCAGCGCAACGACAAAACCGACATAGCGGCTGGCAACACCAGTAAGCTGAATCACGCCGTTGTTCTGGCCGAAGCAAGAGTTAGGGAAGGTGTTGAACACGGCGGAAACGCAGGAATTCAGGCCGTTCGCCAGCACGCCACCTTTCAGGCGCTTCATATACAGCGGGCCAGAAACCGGCTGTTCGGAAACGTCAGACGTTGCCGTAATATCGCCGATGGTTTCCAGGGACGTCACCATAAACACCAGCATCAGCGGGATAAGCAGATTCCAGTCAATGCCCAGGCCGTAGTAGAGCGGGGTTGGCACCATGATCAGGTCTGTATTGGTTGATGGCGCGACGTTAGGCAGCATGCCCATCGCCCAGGCCAACGCATAACCTACAGCCATCGCGATAACCAGTGACGCCACGCGTAAGTAAGGGTTTCGCTGACGGTTAAGCAAAATAATGACCAGCAGCACGGCGCCCGCCAGCAGCAGATTTTTCGGCGCGCCAAAGGTGTGGTCGTTCATCGCGCCGTAGCCACCGCCAATGGATGTCAAGCCAACCTGAATCAGCGACAGGCCGATAATCATCACCACTACACCAGAAACCAGTGGCGTAATAATGCGACGAGCCAGATGCAGAAAGCGCGACAACAGCATCTCTGTGCAGCTTGCCAGCATCAACGTGCCGAAGAGTGCGGCCATCATGGTCGGGACATCGGCACCGCCATTTTTCAATGCCATGCCGCCCATAATCAACGGTGAAACAAAGTTAAAACTGGTGCCCTGAATAGACAGAAGCCCAGAACCAACCGGGCCCCAGGCTTTAATCTGGATAATCGATGCTACGCCTGAGGCGAACAAAGACATGCTGATAATGTGTTGGGTATCTTCAGCCGGAAGTCCCAGCGCCTGGCAAATCAACATCGCAGGCGTGATAACCGCTACAAACATCGCTAATAAGTGCTGGCCAGCAGCAAAAAGTGTTTGTGGAAGAGGAGGGCGATCCTCGAGGCGGTAGATCAATTCACTGGAATGAGTCTTGGCAATCGGTTGCGCATCGTCTGACTCAACAGCATTAACAGACATCGGAAATTATCCCCAGGAGAAAAAACGGTGATTTTAGCGGACTGAATGGTAAAAGCAAACGTTTGCTACCGAAGTTTCATAAGATAAAAAGTGTATATAACGACCTTTTTATATAACTTTCAGCTGTTTTTTGGTTAAAATCCAGCTGCTGACTTTTCTAAACCCTGAAATTCCAGTGAAGGATAATTAAAAGCGTCTGTGAGAAATATGCGCAAACAGGAGCACTTCTATGTTTTATCTCGACACACTTTCTACGCTTGTTGCCGCAACTCTCGTGTTGTTACTGGGCCGTAAAATGGTCCATACCATACCGCTGTTAAAAAAATACACTATCCCTGAACCGGTAGCGGGTGGACTCTTAATCGCTCTGGCCTTGTTGGTGCTCAAAAAGAGCGTCGGCTGGGAATTTGAATTTGATATGAGCCTCAAAGACCCTTTGATGCTCGCCTTCTTCGCCACCATCGGCCTTAACGCCAACCTTTCCAGCCTACGTGCGGGCGGCAAAGTTGTCGGTATTTTCCTGATTGTGGTTGTTGGTTTGCTGGTGATGCAAAACGCCATCGGTATCGGTATGGCGAGCCTGTTGGGTCTTGATCCATTAATGGGATTACTGGCAGGTTCTATTACGTTATCAGGCGGGCATGGTACGGGAGCGGCCTGGAGTAAGCTGTTTACCGAGCGCTATGGCTTCCAGAACGCCACTGAAGTTGCGATGGCTTGCGCAACGTTTGGTTTAGTGTTGGGCGGTTTGATTGGCGGGCCGGTGGCGCGTTATCTGGTCAAACACTCATCCACGCCAAATGGCACACCCGAAGATAGCATTGATCCCACCGCTTTTGAAAAACCGGCTGTCGGACGCATGATCACCTCAATGGTGATGATTGAAACCATTGCGATGATTGCTATCTGCCTTACCGTGGGTAAGTTTGCGGGCCAACTCATTCAAGGCACGAGCTTTGAATTACCGACGTTTGTTTGCGTGTTATTTGTTGGGGTTATCCTCAGCAACACACTCTCACTGCTCGGCTTCTATCGGGTATTTGAACGTGCAGTTTCCGTGCTCGGGAATGTCAGTTTGTCGCTGTTCCTTGCTATGGCGCTGATGAGTCTTAAGTTGTGGGAGCTGGCTTCTCTGGCGTTGCCTATGCTGGCGATTCTGACGGTGCAGACCATCTTTATGGCACTGTATGCCATCTTCGTGACGTATCGTTTGATGGGCAAAAACTACGATGCGGCGGTTCTCGCTGCGGGGCATTGTGGTTTTGGCCTGGGCGCAACGCCTACAGCAATCGCTAACATGCAGGCGATTACTGAGCGCTTTGGCCCGTCACACATGGCGTTCCTGGTGGTGCCAATGGTTGGCGCGTTCTTTATTGATATCGTCAATGCGTTGGTGATTAAGATGTATCTGATGCTGCCAATCTTTGGCTAAGCATCAGGCATTTGAATAGCGTTCCGTTTCAGGCATCCAGCGTTCGATGAGCGCGGTTGCCTGCTCGGGATAGCGTTCATGGATATGGCGCGCAAGGCGCTGTACTTCTGGAATCATCGCCTGATCGCGCAGCAAATCAGCTACTTTAAACTCGGCATTCCCCGTCTGACGCGTGCCGAGTAATTCTCCTGGCCCACGAATTTCTAAATCCTTTTGTGCAATCACAAAGCCATCGTTGCTATCGCGCAACACCTGCAATCGCAGCTGCGCCGTTTTTGATAGCGGCGATTTATAAAGCAACACACAGTGGGATGCGACGGCACCACGGCCAACACGACCACGAAGCTGGTGGAGTTGCGCAAGACCGAGACGTTCCGGGTTTTCAATAATCATCAGGCTGGCATTCGGCACATCCACACCCACTTCAATGACGGTTGTGGCGATCAACAGATGAATCGAGCCCTCTTTGAAAGCCTGCATCACGGCCTGCTTTTCTTGAGGCTTCATGCGGCCATGAACCAGGCCAACGTTCAGATTCGGCAGAGCAGCTTTTAACTCATCCCATGTGACTTCTGCGGCCTGGGCTTCCAGCAATTCAGACTCTTCTATCAGTGTACAGACCCAGTACGCCTGGCGACCTTCATTGCTACACGCTTCTCGTACCCGTTCGATAATATCGTTGCGGCGTGTATCAGGAATCGCAACAGTGGTAACTGGCGTACGGCCTGGTGGCAGCTCGTCGATAGTGGACGTATCCAGATCGGCATAGGCCGTCATTGCCAGCGTGCGCGGAATTGGGGTGGCAGTCATGATAAGTTGATGCGGATGGAATCCCTGAATCTGGCCCTTTTCCCACAGCGCCAGACGTTGATGGACGCCAAAGCGATGTTGTTCATCAATGATGACTAACGCGAGCTGCGAGAACTGCACCTGTTCCTGGAAGATCGCGTGCGTTCCCACCACCATCGACACCTGGCCGCTGGCGATTGCGTCTTGCTGAGCGATACGGGCTTTGCCTTTCTGCTTTCCTGCAAGCCAGCCCACTTCAATTCCCAGCGGCGCAAACCACTGGCGGAAGTTATTGGCGTGCTGCTCGGCGAGCAATTCTGTTGGTGCCATCAGACCGACTTGTTTGCCATGCGCAATCGCACGCAGTGCGGCGAGTGCAGCAACCAGCGTTTTGCCCGATCCCACATCACCTTGCACCAGGCGCATCATTGGTACATCGAGCGCTAAGTCGTGTTCGATTTCTGCCACGACCCGTTCTTGCGCCTGGGTTGGTTTAAACGGCAGTGCTGCTAACAGGCGGTTTTTTAACTCGTCATGATTATGCAACGGCAACGCATGATAACGCTGGGCACCCGCACGTAACGCGAGCATGCTCAGGTTATGAGCCAGTAATTCTTCGAGGATTAAGCGCTGTTGAGCCGGGTGCTTCCCGGTTTCCAGATCGGCTAACTGCATGGTTGGCGGCGGGCGATGCAGAGTGCGCAACGCTTCTGGCAGGCTCATCATTCCCTTGCTCAAATCAGCCGGGAGCAATTCTGCAATGGCGCAGGTATCCAGCAATTCCAGGGCCTGGTCGGTGAGTTTGCGCAGTGTCGCCTGACGAATGCCTTCCGTTGTGGGGTAAACCGGCGTCAGCGTTTCTTGTAATTCTGGTGTGCTGAGGTCGCCCTGAATACGGTATTCCGGGTGAATCATTTCCGCGCCGTGCGTGCCGCGTTTCGCTTCACCATAGGCAAGCACGCGTTTACCGTTCGCGAGGCTGTTTTTCATTGCGGCGTTGAAGTTGAAAAACCGCATCGTCAGGATGCCGGTACCGTCAGAAATCTGGCAGGTCATCATACGGCGGCGGCCAAAACTGATATTACAGTTCAGCACTTCACCTTCTACCGTGGCGTATACACCGGGTATAAGGTCGTTAATAGGGTAGAGATGGGTGCGGTCTTCGTAGCGAAGCGGAAGGTGGAGAAGAAGATCCTGAATGGTATACAAGCCAATTTTGGCTAGTTTACCGCTCTGGCTGGCGCCCACTCCGGCAAGCGTACTTAACGGTATGGCATCCAGCAAACGGCCTTTCATCCGACTACTCCGCAGATTGCATTGTGGCCCACCATGCGGCATCAGCTTCTATCTCACCTTGCTGATTCACATGCGGGTAGGGCAAACCTTTACGGCGAGAAACGCGCGCCAGCACCGGGTAACCGCCTTCAAACAGCAGTCGCTGTTGCTCAGACTCCGGCAGGGTACTGTTTTCGCGTTGATACATTCCGGCATTCTGACGTTGGCGCTGCGCTTCATAAAGAATGAGGGCGGAAGCCACGGAAACGTTTAGAGATTGCACCATGCCAACCATCGGAATAATGATGTCCTGGTCAGCCAGCGCTAGTGCTTCTTGTGTGATACCGGTTTTTTCCTGACCCATCAGAATGCAGGTCGGGCGCGTGTAATCAATTTCGCGAAAATCGACGGCTTTATCCGAAAGGTTGGTGGCGAGGATTTGCATCCCGTTGTTTTTCAAATGGCTAACGGCATCGCCAATATTGCGATGTGTTTTCACTTCAACCCAGGAGTTACTTCCGGCAGCAGAAGAGGCCATGGTACGCATTCTGTTACCCGGCCAAACCGCGTGAACTTCATGCACGCCCACTGCATCAGCGGTGCGAATAATCGCTGAGACGTTATGAGGTTTATGGACTTGTTCCATGCAGACGGTCAGGTCAGGCTGACGCCTGGCAAGCATCTCGCAAATACGCGCATAACGTTGAGGATTCATAACACTAGTTTCGGTTGCGGGTAACTTTAATGACATCCGGCATTACGCGAATCTTGCGCATAACATTGGCCAGATGAACACGATCGCGGGCAGATAAACGAATGAAAGCGCTGTAAACGCGGCCATCTTTCTCTTCAGTATTCAGACTGTGGATATTCGAACCGGCGGTATTAATTGCCGCGGTCAGGTTTGCCAACGCACCCTGATGGTTGAACATATCCACTTTAATTTCAGTGAGGAATTCTTGCTCGGTCTCTTTATCCCACTCGACCGCCATAAACTTCTCGGCTTCTTTTTGGTAGCCACGGATATTACGGCAGGACTCATGGTGAATAACTAACCCTTTGCCAGGGCTGACGTGAGCCACAATCGGGTCACCAGGAATTGGGCGGCAACACTTCGCGAAGGTAATCAGCACACCGTCAGCGCCTTTGATAGGCAAGTGGCTGTGCGCGGGTGTATTTCCTTGCGCAATTACCGATGATTCACCTTGCAGATTCTTCGCCACCACTACGCTCATGGCGTTGCCTAAACCAATTTCAGCCAGCAAATCGTCAAGCGTGGCGAGCTTCATACGCTCAAGCTCACGTTGAATATTTTCCGGCGGAACTTCAGCAAGTTTTCGGCTACCACCTAACGCATGGTTAAGCAGACGGCGCCCCAGGCTGACGGAATCGTCTCGCTTGAGGTTTTTCAGCATCTGGCGGATTTTGGCACGCGCTTTCGAACTTACAACGAAGTTCAGCCAGGCCGCGTTAGGGCGAGCGCCTGGTGCGGTAATAATTTCGATGGTCTGGCCGCTGCTGAGCGACTGTGACAGCGGATAGGGTTGCCTGTCGACACGAGCACCAACGCAGGCGTGGCCGATGTCAGTATGCACGGCATAGGCGAAGTCGACAGGTGTCGCGCCCGCCGGCAATTCGACGATGCGCCCTTCCGGGGTGAAAACGTAAATCTCATCCGGGAACAGATCGGATTTTACGCTCTCGATAAATTCAAAGGAGCTACCGGCGCTTTGCTGCAACTCCAGCAGGCTTTGCATCCAGCGCTGGGCGCGGATTTGCGCGGTAGTACCACTTTCGCCTTGCTCTTTATATGCCCAGTGAGCGGCAACACCCATTTCTGCCATCTGGTCCATATCTTCGGTACGGATTTGCACTTCAACTGGCACACCGTGTGGGCCAATCATTGAAGTATGCAGGGATTGATATCCGTTCGCTTTTGGAATGGCGATATAGTCTTTTACCCGGCCCGGACGGGGCTTGTAGAGACTATGCATCTGCCCAAGAACGCGATAACAGGTATCCATATCGTGAACAATTACGCGGAAAGCGTAGATATCCATAATCGAGTGGAAACGCTGCTCTTTAAGCGTCATTTTACAGTAGATGGAGTAAAGATGTTTCTCGCGGCCACTAACGCGGCAGGGAATACCTGCTTCTTGCAAACGCCCGTCGATTTCCGAGAGGATTTTTTGAATCATCTCTTTGCGGTTACCACGTGCGGCTTTCACGACTTCTTTTATGACGCGATAGCGGTTCGGGTAAAGTGCTTCAAAGCCCAGTTCTTCCAGCTCGGTTTTCAGGTGATGAATACCAAGACGGTGTGCCAGGGGGCTATAAATTTCAAGGGTTTCGCGAGCAATGCGGCGACGCTTATCAGGGCGCAACGCCCCAAGAGTGCGCATGTTGTGCGTACGGTCAGCGAGTTTGATCAGAATGACGCGGATATCTTGCACCATCGCCATGATCATTTTGCGGAAGTTTTCAGCCTGAGCTTCTTTCTTATCGCGGAATTTCAGTTTGTCGAGCTTAGATACCCCTTCCACCAGTTCGGCAACGCTTTTGCCAAACAGTTGTTCCATATCCTGGTAGGTGGCAGGGGTGTCTTCAATCACATCATGCAGTAGAGCGGCCATTAGCGTTTCATAGTCGAGTTTCATCTCGGCCAGAATGCAGGCAACAGCTACAGGATGGGTGATATAGGGTTCACCGCTTGAACGTGCTTGTCCCTCGTGAGCATCACGCGCAACAAGGTATGCTTGCCGAAGTCGCTTAATCTGCTCCTCGGGCAAGTATGTTTGAATCAGTTGATTCAGGCTTTCAAACAGATACAAGGGCTACCCGCAGGCTAATTAACGACGACCTTCAGCAATAGCGGTAACGGCCTGCAATTCTGCGGCTTCCTGCTCTTGCTGTTCCTGGCGATCACGAACATCGAGAATCTGGTTGGTAATCAACCCTTCTTCGATTTCGCGCAGTGCGATTACAGTCGTTTTGTCGTTTTCTTCAGCAACGAGTGGATCTTTACCACCAGTTTGCATCTGACGAGCGCGACGTGCGGCGACCAGAACCAGGTCAAAACGGTTACCAATTTTCTCAACAGCGTCCTGAACAGTTACGCGTGCCATAATTAAAATGCTCCACAGATGAAGAAATGACTGGGCATGATACTGAAACTGGGCTCAGTCTGCCAATAGTTTGCTGATTAAAGCGTCATGTCGCGCTTTTTGGCGACCCATTCGTAGACGCTCGGCACGAATGATAATTTTTAAATCTGACAGTGCGGTGTCAAAATCGTCGTTGACGATTAAATAGTCATATTCAGCGTAATGGCTCATTTCTGCAACAGCCTGTTCCATACGCTTCGTGATAACTTCTTCACTATCTTGCCCGCGACCACGCAGGCGTCTGTCCAGCTCGTCTTTTGACGGTGGCAGAATAAAGATACTGCGGGCTTGCGGCATTTTCTCACGGATTTGCTGCGCACCTTGCCAGTCAATGTCCAGGAAAACGTCAACACCGGTTGCCAAAACTTGCTCAATGGCATGGCGAGATGTGCCGTAGTAATTACCGAACACTTCCGCATGTTCAAGGAATGCGTCTTCAGCAATCATCTGCTTAAACTCTTCCTTTTCCACAAAGAAATAGTGCTCGCCATGTTTCTCTCCCGGACGAATACCACGAGTGGTATGGGAAATAGAAACTTGCGTGTCGTACAGCGGTTGTGTCTTTAACAAAGCCTGGATGAGGCTGGATTTTCCTGCTCCACTTGGAGCGGAAACAATATAAAGCGTGCCTTGAGCCATGAGTTCTAACTTATTCGGTAAGCATAAAAAGAAGTGCGTATACCGGCCTATTATACACGGCGTCTTCCCGTCACGGTGAATTTGTCACGTTCAATGGCAATATTTCTGCCATTTTGCGTAATACTTTCCAAAGATCACATCGTCTTACTGCAACAAATTAACTTCCTATGAAAGCCTCTCGCATTCTGCTGAATCATCATTCGTCATGCTTACTTCCTGGCGTTATACCTTCCTGAGTTTGAAATGGAGGGATTTATGTTGTGGATAACAAAACTTATCAGTTTGCTGGTTTTGCTCAGCTCAGTGGCATCAGCAGCCTGCCCTGACTGGTCGCCTGTGCACGCTCAGAAGGAGATGGGAAAACTGAACGAAAAGCTAACAGAATGGGATTGGGCCTATTACCAACAAGGTACCAGTATTGTCAGCGACGCGACCTACGATGGGCTACGCAGTCAGTTTAATGAATGGCAGCATTGTTTTAACCCTGCGGAGCAGCCGCAAGAACCTCAGCTTTTCACTGAGGGGAAAGTGCTGCACCCGATTGCTCATACCGGTGTTAAAAAACTTCCGGATGCTGCGGCTGTTGCACAGTGGATAAATGGCAAGTCAGATCTTTGGGTACAGCCCAAAGTGGATGGCGTTGCAGTAACACTGGTTTATCAACAGGGTCGTTTGCTCAAACTCCTTAGCCGTGGCGATGGCGAGAAAGGACAGGACTGGACGGCAAAAGCCAAAATGATTGATGCCATTCCTAAAGTGCTTTCCGGTCCGCTGGCTAACAGTGTTTTACAGGGAGAGGTTTTCTTGAAAAGGGAAAATCATGTACAGAAAACAATGGGGAGTATCAGTGCCAGGGGAAAAGTCGCGGGTGCCATGATGCGCAAGGGGGATGCGGGATTACTCAAGGAATTGGGGATATTTATTTGGGCCTGGCCCGATGGCCCCGCTGATATGAACCAAAAGCTAAACTCGCTTGAGAAAGCAGGTTTCTCACTGACTAAAACATGGTCAAAACCTATTAATTCCATGAGCGATATCGCCACACTACGGGAGTCCTGGTTTGCGGGCTCCCTACCGTTTGTGACGGATGGGATTGTCATTCGCCAATCCCAGGAACCAGCTGGAAAGCATTGGCTTCCTGGTAAAGCGACATGGGTGATAGCCTGGAAGTTTCCACCAGCACAGCAACTTGCAGAAGTTAAAGATGTTCAATTCTCGATTGGACGCACTGGAAAAATTGCCGTTGTCCTAAACCTGAACCCTTTACAGATTGATGATAAACAAGTTAAGCGCGTCAACATTGGTTCAGTTAAACGTTGGCAGACTATGGATATCGCGCCTGGTGATCAGGTGATGGTGAGTCTTGCTGGGCAAGGGATTCCACGAGTTGATGAAGTGGTTTGGCGCGTCAGTCAGCGTAATAAGCCGCAACCTCCATCAAAAGAGATGATTACGCCTTTAAGTTGCTTGTATTTCGAAACCCGGTGCCGTGAGCAGTTTATTGCTCGACTGGCATGGATAAGCTCTCCCGCTGTTTTGAATATCAACGGTGTGAGCGTAAGTTCATGGCAGCAACTTCAACAAAAATTGAGTCTGGAACATATCTTTTCTTGGTTGGCGCTCACGCAGGAAGAGTTATCAAAAATTAGCGGTTTCTCTTCAGCCAAAACCGTGCAACTTTGGCAGCAATTCACGAAAACACGGCAGCAGCCGTTTAAAAAATGGTTGATGGCATTTGGTCTGCCGCTACCAAGAGCAGTACTCACGACAATGCCGGATTCACAATGGCTGCATTTAGTCGCCCGGGATGAACTAAGCTGGCAAAAGCTTCCCGGGATTGGTCCCGGGAGAGCTAAAAAGTTGGTGGAGTTTGTGAATCACCCCCAAATCGCGGCCCTTGCGGCTTTTCTGGCGCAGCAGGGAATTCAGGGGTTTAGCAATTAGTGATCCGCGTGCTTGTAATGAAACACGGGCAAGCCAAGGCGCAGGCGCAATGCCAGCAAACGCGTGGTGAATCCAAATATCAATGTGGAAATGATAACGACGTCCTGGTTGGAAACGTAGCGCTGCAAAACGATGTAAAGCACCGCAGAGGCGAACGCAATGCCTGCATACAATTCCTTCTGAAATACCAGTGGGATGCGTTTACAGAACATGTCGCGTAGTACACCGCCAAACACACCCGTTACCACGGCTGCAATTATTGCGATGATTGGCCCTTCCCCCATATCCAACGCAATTTGCGCACCGATGATCGAGAACACCACCAGGCCCAGGGCGTCTAGCACCAGAAAAAGACGGCGCAGGTGAGGCATTACAGGAGCAAACACAGTTGTGAGTACCGCCGCGACGGCAACAATGATGACATATTCAGGATGCTTCACCCAACCCAGAGGGTAATGCCCCAGGAGGATATCGCGTACTGAACCACCCCCAAGAGCCGTGGCGGTTGCGATGATAATTACACCGAAAGTATCCATACGACGGCGGCCAGCCGCTAACGCGCCGGTCATTGCCTCGGCAGTAATGCCGACCAAATAAAGAATATGTAACAGCATTGATACCCCCAATTTAAACGCTGGGAGGGTAACGTTTTGCGAATGACATCACGATTGAGTTTTTTTAAAGCGAAGCGGTTTCGATAACATTTACTAATGCAAGAATGTTTTTATCGGCAGTTATATATGGGTTTTTATTGCTGGATGGATTTAAAATGGATTAGTTTAATTGTTGCTTAAAGAGAGCAAAACTAACAAAAGCCCGCATGGCGCGGGCTTAAAGTTCAATATGAACATTACTCAATGTTCTGGATTTGCTCGCGCATCTGCTCAATCAGTACTTTCAATTCAATAGCTGAATTGGTGACATCTGAATTGATAGATTTTGACGCCAGGGTGTTCGACTCGCGGTTGAACTCTTGCATCATAAAATCGAGGCGGCGGCCAACAGCTTCTTTTTTCTTCAGAATGTTGTACGTCTCTTTAACGTGCGCTTCGAGGCGGTCAAGCTCTTCAGCGACATCTACACGCTGCGCCATTAACACCAGTTCTTGTTCAAGACGGTTATTTTCAAGCTGAACTTGAGCGTCTTCAAGTTTGGCAACTAAACGCTCGCGCTGCCATTTCAGAACTTCTGGCATTTGCGCACGAACTTTAACGACTTCACCGCTCACACCTTCAAGGCGTTGCTCGATAAGTTCTTTCAGTGCCTGGCCTTCTGTTTCACGCGCAATAATGAAGTCGTCCAGCGCGCCGTCCAATGCGGCAAGGATTTCAGCGGTAATGGCATCGAGATCCTGCTCTTGAGCAGACATCACACCAGGCCAGCGTAGAATATCAACTGGGTTGATTTCGCCTTCGTCGCTTTGCATTTTTACCCAGTTCGCAGCTTCAACCAGCTGTTTAGCCAGTTTTTCATTGAGCAGCAAAGAGCTTTGAGAACGAGCATCGGGCTCGAAACGCAGGTTACATTCGACTTTCCCACGGGTTAAGCGGGTACGAATACGCTCGCGTGCCACAGGTTCGAGGCTACGGAATTGCTCCGGCATGCGGATGTAAGTTTCGAGATAACGCTGGTTTACCGAACGTAACTCCCAGGAGGCGCTGCCCCATTCGCCTTTAACTTCACGTCGGGCATA